>Ga0073928_10011925_pt1 | contig 10058 bp, 6 predicted proteins | sample PaiPotPPA55metaG_FD_76969 | JGI IMG/M metagenome (GOLD analysis project Ga0073928, IMG submission 76969) | Iron sulfur acid spring bacterial and archeal communities from Banff, Canada, to study Microbial Dark Matter (Phase II) - Paint Pots PPA... ... | reverse complement strand
TCGCGACGCGGCTCGCTGCGCTCACCGGATACGAACGCGTCTTCTTCTGCAACTCGGGCACCGAGGCGAACGAGGCGGCGATAAAGCTTGCCCGTAAATTCGCTTGGCGGAACGGCGAGCCCGACCGTCATGTTATCGTCGCGTGCACGGCGTCGTTTCACGGCAGAACGCTCGGCGCATTGGCCGCGACCGCGAGCGCCGCGTCCCACGAGGGCTTTGCGCCGCTTCCAGGCGGGTTCGCGTTCGTGGAGTTCAACGATCCGGATGCGCTGGAGTCGGCCATCGATGAGCACACTGCCGCGTTCATCGTGGAACCCGTTCAAGGTGAGAGCGGCGTCATTCCGGCGAGTCGTGAGTTTCTGCAGGCCGCGCGCCGGCTCTGCGATGCGCATGGAGCCCTTCTCGTCTTCGATGAGATTCAGTGCGGTATGGGGCGCCTAGGATCGTTGTTCGCGTTCCAGCACTTCGACGTTCGCCCGGATGTCGTCACGCTCGCGAAGGCGCTAGCCAACGGACTTCCGATCGGTGCGATGCTGATCGACAGCCGCGCGGCCGGCGCGCTGCAGCCCGGCGACCACGGCTCGACCTTTGGCGGTTCACCGATCCCTTGCGCCGCCGCGCTCGCGCATCTGGACTTTCGCGCGGCAAGCGACCTCGATGCGCACGTACGGCGTGCCGGAGCCAAACTGTTGTCGGGATTGCAGTCGCTTGCTCGCGCGTTTCCGGAAGTGCTCGGCGAACCGCGCGGCATCGGCTTGATGCTCGGTGTCCCCGTTCGGCCACCATTTGCCGCCAAAGACATTGCCGCGGCGGCGCTTGCCCAGCGTCTCCTTGTCAACGCCGCCGGAAACAACACCCTGCGCCTTGTGCCGCCGCTGGTGCTGAGCGCTGCGGAAATCGAGACCGCGATTGCGCGCTTGCGCGATGCGCTGGACGTTGCCCCCCTACCGAGAAGGTAACGAGGCTTCCATAGGCTCGACGACGTCTTGCATCGTGATGGCAAGCGGTGGGCGAGGTTCAGATGATCGCGCACGTCGGTAGCAATATGGGAACCCGACGGCACCGGCCATTTCAATTGCTGTGGCGCTGCGATAGCGCCAAGCGCAGGTCGCGGGGGGTTAGACTTCCGACGCCTCAGCGATTGCGCGGCTTTCGCTCCAAGCACGACCGCGCTCCATCAGTCGCTCGAATTGCTGTTTGCCGAGGGCCGTGAGCAACACGCTTACGACGCGCTCGTACTCCTGTCGCTCTGTAAATTCGCGAACGGCACCGAGTTCGGCAATTATAGCGTCAACGAAACCGAGGAGGCACGCCGAGCGCTCGGCGGCGGCTCGCCCGACGACTTCGTCTCCCACGGGATGAAGCGCTGCGATCGCCGCGAGATGTTGAAGCGATAGCGCCGAGAACATTCGGGCTTGTAGCTCCCGCGCCACCTCGAGTGCTTCAAATGCTGCCGTGCGGGCCTCATCGAACCGATCGACTGCGATAAGATACGCCGCCGTGTTGAAGAGATCGATCGCGATGGCACGGCGGTTATGAAGTGCCACGTGTCCTTCGAGCGCTGCGCGAGCATGTTCCAATGCCGCTTCGCAGTTGCCCCGGCCGAACTCCACCTCAGCGAGGTTCCCTGCCACCGAGGCTGCCTGGCGCTCGAATCCGTGGAGGCGCTGGAATGCTAAGGCGTCGGCGTAGAACTCTCGAGCGCCTTCGAAGTCGCCGCGACGATTCCGCGCGCCACCAAGGTTCCCGAGTGTCATGGCGACGAGTCGCGGGCTAGGGAGGTCGCGCGCCTCATCCAGCGCTTCGCGCAGTATCCGTTCGCCTTCGTCGACGGACCCGAGACCGACGAGAGACGACCCGACGAGATCCTTCGCGCGCACCCGCCCCAACGAGTCCCCAAGGGCAGTGAAACGCGCGAGCGCCCTTTCCGCGACGCTGAGCGCCGCCTTGAACTGCGCTCGGCTCTCGTGCAACTCGGCGGTGGCGACGTCGATGCGCGCTACGACTACAGCGTCAGTAGCGCCGTCGACGCGACCTGCCGCCGTTGCGAGCCATCGTCCCCCCTGCACGGGCTGAAGTGAATACCAAACACGCGCCAACGCGGCCACAAGGCGAAGGAATGTCGTCTCCTCGCTCGTTGCCGATGCTGCCCAATCGAGAGCAGCCCTAAAATTGTCGAGCTCGGGCTCAGCGCGCGCGATCCACTCGCGATCGGCCTGCGTGTACCAACTGCGGTCCAAGTCCTCTGCGACCGAAAGGACGGCGGTCGCATGTCGATGTGCGACTTCTTCCTGGCCGCCACGCGCGTCCAGCTTCCTCATCGCGTACTGACGCGTCGAATCGAGTAGGCGGAAGCGTGTGACCGCGCCTTCTCTCTCCGCGACGACGAGTGATTTATCAACTAGCGAGGAGAAGAGGTTGAACGCGGCTGCGTTTTCGATGCCGTCACCGGAACACGTCGCCACCATTGCGTCGACATCGAAGCTCCCCGGAAAGATGGCGAGCCTCTCGAACAAGCGCTGCTCGGAAGCCTCGAGCAAATCATAGCTCCAGTCGATGAGCGCGAGGAGCGTCCGCTGACGTGATAGGGCGTTGCGATCTCCGCCCGCGAGCAGGGAGAAGCGCTCGTCGAGGCCCCGCGCGATTTCCGTCGGCGACAGGCTTCGAACGCGCGCCGCGGCAAGTTCAATGGCGAGCGGAACCCCGTCGAGCCGTCGGCAAACTTCTTCGACCGCCGGCGCAATGTCGTCGCTCAGTGCGAAGGCGCCATCCGCAGCGACGGCACGCTCGGCGAAGAGCGCAACAGCTGAATACGACCGCGCATCGCGAGCCGTACGATCGCCTTCTTGGGGAAACGCGAGAGGAGGGATGCGATAGACTCGCTCGCCATAGACTTGCAGCGGCTCTCGGCTGGTCGCGAGCAAGCTGATATCAGGGCACGTCTGGAGGATCGCGGTCACGACGACCGCAACACGTTCGATCAAGTGTTCGCAGTTGTCAACGATCAAGAGCATTTGCTTGTTCTTGAGGTGTGAGACAAGCGTCTCGAGCAACGACTGGCTCAGGACTTCCTGGACCTCAAGGGCTGCAGCTAGCGCCGCGGCGACCCCTTCGGGACCGGTGATCGATGCGAGGTCGACGAACCAAACGCCATCCGGCTTGTGCTCGAGAAGGCGCGCGCCCACGTGGACTGCCGCACGCGTCTTACCGATGCCGCCCGTGCCGACGATGGTGACAAGCGTCGACGATAAGGCTAGCGCCGTAACCTCGGAAACAACGGCCTCGCGCCCAAGGAACGATGTGACTTGTCGCGGGAGGTTGTTCCTAGCCGCGGTACTTGCCGGCGTGGCGACCAGTGACCCGCTGCGCGCACGACGGACGGCTGTCTCGAGCGCGAGCCGTCCGTCTGCCGAAACGCCGAGCGCCCGCGCCAGCCGGTCGACGGTATCGCGATAAGGGGCTTTTCGAAACCCTCGCTCGAGCGAACCGACTGCGTCAGGACTAATTCCGGCACGTTCGGCCAAGGCTTCCTGCGAGAGCCCTGCTTCGAGACGGAATCTCCGAAGTAGGGTCCCGAACTCAGCAGCGCCGAGGTCCGGCGAAGCCTGCGTCAGTACTTCGCGCCCGGATCCGGTGCGATGCCGAATGGAGGCCCGCCCGAGCCCCCATCCGGCGTTGACGAAAGCACCGCACCGCTGATGGGATCGAGGGCGTAGATCGCTCCCCCGACATCAGCTACCCAGAGATGTTGCCAATTCGCATCGAAGTTGATGAACGCGACGTCCGAGAAGCCTGATGCGAGAAGGGAGCACGAAGACGTCTTGTGGCACTTGTAGATTCCTGAGTCCTGGTCGGAATAGAACAGGTTGCCGTGCTTGTCGAACGCAAGGCCTCCGGCGAACCCCAACCCGGAAACGACCGTTGTCGCGCTACCGCCGCAATGCGGGAACTCAACGATGTAGGCTCCACCGACGCTTTCATCGTTGTAACTCCAGTAGCAATTCTCCGACTTGTCGAGAGCTATTCCGATGCCTTCCACGACATCGGCGACGCCGAGCGTACCGGTGGGGATGGTCGAACCGCCGGCATATAGGCTGACGGAGCCGGACCCGAGGCTCGCGGTGACAATGTTGGAAACAGCGACGAGAGACTCGTCCGCGGTAGAGTCGACGTCGATCGGCTGTTGCCCGCTATCGTCGAGCCTCCGAACAGGGCCTCTGGGCCCGGTCTTCGTAAAGTGGTAGACGGGCACGTTAGCGTCACCCTGATTTGCGATATACCAATTACCCGATGGTGTCACGACGGTCCCGCCAGGATCTGAGAATCCAGTTAGCGTTTCGAAATAGGTCAACGTCGTTCCGCTGTTGCGGCGTACTTGCTGCGCGCCACTCGGCGACACCGAATAGATCACAACGTCGCTTCCATAGTATTGCGCCGCGGAAATGAACTTGCCTCCGGCCATCGGTCGAGCACCACTCGGAACCTGGCGCGCGAACCGCGACGGGTGCAGCAGTCGCTGAGCGATTGGGAGCATCCCACTCGGAACGCCGGAGAGCGCCTGCAGCGGCGCACCGCGCGGAACGAATTCACCAGCGGCTCGGTGCATGCCGAACGGAGGAGCAGCAGCCGCGCTACCTCCCAGCAGGAGGAGCGACATCGCAAAAAGCCACGATGGAACAATTACCGAACCGGAGGAGCCCGTTCGCATAAAAACCTCAATCGATCGTTACATTTGTCGTCACAGGCGACGACCTCTCACGTTCGCGGGCCCGAACACGGAAGCCTCGCCTGGCGGCCAACCTAGCCCTCAGTTCAGAAGCCCGCGGATTCGTCGCCCGGAGGCGCTTTGCCGCGTCAGGTTTCGACGAGGCGCGCTACCTAGACGGCTCCGAGCGCTGGACCTCCTGGACCATGGGCGGTCGAATCGCAAGTTGCGATGTTTCAAACGGAGTGTGCCACTGTTGCTCGGTGATATGCGAAGGGCTACTGCGAAAACCTCATGCGGCCAGAGTTTCATGTCGCAATCTTTGTGTCAAAGCGCACGACTGGGCATAGGAAATTGTCCATGACCGAATTGGCCCGAGCTTGAACGCGGTTTCCCCCTTACCAAACAAAGCGGCGTGGGCGCTTCGCTCTGTCGAATGCGCCCACGCCTCGTACTTTGTCGCTACTGCGGTATCTTGCTGTTATGGTACGACCGCAACACCGGCGGGATCGGACAATCCATTGCCGCTTCCGAGAGTCGCGCGCACCTTGCCCGTTGGGTAGGTCAGCACTTGGACGTTTCCGGCGGCCGGATCGGCGACGAGCAGCTCCTGGCCCTTCTTGCCGAGCGCAAGGTGGAACGGATCCGTGAAACCACCGAACTGCCGCGACGGCGTAGTTGTTCCTGGTTGATAGACGTTAACTGTTCCGTTGATCTGATCTGCAACGATGAGATTGTTGCTCTTGTCAACGATCAAGTCGCCGGCGAAGGCCAGCCTGATGCCGGTATCCTCCCCCGGTGGCTTCCCAGCGGGAAACTCTTCGACGCCGCCTGTCTGCGTGTTCGGATCGTTATACGAGACGAAGAGGTTTCCGTTGCTGTCAGCATCTGCGCCCTCGGGGGCGCCCATGATTGCGTACTGGTAGTAGATAGAGTTGCTCCCAGGGCCATAGACGTCGACGAAACCGTCGTTGCCGCCATTGTAGTCCACCACAAAGAGGCATGGAATGCACGGTCCGGGATACGGAAGGCTTGGCCACCGCGGCCAGGGTGGGCATGGGATGTACCATTTCCAGCACGGTGGCAACGTCCGAATGGGATCGGAAAGCCCCGCAGAGTATGTAAAGGACGGCTGAGTCTGGCCTGGAGCGTACTGCGTGACGGTCGCACCAGCGTAGTTTGCGACGGAAAGGTTCTTCTGTGCGTCAAAGGCGAGGCCGTCCGGCCCGTCGAGGCCGCTGACTATTGAGCCGATCGGCGAAAAGCGCGGGTTGAGGATCTCTACCGCGCCGGTTCCGAAGTCTGAGACGTAGACGTCGTTAGTTTGGCCTATTTTACCGGCGGGGAGGATGTGCGATTTCCCGAAGTGCATCAACTGTAAGAATCGTGGAGCGACCCCGGTCTCGTGGGCAACCTGCATCGAGCGATTGTGCGACTGGGGCGCGGCCGCAGCGACCGGCAGGGTGGATGTCGAGGTCGAGGCTCCCCCAGAGCAGCCGGCGAGGGCAAAGATTACGGATGAGATGATCGTGCCCCGAAACGTCGTCGAGTGAGTGTTCATGCTAGGGTCTCCTCCGATCAGCGAAGTGTGTCGCCGTGCTCGATCGCGGTAGCGGCGAGCCGAGAGCCAGGTGCTCCGGCACCGCAATCGTCTCGCAAATGTGAAGGCGGCGGCAGCGACAGTCCGTACAGTAATCTGTACAGTTGGTCGATCATCGACCGAGCGGGTAGTTCTCATGCGGCGCTGATTGAGGAAGATTGGTCTCCCTGGTAGCGACAGTGCTGCTGCCTCCAAGCGCGCAACAAAAAAAGTTAGCCTGCTTGCGCCGGCAGCGCCACCTCGAGTGAGGGCCGATAGACCTTGTTGCACATTGTGCGCCAGTCTCCACTTCCAAATGTGCGAGCGCCTCGCGCCGCGCATAGCCGCCGAGGCTCTCTATCGAATTGGGATGAATCTGCGTCGACTAGGTGGCCGCAATGATGCTGGCGCCCTTGATGCTCAGCCAGTAATCCAGTTCCACAGATCCAATACGAGATCGGTTACTGTCCCCCCGACGCCACCGGCGAGCGCTCCGGGGCCGGCGCCGATTCCGCCGACCAGAAGCCCTGTCACCGCGCCGCCCGCGGCTCCAGCAAGGTCGGCACCTACAGCATCCTTCACGACCTTTTTCACGGATGTCGACCCGTTCGGCTGGCCGTACAATTTGTACCATTTAGGATTGTAGATCGTGGTCTTTCCGCTTCGGTAGACCTGAGTTGCGGATTGAACGCCGAAGTTGAAACCAGCGCAGGACGAGCCCTGACCCAACTCCCCTTTGAGAAAGCTCAGGATCCGCTTAGAGTAGGCTGAAGAGCCGATCGCATTTTGTAGACCGCCGTCAAATTGCGCCAACGCGTTGTCGCAGTATGCCCCTGGATCTACGCCGTTGAGTAGCTGGTAATTCGTCGCGATCGTGCTGATGATAGACTTGGTGTGAGGATCGATATCGGGCACTTGCAATGCCGCCTGGAAGAAGACCTCAGCTGCTTGGTCGGGCGGCGGAGGGTCTGTCAGGCCCGTGGCGGCCTTGATCTCTGCGAAGTGCGCCAGCAAGGTCTGAACGATAAGGAGGTGGCACTCGCCGACTGCCTTCGCAGTCTGACCAGAACATGGATCCGACTGCGACGCTGTGGCCACCGCCACTCCTGCAGGATCAGAGAGTCCGTTATTGCCGTTGAGAGTCGTAACGGAGCTTCCGCTTGGGTAATTATCCACGATGACAACTCCCTGGCCTGGGTCGGCGATGAAGAGGAGGTTCTGCGCGTCATTCAACGCGACGTGGAACGAATCCGAAGCTCCGGGAATCGTCGATAATACGTAGCTATACGGTGCCGGGATTATGTCGACGCCAACGAACTGGTCACAGGCGACAAGGTTGCCGTTCTGGTCGATCCGCAGGCCGCCAGCATAGCCGAGCGTCACTGGAAGGACCGTTCCCGAGCACCCGGCGAGCCCGCCAACGTACTCAACGATCTTTCCGTACGATCCCGCGTTGTAGGAGACGAATACGTCGCCGGTGGCATCGACGGCGACGCCCTCGGCTGCACCTCCCGGGAAGCACTGATTCGAGACGACGTTGCTACCTTGAGCGTACTCGGCCACGAAGCCGGCATTGCCGCCGAAGCCGTAATCAGCGGCATAGACGTTGCCGAGCGTATCGGTCGTAACGTCGATAGGGTCATCAAGGCCGCTCGAATAGGTAAACATCGGCGTGCTGCTCCCCGGCGCGTACTCCTGAAGCGTGACTCCAGCGTAGTTGGCAACGAATAGGTTGCCATTGGAGTCGTACCAATCGCCGTCAGGACCGTTCATCCCGTTGGTAATCGTGCCTGAAAGTCCGTATGTGCTGTTGAGTAGTTCTACGCTGCCGCTGCCGAAATCAGACACGGCGAGATAGGGCTGAAACCCCTTAGTCTTCGAGCGCTGTGGCGCTGCACCGAAGTGCAAGCGGTGAACAAATCGCGGGGCAACGCCGGTCCGCTCGCCGAGAGCGAAGCGATACGGCTGGGGAAGCGGACGGACGACGCTACGAGCTGAGGCGTCCGCGCCTCCGCTATGGAGGGCAACGCCTAAGAGCGCAATCGTAGCCGCGAGAGCCATGCTGGGCAGCCGATGAGGATTGTGCAACATGATAAGACTCCTTTTCAGAGATTCGGATCCGGTAGGCCTGACCGACCTCGACCGTATCGTCTCTCGTCGCGCGCCCATCCGACACCGACACTCTGGACACTTATCCGTACAGTCCGTGCACGCCCCGAGATGACGATGTCTTGCCGGTTCAGGCTGCGCGATTTGCTCGCTCGCCTAACCGAAGCCGCGTACCGATTCGGTAGGCACGTCCGCGGACGGCAATGAACTGCGGTCGCCACGGTACCTCGCACGAGTCGGGGATTGCTGAAGGCCCTCAGACCCCGTCATTGTCGCGAAGCTCCTTGGTCGCTCGACCGAGCCCCACTGCCTATGCCACGACGGAAAGCGACATTGCCGTACCGCCGACTAGTTGACTAAGGGAGTTCCAGGGCGCCGAAACCGGCTACGGCATTGCAACGCTTCCTGCCGCTTATCCAGGCAAACGGCCGCGCTAGGCGACGCTTCGCCGCAACGGGCTTTGCCATTTGATTGTCGAAGTTTCAAGCCATGGCGGAGTCGACAGGGCAACGCCCTGGCTGGTGGTCTCGTAAAGGTACGATTTGCGAGCTAGATGGTCTTCCTGATCCCGACGAACTTGCCTCATCAGCCTCGTCGCGATTCGCGGCCGTTTATGGCCTCTGGCTCGAAAGTTTGCGCTGGGAGGGTTATGTTGGAGATCCACCACGACTTCAGCGAACTGTTGAGCGAGTTTATCGCCGAGGGCGTTAAATTCTTGGTCGTCGGTGGCTATGCGGTCGGCGTTCACGCTAGACCCAGAATGACCAAGGACCTCGATCTTTTCATTGCGCGGGACGCGGAAAATGCAGCACGCGTGTACCGTGCGCTGGCAAATTTCGGCGCTCCCCTCGCCGGCGTCACCGAGAACGACTTTACGAGCGACGACCTGATCTACCAGATGGGGCGCCCACCCGTCCGTATCGACGTCATCACCGCGATCGAGGGAGTAAGCTTCGACGACGCATGGGAAGGCAGGCTGACACTCGCAGTTGCCGGGATGGAGGTTCCCGTGATCGGGAAGAGGGAGCTCGTCAGAAATAAGACGGCCGTGGGACGTCCTCAAGATCTGGCCGATGTTGACGCCATTATGAAATTCTCTCCTTAGGGCGTCCCTGGTAGCGAGGCCAGGAAGGTCGATCGCGCTAGTCTTTGCCTCTTTACTCAACGGTAATTGTTGAGTATACTTAGCGTAGAATCAAATGGCGATGAGGAATTCGACTCAGGTAGGGCACGGCCTGACGCTCAACGCAAAGGCGCGGGCCGAGTTTGCGCCAGCCATGAAGCTTCGACGGCTCGTCAAAGCGCTCGGCCTCAACGCTACGGCGCGCTTGCTTCGCGTCGACCCCGGTCAGCTCAGCCGATGCGCATCGGGCAAGGAAGCGATCGGTCAAGCGCTCTCAACGAGGATCATCGATCTCGAGTACGTCATCGACCGCGCACTCAAAGTGATGTGGCCCGACGAGGTTGGCCCGTGGTTCACTTCTTCGGAGCCATTGCTCGGCGGTAGCACCCCGCTAAACGTTCTACTCCTAAGCGGTCCGGGACGGGTCGTCCAAGCTCTCGACGCGCGGAGCGCCGGCGCGTTCGCTTAGTGCGAGTGTATCGGGTTCTCGCTTACGATCCCAATGTTCGGCCGAGCGACCCCGGCGGAGTGCTCTATGTCCC
>Ga0073928_10011924_pt1 | contig 10059 bp, 7 predicted proteins | sample PaiPotPPA55metaG_FD_76969 | JGI IMG/M metagenome (GOLD analysis project Ga0073928, IMG submission 76969) | Iron sulfur acid spring bacterial and archeal communities from Banff, Canada, to study Microbial Dark Matter (Phase II) - Paint Pots PPA... ... | reverse complement strand
TTCGAGTATGTGCTGCTCGGGGATGTCAATGACGGGCCGGAGAATGCGAGAGAAGTGGCGGAGTTACTGCGCGGAATGCGCTGCAAAGTGAATCTGATTGCGTTGAACCCCGGGCCAGACATTGAATTTACGACTCCTGACGCGGAGCAGGTCGCGGCCTTTCAAAAGATTCTGCGGGATGCGGGGATTCCTGCGTTTGTGCGGCGTCCGAGGGGTCGCGACATCTATGCCGCGTGTGGCCAACTCAAGCGTACGGTCGAGATTGCCACAGCACCGGCACTGTAGATTCCTTCGTCCTCGCCGGAGCCGACTCGGTGATGGGAAGTTCCACGCGCAGCAGTATGGCGCCATTTTCGCGGCGCTCCTGTGAAATTTGACCGCGGTGCTCTTGCAGGATGCCTTGACACGCATTCAGGCCAAAGCTGTCGTCCGCATCGTTCGGGGAAGATACCTGGGGGCTGGTCGATGGGGCGCGTGGCATCGGTTCGGTGGCTATTTGCACCACGGCAGTCTCCCCCTGCCGTTGGGTGCTGACCCTAACGACTCCGCCACCATCGCCCAGCACATGCAGGCAGTTCGCCACGATCTGCAGACAGACCTGAAGTAATTGATTTGAATCTCCCAAAACTTTGGGCAGTGCGGGATCGAACTCCGTTCGCACTTCGATCTCAAGCGCCTCCCATTGGGGCTGGGTCAACTTAACGGCAGTGCGGGCCAGAGTGTTGAGGTCGATGGGACCCTTGGGGGATGGCGCCTGTCTCGCGAAGCTGATCAGACTCGCGACCAGCGATTTCGTTCGCCGAACATACTGGCCGATCTTGGCCGCCAGTGGCCGCTGCTCGGTGGTGAGCTGCGTACTGAGGAGCATGTCGGAATAACCCAGCATGGCCGTGATTGGATTGTTGAGTTCGTGTGCGGCGCCACCGACGAACTGGCCAATCGAAGCCAGTTTTTCCGACTGAAGAACCTGGGCTTGCAAATGTTTCAGGCTGTCAAACGATTCGCGCGAGCGCTCCAACAATTCGGTCAGTTCCCGGTCGAGCAGGTGCTGGCGAACCAAGACCATCACGCCCATGAAGAATGCGGCAATCAGAGTCAATGCCAGCCGGAATACCCGCATCTCAGGGGGAACCGTCACGTCCGCCAATGCCCAAGTGGCGAACAGGGGTAGTGAAAACACAGCGATCATGCTGCAGCGCGCAATCCACACACCGTAGAGGGTAGAAGATTCGCGGGCATCGGCGGTTGGCGACTCAGCCTTGGTCCGCAGGCCAATCCAGGTGAGGCACGCCATTGCCGCGACCAGAGGAACATCGTAAAGGCTCCCGCTGTAATAAACCTGCCGGCCAATCGCCCAATTCGCGACCGTGGAACTTGCGGCATAACAGACACTCATGCCGAATAGACTGGCATAGAGATTTCTCCAATGGCCCTTGCTGGTGATCCAGCAAGCCACCAATCCCAGCAGAAAGGCGATCTCCTCGGCAACGTAGAGCGCATTCAAGTGCCGGTTATAAGCAGCGGCATCGGCCATGACATATTGCCAGGGGATGACGATCAGAACGTACAGATAGAACCACCACATCATCAGCAGCGCGAAATCGAAGTGCCCTACACGGTCTGAATACTCGTCCCGCGGTATGTGAGGACGCAAGCCAATGGCTGCCATCAGCGGCACAAGGTGCAAGAACAGGATGACATCTCCGGCGAACAGATCCGGGACGTCGCGGCGCAATACTACTTCGTAATAAGTCCAAAGGAGCTGGTACAACAACCAGAAAGAAACTCCCAGCGTGATCAGCGACCAGAACAGCCGAATGCGTCCCCTGGAGCGCAGCACCAGCGGGACGAATGAAGCCGCACCCGAAACCAATAAGAAGCACTGGACCACGTCGCTCAAAGCGGTCAGCGCAAAGGATCGTGGCAGCACCAGAGCAGCCACAATTAAACTGGCCAACGAGCCCGCGACGGCGGCCAACCAGAGATGGGAAAGCTTCCGCAATACACTCCTCCCAGCCCATTCTAGATTGGATCGCAGAGCGGCATTGATTACTGAAGTAATCTATGGAGAAAAGCTGGGAGCAAAACCAGCGCAGACTCTCACTTGCCGGTAAACTTCTTTTATTCAATAATATGCCCCGAAGCCGCCACGCTCGTGGAGACGGACTCGATTGAATTCTCACGTTCAGCGCTATCGACAATCCTGGAGATTAAGAATCCCTCCCGACCCGGGCGAGACCCGCCGGATTGAGCGTTGGCTGGCCACTGCCCGGCTCTTCCTCGCTGTCTCGGCGTTAGTAGCGATCCAGATGGACCCGACGGAATTGGGCCGCTCCTGGGCAGCCTATGGCCTGTTCGTCTTTTACATGGCCAATGGCATTCTCATTCTCATGCTGCTGCGGCGGCGGCAGCAGTCTACGGCTGCGTTTCGCCTTATGGTCCACGCGGGGGATGTCGCGTGGCCGGCCCTCATTTCGATATTTTCCGAAGGGCCCCGCACTCCTTTTTTTCTGTTTTTTGTTTTTGTTCTCGCCGCGGCCGCCTACCGTTGGGGCTTGTGGGAGACCCTGGGCACGGCTGCCGCCGAAGTCGCACTGCTCTGGGCTGAGAGCTTCGTTATTCTTCACCTGAGCTTGGGACCGCACGGTTCTCTGCCTTGGCCGGTGTTGAATGGCCTGCGCGTCAATACGGCTGATTTCGAGCCTAAACGGCTGTTCATGTTGTCGGTGTACCTGTTGGTCATGGGATTATTGCTCGGATATCTGGCGGAACAACAGAAGCACCTGCGGGCGGAGAAGGCGGTGGTGACAGGAACTTTATCGAGGATCCGGGTAGAGTCCGGCCTGACGGGAACTATTGAACAGATTTTTCGGGAAGCCACGTCTATGTACGGGGCATCCCAAGCGGTGGTCGCATCGCAGGAATCTCACAGTCAACGGATCTTCCTGGGTGAGTTAAACACGGACAGCGGGGGTAAGGCGTCCGAGTTCCGCTGGTTGGAATCCGCATCGCGGGACGCGAAAACCTATCTCGACGATTTTCCGGGAGATGTCTTCTACGCCGCGATCAACAGAGATCGATGGACCACCCTCGCTCTCGATCAGACTGGCCACAAGATGCCAGTGGAGAACATGGCAGCAATTTTTCGACTGCGGGAGTTGCGCAGTTTTAACTCACTGATTACGGTGGCGTTTCTCTTCGGGACCGAGTGGAGAGGGCGAATATTCCTGTTCAACCCCTCGTGGCGGGGCGAGAAGCAGGAGGAACTCCGTTTTCTACTCGATCTGGTCCAACAGGTGGGGCCGGCCGTTTACAACGTCTACCTACTGCACCGCTTGCGGCGCCGGGCGGGGGCCGCGGAGCGCGCGCGCTTTGCCCGGGAGCTGCACGACGGTGCCGTACAATCGCTGATTGCCGTCGAAATGCAGGTGGACGTGCTGCGGCGGCATGCCGACGCCGGCAAACCGATCAGCGGAGAGTTAGGCCGAATCCAGGGCCTGCTTCGCGAAGAAGTGCTCAAGCTGCGGGAACTGATGCAGCAGATGAAAGCGATCGAAGTGGATGCGCAACGACTGCTCCCGGTTTTGAATGACACGGTCGAACGATTCCAGCGAGAGACGGGGATCAGCGCCCGATTCGTCAGCGACCTCGAGAATCTGGACATGCCGCAAAGAGTGTGCCGCGAGATTCTGCGCATCGTGCAGGAAGGGCTGGTGAATGTCCGCAAACATAGTGGAGCGCGCCACGTGCTGGTGCGTTTGGGCTCAAGCCTGAAGAAATGGAACTTGATTCTGGAAGACGATGGAAAAGGGTTCCCCTTTGCGGGCCGTTACAACCGGGATCAGATGGATGAGGCGGGGAAAGGTCCTATGATCATTATGGAACGCGTCGGTTTGATTGCCGGCGAACTCACGGTAGAATCAAATCCCGGCCAGGGAACCCGCCTGGAAGTCACCGTGCCTCGTAGCGGAGAAGTGCCTCATGAATTTTAGAAAAGCGCAGTCGGTTCGCCTTGTCATTGCCGATGACCATCCTATCTTCCGCGATGGCCTGCGGCGCCTATTGGAGGCAGAGCCGGATCTGAAAGTTCTGGGAGAAGCATCGGATGGAGCCGAAGCGGTAAAGCTGGCGCGGCAGTTGAAGCCCGACATTCTACTGCTTGATCTGGCCATGCCCAAGCACCCGGGATTGGAAGCATTACGGGAATTGAGTGTGCCCGCGAATGCGACTCCAGTGCGGGTCATTCTGCTGACCGCAGCCGCGGAAAAGAGCCAAATCGTGGAAGCGCTGCAACTCGGCGCCCGCGGAGTGGTGCTCAAAGACTCTGCCACACAACTGCTGTTGAAGGCCATTCACACGGTGATGGCGGGGGAATACTGGGTCGGGCGGGAGAGCGTCTCCAACCTTGTGCAATACCTGCGCACCCTGATGCAGTCTACGAACGACGAGGCACGGCAAAGGAAATTCGGCCTGACACCCCGCGAATTGGAGATCGTGTCGGCCGTGGTGGCTGGGTACTCTAACAAGGAAATTGCCGAATACTTCAAGATCAGCGAGGACACCGTCAAGCATCACCTCAGCAATATCTTCGACAAGCTTGGCGTCTCAACCCGCCTGGAGCTTGCTCTGTTTGCCGTGAATCAGTCTCTGCCCCTGAAAAGTATTGCCTGACTAGTACGCTGGCGCGCCGAGATCGGTGGCACTTTGGTGCTATTGGCGGATGTGGGGCCGGCTCCTAAAATCATTAGCACAGATCAGCTTGGGGACCACCGCCGGGAAGCAACACGTATGGGTGTACCCGGTGTGAGTGCTTCATCAGATTACCAAAAGTGAGAAATGAGGAGCCCCGTGCCAAAACGTTTACAACAGCTATGGAACGATGAGAAAGGCCAGGACATTGCAGAATATGCAGTGATGTTGGCTGTGATTCTGGTGATCGTGGTAGGCACGATCCGGCTCATCGGCTCCAACGCGAACAGTGTATTTTCTCAGGTGGGCAGCGCAATTCAGTAACAGCCGATTCTGCAATTCGGGTTCAAGCCAGCGGCCAAAGGCGCCCCAGGCGGCTGTTTCCAGCTGCGACCGCGTACGCTCTTGTCGTTCCACTCGTTTCAAATCACTTTGGCGTATTCTCTGAGGGCGACGATGTAGTGAGCGCCATTTTCTCCGCTCCGCCGGTTGAAAACCGGCTCAGGTAGGGAAATACCGGAGTGATCTCAAACTCCATTTTCTCGCGCGCCGCGGTCAGCGCCACCGGCTTGGCTTTGGACAGTTCTACCCGATCGCTCCAGGGATCGACTTTGATGCGGCCACCCAACGGCAGAGCCGCGATCTGATCGAGGCGTTTGTCATCCAGCGCAGGGCTCGAGGCTACCAGGCTCGACATGCGAATCGTCTTGCTCCCCCCGAAGCTGTTTCCGAGGTGGGGCCGAATTAAGTTCGGCAGCTCAGGCGCTTTCTCCTGCAATGCCTTTAAGAACAGTCCTGCATTGGCCAGCTTGTCCTTGTAAGGAGAATTTTTGAGGAGTTCCAGCGCCTTAGTGTCGGCAGCTTCTTCATTCGCGGAACTGCGTTTGAAGTCGAGTCGGCGGAACGTTTCATCGTCGGGGAAGAATAGCTTATCGTTAAACGCGAGCTTAGTATCGAAGCTGTGTCCGAGTACGACGTGGCTAAGTTCATGGGCCAGGACCATGGCCAGGGACGCTTCGTCGGGAAGCACGTCCAGCAGCCCACGGCTGATGACGATCGTGTGGCCGATGGTGAACGACTCCAGAGGAGCGGTCAAAAGTATCCGGCAGTGGATGTCCCCCTGCAAGTCAATGTTGTTGGTGACGAGCAGATTATTGACCACGGTAGAGAGAATCTTGTCCACTTCCCCAGAAGGAGCCAGCAAGCCAATCTTCTGAATGCGTTCCACCGCGTTTTCTTCGGCTTGCCGTTCCCACATACGCTGCGCGACGACCGGACTTGCATCCGAAGCGGCATCGCTCTGGTCTTTCACCGACTGAGGCGAATCGATCAGGATCTGGGTAAACTCCTCATTCTTGCTCAACCCCTTCAGGTCGTAACCCCAGAGCCGAGTCTGCGCTTTGAAATGCAAGGCCTTCGTGAACCCCGTCTTGAGGTTCGATTCTTCCGTGTAAACGTAGGCGGGCAGCCACACTCCGGGGCGCATGTTCAGGCGCCAGCTGTCGAAGTGGAAGAAGAAATTGACTTTAGGCTGCGGGTCATACGTTCCGTTGAAGCGGACAATGTTGTAGTCCTGGTCTTCGACCCAAATCCTCCCTTTGAAACGTGCGATTTTTTGGCCGTGCTTGGGCTCGACATCGATTACCAGGCAACGGAGCTCTCCCAGAAATTCGCGCCGCACAAAGTTAAAGTCGTAATACTTCTTCTGGAAATCGGTGTCGAGCACCACCATCTGGGCAAAGCCCAGAGGAAGGAAGTGCAGGGCATAAACTCCTGTCAGCTTGTTGAGCATCCGGCGGCCGAATCCGGCCTGGCCCGTAAAAGAAACGTCCTCTGGGCCGTCGCTCATGTCGAGGCGACCGAGAAAATACTGGTCTTTCACCGGAATCGGGTTGCCCGCCTGGTCGTTCTTAAGGTCCTGCAGGTAGGTCTCGACCAGGGGATGCATATGACGCATCTGCGCCATGAACAGGTGCTCCCGCTGCACGACGTGATCGAGAACGTCGCTGAGCGTAAGAGCAGCCGGCGGCAGAGAAGTGGCACTTTGAGCTGGGTCGACTGAGGCGTCCGTACCACCCGACCCAGGTTGTGCCGCGGAGGATGGAGGATCCTGTGCCTGGACTCCCAATACGCATCCCAAAACAAGAACCAATACCCAGCCCAAACGACAGATTTGCATAAAGAACCTTCTGGGAATCGATCGGCCTAACTGAAGATTAAGCTAACCGAGAAATTAAGCTAACTGAAAAATAATGTGCAACACGGCCGTCGAGTCTGAGGGTTGGCCGTCTTTCAGGGCCGGCTTGAAGCGAATCTGCTCGGCGGCGTGCACCGCCGCGTCATCGAGACCATGCCCCAGTCCGCGCACTACTCGTAACACGCGTAGCTTTCCGCTAGCTTCCAGTACGACTTCCAAAAGCACTTCGCCTTCGATTCTCTTGGCGCGCGCTTCTTCAGTGTAGATGGGAACCGGCTTGGAAAGGATTTCCGCCGGGACTATTTTCGCCGCCGCTTGCGCTGCTGGATGCGCTTGAACGGTGGGAGGGGCAGCAACATCGGCATCGCCAAAGCCGGCTTCGCGTACCGGGCCCGCAGACGGTGTATGTGCGTTTCCAGTAGCAACACCGCCACCGAATCCTGTGCTCGCAACCACGCCGCGAGCACCATGCGCCCCTCCGGTTCCGTTCCCATAGCCTGATCCAGCCGGCAAATCGAATCCGCCAGCCTGCGCGATATTGACGGCCTTATTCTGACTGGCCTTAGCCGGGACCCCATTTGGATCACCGAAACCGCCGGTCTGCACTTTCTGCGGAGCTCGATCGATGGTCTGCGGCGCCGAGCTCCCGGTCGAAAATACGTCGGTTCTCACCGGTGGCCTCGGAATCAGCGGTGCGTTAGCTGGCAAGGGTTCAAGCTTCCGGGTCGCCATCTTCACTTCGGGAGCCGGGGCTTCTTGCACCTTCGGCTTGGGCTGAGGTTGAGGAACCGGCAAACGCATAGCCGCTGGCGGCGGATCGAGCTTGGCCACTTCAATTCGTTTGGGAAACTGTCTTTGCGGCTGGTGATTTACCGGGACGGGCGTAGGGACGAGCTCGATCGCACGATAGTCAGGCTTCGGGCGCTCCAGAATCTCGGGGTGAAGAATAGGGATCCACACAAAAATTGCCACCACAACTGCCTGAATGCCATAGCTTAGCAGAAAGTCGGTCCACGGCATTTCCCAACGGGGGAGCGACGAGAACAGGCCCAATTCGCGAAACGGAGGTGACATAATCAATTCTGTTGTCTGTGTCCAAGAACCCGATCCGACTGTAAAGGTTTTACCAATCATTTCAAATGATGGAAACCTCGTAGGGCAGGTCTAAACAGAGTGTACTATTCCTGCTTCATCCATGCACGACAAAGGCCATTCCGTGGCGCTTGGAATTGCGTCAAGGTCCATTCGTATCAATGAGTTAAGAGATCTCTCATCTAATCGAGCAGGGAGCATTCATTGAAACTGCGACCAAAACCTACATCCTAAAGTAAACAGATTTCCTTAATCGAACCTCTAAAGCTCCCGCCTCAGCAGTGAACAATCTTCGTGCTTACGATGCCCTGGGTGGCATTCCGGGTATCAACCACCAATTTAGCCTCACGAACGATCTTGCGATAGTCGTAATCGGAATGGTCGGTGACAATGAGCACGCAGTCGTACTGCTCCAGGTCCTTCAACTCCGCGCATTTCATTTGCAGGTCGTACTTCCGCCCTTTGCCGATAAAAGGGAAATAGGGGTCGTGGTAGCTGACCTGAGCTCCATCTTTCTGCAAGAGTTCGATGATAGTGAGCGAGGGCGACTCGCGCAGGTCGTCGATATCTTTCTTGTAGGCCACGCCCAAGACCAAGACCCGCGCGCCATTCACCGACTTCTTGTGCCGATTCAGCGCGCTGCCGACCGAGGACAGAACGTGGTACGGCATGTTGGTGTTGATTTCTCCTGCGAGCTCGATAAAGCGAGTGCGGAAATCCCACTCTTTGGCCTTCCACGACAGATAGAAGGGATCGACGGGAATGCAGTGCCCGCCCAGGCCTGGACCGGGATAGAACGGGTGAAAGCCGAACGGCTTGGTGGAAGCGGCTGCGATGACCTCCCAGATGTCGATGCCCATGCGCAGGCACAAAAGCTTGAGTTCGTTGACCAGTGCGATATTCACGCAACGGTAAATATTTTCCAGCAGTTTGGTCATCTCTGCGGCAGCCGGAGAGGATACGGGAACGGTTCGATTGAAGATGGACCCATAAAGGGCACCGGCAAGCTCCGAAGCCTGCGGGTTCAATCCGCCGACGACCTTCGGAATGTCGCGGCGCGCGACTGTCGTGTTGCCGGGATCCTCGCGTTCGGGCGAGAAGGCGACAAAAAACTCGTTTCCCGTGAGTGCCTGGTCCCGAGCGGCTTTCAGACCGCCCTTGTTCTCCTTTTCCAGGATCGGGATCATCACTTCTTCGGTGGTGCCGGGATAGGTCGTACTTTCGAGTATGACCAACTGCCCGGCGCGCAAATGAGGAGCGATAGAGTGCGTGGTGGAAGTGATGAAGCTGAGATCGGGCTCGTGGTATTCATTCAACGGCGTGGGCACGCAAATGATAATGGCATCCATCGCTGTGATTTGCGAATAGTCGGCGGTGGCGGAAAAGCCGCTCTTTTTGGCCGCCTGAACCTCTTCCGGCGCGATGCGGTAGATATAAGAACCGCCTTTCGCCAGGGTCTCTACCTTCCGGGCGTCAATATCGAAGCCGGTCACCGGGAATTTCTGCTCACTGAACAACAAAGCCAGCGGTAACCCGACGTAACCCATGCCAATGATGCCCACACGGGCCTGGCGCTTCTGAATTCTGGTCTTGAGTTGATCCACAGTAGTATCGGCGGCGGAATAGGTTGTCATGAAATTTTCCGGGATGACTCGTGGGGGGCTACATCCAACGCCTTAATTTTAGCACACGGAATTGCATGCTCTGGCGGCTGGATTCAGGGAAAGCCCGAAGGAAAAATGCCTGCGCCGATCGCTGTGGAAAAGTTGGCCTTGGAGACTCCACGCGGCAGTTCTCCACCCGAAGCGTGATCCGACAAGATAAAGGCATTGACTGCCAAACAAGCTAGGAGGATACGTTCGACGAAAGGGCGCACCGGTGTGGGAAATGGGCGCTCCGATCAAACTGGCGTGCAACAATCGTTCGGATCGCGGCAGACCAGCCTGCCACCATGCTTCACAGTCATGGGACCACATTGCTCAAGGGCAACACGATCGCGAGATCGTCGGCCATCTTTTCCGGAGACCTGGTGCAGACGAACTCGGATTCCGTCGCTAACATCAATGCCACAGGATCCAGCG
>Ga0073928_10011923_pt1 | contig 10059 bp, 8 predicted proteins | sample PaiPotPPA55metaG_FD_76969 | JGI IMG/M metagenome (GOLD analysis project Ga0073928, IMG submission 76969) | Iron sulfur acid spring bacterial and archeal communities from Banff, Canada, to study Microbial Dark Matter (Phase II) - Paint Pots PPA... ... | reverse complement strand
TCGCCGGTAATGTAACCGAGAATCGTGCCGCCCTTGTTGATGACGCGGCCGATGCCGAGCGGAGAGCTCAAGCATGGTTCACCTGAGGCGATGCCCGTCGCGCAGTTTGGTTGCAAGGGAAAGCTTATTGTGCCGCCGTTTTGCTGCGTGAGGGCAGCGATCTCGCCGTCCCACCCGCTCATCGGATCGTAGTAGGTATAGCCGGCGGCTAGACCAAGCTCGTTGATGCCGTCGAACGTCGACTCGGAGTATTGGCCGTAAGTCTGGAGCTTTGCGCTCGAAGCTCCCACTTTGGCCGCGAACATGTTGTTTACGCCGCGGACCATGGGTTGCACGGTCGGCAATTGGATCTGACCGACGGCGTAAAACGTGCCGGACTTGCCGGCGTCGCTGAGGCCCTCTTGCGCCGGAGCGCAGCTCAGACCGTCGGGCTTTTCGAGTGGGATCCATTTGCCGGCATTGTAAACGATGCAGGTCGCATACGAGGAACCGCTGATCGACACGAGACCGAACACTTGGCCAGTGTTGTTGACGTAGGCGTACGCGTCGTCGTAGTAGTTCAGCTTGTAGTTCGAGGACGGGGCCCCTAGGTCAACGATCGAGTAGTCGACGGCCCATGCCGCCTGGGCAGAAGCGAGGGCGAAGAGCGCTGCGAGCGGGATCGTAGCCGACCAGCGCATGCGCGGTATGCGGAGAGCTTCGATCAAGCGCAACATACCGCCATTATAGCGAAATCACCGACGATGTGCAGCAAATCTGGGCGCCCCAGATTGCTGGGAAGCATCGAAAAACTGTTGAAACCGCGCGGCGTCGATTCGCAACGAACGGGTCCCCCTGCCCGGCGCGACGAAGGCGGCGATCCCCCGTTCTGCACTGCGGAGTTTTCTGGGATGAGCCGACTCTTCGCTCTCTTCACTCGCGCTCACCGGCGGCTTCAATGCGCCGTTCCATGCTTCTGTCCCGCCTGGCAGGGGTCACCGAGCCGTATCGCAAGCAGCCATCGAACCCAAGGAGGTTCAGCCATGAGGTCCATCAAGACTTCCGATCAACCTAACCACAACCGTCGCCAGTTCTTTGGGACTGCGGCGATGACTGTTGCCGCCGCGCAACTCGGGATGCTCAGTTCCGCGGACGGTCAACCTGCAGGTGGGGGGTCGGCGAACCTAGCCGCTGTTAAACCTGGTACAAACACGTCATTCAGCTCACTGAAGCAGATCGATGCCGGTCTACTTAACATTGGCTTCGCCGAAGCCGGTCCTGCCGACGGCCCGGCCGCGATCCTTCTCCACGGCTGGCCCTACGATATCTACAGTTTTGTCGACGTCACACCGGTGCTTGCAGCGGCGGGCTATCACGTCATCGTCCCCTATCTGCGCGGTTACGGCACCACAAGGTTTCTCTCGAGCGCAACCGTGCGCAACGCCCAGCAGTCGGCCGTCGGCCTCGACATCATCGCTCTCATGGATGCACTCAAGATTCAGAAAGCCACTATCGCCGGCTTTGACTGGGGCGCGCGCACTGCGGACGTCCTGGCAGTACTATGGCCGGAACGCTGCAAGGCAATCGTTTCCGTCAGCGGCTACCTGATTAGCAGCCCCGCGGGCAACCAGACTCCGTTGCCGCCGCAGGCTGCATCCGCATTCTGGTACCAGTACTATTTCGCCACTGAACTCGGCAAGGCCGGCTACGCGAAATACCTCGACGAGTTCAACAAGTTCATCTGGCACCAGGCGTCACCGAAGTGGAACTTCGACGATGCCACGTACAACCGCACAGCGGCTTCCTTCAACAACCCCGACCACGTCGACATCGTGATGCACGATTATCGCTGGCGGCTCGGCCTAGCCGATGGTGAGCGGAAATATGACGACCTCGAAAAGCGGCTGGCTGCTCTTCCTGCCGTCGCCGTGCCGGCCATCACCATGGAAGGCGACGCCAACGGGGCAATCCACGCGCCCAGCACTGCCTATCGGAACAAGTTCTCCGGCAAGTATGACTACCGGCTCATTACCGGCGGCGTTGGCCACAACATTCCGCAGGAAGCCCCGCAGGCATTTGCTCAGGCGGTCATCGATGTCGATCGCTTTTGACCGGCGTTAATCTTCCTGGTGCTTCGGAGGCGGCAAGCCGCCAGAAGTTCATCACGGAGCGCACGGTTCGTAGTCCCAGAAGAGCGCGGCGACGCGGCCTTTGTGGAAGACGACCGCGCCGAGTCGTGCGGACATGAAGCCGTACGCGGACGTAGGGCAGTGGCACGCTGCGCGGTTCCACGAGCAAAAGCCCTCGACGCTGTAGGCCGCACACGCGGGCGATGCGATCGAGGGGTGCAGCGCTTTCAACCCTACCGCCGATGCCACTTCGGCGAGCGTGTCGCCGAGATGCACGTTGCCGCCGAGCGTCACCGACGAGAGGTCGACCGCGTGGACCTTGGCGTTTGACGGCGGCGGACCGACGTCTGCAACGACGCCGAAGTTATAGGTGTCCGTTCCCTTTTCGACGTACGCCGCGATGCGGTGAACGCGATCGTAGAATCCGGTTATTTTGATCGGGCCGGATGTATCCCCCGAGGTGAACTCACCCGAGGAGTTGTCTACGCGCGGAAGTTGCTTGTCGTCACTTGAGAGCACCGCGCCGATCCAATACGATTCGGCCGGCCGACCGAAGCGGCACGTCGCCGGCGACGCGAAAACCCACCGGCTCACCGGGTCGACCCCGTTCCGTTGGATGTTCAGATAATACGCATGCGCCGGAGTCGCGGCGGAGACGAGTGTCGCGATACAGGCGAGGCTGATAAGTCTTCGGAAACCAGTTTTTCTTGCAGTACTAGCGCTCGACGAGTCCATGCCCATTGTCGCTCCCTTCCGGTTTGTTCGGCGGTCGAATGATTACTGGGACTTCCGGTACTCGATGGTGATCGTCAGCGTGTAGGCGGCCGGTGCGGCGCCGCTATCGTCGACCGAGATCTTATAGCGGCCAGACTTCGGAAGCTTGCCCCGCCACGAAGGCGACGTTCCAGCGAAAACAAGTAGCGTATCTGCGCCGGAGCCGCGATAGATACTGACCGACACGGGTCTGCCTGCTTTGGGGTGAACGACGACCGACATCGTCTGCCCGGCGATCGCATCGAGCACGTAACTGTCGCCGAAGCCGCGAGTGACGTTACCGCTTACTGTCGTCGACGATGTACCTCGTGCAAAATGAATCGGCACGTCGATCTTCTTCGCGACGCCGGTGGCCTTGTTCACGATCTCTTCGCTGACGACGGCATAGGTCGAGCCGTCGAATCGGTACGTCGTACGGTACTCGGCTATCGCGCTATCGTTCTCTATGGTCACGAGCGACCCGTCGGCGCCGAATTTCCCCGACATCACTCCAGTCGAGAGCACCTGCCGGTATCTGCCCGAGCCCGACGCGACGAACGCGAGAAGCGGACCATTCACGGCGTGCGACAGACACGGATCTGCGTCTTGTGCTGTATAAACCGTCACGCCACTCCTTAGATGCACGACGCCGACGGCGAACACGGCCTGCGCGGCGGTCAACGCGCTCTCGTGCCTGGCTTGTGCGCACACATCCATGCCGGCGGTTTTCGCCAGTGTCTGATAAAGAGCGGTCGGAAAGGCCGCCGCGCCGTCCGCACTCTCGGGTAGCAGAGCGGCGATCGCAAAGGCGACGGCAGAGCCGGCAAGTCGGCGTATCAGATGCACGAAAAGCGCAAATCGGAACGGTTCCTCGTCGACGTGCGCTCGCACCGCGCTCACACTGCACCATTCGCCTCACCGTCAAAGACCTCCGCTAACGGACTACAGGGGGTGTCGTGACTGGTAAGGAGGCGGCTGCAGTACAGGATGATGTTCCATACAGCACCCTCGCGTCAGGCCTTGCGCGGACCTACGATCAGCCACCGAAGAAGGCGCGCTTCTGAAGCTCACGCGGGCGGTCAGGGATTGGCCGACGACCTAAGCGAGGGCGCCAAAGGAAAGCGTCTACGGTGTAACCTGCGCCACCGAGATCTCGGCGACAACCGGACCGCTCGGCTGGTCTTAGGCTTGTCGAGGCTCACAAACTTGAGCCTGGTGACCGAGGACGTAGCCGTAAATAACCAGCTCTCCTGTTGAAAGACGCCGTTCTCGGCGTAGTTATCGCTCGCTGTGTTCCACGTAAAGATCTGGGACTGGCCCGCGGCCTCGACCTTCATCGTCTTTATGATGGGAGGGTACGGGCCGCTGTTTCCTGAGAACAAGAATGTCACAGCATAGACAGCGTTAGGCACTGTCGCAAACGGAGCGTGCTCAATGCCTCCAACATTATCGCCATCCAGGTCGATGCTGCATAGGCCCCCTGGCGTGGGCCACCCCCCGCCATACAAGTCTATCGTGCGTTTCGTAACATGCCACCCACGCGCGAACCGCTCATCCTTTTGGAAGGTCTTGTAAGGATTGTAATATGTCCCCAAATGAAAGTCGCCGTCTTCCAAAATTCCAGAACCGCTCGCCGACGCTGGGCATTTGAGTGGGCCCCGCGCCGCCTTTCGTGCGTGGCTCTGCGGGGAACTGGTCCGTAGTCTTGCCCCGTCGAACGGCGGACTCGCGTTCGGTTCAGCGAACGTTACGCGTCTGAAGGACGGAGACGATGAACCTTCGAGCGTTCGACTTGAGTACTTTGCTGGCGCCGGGTGCGGAGGAGGCGGCGTAGCTGTCGTCTGCGCCGACCGCTCCTCGGGGCAAAGCACCAGCGACGCATTCTGAATGCATCGAGGAATCAAGATGTACACTCGACCCGCTGCTTTCGTGGCCGCCGCGACGCTGCTCGCAGGTTGTGCTGGATCGGCCAACCGAACGGTCGCCGATCAAACGCTACCCTTCGCCGGCGCGAGCAGTCCTGGTGTTGCGGTGTCGGGAGCGGCTCGTCAGTCCTCTCGTAGAGGCGCGGTGCCGGCCGTCCGTGGGCCACACATCTTCATCGCGAACGTCCTCTTGAATGAGGTCCTCGCCTACAACTCGCGAGGAAGGTCCATACGGCCGAGGATTAAAGGGTTGTCGCGTCCTCTCGGAGTCGCGATCGATGGAAATGGGAAGATATACGTCGTGAATAACCAAGACGGCACCTTGAGGACCTTTACGTCCGCTGGCGCGCCTACAACCCCTGTAATCACCGGTTTAGATGACCCACAGTGCGTCGCAGTAGATGCCAATGGAAAGATATATATTACAAACCTCGCCAATGGCACGCTCACGACGTACGCGTCGGATGGAAGTCCCACGACCCCAACGATCACGGGATTGGCGAATCCAATTGGAGTTGCCGTTGACTCCTCCGAGAAAATCTACGTGGAAAACCAAGGAAGCGACGCGATTTCAACGTTTACCGCTGACGGCGCGCCTACAACTCCGACCATAACTGAAGGGATCAACAGTCCCGACGGCTTGGCGGTAGACGCAAACGGAAAAAAGCTACGTTGCGAACTACGGGAACAACACGGTGACGACATACAACCCTGACGGAACGCCGGCGACTCCGACTCTGACTCGTGGCATAGACGGACCTGTGGGCGTAGCCGTTGACAGCGAAGGGAAAATCTACGTAACTAATCCTGGGAACAACACTCTGACGGCATACAGGCCGACTGGTGGAGATTGGCTTCTCTCGATTGGCGGGCTCGACGATCCGAACGGGGTCGCCGTGCACTAGTTTTGAGTAATCCTCGAATCGCAGCTCATCCAGTCGTTCGACCCGTCCGCTTCTTGTTGAGGTCTGCCTCAGCGCAAAGCGGAAAGTGTCAGCTGCGCTCGGATTTCTTGGCCTCTGTTGACGTGTACACGATTGTGAGTTATGCGGCCGGAGCGTTCGTATGCCTTGCCGAGCTCGTACAATGAGCCATGGCTTTCGAGAACGTGAACGGCGCTATCGATGGCCCGGTGTGCGTCGGCAGCTCGCTTGAGTTTGGCGTTCAGTTCCGAACGAATGCGTTCCGCTTTCCCGTAGAAGCGGGTGGATGCCTCGACGGATGAGCTCCGCCGCGGTGTTGTCGAGGAGCTGCAACGCCTCGTGTGGTCGACCGGCTTGTTCGAGCACCTCCACGATCGTCAGATATCCATTCAAATTTCGACTGTCGGCGCCGCCGAGCATTCCCCGCGCCTTTGTCGCAAGCGTCAGCGCTTGCGCCTTGCGCCTTGAGCGTTGCTCGATGCTTGCGAGAAGATCGTTGTTGCGCCGATTCGCGTCCCCAGCCGTTCTCCGCAGACGGTATCGTGCGCATTCGAGTGCAAAGCAGTCGCGAACATCAACTTCCCAGGAACGGGGGTGAGCGGCGCCGCTTACACTCCGTCCTCGGCATCCGACGCCGCAGTAGTTATGCGGCACGCCGCCGAATGGATCGCTACTTCATTGGTTGGAAAGGTACGCGTTGCGATGATCAAACTTTTACACACGGTAGCTGCCGGAACAGCGGCGGCTCTGCTTGCGGGCTGCGCCACCGGCGGGTCGTCCCCACAGCAGCTTGTCGCCGCATCTTCGAATGTGAGTTCGCAGTCGCTGGGCGCCTTCGGCAGGCCGCCCGGCACTCTTAATGTGAGTGCGTATCCGCTGGGCGCCTACGGCACGATCCCTCTGCACACAACCCGGGCGCACGGCAGCCCCTCATATGCTGTTACGCGAGCTTCGCAGCTGGTATACGTCTCTAACCTCGGCGCGGGTGCGATCGAAGTGTTTTCTCAGCACGGCAAAGATCAACAGCCGATCGCAACGATTACGGACGGGATCCTTGGCCCCGGTGGACTTACGACCGATAGAGCGGGCAATCTCTACGTCGCCGACGAGGGTAAGATCAACGGTCAGTGGACTGTGCAGGTCTACGCACCGGGCCAGACGGCGCCTACCAAAAGCTACTCGACCGACCTTTCTTCACCGACCGATACGGTCGTCGCCAAAGATGGAACCATCTACATCGCGAACTTCAACGGTTTCAGCAATGGTTGGGTGGCAGTCTATCCCCAAGGGAACGTTTCTGAGGAGTACCGCCTCTCCGATTTCAACGCAGGCGCTCCCCTTTCGGTAGCGCTCGATTCCAAGCAGAATCTCTACGTGATGTACGACATTACGAACGGCAGCGCGGTCAACGAATACACGCCCGGCGCGAAAACCGGCACGAACCTCAACCTCGCGTTTAGCAGCGGAGGCGGCATCCAGGTCGATCCAGCGGGTAACATTCTGGTGGCGCAACAACTGAACCCATCCGAACTGCTCGTCTTCCCGCCTGGGCAAACGCAGCCGTCCAAGACCATCCCGATGCCGGGCGGAGGAGAGCCGTTTAATTTCGCCCTCAACCATAGGAGCAAAGCGCTCTTCGTCGGTGAATACCAAAATGCTAACCAGGTCGACCGCTTCGCCTACCCGTCCACTACGTTTCAGTACGTCATCGCCAATGGCTTCGAGAACCCATCTGGAGTAGCGACGTCTCCATACGAATTTTAGGTACCCACGTTCTGCGTCACGGAGTTTTCGAGATGTGCCGATTCTTCGCACTTGTTGCGGTCGCGGTTTTCGCCGGCTTGTCCGAGCCGTTCCACGCCCCGGCGGTGGCCGGCAGTCTCCAGCACGTCCCGCAATATTACGCGCAGGGGCGAGAGCCATGGGTGTCGCCGTTCGCTCACCGTCACCCGCCGACGTCGGCGGCGACGGTTAGCTTTTACATAATGATGGTCGGGTACAGTTACTCGGGTTCGAACACCTGGATCATCATCGCGACGCCGCAGACAAGAGGCGGCGGTTTCATCAACCTAAATTACACTATTCGAAATTTGGACATCACGGACATGGCGGTAAATGCGAAGAGCTTGGAGGTGGTCAACCAACAGGACCAGGTGTTCTGGACGTTCCCATTGGGAAATTCCCAGATTCTCGTGACCGGATCATCGGGAGGAAACGGCTGGATCGCAACCGACAGCCAGGGGAACGTCTACGTTTCCGGCGTCAACAACGGCGTCGCGGTGTATCCCTACGGTTCGTCCTCGCCGAGCTACTACATCACGAATGGGATTACGAGTCCCGGCATGGTTGCGATCGACGGCCACGATAATCTCTACGTCTGCAACGGAAACAACAACATCTTGGTTTTCCCGCCCGGCGGCACGGCGCCGAACCGGACCATCTCGCAGGGAATCAGCTACCCCGGTTTCCTGGCCTTCGATGATGCAAATCGCTTGATCGTATATAACCAGGGATCCAACGCGATCACCATCTACAAGGAAAAGCATCAGGCGCCGATGTCGACGATTACCGACGGACTCGCCGGGCCGTCGTCGGTCGCAGTCAGTCCAAAGGGGACGCTGTACGTTGCGAATTTCACCGGCAGCACCATCACGGAGTACGATCACGAACGCCCGACGCTCTCGCGGACGCTCGCGACCGATACGTTTTCCCCACGTGCAATTGCTGTCGACGCCCAAGACAATCTCTACGAGTTCGACTTGGGCGGTAAGCATGGCCGTACGTTCTTGATCTATACGTTCCCGCACGGCAGCTCGCAGCCCTCAGGCCCGCCGTGGGTCGTCCTTCAGCCGCAAGGCAACATCATCGAGCAGCTCATAGCAGTTACCGGGCCCGCCTGGTAGGGTTTACGGCGGCGCGCCTAACCGAGACTCGCGCCCCCGCGGGCTCCGCGGCTATTGGTAGCTGCAGGCGAACGTGCCTGACGGATAGGTGTTTGGCGCCATTGACACGCTACGGAACGTCCGCGGCAAGTCTCAAGGCAACCGCCAGTATAGACGGCTGGGTCGTCTATGGGATGCCAGCCGGTTTGAACGCAACGCTCGTGGCTAACGTGCCCGACTTAGTTCCAATCATGCCCGGTGCTCCACGGAGACTCGGCTTCAAAACCCAGACCATGTTGCCGCCCGCGTCCGGTACAAAGACACTGTCGTGACCACGCAACTGTCCAAAAGCCAAGAAATCTAAGCCGCCAAAAGGGACCTTTTTGATCTTGCTTGGGGTTTGCTGCCCCGCAGGATACAGGCTCACCTGGTTGTTGCTCTGCAATGCAGTCGACACGTACACGTCGCCGTTACTTGGGTCGATTGTAACGCCGCTCGGCGTCGATGGGAGGTTCTGCAGATTCAAGGAGGTGACCGTCTGAGACGGACCGGGAGGTAGAATGGATATGCCGGTCTGGGTATCTGAGATGTAGAGCGTTCCTCCAGGATCAAACACGATTTGATTTGGGTTTGGAAGAAGGCTGCTAGTGATGTTCTGCGAAGGCGTCGACTGCCCCGCGGGATAGACGGATATACCTGCACTTGAGCCACGATTCGCCACGTACACCGTACCATCAGACGCGACCGCAACGCACTGTGGAACATTGGTTCCGGTGAGCGTTAGGGTCGGCATCGTCGCGCCAGGCGCATACACCGTGACTGTGGCGGCGTTCTCGTTCGGGACGTACAGATCGCCTTGTGCATCCAAAGCGATGCCTCCAGGCAGGCTGACTCCATTGGTTATCGTCCCAATCAGCCGAGTAGCCGGGCCGCCGATGTCGTAGACCCACACGGTATTGTCATGGTCGCCGGCGACGTAGAGCCAGGCATGTTTCGGATTGGCGTCCGGAGACATCCAGCTGCGCTGGCCGCGATCAAGCGCGCCGTGACTTGCGCGCGCCGCGGGAGTGGCGACGACAGCCGTTGACGTGGCGAGCACCAAAGACGAGATCAGTGCAATGCGTCGTAACATCCGGCGACCTCCGGCTAATTGGGCAGGGAGTTTGGTATGGTCGTGAAGCCGGCGGGTCCGGGCTGGCTAAAACTGTCTCCCTCCTTGTAAAGGCCAAGGAATTCGCCCGAGGGATACGCGCTAGACTGGATCAACGTGACTTCTCCGCCCGGACCCCCGTCACCGTAGAAGAGGATTGTGGAATCGGCATTCAGCCGGATCGTCCGCGGGCAGCGACCCACAAGGCGCACGCTGCGCGCGGTTCTCGCGTTGTACGGCTTGGGATAGATCGTCATCCGACTCTCGTTGCTACTGGGGCAGGACGCCGGATGGTCGAGCGTGACGAGGTCATCGGTT
>Ga0073928_10011922_pt1 | contig 10059 bp, 2 predicted proteins | sample PaiPotPPA55metaG_FD_76969 | JGI IMG/M metagenome (GOLD analysis project Ga0073928, IMG submission 76969) | Iron sulfur acid spring bacterial and archeal communities from Banff, Canada, to study Microbial Dark Matter (Phase II) - Paint Pots PPA... ... | reverse complement strand
ATCGGATTTCAAGCAAGCGGGCGGCTAACACGGCGGATGCTGAGCCTGGTGTTGGCCGCACCGGTCGCGTGCTCGGCAGCCAATTGGCGAGCGGTGCAGGAGCAACAACCGCAGCCGCCGCAGCAACAGGCATCGCAACAACAGAGTGGAAGTTCATCGGCGGAGCCGGCGGCCGCAGCGAAGATCGTCGCATCGACTACGGGGCAAGTCCGGACGCAATCGGGCGATCCAGTGCCGGGCGCGACGGCGCGGCTCACGAACACAGACACGCACAAAGTGTGGCTGAGTTGGACGGACGAAACGGGGAAGTTCGTTTTCCCGGAACTTCCCGAGGGTTACTACCACGTGGAGGTGAGCCAGCTGGGTTTTGTTCCTGCGGCGATCGATGTGAAGCTTCCCGTCGTTCCGAGCGGGCCGATTCCGGTGGTGCTGAATGTGGCGACGCTCGCGGATCTGGCGCCGCCGCAACCTCCCGCAAACAATCCAGCGCCCGCGAATCCGACTGCGCCCGCTGCCGGCAACGCGGAGAACTCGGCGGCAAATTCCTCGAACGCAACTAACGCGCAGACTGCTTCGAACGCGGCGCAGGGCAGCTCGGGCGCGCGAACCAGAAACGGCGGTAGCCGCGCACAGATGCCCGCTGGCGTGACCAACGCGATGCGGCAGGGAATGGCGACGACTGGATTTGAGTCTGCCGACTTGACTGGTGAGGGCGCGGCGGGACAGCAGAACCAAAATCCGGGACAGTCAAGCGACAACGGCAACGCGACCGTCGCCATGACGACGAGCACTGGCGGAGGTGCGTCGTCGGATTCGTTTCTCTTGCAGGGGACTGTGGGGCAAGGATCGGCGGTGAGCGGAGCTGGCGGGCCCGGCGGGTTCGTTCCGGGCGGATTTGGTCCGGGTGAGTTGGCTCCCGGTGCGCCGGGTGGGGCGGGCGGAGGCGGCGGGTTTGGCGGCCCTGGAGGAGGAGGTGGGTTCGGGGGGCCTGGCGGGGGAGGACCCGGTGGAGGCGGCGGAGGACGCGGGTTTGGTGGCGAGGGCGGTGGACAATTTCGCGGCGGACAGGGTGGACCCGGTGGAGACGGTGGGATTTTCGGTGGGCGAAGCCGGCTCGCGCGGCAGGCGATCAACCGCCTGCGCTTTGGTTTTTACGATCAATATGCGAATTCCGCGCTGAATGCGAGACCCTACTCGATCACGGGCGAGGAATTTCCGAAGGTGGCGAACTACAACGAACGATTTGGCGCGAACCTGGGCGGCGCGCTGAAGATTCCGCACGTTTACAACGGCAGCGACCGGACATACTTTTTCTTGAATTATCAGCACCAGCTCGTAAAGAACGGGGTGGACGCATTTTCGCTGGTTCCGACGCAACCCGAGCGCACGGGGAATTTCTGCAGTGTCGGCAACGGATTCACGCTATACGATCCGAATTCGAATATCGCGGGGCCGCGAACGGTTTTGGGGAACGGCTGCCAAATTCCCAGCATCAATACGGCCGCGAACGGCTTGCTCGCGTACATTCCCTTGCCGAACATTACGGCGACAGCCGGGCCGCAGGGCCAGACCTACAACTATCTTTTGCAAGCGAACACGCCGCTGAACAGCGACGTGGTGAATTTTCACGTTCTGCACACGATCAATTCGAAGTGGAACTTGAACGCGGGCTACAACCTAAATTCGCAGCGGCAGGACACCCTGGGCAACTTTGCCAGCATCGCGGGCCACCAGTCGACGCTAAGCCAAAACGTGAGCCTGGCGGTGAATCACAATTGGTCGCAACGAATGGTGGAAGCCACCAGCATCAATTGGAGCCGCAATCGCGTTCAACTGCTGAGCGACAATTCGTTCGTGAACAACATCGCCGGCGATCTTGGAATTCAAGGCGTGTCTACCGATCCAATCAACTACGGAATTCCGGGAATTCAGTTCACGAGCCTGGGCAGCTTGAACGATCCCGTGCCATCGCTGGTGCGCAATCAAACGTTCCGTTTCTCGGATGGGTGGACGTATATCCGGGGCAACCATACGGTGAGGTTCGGCGGAGAATTCCGGCGCGTTCAGTTGAATACGACCTCGGACCCGAATCCGCGCGGGAAGTTTTTGTTCACGGGACAGATGACCAGCCAACTCAACGCCAACGGGCAGTCGCTGGAGGATTCGACGACGGAGCCTTACTACGAATTTGCCGATTTTTTGCTTGGGCTGCCGTACAACACCCAGATTCGCACGGGCGATGCGAACACGTACTTTCGGAACTGGGAATTCATCGGGTACGGCCAGGACGACTGGCGCATCAACAAGAATTTCACGCTGTTGTTTGGTTTGCGCTACACCGCGGTGACTCCGCCGGTGGAGCTTTACGATCACATTGCGAACCTGGATTTAAATGCGGGTGCGACCCAAGTGGCGGTGGTTACGCCGGGTGCTGCGGGGACGTTCAACGGGCTTCCAACACCGGGAGACGTGGGTCCCTACAACGGCACGTATCCGCAGGCGCTGATTCATGGGGACTACACGAACTTCGCGCCGCGCATCGGATTTGCGTGGCGGCCGCCGACCAAGCAGAAGACGGTGGTGCGCGGCGGGTTTTCGATGTTCTACAACGATTCTATTTACAACACGCTCGCGCAGAACTATCTGGCGTATCAGCAGCCTTTCGCGGAGTCGGCGAATCTTTACACGTCCGCCGCGCAGCTGCTCACTTTGCAGAACGGTTTTCCCACGCCAAGCTCGTCGAGCAAGATCACCGTGCCGAATACGGCGGGCGTAAACCCGTTTTACAAAGACGGCTACGCGCAAATCTGGATGCTTTCGACAGAGATGGACTTACGGCCCAACTGGGTTCTGACGCTGACGTACACGGGGACGAAGGGAACCAACCTTGATCTGCTTCGGGCTCCGAATCGCGCGCCGCTGGGAACGAATCCACTCGACACGCAGGCAAACCTTGCCATCCCGTATGCGACGAGCTTCGACTACGACCAGACCGGCGCGAACTCTCTCTACAATGCTCTGCAAGCGCGCCTGGTACACCGGTTCACCCATGGGTTCACGTTGCAGGCGTTCTACACGTTCTCGAAATCGCTCGATAATGCGAGCTCGATCGGCGGGAGCTCGCCGATCGTGGTGCAGCAAGACGGCAACTACGCGGCCGAGCACGGGCTCTCTTCGTTTGACATGCGGCATCAGGTGCGGCTGATGACGGTGTGGGAGTTGCCGTTCGGCGAGAGGCACCGGTTCGCGGCAAATGGGTGGAAGAATCACGTATTCGGCGACTGGCGCTTGCAGAATATCGTTACGTGGCACACAGGATCGCCCTTCACTGCGTATCTGGGCGGCGGCGCGGCGAACAATTCCGGAACGGGTGCGAATTTTTCTGAGCGCGCCGAGCAGGTGGGCGATCCCAATGTCGGCATTTGTGGCGGAACGGCGCTCGATTTCTTCAACGAGGGCGCGTTTGCGGTCCCCGCTGCAGGAACGTATGGCAACGAACGGCGTGGGGCAATCGAAGGGCCTTGCAGCTTCAGTTGGAATGCGTCGCTGGCGAAGTCGTTCCGGTTCGGGCCGCGCGAGCAGCAACACCGCGTAGACGTTCGATGGGAAGTGCAGAATTTGACGAACACGCCGAGTTTCAACGGAATCTCAACGACGCTGGGATCGGCGATATTCGGCCAGGTGACGAGCGCGGGATCGATGCGGTCGATGGACGTGATGATGCGGTTTAATTTCTGATGAAGAGTGAACACAGGGGCTTGAGAAAGAGGACTGCGGCCGAAGCAAGCCCGCCAACAAAACGGCGGGCAGGCTTCGGCGAAGAGAAAGCGGCAGCAAGGTGCCGCACTCCCAAGCTCCTCGCGATTTTCGCCATTGCGGTATTTCTGATTCTGCCTTTGGCGGCGCAACAGGGGAGCCAGAACGCGCCGGTGGCGGTGCCTGCTCCGGTTGGGCAGCAGCCGCCGCAATCTGCGCGGCAGCGGCAGTCAGCGCCTTTGCGCTCGACGTCGGATCTAGTGCGCATCGATGTGGAAGTGACGGATCGTTCGGGCAAGCCGCTTAAGGGGTTGAAGGCCGACGAGTTCAGCGTAAGCGACAACGGCAAGTCGCAGAAGATATCGATTTTCACGTACGAGGATATCGAGGCGGTGGAGACTGCCGGCGCGGCCGACACAAACGCGAAGCCGATCGTGGTGCCGATCGATAGTCCCACGCCTGTTTCGGAAGAGGCGCTGAGCGATCAGGTGCGCGACCGGCGCATGATGGTGCTGTTCTTCGATCTCACGTCGATGGGGAACGACGATTTGCTGCGGGCTCGCGACTCAGCGAAAAAGTTCATCGACAAGCAAATGACACCAGCCGATCTGGTGGCGGTGGTCACGTACACCTCGCGGCTTTCCGTGTGGGCCGATTTCACGAACGACCATGCGAAGCTCCAGAAAGCAGTCGCAAGGCTGACTCCGGGCATGTCGTCCGGCTTGGCAGATGGCCTCTACGCGGCCGCGCAGGAAGGCGAGTACGACGTCCAGGGCTACACCGGCGCAGCCTTTACGCCCGATGAAACCGAGTTCAACGTGTTCAACACGGATCAGAAACTGGCGGCACTGGAAGGGCTTGCGAACGTGCTCGCGGCGATTCCGGGCCGCAAGTCGGTGATCGAGTTCACGAGCGGGATCACGCAGACAGGGGAAGAGAATCGCACGGAATTGCGCGCGGCCACGGACGCGGCGAACCGCGCGGACGTGTCCATATATTCCATCGATGCGCGCGGGTTGTTTACGACTCCTCCCGGCGGCGACGCGACGACGGATTCCGCGACGGGAACTTCGATGTACAGCGGCGCGGCCGTGTTTCATCAGACGGACCAGCGGCAAGACTCGCGAGATACGCTTGCGACGCTGTCGACGGACACGGGCGGGAAAACGTTTTTCGACCTGGGCGATTTGAGCGACGCGTTCCCGAAAATCCAGCAAGACAATACCGGCTACTACCTGGTGGGCTACTACATCGGGTCGAACGTGAAGCATGACGGAAGCTGGCGAACCGTCCATGTGAAAGTGAATGTGCCGGGCGCGCACGTGCGCTTCCGAAATGGATACTACGCGCCGCGCGATTTTCAGCACCTGGAGAGAGAGGACCGCGACCAGCAGCTCGCCGACGCGGTTCATTCCGAAGATCCGATTGTCGAGCTGCCAATTGCGGTGGAAACGGCGATGTTCCGGCTGAGCGATACGCAGGTGTATGTGCCGATCGATGCCAAACTCTCTGCGACCGCGCTCGATTGGGCGCAGAAGCACGGGAAGCGCGAGGCGGAGTTTGATTTCGCGGCGGAAGTTCGCGCGATTTCGGGCGGGAAAGTGCTCCCACAGGCGGTTGCGCAGCTTCGAGACACCATCACGGTGCATCTGGACCCGGAACGGTTTCAGAAAGTGAGCCAGACAAACTTGCAATATCAAGGCGGCGTGATTCTTTCGCCGGGCACGTACCATTTGAAATTCGTCGCGCGCGAAAACGAATCGGGGAAGATTGGGACGTTCGAGGAGGACATGACCGTCCCCGCGCCTGCCAGCGACAAAATGATGCTTAGCTCGGTGTTGCTGGCGAGTCAGCTTGTGCCGGTGGAGAAATCGTCGGAAGTCGAACTGAAGACGCAAGGGGCGAAAGCCAAGCTTGTGGCGTCTCCGCTGGAAGTGAACGGCGAGCGAATCGTGCCGAGCGTGACGCGCTACTTCACGCAGGAACAGACGCTGTACATTTTCTTTCAGGCTTATTATCCCGAGAAGCCGGAGACGTTTGACGCGAATGCGCTGCGGGCGGGGCTGATCTTTTTCCGGAATGGCTTGCAAGTGAATGCGACGCCACTGCTGGGTCCGACGGATGTGGATCCGAAGACGCGAACGGCGTCGTTCAGGATCAGCTTGCCGCTATCGAAGCTGCCCACCGGCCGGTACGCCGTGCAAGCCGTAGTGATCGGCGCGGGAACGCAGCAGGCGGCGTTCGGGCGGTCGTACCTGGCGTTGCAGCAGGCACCCCTGGGGCCGAATCCAAACGCGCCCGGCGCTCCCCGTACACCCCCGACCACGCCGCAGCCCCGACCGCAACCTCAGTAGAAGCCGTAGCTGAAAGCCGGCGATGCGGGTGATCCAGTGACGTCTCGACCTCCTAATTTCCGCCTTGGGGCCGGGCGCAAGAGGCGAAAGCGCGGCGAAGCAGAAATGGCAGTTTTGTTGCGATTAACTTTTGCTATCCCCTTTATTTGCATAGGCTTATGGCGATTTTTGAATTCGGGATTGTTGCGATTACCCGCCACGGCGGGCAGGACTTTTTCTTCGCCTCTGAGGAGAGCCTGCGGGAGTACTACCCCAAACCTTATACTGTTTTGAACGGACTTCACGCCCTGCACAAAGGAGAGTGGGCTCCGGAACTCGGAGCCCACCGTGATGCGGTTCGCGACTTCTAGAAGGAATAACTGAGGCCGAGCTGCAAGTTCCGAGGGCCTGCATCGCCAGTAATGTTTCCGAAGGTAGCCTGATTCTGCATATTCGTGTTGGGGCCATCGAAATTCACGTGATTGAAAAGGTTGAAGGCATCGCACCGGAATCGGAGTTTTTGATTATCCGACCAGGGCATCGTGAATTCCTTAATCAAGCTCATATCAATGTTCCAAAGACCCGGCCCAGTGAAGATGTTACGGTTGCCCGGCCCACCCGCAATGGGAAACGTAAAGGCGTTGAATGCGTTGGTTGCGTTCGAAAAATACTGAACGGTGTTCGGTACGCCGGGTGTCCCTGAAGGGACTTGGCGAATGTTCGCCGCGAGATCCGATCTCTTGCCAATAAAAACCCCGGGCTGAGTCTGAGTGAAGTCGATGGTGAATGCCCCAGAGTCTACCTTGTACGGGTCGCCCGTAAAAGCTGCGACGATGCCCGAGAATCTCCAGCCCCCGATGACTTCATTGAGCAATTTCGAGGAATTGCCGCCCAGCCACTTGCCGCGCCCGATCGGAAGTCCATACACGAAGTTCGCGACAAATATATGCCTGTGGTCGAAGTCGGAGCTTCCACGGCAAACATGCAGGTTGCGAAGATCGCATATTTCGGAATCGCTAAAGCTGTTGAGGTTGTTCTGCACGCCAGAATCGTTGTCGATCGAGTGAGAATAGGTGTAGTTGGCTTCCATCGTCAGGTCATGCGAGAAGCGGTGGTTCACTCGAATCACCAGCGCGTGGTAGTTCGATGAGCTGTAGTTGCCGACGAAGCCGGCTGCCCCGTTCTGCGCCAGGAGTGAAACGTTGGGCAGGAGCAGTCCCTGTTCGACGACGCCGCTAAAATTGTGGTCATCGGCCAAGCTGAGGATCGCCGACGACACATCACCGTCAAAGAAATAGAACCCGCCAGCTGCGTCATTTAGGGCCTGCTGCGTGCAACTAATGCCTATAACAGTCATGCAGGTTGATCCTGGGCCAAACGTTTGAGCGAGCGCGGCGCTCATCTCATTCTCAAACCAAGGTTGATCCGCGACGGGATTGCCCAACTGAATTGCGGACTGGATCTTGCCGAATGCGTTGTATAGCGATTGACCCGTGGGAGCGCCACCGGCCGGATTTTGATTCACGAAATTCAGAGTTTGGGCGGGATCGCCGAGAGCCGCGAGCCTGCGTCCCAATTTCCCGATGTAGGTTGCCTCGACGAGCCAGTCACCGGGCAGCTGCCTCTGGATGCCAAAGGTGAAGTGCATCTCGTAAGGGGTCTTGAAGTTCCGATCGTATTGGTACAACGGGAAGCCGCCGTTGAAACCACCATTGAAGAAGCCGATCGGCAGTCCGCTAGAGTCCAGGTCCGGCGTGAACGTTGGGCGCGTCGTCGTCCCGCCCGGAGGAACCGGTTCCACGGACCGAAGGCCCGGCGACACACTGGATGGACCGCACGATGAGGTACACGCGAATCGCGGATCGGTGGCGAGATTGCCGTTCACCGTTGCCACGGTATTGTTGAAGAGATAGCTTGCTTCATCCAACTCGAAGCCCTGTCCGATCAGGTTATTGTCGTAATCAATTCCGAACCCAGCGCGGATGCTAGTCTCCCTGTTGCCGAAGAGCCTGCCGAGCCAGCCTTCGGTGTACGTGGGAGAGTAGGCGAGGCCGAAACGCGGCGCAAAGTTCGTATAGTCAGGATTGTAGTAACCAGGCCCGTTGTTCGCGCTTCCGCCCAATCCGTACGTGATGAGTGGAACGGCGTCGAATCCGGAAATTCCCGCCGCGGCTTGGGTCAGCCGAGGACCAAAAATATCGAACGGGGTGAGGTTTGGAACCGCTTCGAAACCGTTCACTTCGGATAGAGGATTGTGGAATTGCCACCGCAAACCGTACGTTAGCGTCAGATCGGAGCGGATGTTCCACGTGTCCTGAGCGAAGAACTCATACTGCGTCGAGTGGAAGTCGCGGACGATGACCTGGCCTTGTGGTGTTGCATCCCCGGACACATCGTAGTTGTAGTTTGCGGTCACACCGGAGATCCGCCCGGTCAAAAAGGCGAAAACTCGGCGGAATTCAGGGCCACTGGCCCCTTGTGCTGCAGTCCCCATGTCGGTCGGCACGCAATGGACATACGGAGCATTGCAGGTGCCTGAAAAAATGCTGTCCAAGTTTCCTCCGATACCCAGCCCATAGCTGTTCGTATCGGTCAGATTACCCGACTTGAAAATCACCGGCGAGATCATGCCGCCGAATTGGATCGTGTGCTTTCCGCGCGTCCAAGTGAGCGTGTCGCGCCCCTGATAGACCGGCACCCTTGGAAACTGCTGGTTCAGGCCTAAGAAGGGATCGGAAATGATGCCGCCGAAGAACGGATCATTGAAGCTGAGGTAGTCAGGAGAAGTCGGCGCGTAGTTGATCGCGAACGCGTTTACCTGGTTCGTTTCCCCGAACGAGGCCTGGTTCGTCATGTTCGGGGAAATCGTCCAAGTGTCGCCGCCCACCCACTGGCGCGAATGGTCAACATAGGACGAACTCGGATTCGGATCGCCGGGCAGGACCTGGACGGTATGCCCGCCGAAACCACCCTGAACGCTCCGGTCCCACGTACCACGCGCAAACAAACGATGGTTGGTCGTTATCTGGTAATCCACCTTGCCCGTATAGGTGTTATAGGCGTTGACCACCGGAGCCACGAAGAAATACCCAGCTGTATTGACCAAGTCCCCCACCGCATTGGTGTTTGGTGTTGCAGGATAGCCTCGCGCCTGTAGGAAGCTGATTAGAGCTTGATCGGCTCCTGGTGTGGGGCAAATAGACGGATTTGTGCAAGGGTCAATCGCGGCCAGCGAGTTCGGTCCGGACGTCGGCGTGAGCACGGTGTTCCCGGCGTTGTTCACATATGCCATTTGCCCGTTATAAATATTCGGCTCGGGAACTGTGTCTGTGATCGACTCGCTCGTCTTCTGGCGCAGTCCATCGTAGGAAAAGAAGAAAAAGAGCTTGTCTTTCTTGATAGGTCCGCCGATGTTTCCGCCGAACTGATTCAAGATAAGGCCCGGAATGGGGACGCCGTTAAGGTTGTTGAAATAATCGTTGGCGGCATAGGCCGTCACACGGTTCAGTTCATAGGCCTGGCCGTGGAAGTTGTTCGTGCCGCTCTTGGTGATCATTTCCAGCTGGCCGCCCGCGCTGTGCCCGTAAGTAGCGTCGTCGCCGGTCACGGTCACCCTAAGTTCCTGGATCGAACTCAATGGCGTGTTAACCACCGGCTCCATCGCGAAGCCGCCCCGCTGGTCGTTCACGTCCAAGCCATCGAGCGTGATATTTGTTTGGTCGGAGCGGGAACCCGTCACGGCGCCTCCGGGCGTGACGCCCGGCGCCAGGGTGAGGTAATTGGAGGCATTGTTGACGAAAATATTCGGGAGGTCTTGAACGCGATCCGCGTCAATAACGGAGCCGATGCTCGCGTCCGTCGTGTCCAGCGTCTCGCCAGCCCGGGACGTAACTTCGACGGTGATCTTGGCGTCGCCGACCTGGAGCTGAGCGTCGCGGGCCTCCTTGGATCCGACGTTGAGGGTCACCTT
>Ga0073928_10011921_pt1 | contig 10061 bp, 9 predicted proteins | sample PaiPotPPA55metaG_FD_76969 | JGI IMG/M metagenome (GOLD analysis project Ga0073928, IMG submission 76969) | Iron sulfur acid spring bacterial and archeal communities from Banff, Canada, to study Microbial Dark Matter (Phase II) - Paint Pots PPA... ... | reverse complement strand
TTGGCCTGATCAACCAATGGCGCTGGGGTGAAAAGGCGCTACCCCGCTTCATCGACAAGAATGCCGCGCTGGCGCTGCCCGATGGCGCCCGGTTGCCGCCGGAATGGCCGGTACCGCAGCTCAAGGTGCCGGCCGAAGAGGTCGGCCGCTTTCGGCAGGCCTGGGGGCTCGGCCAGGGCACGGCCGTGGCGCTGGCGCCGGGCTCGGTCGGGGCGTCCAAGCGCTGGACCTATTATCCAGAAGCAGCGCGGCTGTTGGCCGAACGTGGGCTTGATGTCTGGGTGGTCGGGGGGCCCGGCGAAAAGGCCATCGCTGCGGAAATCGTGGCCGCCGGCGGACCGCGAGTCCGCGACCTCACCGGGGCCGACCTGCGCAGCGGGATTCTGGCTGTCGCGACGGCCAAACTGGCGATTTCGAACGATTCCGGCCTGATGCATATCGCCGCCGCGCTGGGCACGCCGACCATGGGCATTTTCGGCCCCACCAGCCCCTACCACTGGGCGCCGCTCAACGGCCTGGCCGCGACGGTCCAGACCAGGACGGTGGTCCCGTGCCAGCCCTGCCACCGCCCGGTCTGCACCATGAACGAGCATCGCTGCATGCGGGATATTCCGGCATCCGATGTGGCTGATATCGCCCGGCGCGTGCTGGAGACCGCGGCCGGCACGACGTCTTGAGCCCTGCGCGCTTGCGCAGCCTCAAGGCGGTCATTACCAAAGATCGGACCCAAAAACCTCTCACGGTGTCGCTTGAGCCAGAATTCCAAAGACCCGATCGGAGCCCATTTAGAGCTTTCGCGCGCCGCGCTTGAGCGCGCGATGCAGGACGCAGGCCTGCTCGCCGCCGCGCGGAAAATCGCTGACGTCATCACCCTGGCGCTACGCGAAGGCAACAAGCTCCTGATCGTCGGCAATGGCGGCAGCGCCGCCGACGCCCAGCATATCGCCGCCGAGATTGTCGGCCGCTACAAACAGGACCGGCCGGCCTACGCAGCGATCGCGCTGGCCACCGACACCTCGGCGCTGACGGCGATCGCCAACGATTATGGCTTCGAGCAGGTGTTCGCGCGACAGGTCGCAGGTCTCGGCCGCCGGGGTGACGCGTTGCTGGCGATCTCCACCTCGGGTCGGTCGCCGAACATTCTGGCGGCCTTGCGCACCGCGCGGGAGCGCGGGCTTACAACCATCGGCTTCACCGGCAGCAAGGGCGAAGCGCTCGGCGCGCTCTGCGATCATCTGTTGGTCGCGCCCAGCGACGACACGCCGGTGATCCAGCAGATTCACCTCGCCATGGCGCACGGCATCTGTGACGAGGTCGAGCAGGCGTTGATGCGCGAGACCGCGCCAAAATGAGCGGCACTGATTCCGCCCGCTCTGCGGCCAGGCCCGCCGCTTTCCTCGACCGCGACGGCGTCATCAATCACGACGACGGTTACATGGGCACGCGTGAGCGGATCCGCTGGATGCCCAATGCCGCAAAGGCGATCAAGAGACTCAAGGAGGCCGGCTATTTCGTATTCTTCTTCACCAACCAATCCGGCATCGCGCGCGGCTTCTTCACCGAGGACGAACTCAACAGCTTGCACGACTGGATGCGCACCGAGCTCGCCGCGCAAGGGGCTGTGATCGACGACATCCGGTATTGCCCGCACCATCCCGACGGATCGGTCGAGGGTTATCTCGAGGACCATCACTGGCGAAAGCCGAGCCCCGGCATGATCCATGACCTGATGGAGCACTGGCCGGTGCGCCGCGAAGGCAGTTTTGTCATCGGCGACCGCGCGAGCGACATCGGGGCGGCGGAGGCCGCAGGCTTGCCGGGGTTTCTGTTTGCGGGCGGCGACCTTGATGCGTTTGTCGCGGAGATATTATCCAACAAGCTGTCGTCATCCTGAGGATGACGGCAGCTTACGCGTGGCTGGCAACAGCGATCGATAAACCGCGCCGATCCCGTTGGCTTCCGCGTCCAGGCTGAATTTCTCAAGCACCCGCGCACGCGCGCGCCCGCCCATCGCCGCGGCGGAAGCCGGCTCGCGCATCAGCGGCTCCAGTGCGGCCACCAGCGCTTCGACATCGCCTGAAGGCGTCAGCACCCCGGTCACGCCGTCCTCCACCACGACCTCTGCCGCTCCCGCGCGCGAGGCCACCAGCGCGCTTCCCGCCGACATTGCCTCGATCAGCGTCAGCCCAAAACCTTCATTGCGCGAGGTGAAAGCGTAGATCGTCAGCCGCCGGTACCAGCGCGGCACCTCTTCGATCGGCAATTCGCCGGTCATGACAACGCGCGAGTTAAGGCCGGCGGCCTCGATCTGCCTTTTCAGGTCGTTGGCAAAACCCTGTTGTTCCGGCGTGATCGCCCCGACCACGACGGCGGTGAAATCGGGATAGCGCGGCAGCAATCGGCACATCGCCGCCACGAACACATCGGTGCCCTTTTGCGCGCGCACCCGGCCAAAACAGCCGATGGCATATCGGCCGGGCAATCCGGTTTCCGCGAACGCGGATGCGCGATCGGCCGGCGGCGCGTAGCGATCGGTATCGACGCCGTGCAGGATCACCGTCGCCGCGCGCTTGAGAAACGAGGCCGAGATATCGCTGGTGGCGATGATCGCGTCCATCCTTCTGATAAGCCACCGCGTGATCCAGCTGTGATGCCGCTGTGCGGCCGAGGTGAACACCAGTTTCAACGGCCAGCCGAGCGACCTTAGCAGCACGCCGACGATCATCTCGTTGTTGCGCCGCGCGTGCCAGATCAGCGGTGCAGGCCTGCGCCACAATCTCAGGAGCCCGGCAAGTCCGATTGCCGCGATGCCGTCGGGCGCATCGGGGCCCAGCCACGCCGCGCGGAACATCCCGGCGAGTTTCGGGGCCACCATGCGATTGGTCGCAGTGACGCCGGAATAACGCCTGTGCAGATTCGGCACGATCACCTGCAGATTGCCGGCGGAAATGTTCGATAGTCCCACGTCAGGCTCCGTTTCGCGCATTTCCTATACGCAACATTAAGCATAGTAGCCAGTTCAGGCGCGCCGAAACCCACTCTTCACCGCGACCCCGATAGCATCGCCGCTATATTGGGAGCGGGTGAGTTCATGACCGTGCTTGTCACCGGCGGCGCCGGCTATATCGGAAGTCACATGGTTCAGGCGCTGGTGGAAGCCGGCGAAAGCGTCGTCGTGATCGACAACCTGTCCACCGGCTTTTCCGCGTTCCTGCCCGAGGGCGTACCGCTGTTCATCGGCGATGCCGCCGACGGGAACCTGGTCGAGGGCGTGATCGCCGCGCACAAGGTGGAAAGCATCATTCATTTCGCGGGCTCCGTGGTGGTGCCGGAATCGATGCGCGATCCGCTCGGCTATTACCGCAACAACACCATGACCACGCGCAGCCTGTTGGACGCGGCGGTCAAATCCGGCGTCAGCCGCTTCATCTTTTCATCGACCGCCGCGGTCTATGGCAATCCGGATCAGGTGCCGGTTCCCGAACATGCGCCGACCCGGCCGTTGTCGCCCTACGGCTCCTCGAAGCTGATGGCCGAAATCATGTTGCATGATGCGGCCTCCGCGCACGGCATGAACCATGTCGTGCTGCGCTACTTCAACGTCGCGGGCGCCGACCCGCAGGCGCGGATCGGGCTTGCGACGGTGGGTGCAACGCATCTGTTGAAAATCGCGGTCGAGGCGGCCACCGGACAGCGCGCCAAGATCGACGTGTTCGGAACCGATTATCCGACGCCGGACGGAAGCTGCATCCGCGACTTCATCCACGTCAGCGATCTTGCGCAGGCGCATCGCGCGGCGCTGGCGTATTTGCGCGGCGGCGGGACCTCCGCGACGTTCAATTGCGGCTACGGCCGCGGCTACTCGGTGCTGGAGACCATCGAGGCGGTGCGGCGCGTCTCGGCGCGCAATTTCGCGGTTCAATACGCCCCGCGCCGACCGGGCGACATCATGACCATGGTCGCCGATACCAGCCGCATCCGCAGCGTGCTGGACTGGACGCCGCAATATGATGATCTCGATACCATTGCCGCGCACGCGCTGGCCTGGGAAGAGAAACTGCTCCGCGAGCGCCATGGCGAGCTCGCGCACGCGGTATCGGCCTAAAATCTCATTCGCCGCAAGCCCTGATTTGGCTTGAAAATCCCCGATATAGCAGGCAATGAGACGGAAGTTTCGGAGCAACCCTGACACGTAAGGCACGGGACTGCCCAACGCTGTCAATGGAACGCGGATGACCGAACTTCCGAACAAGATCACTGACGATCCCTATGGCGCCGCGATCCTGATTCGCCGCCTGATCACGGAACAGGGCGCCGCCTATTGGCGCCGTTACCTGCTGGCGTTCGGGCTGATGGCGGTCTTGGCCGCGACCACCGCCGGCTCGGCCTACCTGCTCGGCCAGGTCATCAATCAGGCCTATGTCGAAAAGAACGTCCGCGGCATCGCGATCCTGTCGGGCGTGTGCGTCCTGATCTTCATTCTCAAGGGGGCGGCGACCTACGGACATCAGGTGATTCTGTCGAAAATCTCCAACGCCATCCTCGCCAACAACCAGCGCCGGCTGTTCGCCAAACTGATGCGCGAAAATGTCGCCTTCTTCTCCGAGCGGCACTCGTCCGAATTTCTGGCGCGGCTGACCGCGGGTGCCAATTCCGTCACGCAAGTCCTCAGCCTGCTGATCAATGCCGTGGGACGCGACGTGTTGTCGCTGATCGGGCTGGTTGCCGTGATGCTGATGCAGGATCCCGTTATGGCGCTGCTCGGGTTCGCGGTGGCGCCGCCTGCGATGCTGGTGCTGCGCAAGCTGGTGAAGCGGATCAAGGGCCTCGCCCACACCCAGTTCACCGGCACCGCCGACATCATGGAAACCATGCAGGAATCGCTGCAGGGCATCCGCACCGTCAAGGCCTTCACGCTGGAGGAGACGATGCGTGAACGCATCGATGCCAGTATCACCGCGGTCGAACTCAACGCCAACAAGATGGCGCGGGTCTCCAACCGCTCGAGCCCGCTGATGGAAACCCTCGGCGGGTTAGCGGTCGCGGGCGGGCTGATGTATGGCGGCTACAGCGTGGTCGCACTGGGCGCCACGCCCGGCCAGTTTTTCTCCTTCCTGACCGCGTTCCTGTTGGCCTACGAGCCGGCCAAGCGTCTGGCGCGGCTGAATATCGAATTGAACTCCAGCCTGATCGGCGCCCGCAAATTGCTCGAGATCGTCGACAGCCCGGCCAGCGAGCCCGACGACGACGACAGACCGGCGCTGCAACTGACCGACGCGCGGGTCGAATTGCGCGACGTGAGCTTCGCCTACCGGCCGAACGAGCCGGTGCTCAGCCGCATGAGTTTTATTGCCGAGCCCGGAAAGGTCACCGCATTGGTTGGCCCCTCCGGCGGCGGCAAGTCGACGGTGCTGGCGCTGCTGCTGCGGTTCTATGAAGCTGACAGCGGCGATATCCTGATCGACGGGCAGTCGATCGCTGCCGTGTCGCGAAAATCGCTGCGCCGGCAGACCGCCTATGTCGGACAGGACGTCTATCTGTTCCGCGATACCATCGGGGCCAACATTGCGTTCGGCAAGCCCAGTGCCGGCGAAGCCGAGATCGTGGCCGCGGCGCAGGCGGCCTGCGCGCACGAATTCATCATGGGCTTTCCGCTCGGCTACAACACCCCGGTCGGCGAGCACGGCACGCAATTGTCCGGCGGCCAGCGCCAGCGCGTCGCGGTGGCGCGCGCGCTGTTGAAGAATGCGCCGATCATCCTGCTCGACGAGGCGACCGCGGCGCTGGACTCGGAATCCGAAAAGCAGGTGCAGGAAGCGATCGAGCACCTCTGCCGGAATCGCACCACCATCGTCATCGCCCATCGCCTCCACACCATCATGCACGCCGACGCCATCCTGGTGGTCGAGGGCGGCGAGATCGTCGAGCGCGGACGGCATGACGATCTGCTGCGACGCGGTGGGCGCTATGCCTCGTTCTTCCGTCTGCAACACCGCGATGCCGGACCTCTGACGCTGGCGGCGATCAGCGCAACTGCGTAAGGCTCATTCGAATTTCCAACCCAAACCCTGCCGAGACACTTCATGAATGCCACTTCCTTCGTCATTCCCGCCCCGCCGCAAGCTTCGCTTCCCGTCGTCGGCGACAGCAAATCGTATCCGGTACGCCGCATCTGGTGCGTCGGGCGGAATTATCTGGAGCACATCCGCGAGATGGGCAATGACGAGCGGGCGCCGCCGTTCTTCTTCGCCAAGCACGCCGACATGCTGGTGCCCGACGGCGCCACGATCCCCTACCCGCCGCTGACCAAGGATTTGCACCATGAGGTCGAATTGATCGTCGCGATGAAGAGCGGCGGCCTCAACATCCCCACTGAGAAGGCGCTCGATCACGTCTACGGCTATGCGGTCGGCATCGACCTCACCCGCCGTGACCTGCAGATCGCCTCACGCAAGAAGGAGCGCCCCTGGGAAGTCGGCAAGTCCTTCGACCATTCCGCGCCCTGCTCGGCGCTGCAGCCGGCCTCGAAGATCGGTCATCCCACGAAGGGTAAGATCTGGCTCACGGTCAACGGCACCGAAACCCAGAAGGGTGACCTCACCGAGCTGATCTGGAACGTGCCGGAAATCATCTGGCAGTTGTCGCAGCAGGTCGCGCTCGCCGCCGGCGACATCATCATGACGGGAACGCCGGCCGGCGTCTCCCAGCTTCACCCCGGCGACAAGATCGAATGCGGGGTCGACGGCGTCGGCACCCTGAAGGTGACCATCGGCAAGCCGGAATAGCAGACGGGCCGTCAGGACACGAAAGTCGAGGCCCCAGACTGCCGTTTGGGGCCTTTTTTATGTCGGCAGTAGGGGATCTCGCTGGCGGCCCTCAGGCCCGCGCCATCGCCTGCAGGCCCTTGAAGGTCAGGCGCTTGGGGTCCTTCACGCCGGCGAGATAAAGCCGGCGGATAAAGGCAGCGACCGTATCGCGGTCGCAGTCGGTCAGCGCGACCACGGCATCGACGGCAATTCTCTGGGCGTCCATGGGTTTCCTCATGCTGTCGCAGGCCCCAGCCACGATAGCTTAGGATTCGCCGATTAATATGGCGTTAACCTCGCAGCACGATGGCCGATTCACGGCAGCGCGCGAATACGTGAAACCGCGCATAGCGGCATTGCGACGCAAGTACCGGGGGCGGCCGGCGGGCGCTACGAATACTTCATCACCCCGTCATCGACCTTGCCGAAACGCAAGGTGACGATGTCCAGCGCGTAATTCTGATAGAGCCGCCACGGCCGCTTCGAGCCTTGTTTGGGCATCTTCGCGATCGCGCGCTGTACATAGCCGGACGAGAAATCCAGCGACGGCAGCTCCTGGATCGATGGATCGACATTGTGCGGCATGCACTGCTTGTAGTCGTGCCGGTCCATGTAGTTGATCAGGCGGCAGACATATTCGCAGGTGAGATCGCATTTCAGCGTCCAGGACGCATTGGTGTAGCCGAACGCGGACGCCAGATTGGGCACGTCGGAATACATCATGCCCTTGTAGTTCAGCGTCCTGGAAAAATCGACCGCGCGGCCGTCGACGGCAACTTCCATCCCACCGAGTATCTGCAGCACAAGTCCGGTCGCGGTGACGATGATGTCGGCCTCCAGCTCGCTGCCATCCTTCAGCCGGATGCCGCGCGGCGTGAAGCTGTCGATCTCGCTGGTCACGACGGAGGCACGCTTTTGCCTGATCACGTTGAACAGATCGCCGTCCGGCACCAGGCAGAGTCGCTGATCCCAGGGATTGTAGCGCGGGGTAAAATGGGTGGCGATGTCGTAGTCGGGCCCGAGCGCCATCCGCACGCCGCCGAGGATCAGTTGCTTGACCCGCGCCGGCTTGCGCCGGGAGAGCTGGAAGAAATACATGCCGAGCAGCACATTGCGCCAGCGGATCAGGTGATAGGCGAGTTTTGCGGGCAGGCGCGCACGCAATTTGTTGGCGAGAGGATCCTGCGCCGGGCGCGACACCACATAGGTCGGCGAGCGCTGCAGCATGGTGACGTGAGCGGCCGTCTTCGCCAACTCGGGCACCAGCGTCACCGCGGTGGCGCCCGATCCGATCACCACCACACGCTTGCCGGCGTAATCGAGATCCTCGGGCCATTTCTGCGGATGCAGGATGGGGCCTGTGAAACTCTCGCGGCTCTTGAACTCCGGCGTGTAGCCTTCCTCGTATTTGTAATAGCCGGAGCACGTGAACAGGAAATTGCAGGTGAAGCGGACGATCTCGGCGACGCCGTCGCCTACGGCTCGTTCGGCCTCCACGGTCCAGCGCGCGTCTTGCGTCGACCACGACGCGCGCTTCACGCGGTGATGAAAGCGAATTTTCCGGTCGATGCCGTTCTCGGCGGCGGTCTCGCGGACGTAGTTCAGAATCCGCGGCCCGTCGGCGATCGCCTTCGGCTCGGTCCACGGCTTGAACGAATAGCCGAGCGTGAACATGTCGCTGTCGGAACGGATGCCGGGATAGCGGAACAGATCCCAGGTGCCGCCGATGCAGTCGCGGCCCTCGAGGATGACGTAGCTTTTGCCGGGGCACTTCTGCTGCAGGTGAAAGCCCGCGCCGATGCCGGACAGACCGGCGCCGACGATCAGGACGTCGAAATGTTCGCTTGGCTTGGTCGTTTCCATGGTTTGATTAGCGCGCAAAGCCGGCAGAAAATCAATTGCCAAACAAGGGTGTCATGCTCGCCGTCTCCCGCCTCTGATCCGCGGGCTCGCTGACCTTCAGAACGGGATGCGCAATCTCGATTTGTTCGATATGCGATCGCGGACGCAGCGCGATCTCTCGCTCGTCCCTCACAGCGGCATTTTGGCCAATGTCCGCTTGGCGCCGACGGTTGCAAAGTCCCAATGGCACAGCGGCTAATTTACAGCCAAGTCTTCTTTACCACCAAGTCTTCGTGGGCATGCAGACCGCGTCTCCCTCCGAAAGCGCTCAAGGAAATGGCCGTACTTGTGACGCCGTCACATGTGACGCCTCTATAATCGCAGGGTAACATAGCGTGCGATCACGGGAAGCTAATGCGAGTTAGCGTCCCGTGAGATGCACGCAAAAAGACGGCCTCAAAGCCACGCCGCGGATGCCCTTCGAGGTAAGAACGAACGGGTGAATCAGATCGTTGACCCGGCCAACCTTACCGACTGCCAGGCAGCAGACGGCCGCCGGCGCCAGGGCGCCGTCCACAGATCCAATGATGGCAACTTGGGCTGAAATTGTGAGCCGGCGGGATCTATGCCGCCGACCTTGCGGTGTCGGCGTCCCGATTCCCCGCAGCCTCGATCTCGATGGGCCGGCCGGCGGCGCGCGCCGCCTCGATCCCGTATTGCATCCCGCTCGAGATCCCCTGGTCGACGTAGAGGACGGAAGCCTCGGCGGCGTCATGCCACGCCAGGCCTGCGTCGATGCCGAGCTTGCGCTCCGCCGGCACGTCGTCGCGAAGGATGCCTGGCTGGGTGTAGAGAGCAGGTGACTGCCGGCCGGTGCCTCGCCGTGGAACAGCGAGTCCCGGACGCATCGGCGTGCGGAGCGGATGTTCGCCACCGGCGGATCATCGACAGCGGCCATCGGCCGGCGCCAGCGAAAGGGCTCTCAAGGACGACGAGACGCATCTGCCGCCATCCTCCCCAGGCTCTCGATCGCGGCGATGACCTTGATCTCAAGATCAGACAGGCCGGCCTCCCTCGAAAGGCCACGCGCCTGGCCGTCGTTCTCGATCCAGGCGTCGATCAGGTCGATCCGGGAATTACCCTGCCACCCTTACCACAGCCCCGGCAGCAGACGGCCGTTGGTACGCGCGTAACGCTCGCTGCGTAAAATCGATTTCGGCTGTGTAAAAGAGATTTTCAGTGAAGACCAAGCTTCACGTAGGCGCTCAGAGCGAGTGTGAGGATGCGACGGATCGTTCCGGATTCCCGCGGCGGCGCCGCCTCAGATCCACTTGGCCATCAGTGATTTAGCGGCAGTTCGCATAATAAGCCTTATGCGAATTAGCCATTTGCCCCCTCGGCTGTCCTTGTTGT
>Ga0073928_10011920_pt1 | contig 10061 bp, 6 predicted proteins | sample PaiPotPPA55metaG_FD_76969 | JGI IMG/M metagenome (GOLD analysis project Ga0073928, IMG submission 76969) | Iron sulfur acid spring bacterial and archeal communities from Banff, Canada, to study Microbial Dark Matter (Phase II) - Paint Pots PPA... ... | reverse complement strand
TGTCTCGCGATGGGGTCGACCGACGGGCTCGTGCGCCGGCAGGACGTCACCAACACGGGCAGCCCGATCACGGTGCCGGTCGGTGAGGGGACGCTCGGGCGCATTTTCAACGTGCTCGGCAAGGCGATCGATTCCGACGAGCCGGTGAAGGCCGCGGCGTATTGGCCGATCCATCGCGATGCGCCTGATTTTGCGTCGCAGGATCCCACGCCGAAGATCTTCGAGACCGGGATCAAGGTCGTCGACTTGATGGCGCCTTATACGCGCGGCGGTAAGGTCGGCTTGTTCGGGGGCGCCGGGGTCGGCAAGACGGTGCTGATCCAAGAGCTGATCCGCAACATCGCGCAGGTGCACAAGGGATTCTCGGTGTTCACGGGCGTCGGCGAGCGGACGCGCGAGGGCAACGACTTGTGGCTCGAGATGAAAGAGTCGGGCGTGCTCGCGCAGACGACGCTCGTATTCGGGCAGATGGACGAGCCGCCCGGCGTGCGTTTCCGCATTGCGCAGACCGGCGTGACGATGGCCGAGTATTTTCGCGACGAGAAGGGCGCCGACGTGCTGCTCTTCATCGACAACATCTTCCGCTTCATGCAGGCGGGTTCGGAAGTCTCGGCGCTGATGGGGCGCATGCCCTCGGCCGTCGGGTATCAGCCGACGCTATTCACCGAGATGGGTGCGATCGAAGAGCGGATTACGTCGACGCACAAGGGCTCGATCACGTCGGTTCAGGCCGTGTACGTCCCGGCCGACGATTATACCGATCCGGCCGTCGCGACGACGTTCGGGCATCTCGACGCGACGACCGCGCTTTCGCGCCAGATCTCGGAGCTTGGGATTTATCCGGCGGTCGATCCGCTCGCGTCGTCATCGCGCATTCTCGATCCGCAGATCGTGGGCGAAGAGCACTACGCGGTCGCGCGCGGCGTTCAGGAGACGCTGCAGCGCTATAAGGATCTCCAGGACATCATCGCGATCCTCGGCGTCGAGGAGCTGTCCGAGGACGACAAGATCATCGTGGGACGCGCGCGGCGCATGCAGCGCTTGTTCTCGCAGCCGTTCTTCGTCGCCGAGCAGTTCACGGGCCGGCCCGGGAAGTACGTGAAGCTCGAGGACACGATCGCGTCGTTCAAGGAAGTGCTCGACGGAAAGCTCGACGATCTGCCGGAGCAGGCGTTCTACATGGCGGGCGGCATCGACGAGGTCAAGGCCAACGCCGGTAAGATCGCGGAAACCAACAAGTAGTGGCCGGCAAGACGATTCCGTTTCGGCTGATCACGCCGGTCGGCATCGCGTTTGAAGGCGATGCGGAACTCGTGATCGCGGTCGGAACCGAAGGTGAGGAGGGGATTCTCCCCTCGCACGCGCCGTTCTTGACGGCGCTGAAGCCCGGCATCTTGCGGGCGAACGTCGTGGAAGGCGGCGCGACCAAGCGCGTGGAGCTTGCGACGAGCGAAGGTTTCATGCAGGCGCTGCCCGATCGTGTGGTTGTACTGGTTGATGCGGCGCAAGCGCGCGACAAGATCGACGCCGCGGCGGCGAAGGCCGACCTCGACGCGGCAACTGAACGCCAGCGGCAGACCACACCGCAGACCTTCGAGCACGCGCGCGAGCAAGCGACTATCGACTTCGCGAACGCGCGCATCAAACTCGCTGGCTGAGTGCAGCCGGCGTCGCACCCGAACCGGCTACGCGAAGGTGAATCCGAGATCGCAGGTCGCCACCCCGCGGTGCACTCCGGCGCGCGCCGGAATGGCAACGCCGCCGTGGCGTTCGTAGAAACGGATCGCGCGGTCGTTGCCGGCGAGTACCCATAAGACGAACGGGATGAGCTTGCGTTCGGCCAGATCCGTGCGTGCCGCCTCGAACAGCGCGTGACCTAAGCCCGTGCCGAGTTCGTCTTCACGGAGATACAACGACGCGAGTTCGCCGCGATGCGTGCCGTCGGGATCGCGGTTGGGGCCGCAGCTGACGAACCCTGCGACCTCGCGATCCGGCCGGTCGGCGACGAAGAGGCGGTGCGGCTCGATGCCGAAAAGCCGTTTCGAATCGGCGCCTTCAGCGAGGACGCCGAACCAAAGTTCCTCGCACGATTCGTACGACAACGCCGCGAGCGTCGCGTCGGGTAGCAGGCCGCGATAGGCATAGCGCCACGCGTCGACGTGGATACGAGCGACGCGCGGAACGTCGGCGTCCACCGCCGGGCGGATGATCACGATGCCGGTTGCGGCGCGAACAGCGGGAGGTTCGCGGCGACGACGTCGCGGTAGCGCGCGTACACCTCCGCGTATCGCGCGGCGGCGGCGGGATCGGGTTCGTGCACGTGAGCGGGATGCAGCAGCGCGGCGACTGCGGTGTCGCCCGCGATTGCGCCGACGGCGATGCCGGCCATCATCGCAGCACCGAATGCCGAGGCCTCGGCTTGGTCGGCGAGGACGGCTTCGCACCCGAACACGTCGGCGACGAGTTGCCGAACGAACGGCGCGTGCGTGAGGCCGCCGGAAAGCCGGATGCGGCGCGGGTCGCCCGTCCGCTCGCGCAACGCATCGTGGACGGATGCGAGCGCGAATACGACAGCCTCGAACGCGGCGCGCAGCACGTCGCCGCGACTGTGGGAGAGATCGAGGCCGACGATTGCGCCGCGTAACTCTGAGTTCCAATACGGCGCGCGTTCGCCGCCCAAGAACGGCAGCACCGTCAGTCCGTTCGCGCCCGGCGCCGCCTTCTCGGCGAGTGCGACGGCGCGCGCGAACCGATCGGGTCCGGGAACGTCGTCGAGGAAGAGCGCGTTCAGTGCGGCGAGCGCGGCGCCGGCCGAACTCGTCGGGCCGCCGGCGATGAACTTCACGTCGTCGTAGGCGTAGCAGAACGTGCGTCCGTGCGGATCGAACGTCGGCGTAGTGACGACGGTCCGGATCGCGCCGCTCGTGCCGAGCGTGAGCGCGAGATCGCCCGGGCCGACGGCACCGACGCCGAGATTCGCGAGCGCGCCGTCGCTGGATGCGAGCACGACCGGCGTTTTCGCATCGATGCCGAGCGCTGCGGCCACGGCCGGGCGCAGCTCACGCAGCGTCGTGGATGGTGCCGCGAGCGCGCTGAGCTTTTCCGTGCCGACGCCCGCGGCCGCAAGAGCGCCCGGATCCCACGCGCGCGCGACCGGATCGTAGAAGCCCGTTCCCGACGCCATGCCCCAATCGATCAGCCATTCGCCGGTCCAGCGGAATACGAAGAGTTCCTTCAGCGAGACGATGCGCGCGGCGCGCGCGAGCTGATCGGGAGCTGTTTGCGCAAACCAGCGCAGCTTGCACGAGGGCAGCATCGCGTGCACCGGCGCGCCCGTCTTCGCGTACAGCCGCGCGGCCGTTCCGTCGGCGCGCCAGCGGTCGGCGACCTCTGCGCTGCGGCGGTCCATCCACGTGACGACCGGTCCCAGCGGCTCGCCGTGCTCGTCGACGAACAGCAGGCCGTGCATCGCACACGAGAAGCCGATCGCGAGCACCTCGTAGCCGCGGAGCCACACGTCGGCGAGCACGCCATGCAGTGCGTGCATTGCCACGCGATACACTTCGTTCGCATCTTGCTCGACCCACTGCGGGCGCGGCATTTCGAGCGGATACGACTCGCTCTCGAGTGCGACATGCGCACCCGACGGCGTGCACGCGAGGATCTTGGCGGCGCTCGTTCCGAGGTCGATGCCGATCAGCACCTGGCGTTCGGCCGGCGTGTTCATCCTTCGATTCCGTCAGTTGCGAAGGGCGAATCCGTACGCGTTTTCGCGAATCGTCGCGCCGCGCATGGTGCCGGGCTGCGAGGCGACGCGGCGTCCGCCGAGTGCCCGGTAGAAGGCCTCGGCCGGCTCGTTCCCGGCAACGACCCAGAGCTGGAACGGGGCCAGGCCCTGGCGGCGCAGGTACGCCTCGACGTCGGCGAACAGCATGCGGCCGAAGCCGGCGCCGCGGTGGCCGTCCAAGAGGTAGATCGAATACAGCTCGCCCGGATAATCGGGATCGGGCACGCGGTTGGGTCCGCAGGACGCGAAGCCGACCACCTCGCCCGCGCCGGTCACCGCGACCGCGACGTGGCGGATGTCACGCGCGCCGATCAGCTTGCGCCAGAACGCGGCGCTTTCCTCAAAATCGAAGTTCTCGAGTACCGTGCGGGGCAACAGGTGCGTGTACTCGGTGCGCCAGGCTTCCACGTGGGCGCGAGCGATCGCCGGCACATCGTCGAGCGTGGCCGCGCGAACCGAACTCACGCGCTCTTCCCCGGCGCTTTCTTGAGCGGCCCATTCGCGCCGGCCATGTGCGGGGCCCGCCGGGGTTCTGGCGCGCGATTGCGAAAGACTCCCGAGAATCATGAACGTGCTCGACCGTCTGGAAACGACGTTACGGGTCAGCGGCGGCCACCAACTGTCCGGTTCCGTCGAAACCCACGGCGCCAAGAATGCCGCGTTGCCCATCATGGCGGCGGCACTGCTGGCCCGCACGCCCGTGACGCTCCATCGCGTTCCGCAGATTACCGACGTCGCGGTGATGTTGCAGTTGCTCGAAGCGGTCGGCGCGCGCGTGCGCTCGGAAGGCAAATCGACGGTCACGATCGATCCGAGCGCCGTCTCGACGCACCGTGCGCCGTACACGCTCGTGCGCAAGCTCGCGGCGTCGTTCGATCTGGTCGGCCCGTTGCTCGGCCGGTTCGGCCGCGCCGAAGTCCCGCTGCCCGGCGGATGCGTGCTCGGAACGCGCGCGACCGACATGCACGAGCAGGCCTTCCGCGCGCTCGGTGCCGAGGTCTCGAACGCGCACGGGTATCTGATCGCGAAGGCGAAGCGGCGGCGGCTGATCGGCGCCGACATCGAATTCCGCCAGCCGAGCGTCGGTGCGACCAAGAACGCAATGCTCGCGGCCGTGACCGCAAACGGCACGACGATGCTGCGCAACGTCGCGATGGAACCCGAGGTCGTCGACCTCGCGAACTTCTTGGTCGCGATGGGAGCGAAGATCGCGGGCCACGGAACCGACACGATTCGGATCGACGGCGTGAGCGTGCTCCAGGGCGTGGAGTACGAAGTGATTCCCGATCGGCTCGTCACGGGAACGCTGTTGCTCGCCGGCTGCGCGACGCGCGGCGACGTCACCGTGCAACGCTGCTGTCCCGAGCACCTGAGCGCGTTGCTCACCAAGCTCGGCGAGTGCGGAGCAAAGGTGACGACCGGCGACGACTGGATTCGCGTCGCGGCCGATCGCGTGACCGGGGGCACCGACGTGCTGACGGCGCCGCATCCCGGCTTCCCAACCGATCTGCAGCCGCCGATGCTCAGCTTTTTGTGCACGACGCCGGGCACGAGCGTCGTCGAGGAAACGATCTTCAACGCGCGCTTCACCTACGTCAACGAACTCGCGCGCATGGGCGCCGACGTGCGCACCGCGACCGACAGCAACACCGCGCTCATCAAAGGCGGCACCGAACTCTCGGGCGCACCGGTCGAAGCCCCCGACATCCGCGCCGGCGCCGCGCTCGTCGTCGCCGGCCTCGCCGCGCAAGGCGAAACCGAAATCATCGGCCTCGAATACATCGACCGCGGCTACGAGCGGCTCGAAGAAATGCTCTCGGCACTCGGCGGTCAAGTCCAACGCGCGAGCGGCATCGCGCCCGCCCTCGAACCCCTCGGCACCTACGAAACGACCGCCTACCCGAAAGTCTTCTAGCTGCTGAAATGGGGCGTTTGCGCTCCCCATGACCCGGGCTCGAAGCATTAGCCGCTAAAGATAGGGCTTAAAGGCTTTCTGCGATTCGAGTGCGGGGAGTAGCCACGGCCACGTGGCCCTGAAATCAGGCTCTCGACTAGGACCTGAGATTAACCACAGCGGAGGCCGGCGCACCCATCATCTATGGCGGCTCCCGGTTCGCTGTTCGCGAATTGTTCGCCATTTGTCACAGGGAATTCTCTACTATTGACGCGGGTCGCGGTTTAGCGGCTCGGCTCTCGTCTCATGGGCTCGGGAATCTCAACCGCTTCTCCCTTGGCTTTCGTTCATAGAAAGGCATCGGTGCCAACGGTACTCGTGAAGACGGAATCTGGCCGCGGAACCACCGATTCCGACGTGCTGTCGGCGTCTCGGTCGGGTCGCCGCCTAACCGTCGGTAGAATTTCGATGCAGCCTGCGCTGATCGCGATTATTGCTTGCATGGCAGGCTGTGGAACGCTCACGCCGCAAGGGGCTTTGACTGTCCGCCAAGGTGCCTTTGCGGACAGTCCGCCTCGCTCGCCAGGGACCGTCGGCGAAAAAGTCTTTGTACGGGCTACAGGGACGATTACTTCTAGCCGGCAACGTCGCCCGGTCGGGTTCTTTATCCGACGGCAGCGGGTCGCTCAAGAGAGCCTTGATATTTCAAGTGCGACGCCAGCTCCGTACCCGGACATTATCATGCAGCCTGGCGACAGCTGCGGGGCTACTACGCCGAATGCCGCCAATTCCTGTTTCGCCACAACCTACGCAGGGCAAGGCATCGATTCATCGTGCGGCACGATCTCTTGGAGCTACGACACGAGCGATCTGCCGGCCGGTGTGCTTCTTGTCGCCGCGCCGACCAACACCGCCGTCAACGGGATCGTTTATGAATATCTCAGCGTCGCCGAGACCGTCCCGGTAGGAAACTACACTTATTCGGCTACCGGGACGTGTTCGAACTCGAACTATTCTGGCAACGAGCCCGCGCCGGGGACCTTCAGTCTGAGTATCGTGAATGTTAGTATCGTCGATCAAACGAGAGCGTCACCTGTTGCGACGTTGAACGCGACGCCCGGGCCAATCGTCGACGTCGTGGGTGATCAGCAGATGCTCGTAGCACAGGCGAGCCCGAGCGCAGCTCAGTCCCTCATGTCGTCCCCAACCTGGACTATTCCGTACTCGGGCGACGATCCGACGGTGGCATACGTCAGCGGCTACGTACGCTCGAAGACAAGCGCGACCGTCGACGCGGCGGTGAACCTGAACGCGAACCCCCTCGCATTCTTCCCAATTGCGGCAGCATCCGGTCAGCTCACATTTAGCGCCTCATCGTTCGCAGCGGGCACAGCGTTCCATGCTACGAGCAATTACACGATCGTATCTCCTGCGGTAAGTGTATCGGCGACGTATGGAGCCGTAAATCAAGGCACTTGTATGTGTGCGGCGCCGGGGTCGGTCGAGCAAGTGCTAGTTGCAGGTCCTGTCATCGAGAACGCCCCGGCATCGCCCGTCCCCGGCGTAAGCTGGACAGCAACATTCTCTGCAACGAGCCCACTGGTAGCCGGCGTGGGCGGCATGACGCAGCTCGCAAATGAGTTCTTGTATACGCAGCCGAGCCCAGCGCCTGGGGCTACGTACGCTCCTGGTGTCTATGGCGGAACAAATAACGCTTTCGAATCTGACTCTGGCGCCACGTATCCTCAGTCGCTTCTTAGCGCGGTTCCGACGGTTCCAGTGACGGTGACTCCAACCGTCTGGAGTGGAATCAGCAGCCCGTTTTTCCAGCTGTATTCTTGCTCAGACTTCAGCCAGTTCGACGCGTCGTTTGAGGACTACTTCACGTTTAAACAGGTTCCGAAACCGGGGTATTCGAGCATTCCGGTGACGTTGAGCAAGATGGAGTGGCAATTCGGAACATATTCGTTTCGTAACGACGGCTTGCTCACCGGGGGCTGGGTCGGTGCGCTCAACTACGATCCGCTCAGTGGGTCTCCGGCCGCCCAGACCACAGAGCTTCCGGTCTGGTCCGCAAACCTGCAAGCAACGCGCGCGAATCAGGGCAACCCGTGCCTCGCTGCGCCCGCTCTGCCGCAGACTGGAAGTGCATTTGCGACCGGCCGTCCGATACGGTTGCCAGGCCGCTAGTCTTTCAGGTTAGATCGTCATCATAGCGGATTTCGCGAATGCGCACGGAGGTTCTTATGAAATTTCACCGCGCCGATTTGAAGCTCGGCAGATCGTTTCTCGCTGTAGTGACCTTGGCGACGGCAGTGGCCTGTAGCGCCCAAGGATCGCTTAAACCCAACGTACCAGGAGCGCCGACCGGGAACGCGGGGCTGCCTAAGACAGCGCAAGGAGACGGTAGAGCACCTAAAGTTCGAGGCTCGGCAAGCGTAAAAGAGCATCGGCGAAACCGAACGGATACGGGCTCGACGTCATTTACGAATTGCCCGACGAGTACGGATCCGCAGTTTGTTATCCAGTGCGTGATTGCAGGTGACGAGGTCGACTTTCCGATCGGGGTCAACTTCGATCCTACCGAATCGTCGATCGAGTACTATGTCATCAGCAATCCCCCCGTTGGCGTGACCTACAACTTCAATCCGAATCCGTCGTCTGACGCTCCCTATTTTCTTACGACATTCGCCGTCACGACCGCGGCCGACACGCCACTCGGTTACTATCCGGTATCGATGTACGATATAGGTGCGGCGAACGGACAATCGGGCGATTCGACCCCGATCGAATACGTCGTGTGCGACCAGGACGGCAACTGTCCCGCTGCCCCCTGCGGCGGCGAGACGACGCCCGTACCCGCCGGGCCCGGCGGAGGTGGAGGTGGATCAAACTCGCTTCGCGGTCGCAACGCGCGAACGCCAGATGATAGCGGCGCGTCGTGCGCTGTTCCAGCATTGCCAATCTTTTGGCCGACCGCAAATCCCAGTCCGATGAGCCAACCCGCTTCGGTCGCGACTCCATTCCGAGTCGCCAACATTTTGGCGGAAGAGGGGACCACTGCGATCTACAATGTGCAGTACTCGATGCTTCCTGCGTCCTGCACCAACTTCTCATGGAACACGCCGCAAACGACCATTCCGGGCGCAACCGCCGCCATCAGCCCTAGCAACAATCAAACCGCGTTGCTATACGTCAGCGTCCCGGCGGGAACAGCCCCGGGCGCGAACTACTCGGTAACGTTTCAGGGGGCGTGCTCTTCGGGACCATCCCTCCCCGCGAATTCGAATACGTTTGGGGTTGTACAGATCGACCCGATTGACGTAACGACGAACTCTACTAAGGTGCTCACGAATAGATCGTTTGAAAGGGTTGCGGGTCAGTTTGCCAGGCTCGACGTCAACGTTCAGCCTGCAGGCGCCGGTCTCACGAATGTGCGGTGGACGATTCCAGGACAGCAGAATAATGAACTCGTCAGCTCGTATACGCGCGGCGAACAAGGTACTGTAGTATATGCGGCCGATCCAACGCTGCATCCTATGGAATTTTTTCCAGATAAGGGGGAGCCCAGCCAATCTGCAACTCTGCTCGCTGCAGTCGCCGGCATCGCGCCTTCAACCAAGCAATTTGCCTACGACGTCGACGCACCTACAAGTGTGCAAATGCCGGCCACGACGAACGGAGTGAACCTCGCAGTTCCGCTGTACCCCATCCAACCGTCGCCGCCTCCCGGAAGCATAATTTGTCTTATGGAAATGGGAATGCCATACAGCAGCACGGTGGCGGGCATAGATTTCCAGTACTTCGGCGCCACCATGCCGGCAACTGGCGGTGGGACCCTGATGTTGACGCAATTAATCAAGCGGGATTCTAAGTATACAAGTGGTTTAGGTACTACCTCAGCGGGAACTGGCGGTGCCGTGTGGCTCGACACGGCGCCAAACTATTTGGGCGGTGCGGCGCATCTTGCGAGTGGGCAAAGCGGCACATTCCATAGCATAATCGGAGGCCCAGTGCCTGGCAGGAATTTCTCTGATACTCCTGGCCTTGGACTAAATCCGGGTTATGAGTTCGTGACCAACGTCGATTCATTCGAAACGTTTCTAACGTTTGCGCCCGACCCGGGACCGTTTGGAAAAGTGATTCCAATAACTTTGGGCCTACTTGACTGGGGCTGGTCGGGTACCTCAGAGAACATCGATCCGAGCAGTACTATGAGTGCCTGGACGCTCACGGCTTCGAGCGTCATACCGGGACTGCGCGCGAGAATCGAAATGCCCCCGGGTCCGAGAATCAAAATGCCCCCACCAGATTTTGGTCAGTTTCGGATAGCGCGATTGGATGACCTACGGGTCATCCGGCCCGCCGAAGTCGCGTTGT
>Ga0073928_10011918_pt1 | contig 10062 bp, 8 predicted proteins | sample PaiPotPPA55metaG_FD_76969 | JGI IMG/M metagenome (GOLD analysis project Ga0073928, IMG submission 76969) | Iron sulfur acid spring bacterial and archeal communities from Banff, Canada, to study Microbial Dark Matter (Phase II) - Paint Pots PPA... ... | reverse complement strand
GAGCTCGACGAGCGCCCGGAGCGGCAGCCACGCCACCCCGACGGTGGTGCGGGCCGGCCGGTGCTCGCCGAGGTGCTCGGTGTACAGCGCGTTCAGCGCCGGCATCATTCCCGGGTCGTCGACGGCGAGGAAGATCGTCACCTTCGCCACGTCGCGCCAGCCCGCGCCGGCGTCGCCCAGGATGGCGGTCACGTTGGCGAGCGCCTGGGCGAGCTGCTCGGCCGGGCCGCCGCCCACGAGCGCCTCGGTCGACGGGTCGACGCCGATCTGGCCCGCCAGGACGACCCAGTCGCCGGCCCGCACCGCGCCCGAGTACGGCCCGCCGACCCACGGCTGGCTCGGGGTCGGGATCGGGCTCGGGGTGGTCGTCATCGGGCGTCGTCCGTCGCCGGCGGTCCCGTCGCGTCGCGCCAGGCCGCCGCGCCGATGAGCCCGGGGTCGTCGCCGAGGGCGGCGGTCACGACCTCGATGGTGGGGCCGCGGGGCCCGAACCGCTCGAGCGCGGCCCGGATCGGCGCGTTCACGAGCTCCCCGTGCCGGCCGACGCCGCCGCCGACGACCACGATGCTCGGCGACGCGACGTGGGCCAGGTTCACGATCCCGAGCGCGGCCGCGAACATCGCCTCGTCCCAGATCTTGGTGGCCTCGGCGTCGCCGGCCTGGACGAGGGCTTCGAGCGCGGCCCCGACCGCGTCGAGCCCGACCGCGTGGGCGTGGCGGGCCAGCGCGGTGCCCGAGCCGAGCCCCTCGACGGTGCCGTCGCCGCCGACCGCGGCGAGCCCCCGGTCGATCACGGTGTGTCCGACCTCGCCGGCGGAGCAGCGGGGGAGCACCAGCCGGCCGCCGACGATGATGCCGGCGCCGAGCCCGGTCGAGATCGTCACGTAGACCACGTCGCGGTGCCCCCGGGCGGCGCCGAAGTGCGCCTCCCCGACCGCCGCCACGTCGGCGTCGTTGGCCAGCGTGACCGGCAGGCGCAGCTCCCGCTCGAGCTCGGCGCGCGTGATGAGGTGCGGCCACCGCCGCGGCAGGTTCGGCGCGTCGAGGAGCGTGCCGGCCTCGTGGTCGACCCGGGCCGGGACGCCGGCGACCGCGTGCTCGACGCCCGGATGCGCGGCGAGCGGCCGGATCAGCTCGAGCAGCGGCTCGACGTTCGGGCTGTCGTGGGGCGTCTTGGCCTGCACCCGGTCGACGATGGTGCCGGCCCCGTCGACGATCGCGCCCCGCATGTTGGTCCCGCCGAGATCGACGGCCAGGGTGTGGCTCACGTCAGACGACCGGGTCGTGCCAGCCGTCGGCGTCGTGGATCAGGGCCTCGGCCTTCGCCGGCCCCCAGGTGTGCGGCTTGTAGGGGATCGCGGGGTCGTGGTCGGTGAGCACGTCGTTCACCACCCGCCACGCCGCCTCGACGCCGTCCTCCCGCGCGAACAGCAGGTTCTCGCCCGCCATGGCGTCGCCGAGCAGCCGCTCGTACGCCGTCATCTCGTCGGGCTGGTTGTCGGTGAGGGTGAGCTCGACCGTGTGCCCGCAGAAGGACTCGCCGGCGATCTTGGCCCGGGCGCCGAGCCCGATCTGGACCTGCGGGTTGAGGCGGAACCGGAGGTAGTTCGTGTCGCGAGGCATGTCCTCGTACTGGGCGAAGACCCGCTGCGGCGGCCGGTGCAGCTCCACCCGCACCTCGGTGCACGTGACCGGCAGCTCCTTGCCGGCCCGGACGAAGAACGGGACGCCGGCCCAGCGCCACGAATCGATCTGGAACCGCGCCGCCGCGTACGTCTCGACGTCGGAGTTCGGGTCCACGCCGTCCTCGTCGCGGTACCCGTCGAACTGGCCCCGGACCAGGTCCTTGCGCTCCAGGGTCTCCATGGCGAAGAACACCTTCTCCTTGGCGTCTCGCAGCTCCTCGACGTCGGGGCCGACCGGCGGCTCCATGGCGAGGAGGGAGCAGGTCTGGAGGAGATGGTTCTGGACCACGTCGCGCAGCGTCCCGACCTCCTCGTAGAAGCGGCCCCGGCCCTGGACCCCGAAGTCCTCCGCCATCGTGATCTGGACCTGCCGGACGTAGTTGCGGTTCCAGATCGGCTCGAGGAAGGCGTTGGAGAACCGGAAGTAGAGGATGTTCTGGATCGCCTCCTTCCCGAGGTAGTGGTCGATGCGGAAGACGGACGACTCCGGGAACACCGAGTGCAGGATCTCGTCGAGCTGCTTGGCGGACGCGAGGTCGCGCCCGAACGGCTTCTCGACGATCACCCGGCCGTCCTTGGCGATGCTGGCCGACCCCAGCCCCTCGACGACGGTGTCGAACAGCGTCGGCGGGATGGCGAGGTAGCTGGCCGGGCGCTTCGCGTCACCGAGCGCCTTCTTGATGGCCTTGAAGGTGGCGGCGTCCTTGTAGTCGCCGTCGACGTACTTGAGGACCGCCGTCAGCCGGCCGAAGGCGTCCTCGTCGTCGACGCCGCCGCCGAACTGCTCGATCCCGTCCCGGGCCCGGGCCTCGAGCTGCTCGAGGGACCACGGCGACGAGGCGACGCCGATGACGGGGAAGCCGAGCGCGTCGCGCTTGGCCATCCGGTAGAGGGCCGGGAAGATCATCTTGTGGGCGAGGTCGCCGGTGGCGCCGAAGAACACCAGCGCGTCGGCGGGCGGCAGCGGTGTCACTGGGCGCCCCCCGGCTTCTCGGCGTGGCCGCCGAACTCCTTGCGCATCGCCGACAGCAGGCGGTCGGCGAAGTCGGCCTGGCCCCGGGACGCGAAGCGGTTGTAGAGGGCCGCGCTCAGCACGGTGGCGGGCACCCCCTCGTCGACGGCCGCGAGCACCGTCCAGCGGCCCTCGCCGGAGTCGGACACCCGCCCCTCGAAGTCGGCGAGGTCGGGGACCTGGTGCAGCGCGTCGGCGGTGAGGTCGAGCAGCCACGACGCGATGACGCTGCCCCGCCGCCACACCTCCGCCACCTCGGGGATGTCCAGCGAGTACTGGTAGTACTCGGCGTCGCGCAGCGGCGCGGTCTCGGCGTCGACCGCCTGCTGCTGGGCGCCGACGTCGGCGTGGCGCAGGATGTTCAGCCCCTCGACGTACGCGGCCATGAGCCCGTACTCGATGCCGTTGTGCACCATCTTCACGAAGTGACCGGCGCCGTTCGGCCCGCAGTGCAGGTAGCCGTTCTCGGCCGGGCTCGGGGTGCCGGTGCGTCCCGGCGTGCGCGGCGCGGCGTCGACGCCGGGCGCGATGGTGGCGAAGATCGGGTCGAGGTGCGCGACGACCTCGTCCTCGCCGCCGATCATGAGGCAGAACCCCCGGTCGAGGCCGAACACGCCGCCGCTCGTCCCCACGTCGACGTAGTGGAGTTTGCGCTCCGCGAGCCGGTGGGCGCGGGCGATGTCGTCCCGGTAGTACGAGTTGCCGCCGTCGATGACGATGTCACCGGCCTCGAGCGACGGGACGAGCTGCTCGAGGGTACTGTCGACGACGCCGGCCGGGACCATGATCCAGATCGCCCGGGGCGGGGTCAGCTTGGCGACGAAGTCGGCCAGCTGGGTGGCGCCGATCGCGCCCTCACCCTCGAGCGTCTTCACGGGCTCCGCGCTGACGTCGTAGACGACGCACTCGTGGCCGTCGCGCATCAGCCGGCGCACCAGGTTGGCGCCCATTCGGCCCAGTCCGATCATCCCGAGCTGCATGTGGCTCCTCCTCCGCGACAGCCCCATCCTTGGAGCGCGGCGCGCCCGCGGGCAAGGCCGAGCACGGTTTGTTCGGCGCCCCGACGGTTGCTGGACGTCCAGTCTCCCCACCGTCACGAACGTGACGGTGGTGGGCGAGACTGGGGGCAGCCCGGCCGGGGAACCGGGCCCGAGCCACGGAGGGACCATGCCGACGCTCCTCGGGATCGACATCGGCGGGACGGGCATGAAGGCGGCACCGGTCGACACGAACACCGGCGACCTGATCGCGCCCCGCCACCGGATCCTCACCCCGCACCCGGCAGTCCCCAACAGCATGGCCCGGGTCTTCGCCGAGCTCACCACCCACTTCGACTGGACGGGTCGGGTCGGCGCGACGTTCCCCGCGGTGGTGAAGGCGGGGGTGGCCCGCACCGCGGCCAACATCGACCGGTCGTGGATCGGGACCGACGTGGCGGCGACGTTCGCGCGCTCCTCGCACTGTGACGTCACGGTCGTGAACGACGCCGACGCCGCCGGCGTCGCCGAGATGGAGTTCGGGGCCGGCAAGGGTCAGACCGGCGTCGTGATGATGATCACGCTCGGCACCGGGATCGGGAGCGCCCTGTTCGTCGACGGGGTGCTGGTCCCGAACACCGAGCTCGGCCACCTGAAGCTGGGGAAGCGGGAGGCCGAGGCGCGGGCCTCCGACAGCGTGCGGCAGCGGCTCGGGCTGTCGTGGGGCAAGTGGGCGCGCCGGCTCGACGCCTACCTGCTCGAGCTGGAGCGGCTGCTCTCGCCCGACCTGTTCATCCTGGGCGGCGGCGTGAGCAAGAAGTCGGACCGCTTCGTCCACCGGCTCACGACGAACGCCGAGGTGGTGCCGGCCAAGCTGCTGAACGAGGCCGGCATCGTCGGCGCCGCCCTCGCGGCCCAGAAGGCGAACGGCACCTCACCCACACCGGCCCCCGCCGCGACGACGGCCGCCGCGCCGGCGGCGAAAGCGACTGTCCCGCCTGCGCCGACCGCGCCGCGGGACGGGACGCCGAGCTCGGCGTAGGTCACTCCGGAGGCTGCGACAGCGGCGTGCGGCCCGCGAAGCCGGCCTCGGGCCAGTGCCACCACTCGATGGCGTCCTCGCCGTCGAGCCAGCAGAGCAGGTACTCGCACCCGGTCGGTGACTGGGCGGGGAAGTCGATCAGCCCGCGCGCGGGGTCGCGCACGACGATGCCACGTTCGGTCAGATCGGCGACGACGGCGCGCAGGTCGGCGTCGGCCGCTCCGGCGGCCGGCGTCTGCCCGTTCCCGGACGGCGACCCGTTGCCGCGCGTCTGGCGCGCCCGCGCCGCCGCGGCCGTCGCCAGCTCCCGCATGCGCTCCACGAGCGCCCGGACCTCGGGGAGCGCGGCGGTGGCCTCCTCGAGCGTCCAGAACCGCACGCGCCGAACGTTACGCGCGCCAATGCGCACGGCTGTCATGCGCGCCGCCACTACCCTCGGGCTGTGGCGCGCGTCGGCTACCTGGGACCGCCCGGCACCTTCGCCGAAGAGGCGCTGCTCGGCCAGCGCGACCTGGCCGAGGGCACCACGGTCCCGCTGCGCACCGTTCCCGAGGTCCTGACCGCGGTCGAGCGCGGCGACGTCGACGTCGGTCTTGTCCCGCTCGAGAACTCGATCGACGGGACCGTGACGGTCACCCTCGACACGCTGGCCTTCGACACCGACCTGCTCGTCCAGCGCGAGATCGACCTGCCGATCTCGCTGCACCTGTGCGCGAAGCCGGGCACCCGGCTGGCCGACGTCACGACGGTGGTCTCGCACCCGAGCCCGTTCGGCCAGTGCCGGACCTGGCTCGCCCGCAAGCTGGCCAACGCCGACCTCGAGGCCGCCAACTCGACCGCGGAGGCGGCCCGCCGGGTCGCCGAGTCCTCCCGGTCCGACCTGGCGTCGATCGGCACCGCGCACGCGGCCCGCCTCTACGGGCTCGAGGTGCTGGCGTCGGAGATCGAGGACCACCCCGAGAACGAGACCCGCTTCGTGCTCGTCGGCACCGGCGTCCCGGCCCCGACCGGGCACGACAAGACGTCGATCGTGTGCTTCCAGCGCGAGGACCGGCCGGGGTCGCTGCTCGCCATCCTGCAGGAGTTCGCGGCGCGGGCGATCAACCTCACCAAGCTCGAGTCCCGGCCGACCAAGCGCGGCCTCGGGCAGTACTGCTTCTTCATCGACTTCGAGGGTCACCTGGACGACGAGCTGGTCGCCGACTGCCTCCGGAACCTGGCCGCCCGGCAGGCCGAGGTGAAGTTCCTCGGCTCGTACCCGGTGGCGGGCGAGGAGGGGCCGGCCCGCCGGCAGGCGGTGAGCGAGGCGTGGCGGACGGCGAGCGAGTGGGTGGACGCGCTGCGGGCCCAGGTCCGCCGCCCGTGACCGCGTGATCGACCTCCGCCGGCTGCGCGACGACCCCGAGTACCGCGCCGCAATCGAGCGCAAGCGGGTCCCGCCCGGCCTGCTCGCCGAGGTCCTCCAGCTCGACGCCGAGGCGCGCGCACAGCGACGGCAGGTCGAGGAGCTGCGCGCCCGCCAGAAGGTGGTGTCGAAGCAGATCGGCCGCGGCGGCGACGACGCCCCGGCCAAGCGCGAGGCGACCGAGCTGAAGGAGGAGCTGACCCGGGCCGACGCCGACCTCACCGCGCTCGAGCACAACCTGCGCGCGCTGGCGCTCCAGGTGCCGAACCCGGCCGACCCGACGGTGCCCGACGGCGGCGAGGACGACGCCGAGGTCGTCCGCACCGTCGGGACGCCCGGCCCGGCGCCCGCGCTCGACCACGCCGCCTACGCGGAGGCGATGGGCTTCGTCGAGACCCGCCACGCGGTCGAGGCGAGCGGATCCCGGTTCGCGTCGCTGCAGCGGGAGGCGGTGCTACTCGAGCTGGCGCTCGTCTCGTGGACGGTGGCGACGCTGCGCGCCGAGGGCTTCACGCCGGTCGTGCCGCCGGTGCTGGTGCGGGAGCCGGTCCTGGAGGAGGCGGGGTTCTTCCCCACCGACCGGGCCCAGGTGTACGAGGTCGACGGCGGCGAGCTCTACCTGGTCGGGACGAGCGAGGTGCCGCTCTCGACGCTGCACCGCGGCGAGCGCCTGCAGCCCGACGACCTCCCCGACCGCTACCTCGGGTGGTCGACCTGCTTCCGGCGCGAGGCCGGCACCTACGGCAAGGACACCCGCGGGATCTTCCGCGTCCACCAGTTCGACAAGGTCGAGCTGTTCGTGTTCGCCGACCCGGACGACTCGGACGCCGAGCTCGAGCGCATCGTGGCCCTGCAGGAGTCGATCGTCGGCGGGCTCGGCCTCCCGTACCGGGTGGTGAACATCGCGGCCGGGGACCTCGGCGCGGCGGCGGCCAAGAAGTACGACGTGGAGGCCTGGCTGCCGTCCGAGGGCCGCTACCGCGAGCTGACCTCGGCGTCGAACTACCGCGACTACTCGGCCCGCCGGCTCCAGACCCGGGTCGTCAAGCCGGACGGGGCGACGTTCGTGCACACGCTGAACGGCACCGCCTGCGCGGTCGGCCGGACCCTCGTCTTCCTCTTCGAGCACGGCCAGCGACCCGACGGCAGCTTCGAGGTGCCGGCCGTGCTGCAGCCCTACTGCGGCTTCGACGCCGTGAAGGCCGGCGCCTGACCCGCCCGTCGTGAGGGCGCTGCGGAGCGGGAGGGATTCGAACCCCCGGGCCTCATCGGCCGGCTGCTTTCAAGGCAGCTGCGATCAACCAGACTCTGCCACCGCTCCAAACCGGGCTGCGTCCGCGGACGCGAACCGCGCGAAATGGTATGCGTCGACCCCCGAGTTCGACGGGAGGCGTCTCAGCGGCCGGGGTCGGCCAGCACCGGGTCGGCGCTGCAGTAGCCGAGGTCGAGCAGCTCGGTGCCGGGCAGCGCGCGCGCCAGCTCGGCGCGCACCGGCGCCACGTCGAGATCACCGCTGGTGAACCCGGGCAGCCAGTCGTCGTGGTGGGCCAGCACCACCCGGCGGGGCCGCAGCAGCGTCGCCTCCCGGGCGACGAACTGCGCGAGCGAGCCTTGGATCGGCTCGCCGTCGACGTTGCCGCGGCCGGCGGCGGCCAGGATCGCGACGTCGGGGCGCAGCTCGCGCAGGACCGGTGTCCAGCAGCCGGACGTGTCCTGATAGAGCAGGCGCCCCGCGGGCGACTCGAGCACGTACACGAGCGGGCCGCCGTCGCCCAGCGCGTGCTGGTCGCTGGCCCGGAGGTGGTCGAGCACCTCGGGGCCGAGCGAGGTCAGCCACGCCCCGAGCTCGCCGAAGCGGGCCTGGCGCTCCTGGTAGGAGAGGCCGAGGTCGCCGAGGCAGACGGCGTCGGCGCCCGGGAACTTGGTGTGCGCCCACACGCACGAGTGCTGGCTCGGGTAGACGGCCGCGACGACGTGCGGTGACAGCTGGACCCGCTCGCCGCCCGCGACCGGGAGCAGCTGGCGGGCCGGGACGCCGGCGTCCCGCAGCACCCGAACCGTCTCGTAGGAGCCGACCACCCGGGCGCCGGTGTTCTGGGCGATGCGCTCCGCGCCCCAGAGATGGTCGAAGTGCGAGTGGCCGATCAGGATCCAGTCCGCGGCAGATACGTCGTCGGCGGCGAGGCCCGGCCCGGGGGCGCTCGGGACCCGGTCCACGTAGGCGTCGAGCATCACGACCAGGTCGTCGAGCGCGAGCCGGAAGGTCGCGCACCCCATCCAGTCGAGCGCGGCGTCCAGAGACGAGGAGGCTACGTGGCGGCCGGGGTCTGCGCTGCCGACGGGTCGCTCCGTAATGTGCCGGCCGTGGCCGAGTGGTGGGAGAACGCCGTCCTCTACCAGGTGTACCCGCGCTCGTTCGCGGACAGCAACGGCGACGGGATCGGCGACCTGCCCGGGATCACCGCCAAGCTCGACCACCTGGCCTGGCTCGGCGTCGACGGGCTGTGGATCAGCCCGGTGAACCCGTCGCCGAACGCCGACTGGGGCTACGACGTCGCGGACTACTACGGGATCCATCCCGACCTGGGGACGCTCGCCGACCTCGACGCGCTCGTCGCCCGGGCCTCCGAGCTCGACCTGCGGGTGCTCCTCGACTTGGTCCCGAACCACACCAGCATCGAGCACCCCTGGTTCCTCGACTCGCGCGCCAGCCGCGAGGCCGGGCACCGGGACTGGTACGTGTGGGCCGACCCGAAGCCCGACGGGTCACCGCCCAACAACTGGGCCAGCAGCTTCTTCGGCCCGGCGTGGACGCTCGACCCCGGGACCGGCCAGTACTACCTGCAGATGTTCCTCGCCGAGCAGGCCGATCTCAACTGGTGGTCGGACGCCGTGCGCGACGAGTTCGACCGGATCCTGCGCTTCTGGTTCGACCGGGGGGTGGCCGGGTTCCGCATCGACGTCGCCCACATGATCGTGAAGGACCGGCTGCTGCGCGACAACCCGCCCGCGACCGACGACGACCACTTCTACGACCGGGTCAAGAATCAGCGGCCCCTCTACACGTCGAACCGACCCGAGGTCCACGACATCCACCGGCGCTGGCGGCGGGTCGGGGCCGCCTACGACCCGCCCCGGGTGCTCCTCGGCGAGACCCACGTCTTCGACGTCGACACCCTGGTCTCCTTCTACGGGGACGGCGACGCGCTGCAGCTGGCGTTCAACTTCATGCTGCTGGACTCGAAGTTCGACGCCGCCGCGCTGCGTGACGTCGTCGAGCGGAGCGAGGCCCGGCTGCCGGCCTTCGCCACGCCGTGCTGGACGATGGGCAACCACGACGTGTCCCGGTACCCGACCCGGTGGGGGGAGGGCGACCCCACCCGAGCGCGCGCCGCCCTCGTGCTGCTCCTCGGCCTGCGCGGCACCGCCGTCCTCTACTACGGGGACGAGCTCGGGCTGCCCGACACGCCGGTGCCGCCGGAGCGGCTGGTCGACCCGCTCAGCATCCGGTACCAGCCGTACGTGAGCCGGGATGCCGCCCGGACGCCGATGCCGTGGAACGCCGAGCCAGGCGCCGGGTTCACCGCGCCGGGCGTCGCGCCGTGGCTGCCGACCGGCGACCCCGCGGCCGGGACCGTCGCCGACCAGGTCGACGACCCGACGTCAACATTGAACCTGACCCGGGACCTCCTGGCGCTCCGGCGCCAGGTGCCGGCGCTGCGCGACGGCGCGTACGCGACCTGGCCCGCGCCGGACGGAGTGTGGGCGTGGCAGCGGGGTGTCGACGTGCTCGTGGCGGTGAACCTGGCCGCGGGGCCCGCACTGCTGCCCGACGTGGCGGGCACGGTCAGGATCGGCAGCGACCGCGGCCGCGACGGCGAGGAGCTGGCGAGTGGGCTCGAGCTCGGGCCGTGGGAGGCGGTGATCGTCGCGAGGCGCTG
>Ga0073928_10011915_pt1 | contig 10063 bp, 8 predicted proteins | sample PaiPotPPA55metaG_FD_76969 | JGI IMG/M metagenome (GOLD analysis project Ga0073928, IMG submission 76969) | Iron sulfur acid spring bacterial and archeal communities from Banff, Canada, to study Microbial Dark Matter (Phase II) - Paint Pots PPA... ... | reverse complement strand
GCGGCTTTCGCATAAACATCTGCATCTGTTGGCGTTAACCCCGGCCGCTCCATTTTCGGCCGTCTTTTCGGGCTCAAAAGTATTTATAAATAAATGAAAACGAACAAGAAAAACGTCTCCTTAAACGATCCCAAATCCATCCTAGCCATTGTCCGCAGCCTGGCGGAGGGACCCAATTACCAGCCCAACTGGCGCTGGCTCACAGTCCAACAGCACCTGGCGGAAATTGAAAATTCTGCCGAGGCAGCCGGCGACTCGCCCACGAAATTACAACTTATTCTCGATCGCGAAGAGGACGAGATTGTCCGCCAGACCCTCCAGTTTCAGTACGGTGTCTCGAGCGATAACGAAGCCGTCGTGAAATATGCGCTGCTATGCGCCGCGTCTCCGGAGGATGCCCGGATGATCAAGGCGATGGTTGTGGCGAACCGCTCCACTGAGCTTATCGCCGAGGAAATGGGCACTCAGCCAGCCGCGGTCGATTTTTTTGAAAAGCTTCACTTTGACGTGCGCGATTCCGTCGACAAGCGCGCCTGGCTTCGCAAGATTTGCTTCGGCAAGGACGGACATCGCTGGCTGCAGGTTGCATTCGAGCGCGGTTGGCCGGGAGTTGAACAGGTTATTCTCCAGCGGCTGCCCAAGGGACCGCGTAGCCTTAATCATGCGGTAAGTGTTTTGCTGACGCGTTTTCAAGCTGGCCTGTTTCAATTGGAGGCGTCCAATGTCGATCCAAGCGAAAAAGATTTGCAGCAACTTTTGCGTGTCTTGCAGGCCAATGCTTACGGCCAATTCCCTTTTTTGGAGGATGTTGAGGAGCCACCAGCCCTGCAAGCGAAACTTTTGAAGCCCTCAAGAATTTATCCATCGAGAGTCGCGAGAAGGTCGGTGCCACGGTTGGCTGCATAATAGACGCGATGGTTCCCAAGGCAAAGGCACTGATCGCCGCCAGCGAATCGAAAAAGGCACAGGCCGATCCGGAAGCTGAAGGGCCGGTCGCGTCGAAGTAAGAACGAAATCAATTCCATGAGTGCAAAACAAAACTGGAAAAACCCGTTCAAACGGAACCGCCATGCCGAGCGGCGGCGCGTTCGCCGACGGCAAAAGTTTCTCGCCAAAGCGACAGTTAGCGTGGCACCGGAAATTTTTTCTCCTGAGGAAGCAACCGATCTTCTCTTCGGCTCTTTGACCAGTGCCAAGCGCGCCCTGCGGTGCGCAGAGCGCAGGCAAGTGGTAGCTCCGGCCGATGAACTTTGCGCACCGCCACCGGCCCAAAATTCCGAGAACCTGCCGGCCGCGTCTCAGCCAGTTCGCGTTCTTAGTCGCCTGAACCGAAGTTCAATTTTCCCGCCGCTGGTTTCAGATGAGGTCGAAGTACACGCGCCTAGCGTGAATGAAATTCTTGCTACTTTCCAGCTGAAGTATCAAGACACGCGGGCGCACCGCTTGCTCGACGCTTTTGCCACCGCGTCTGGTCTGTCAGGGGAAGTTTGCGCCGAAATTCTCCTTAGTCGGAGGTTGATCACCAAACCGATCGATTGTGATGATCTCGCAGCCACGCGCAGCGCGCGGGAGTTCCACAACCGCTATGGCCAGGGCCGCGCCCGTTATGCCGTCTTCATGGCAGCAATGAAAGTTCAGGAATTTCAGGGCGATTGGGCCTACTTCGACGACGACCAATTTCAGGATTTGTTACCGGGAATTATTGTGCCCACGAAATTGAAACGTGACCACTATTTCACTAACTGGGTGTCGAGCGACAATCATTCCGGCGTCGACGTCTACACGGCACCGACACGGTTGCCGCTCTTTCGGCACCCATTTTCGGACGATTTCAATCCGCTTTTTTTTGGTAAACCGCGACTCAACGGCGACCGCCGCTAAAATTGTCTCCGATTAAGGGCTCGTTACGATTTCGTGATTCAACGCTAAAAGGGGAGCTGGAAATTTAGCGCGTACGGGCGCGGGTACGGGCGGCTGCGCGTACGGGGATGCATACGGGTTTTGCCCAAAAACGGCTCGCTTTTCGACACGAAATGTGCATCGAATGGCGAGCCACGACGGTATTTCATAAATAGCTCTCTATTAGATATTGAGAATGCTAAATTTGATGGCAAAAACTACGTATTGTTACGCCACTTACGTGCAATCGCAGCGCGTACGGGAGTCGAACCCGTGCACCGGCCTTGAGAGGGCCGTGTCCTAACCACTAGACGAACGCGCCATCAATATTTCGAAGCGAATAGAATAACCTTCCCGCGCCACGGAGCAACATCGGCTCGCGATGTCGATAGCGCGGCGCGCTACTCGTTGCTCTGAAACTTTTTGAGCCGCTGATTTTTGTTTTCTTTTTTCTTCGGCGTTGTCGATGGCGTAGGAAGCGACGCGTCCTGCTCCGCCCGCACGCGGTGCTGGCTGGTTGCGCCGACGTGCGCCAACCTCAATTGCTCGAGGGCCGCTCTCATCTCAGAGCTCGATGCCAGTGCGCGCATCCGTCCGTAGTAGAGGTCGTAATAAGCCCGCAGGCGTTGCCGTTTTTCCAAATCAGTGTGTGCTGCATCGGCGGCTCTCTTTGCCGCCACAATGTCCGGGTTGTTGACGACGCGATTGGCTAGCTGCCGCCACTCAAGATGAAGCCGGCGCTCGTCTGCTTCTTGGCCGAGCGATGTTTGCTTGAAAATCTCGTCGATCTGAGCGCGCTCCGGGATGGTCGGCTCCGCGGTTGTGCTCGGAATCGGCGCGGCGGTCGATTGCAGTCCGGAGTCGGTCGCCACCTGTCCGACGATCGAACTCGCACCGGCAGCGACGCTCGCCAAGAAAATCGAAAATGAGAGTTTCGCGCGCACAAACCAACAGGAGTCGGGGCGAGAGGATTTGAACCTCCGACCTCCTGGTCCCAAACCAGGCGCTCTACCAAGCTAAGCTACGCCCCGCAATTTCGCCGTGACCAGTATCACGGATTTGGCTCATAGCCAAGATTCGGCCCGAGGCGCTTTTCAACTTGTGCGACATCCTCGCTGCGCCGCTTCGCGTAATCTTCGACTTGGTCACGTCCGATTTGGCCAACGCCAAAATACTTAGCCTCCGGGTGCGAAAAGTAAAAGCCGCTCACACTCGCCGCCGGATGCATCGCATACGATTCCGTCAGGGTGATCCCGATTTTCTTTTCCGCGTTCAATAAATCGAACAATGCGCGTTTTTGGATGTGATCTGGACAAGCGGGATAACCCGGAGCCGGCCGAATACCGCGATACTTCTCACGAATCAAATCGTCGTGCGACAACTTTTCGTTCCGGCCAAATCCGCACGCGATCCGGGCTTGCTTGTGCAAATATTCGGCAAGCGCTTCTGCCAGTCGATCGGCGAGTGCTTTCGCGGTGATCGCGTTGTAATCATCGTGCTCGCCTTTGAACTTTTCCGCCAGCTCATCAGCGCCATGGATCGTCACCGCAAAGCCGCCAAGATAATCGGAAGGTTGAGTCGTTGACGAGTTGAGTTGTTGAGACGGGTTCGGAGCAATGTAGTCAGCGAGACAGTGATTGAATTGGGCGGCCGGTTTCGGCATTTGCTGACGTAAGAACGAAAACGTCGCCAGCTTCTCTCGTCGCGATTCATCGGCAAAAAGATCGACATCATCTCCGTTTGCACTCGCCGGCCAGAATCCGAATACACCGCGTGCCTTTAGAGAATTTTGGGCGGCGATTTCATCCAGCAACGTTTGCGCATCGTCAAAGAGTTCGCGGGCCTGCTCGCCGACGGTCGGATCCTCAAAAATTGCCGGATATCTTCCTCGCAATTCCCACACATGGAAAAACGGCGACCAGTCAATGTACTCGCGCAAATCGGCAATAGATGGCGAGATTTCGCGCGTCGCGACAAAATCCGGCTTTGGGGGCAGGTAATTGTTCCAATCGATCGGCGTCCGGTTTGCGCGCGCCTTTTCCAGTGAGATCAATTTTTTCTCGCGCAGCTTGTCACCGTATGCTTTTCGCAAGGCTTCGTACTCGGTGCGGGTTTTGGAAGCGAACAGCGCTTTCTGTTTTGGATTGAGTAACGAACTGACGACGCCAACCGCGCGGGAAGCATCCAGCACATGTACCGTGCTTTCATGATAATGCGGCGCAATTTTCACCGCGGTGTGAGCCCGGCTCGTTGTCGCTCCGCCAATTAAAAGCGGCAATTCGAATTTTTCGCGCTCCATTTCCTGGGCCACGTGCACCATTTCGTCGAGTGACGGTGTGATCAAGCCGCTCAGACCGATCGCGTCCGCTTTTTTCTCACGCGCTGTTTCAAGGATTTTCGCGGCAGAAACCATCACGCCAAGATCGACAACGTCGTAGTTGTTACATTGAAGCACCACCCCAACGATGTTCTTGCCGATGTCGTGGACGTCGCCCTTGACCGTGGCCATGATGATGCGGCCCTGCGGTTTCGCACCCGAGGCCTTTTCGGCTTCCATGAATGGCATCAGATAGGCGACCGCCTTCTTCATCACACGCGCGCTCTTCACCACCTGCGGCAAAAACATCTTTCCCGCGCCGAATAGATCGCCGACCACACTCATCCCCGCCATCAGCGGGCCTTCGATCACGTCGAGCGGGCGGGTTGATTTTTTACGTGCCTCTTCCGTGTCAATGTCGATGAAATCAACCACGCCACGAACCAAAGCGTGCTTCAATCGCTCTTCCACAGGCTGCGACCGCCACGTCTCGTCTTTAACTTTGATTTTCCCTTTGGCTTTGACATTCTCTGCGAACTCGACCAAGCGTTCGGTCGCGTCGTCTCGCCGGTTCAGCAACACGTCTTCAACTCGGTCTCGAAGTTCTGGCGCGATTTCTTCATAAACCGCGAGCTGGCCCGCGTTAACGATCGCCATGTCGAGACCGGCCCGAATGGCATGAAAAAGAAATGCGGCATGCATCGCTTCGCGGACGGTGTTATTACCGCGAAACGAAAACGAAATGTTGCTGACACCGCCGCTCACCCGTGCGTCCCGCAGGTTCTCTTTGATCCAACGGGTAGCTTCAATAAAATCGACGGCGTAATTGCGATGCTCGTCCAAGCCGGTCGCTACCGTGAGAATGTTGGGATCGAAAATGATGTCGCTCGCCGGAAAATCGGCGCGGTCGATCAAAAGTTTGTAAGCGCGCGCGCAGACGTCGATCTTACGTTGAAAGTTGTCGGCCTGACCCTGTTCGTCGAACGCCATGACGATTACGGCGGCACCGAAACGCCGGATCAACTGCGCCTGCCGGAGAAATTCTTCTTCGCCGTTCTTAAGGGAAATCGAATTCACAACCGCCTTCCCTTGCAGGCATTTCAAACCGGCCTCGATGACGCTCCACTTCGAGCTGTCGATCATCATTGGAATCCGCGCGATCTCCGGCTCGCTCGCGATCAGATTCAGGAAGCGTGTCATTGAAGCTTCGGAATCGATCATTCCTTCGTCCATGTTGACGTCGAGAATGTTAGCGCCGCCTTGAACCTGATGCCGCGCGACGGCAAGCGCGCCATCAAAGTCGCCACCGAGAATGAGTTTCGAAAATTTGGGCGAACCGGTGATGTTCGTCCTCTCGCCGATCACGACGAACCCAAACTCAGGGGTTATGTTGAGGGGCTCGAGACCAGAAAGCTGCAAGGTGGGAGGGACCTTAGTGTCCCGACTATCGCGGCGCTGAGGCCGCTCCCACATTCGCGGCTTGCAGTCGCGGACCGCGTTGGCAATTTCGCGAATGTGGTCGGGCGTTGTTCCGCAGCAGCCGCCGACGAGATTTAGCCAGCCGTTTCTTGCCCATTCCGCCAGTTTTGGAGCAAGCGTTTGCGGCGTTTCCGGAAATCCCGTCTCCGAAAGCGCATCGGGCAAACCAGCGTTCGGATATGCACTTACGTAAAACGGTGCGACTCGGGCAAGTTCCTCGATAAACGGAGTCATCTCGTCGGGACCGAGCGAGCAATTCAATCCGACCAACAGCGGTTTCGCGTGCGCGATCGAAACCAAAAACGCTTCGACGGTTTGACCGCTCAGCGTTCGTCCGGCTTTGTCGGTCACGGTTCCGGAAACAACAAGCGGAATTTTCCGGCCAGTCTTTTCGAAAGCTTCGGCAATGGCCGCGAGCGCGGCCTTCCCGTTCAGCGTGTCGAAGATGGTTTCAACCAGAAGAAGATCGACATTTCCTTCGATCAGCGCGCTCGCCTGGTCGAAATAAGCCTGCTGCAACTGGTCGAAACTGACTGCACGGAATCCGGGATCGCTCACGTCGGGTGAAATAGAAGCGGTAACGGGGAGGGGACCGAGTGCCCCGCCCACGAAGTTGCGCCGTCCCGTTTCGCGGGCCGATCGATCTGCCGCACGCCGCGCGATTGTCGCCGCCGCGATATTCATTTCGCGGATCAGCGAACGAAGATCGACATCATCCACCACCCGCTGGAAAAATTCCTGATCTTTGCGTCCACTATTTGGTTCGCCTTGAAACAAGAAATCATGAAGCCCGATTGTGGTGGCGCTGAAAGTATTCGTTTCAATGATGTCAGCGCCGGCGGACAGATATTCGGAGTGAATCTCCTCAACGACCTGCGGTTGCGTCAGGTTGAGGAGTTCAAGACTGCCCTTAAGATCTTGGCCTTTCCAATCGGCAAAGCGCTTTCCGCGGTAATCAGCTTCGGACAATTTCCGGCGCTGAATCATAGTGCCCATCGCGCCGTCGAGGACGACAATTCGCTCCTGCAAGAGAACTTCCAAGGGATGAAGATCGGCCGTCATGTTCCCGGGGAACTAAGCCGTAATTATACCAGATATCAAGGAACAAATCTACGCATCATGATACGTAGATATGTTGCTTGCTACGCAAGAATTTCCAAATCCCAATTCCCAAGTGGCAAAAAACTTTCGAGTCATAGTGCTGCACGTTGCCCAGGAGCATTTTGGTCTTTGACGATTGAAACTTGCCTGGGATTTGAAGATTGGGCTTTGGTGCCTGGGTCACAAGCAATCCTGTTATCACGAAGCGCGTCCAGAAATGATTCCCCTTGTGAAGCAATTGGGCGCTCTAGCTTCTCCGTGCAATCGCAATTGCAGCAGGCCCACGGTTCGGCCCCGTTTTCGTGACGACAGTTTCGTCGAGCATGGGCATCTTTGACGCTCAGAAAGTCGAAATACTCTTCCCAATACGGGCGCTCTTCTGCCAGCGGCGGATCGCAGAAGCAGGTCTCAACCCATGTTGTCACGCCGTCCGGGTTAAGGCGCGCTTCATTCATATTATAAATATATTCGTCGCCCGCGATTGAGCCTTTGCCGAGCGTTCCGTTGTCGATCGAGTTCAGAAGGCACGCGGATTTTCCCGGTTTTACCTTCGCTTTGACCAGATAACGCACCGCACAAGATAGCACCGACCGTCCGCGACCGAAATTATCGACAAGGGCAAATTGTGGTATCTCGACGTGCGGGTTCTCATCGGAAAAGTGAAAACATCAGAACAATGCTGACGAATTTCCTCAATTTTCGTAGAAATCATGAGCCTGTTACAGCCTTGAAACAAAGTCCGGCTGGCCCGTCAATATAAGCGACGTGGCGGCACTTCGGCTTTTTAAGATTCTCAATAGGGACCAGCGCAACACTTTTATCGCCTGCTTTCTCGGTTGGGCGCTGGACGCGCTCGATTTTTTTCTGGTGACCTTCGTCCTCGTGCCCCTCGGTCACGATTTCGGCCGGAGCATTCCCAAGATGGCCTTTGCTATCACGCTCACGCTGATGATGCGGCCGGTGGGCGCTCTCATCTTCGGTTGGCTCGGGGACAGATTTGGCCGCCGCGTCCCGTTGATGGTCGATATTATTTTCTATTCGGTGATGGAACTGCTGACGGCGTTTGCGCCGAACTTTACCGTCTTTTTGATCCTTCGCGCGCTCTTCGGGATTGGGATGGGCGGCGAGTGGGGCCTCGGCGCCTCTCTGGCGATGGAATCGTTGCCGACCGAGGCGCGCGGACTGTTTTCGGGAATTCTCCAACAAGGCTACGCGGTTGGCTATCTGCTCGCTGCGCTTGTTTACTGGATTGTGTTTCCGCACTTCGGCTGGCGCGGATTGTTCGTGGTCGGCGCGATCCCGGCCCTGCTGGTGATTTATATTCGCGCTCGCGTTCCGGAATCGCCGGTCTGGCTGAGAGACCGCAATCGACAACAGGTGAAGCTCAAAATGTCGGTCCTGTTCAAGCAGCACGGCGTCCTGTTTATTTATGCGGCGCTGTTGATGACGGCATTCAATTACATGTCGCACGGGACGCAGGACCTTTACGCGACCTATCTGCAGAAGCAGCGGGGCTTCAACGCCGACCAAACATTACAGATCGCAATCATTTATGCGTTCGGGATGATTTGTGGCGGGAGCGTCGTCGGTCAACTGTCCCAGAATTGGGGAAGGCGTCGCGTGATTATATTGGCTGCGATCTGTGGGATGTTGCTGATTCCGCTCTGGATTTTCGCGCCGAACACTGCGCTTCTGATAGTCGGCGGGTTCCTGATTCAGTTCATGGTGCAAGGCGCGTGGGGTGTAGTGCCAGTTCATTTGAATGAGCTTTCTCCGCCGGCATTTCGCGGCACTTTTCCCGGCCTTGTCTATCAGTTGGGAAATTTCGCAGCGGCTTATGCCGCGCAACAGCAGGCCCGATTGGCGGAACATTTCAGGCAAGCGAACGGCGAGCCTAACTACGCATTAACCATGGCGTTGGTTTCGGCGGCGGTGTTCGTGGCAATCATTGTTCTCGCGGCGATGGGTCGCGAGGAACACGGAAAAGAATTTTAGTTGTTGTTAAAAAGCGGAGATTCGCCTGCCGATTCGTCGCGTTTGGCAGTGCGATGACCGCCGCCGTGCCGTTGCTCCACGATTGCTTCCGCGATTTGATCAGCGAGGGCATCCCGGTATTCCGAGTCGCGCGCTTCTCCGCCTTCGCGTGGATTGCTGAGAAAGCCGCATTCGACCAGCACCGCCGGATATTTTGCCAACCGCAGCACGCGGAAGTTGGCGTGGTGCACGCCGCGATTGGCAGAGCGCGGAATTGTCATCAGCCTGGTCTGGATCCGGTTCGCGAGCTCCATTGAGCTCGCAGAGTGGTAATACGTTTCGAAACCCCGAATACCGCGCCGGCGTGAATCGTTGAAATGAATGCTGACGAAAATGCAGTTCTTCTGGGCGTTTTCGATCGCGACCCGTTCCTCGAGCGGAATAAAGACGTCGGAGTTGCGCGTCATGATGGTCTTCAAATTCGACTCGCGCAGTTTCCGAGATAGACGTTGCGCCACGTCCAGGGTCGCGATTTTTTCGGCGCCGCCAAAGTTGCGATAGGCGCCGTTGTCTTTACCGCCGTGGCCGGCGTCAACCACAACCGTGTTAAAGCTTTTGCTGGTGTCCTCTGTTGCAACTTCGGACGGTCCTCGACCGGTCGCGCAGGCACCAAGCAGCGCGGAGAGTCCCAGGAGTAAAAGACGGTGGGCTAATCGAGACATTGCGTTTGTTACATTAAAACACGTCGTGCCGCCAAAGGTTTCTGGATGGGCGCGTTTCGTTTCAATCAGCATGGTTCGCGCCTCAACTTTGCCATTCTTCAGCAAAAACCGCTTGTTTTTTGCCCGGCCGGATTTAAAGGCGTTACCTCCAATTATGCGCACCCGATTTGTTTCGTTAATGGTTCTTTTGGTCACTTGCGGCCTTGCCTTCGCCGCTAAACCAACACCTGCTCCCAAAGTCGCGGCGACAGCGACGCCGGCGCCCACCATCTCCAAGCCGGTCGTTGATCAGACCGCCCAGACCATCATTTTCTGTTATCACGGTTTGGTCGACAAAGTCCGCTACCCCGGCACCCAAATCACGCCGGCGGCATTTGAAGCGCAAATGAAGGAGTTGAAGGACCGCGGCATTACCGTCATCGGCATGCAGGACTTGCTCGCGTGGAAGCGTGGCGAGAAAAATATTCCGCCTCGATGTGCCGTGATCACTTTCGATGACGGCTTGAAATCGCAGTACGAAGTCGTCTGGCCGATCATGAAAAAGCTCGGCTACACGTTCACGATGTTCATT
>Ga0073928_10011914_pt1 | contig 10064 bp, 9 predicted proteins | sample PaiPotPPA55metaG_FD_76969 | JGI IMG/M metagenome (GOLD analysis project Ga0073928, IMG submission 76969) | Iron sulfur acid spring bacterial and archeal communities from Banff, Canada, to study Microbial Dark Matter (Phase II) - Paint Pots PPA... ... | reverse complement strand
CTCGGGCTCTGAGGCGCCGGCCCGGGCGCCTTCGCAGCGGCGCATCCGGCGATCCTCGGGGAACCCACGCCTACGAGGATCTGCGCCGGCATCCCTGCATCAGCACCCTGGAGCTGGCCGCCCTGCCGGCTGTTGATCCCCGGGGTCAGATCGGTTCCGGACCGGTGCCTTGGCGGCGCCTCGTTCCCCGGATGGCGCCGTTGATGATCATCTATTTCTGCCAGGGTTGGACCGGCTGGCTCTATGTCACCTGGATGCCGTCATTGTTCCAGAAGAACTACGGCCTCGATCTGAAGAAATCCTCATTCTTTTACGCCGCGATGCTGTTTGGCGCGATGATCGCCGAGTTGCTCGGCGGCGTTGTCACCGACTATTTGCTGCGCCGGACCCACAGCCTACAGATTGCGCGCTCGTTGCTGATTGCCGGCAGCTGGGCGTTCGTGGTGGCGGGGTTGGTGCCGGCGATACTCGTCCACAATTTGATCGTCGGGCTGGGCGGCTTTACGATCGCGTTGTTCTTTCTCGGCGTGGCGATCGCGCCGCTGTGGACCGCGACGATGGACATCGCCCCCGATCATGCCGGCTCGTCGAGCGCGCTGATGAACGCCGCCGGTGCCGTCGCCGGGATATTGTCGCCGGTTGTGTTCGGCTGGGTTCTCGAACGCACCGGCAGTTGGACGACGCCGTTCGCCTTCTCCGTCGGGCTGCTGCTGTTCGCCATCGTCATGACCCGCTGGATCCGGCCGGATAAGCCGATCGCGCCCGCTCACAGCCTCGACGGGCTGGCGCTGGCCGGGAAGTAGACCCACCGGCGTCAACGACCGGCCGGCGGCGCCCGCTCAGTCCCGCGCGGCGGGGTTGAGCGCGGCGCGCCAGCGCGCCAGCGCCTCGCGGATCGTCGCCGCCAGCTCGCGCCGCATCGCCGGCGCCAGGAAATCGGCGATCACCAGGCTGCGCCCATGCGAGGTTACCAGTAGCCGGTTCGAATCGTCGGTGCGCTCTTCGAGGACCACGCGCAACCAGAACGGCTGAAACCGCCACACCCGTCGCTCGCCGCGCACGCCGATGCGCTCGACCGTGAACTCCTCGCCGCCGAGCCGCAAGGTCTCGCTGCGCCGCGCGCTGCGATAATTGAGGCGGAAGGCCAGATAGACGAGGGCGACATCGAGCCCAAAGAACCCGGTCACCGGCCAGGCGCCGAGCGCGACAAAGCCGACCCCGACTGCGAAGCTGACGAGGCCGAGGATCAGCATCAGCACCTGGAACCCGCGCGGCGGCAGGCTGCGGTGCGGCTCCAGCACGCGCTCGAAATAGAGCGGGCCGAACGGCACCGCAGGCAACGAATCGGGGCTCATCGGGGCAAGAGGATATGGGCAACGCAACGGGTGCGCCAAGCTGTTTGTCGGCGGTCGGCGTCGCCCCTAGACTGGCGGGCGATGCGCCCGTTCTCGAAACGCGAGGTCGAGGAATTCTACCGCCGGCTGGCTGAGGAGCGGCCGGCGCCGGAGACCGAGCTCGGACACGACAGCCCGTTCACCCTCTTGGTCGCGGTCGTGTTGTCGGCGCAGGCCACCGACGCCGGCGTCAACAAGGCAACCCCGGCGCTGTTCGCGCTCGCCGACACGCCGCACAAGATGCTGGCGCTCGGCGAGGAACGGGTGGCGCAGCTGATCCGCACCCTGGGCCTCTATCGCACCAAGGCGCGCAACATCGTCGCGCTGTCGCAAATCCTGGTCGAGCGTCATGGCGGTAAGGTGCCGCGCGAGCGCGAGGCGCTAGAGGCGTTGCCCGGGGTCGGACGCAAGACCGCGAACGTCGTCATGAACGTCGCCTTTGGCGAGCCGACGATCGCGGTCGACACGCACATCTTTCGCGTCGCCAACCGCACCGGTCTGGCCGTGGGAAAGACCCCGCGCCTCGTCGAAGAAGCTCTCCTCAAAGTGACGTCGGCGAAATACAAGCGCCACGCGCACCACTGGCTGATTTTACACGGCCGCTACGTGTGCAAGGCGCGCAAGCCGGATTGCCCGGTCTGCGTCGTCGCCGATCTGTGCCGCTGGGGCGCCAAGACCGGCCCGGCCGAACTGATCGCCGCGCGGGCCAGCGCCGGCGAGGCCAGCGCGCCGGCGCCGAAGCCCCGGGCTACTCGGCCGCGGGGGCGATCGACGCCTCGGAGGTGAGGTCCATGCCCTCGGCCCCCGGCTGCGCCTGGACGTCGCCAGAGATCTGGCCGCCGCACTCGATCTCGATCTGACCGTAGCGGATCGTGCCGGAGACGCGCCCGGTAGCTTTGATCAAGAGCCGCTTGCGGCACACCAGATTGCCCTCGAAGCGGCCGCGGATCTCGGCCTCCTCGATCGAGGCCGAGCCTTTGAAGAGCCCGGTTTCGGCGATGTCGATCTCGCGCGAGTTCGACAAGTTAGCCTCGACGCTGCCCTCGACGATCAGCTGGTCGCACGAGGTGATCTCGCCCGACAGCGTGATCTCGCGACCGACGATCAGCCGGCGCGCCTCGGGCTCGGCGCGCCGTGCCGCGCCGTCGCCGAGCCGGCGCGCCGGGTCCGGCGCCCGCGCCGCATCACCCGGGCGCGCCACATCGGGCGCGCGCGGCGGCATCGCCGGCGACCGGCTGGGTGTCGCCGCAGGCGCCTGAGCGGCCGGACGGGCGGGCTTCATCGGAATGCCCAGATCATCAGGCGTGTCTGCCATTTTACTGTCCTCTGTGACGGTTCTCTTGCGCAAAAACATGGATTGGCCACCCGATCGAAATTGCCGAAAGGACTACACGGACCGGGTCAAGGGGAACGATTCGGCCCGCAGGGCCTCGAAGAGGTGGACCATGAAGGCGGTGGCGATCACCGGCGCGACAAGGTTCACCAGAGGCAGGGCGAACAATCCTGCGATGATCACGCCGCCGAAGAACACACGACCCCCAAACCGGTGGCGCAACGATCGAGCCGGCGCCGACTCGAGCCGTCTCAGCGCGACCACCTCAAAATACTCCCTTCCCAGAAGATATCCGTTCAGCCCGAGGAAAAGAAGAAGATTTATGCCTGGCAAAAAAAGGTAGAGCGGCAACGCCAGCAGGTTGAGCAGCAAAGTCAGCCCGGTCAACCGCAAGCTCGCCCGCAAGATCTCGCCGATGGGCTGCCGGCGCGGCGGCTCCCGGCCGGGGTAATCGAGCGCCTCGATCGCCGCGGCAACGCGCTCGATGAAGAGCCCCATGACGAGGGTGACGACCGACGGGAACAAAAGCCAGCTGAGCAGCAGCACGGTGACGCCGCCCAAGAGGTCGAGGAGCCAGTCGAGCGGCCGCCATTCGAACAGAACCGTATCGTAGAGCAGCGCCGCGATGCCCAGCCACAGCGCCGCGAAGGTCAGGACCGCCAGCAGCAGGCTCAGACCGACGACGCGGCGCAGCGGCGGCTGGGCGAGCGCCCCGATGGCGCGCAACAGGGCGAGGATCATCGGGGCGAGACTGCGTCGTCGCGGCGCTCCTCGCAATGAGGTGCCCATTTTTTTGTCATTGTGGCGCCCCGCATTTAGAATCGCCGCGTCGCAAGAAACTGGAGGGAGACAGATGGAGCGATCTGCTGCTGCTACGAACCAGCGAATCGGTCGGCGCACATTGCTGCGGACCGGCGCTGCCTTTGCCGCGGCCGGGCCGGCGCTGCCGACGGCGGCGGCGGCCCCGGCAGCCGGACGCGCGACGGCGAGCTTCGCCTATGTCGGCGCCTTCACGACGCCCGAGCGCAAGGCCCACGGAGACGGCATCAACGTCTACCGGATCGATCCCCCCTCCGGCGTATGGGGGCATGCGCAGCTCCTGCCGATGGCCAACCCGTCCTTCCTCACCCTCGATCGCGAACGGCGCTTTCTCAATACCGGCGCCGAGATTGCGGTCGCTCCATCGGGCCGCTTCGTCTACGGCTCCAACCGCGGGCACGACAGCATCGCGATCTTCGCCGTCGACCGCGGCACCGGCACCCTGAGGCCGGTCGGCTGGGCGCCGACCCGCAGGCAGACGCCGCGCTTCTTCACGCTCGACCCCGCGGGGGTGGTGCTCTATGCCGCCAACCAGGATTCCGACACGATCGCGCCGATGCGAATCGACCCGGCGAAGGGCGCGCTGACGCCGACCGGCCAGACGATCAAGGTCGCCAACCCGGTCAGCATCGTCTTTGCCTAGGGGCCCGTCCGGCTTGCCCCGCCGGAAATCGCCCCTATGTTCAAGGCCGCTTCCCCCGCAGCTTGGACAATCACCCGGCAGATGACGACCGCCAGCCTCGACGTCGTCGGCATCGGCAACGCCATTGTCGATGTCATCGCCCGCGCCGATGAGGACTTCCTCGCGCGCGAGCGTCTCGTCAAGGGCACGATGACCCTGATCGACGGGGCGCGGGCCGAGGCGCTGTACGCGATGATGGGTCCGGCGATCGAGGCCTCGGGCGGCTCGGCAGGCAACACGATGGCCGGGCTCGCCTCGCTCGGCGGCATCGGCGCCTATATCGGCAAGGTGCGCGACGACTTTCTCGGCGGGGTGTTCCGGCACGACATCACCGCGATCGGCGTGCGCTTCGAGACGCCGGCGGCGACGAGGGGCCCGGCGACCGCGCGCTGCCTGATCCTCGTCACCGCCGACGGGCAGCGCACGATGAACACCTATCTGGGCGCCTGCGTCGAGCTCGGCCCCGAGGACATCGTCCCGGAGCCGATCGCCGCGGCGCAGGTCAGCTATCTCGAGGGCTTTCTGTTCGATCCGCCGCAGGCGCAGCAGGCGTTCCGCAAAGCCGCGGCGATCGCCCACGGCGCCGGCCGCAAGGTGGCGCTCTCTCTGTCGGACCCGTTCTGCGTCGGCCGCCATCGCGAGGCGTTCCGCCAGCTGGTGCGGCGCGAGGTCGACATCCTGTTCGCCAACGAGGCCGAGATCTGCTCGCTCTACGAGACCGAGGATTTCGACGAGGCCGCCTCGGCGGTGCGCGGCCAGGTCGAGATCGCCGCGCTGACGCGCAGCGAAAAGGGCAGCCTCGTCATCGCCGGCGAGGCGGAGCACCACGTGATGTCGGTGCCGGTGCCGCAGGTCGTCGACACCACCGGTGCCGGCGATCTCTACGCCAGCGGCTTTCTGTTCGGCTTGACCCGCGGCTTGCCGCTCCCCATCTGCGGCCGGATCGGCAGCCTGTGCGCCGCCGAAATCATCAGCCATGTCGGCGCGCGCCCGGAGCGCAAGCTGTCGCAGCTCGTCGCCGAGGCCGGCCTCCTGTGAAATGATGGATATCCGAAACATCGCGATCATCGCCCATGTCGACCACGGCAAAACCACCCTGGTCGACGCGCTGCTGCGGCAGAGCGGGGCGTTCCGCGCCAATCAGCAGGTCGCCGAGCGGGCGCTCGATTCGAACGAACTCGAGCGCGAGCGCGGCATCACGATCCTGGCAAAGTGCACCTCCGTGGTTTGGCAGGGCGTGCGCATCAACATCGTCGATACACCGGGCCACGCCGATTTCGGCGGTGAGGTGGAACGCATCCTCAGCATGGTCGACGGCGTGTTGGTGCTGGTCGACGCCGCCGAGGGGCCGATGCCGCAGACCAAGTTCGTCGTCGGCAAAGCGTTGCGCCGCCGCCTCGACCCGATCGTCGTCATCAACAAGGTCGACCGCCCGGACGCGCGCGCCCTGGAGGTCCACAACGAGGTCTTCGACCTTTTCGCCGCGCTCGACGCCAGCGAATCGCAGCTCGATTTTCCGACCGTCTTCGCATCCGGCCGCCAGGGCTGGGCGGTCAACGATCTCGACGACCCCCGCGTCGACATGCGGCCGCTGTTCGATCTGATCCTGTCGCATGTGCCGGCGCCGCGCGTCGATCCCGCGGCGCCGTTCGCGATGCTGGCGACGACGCTCGAATACGACCCCTATCTCGGCCGCGTGCTGACCGGGCTCGTGCATTCGGGCGAGGCCCGCCTCAACATGCCGGTCAAGTCGTTGGGCCATGACGGCAGGGTCCTCGAGCAGGCACGGCTGACAAAGCTGCTCGCGTTTCGCGGGCTCGAGCGCCGGCCGATCGAGGAGGCGCAGGCCGGCGACATCATCGCCGTTGCCGGGCTGACGCAGACCACCGTGGCCGACACGCTGTGCGCCCTCGAGGTGACGGCGCCGCTCGCCGCCGACCCGATCGATCCGCCGACCCTGGCGATGACCTTCTCGGTCAACGACGGTCCGCTCGCCGGGCTCGAAGGAACGAAGGTGACTTCGCGCATGATCGCCGAGCGCCTCTACCGCGAGGCCGAGGGCAACGTCGCGATCCGCGTGCGCGAGAACGCCGAGAAGGATGCGGTCGAGGTCGCCGGACGCGGCGAACTGCAATTGGGCGTCTTGATCGAGACGATGCGGCGCGAGGGCTACGAGCTGTCGATCTCCCGCCCGCGCGTGCTGTTCAAGACCGATCCGGCGACCGGGCAGCGGCTCGAGCCGATCGAGGAGATCTTCGTCGATGTCGACGAGGAGTTCGCCGGGATTGTTGTCGACAAGCTCTCACGGCGCAAGGCGGAGATGCAGGAGATGCGCCCCTCGGGCGGCGGCAAATTGCGGCTGTCATTGTTGGGGCCGACGCGCGGACTGATCGGCTACCAAGGCGAGTTCCTCGCCGACACCCGCGGCACCGGCGTCATGAGCCGCCTGTTCCACGGCTACGCCCCCTACAAGGGGCCGGTCGAGGGCCGGCGCAACGGCGTCCTGATCTCGAACGCGCGGGGCGCGGCGCTAGCCTACGCGTTGTGGAACCTGGAAGAGCGCGGGCCGATGTTCATCACCCCCGGAACCCGAGTTTATCCCGGAATGATCGTCGGCGCCCACACTCGCGGCAACGACCTCGACGTCAACCCGCTCAAAGGCAAGCAGCTCACCAACATCCGCACGACCGCGAAGGACGAGGCGGTGCGGCTGACGCCGCCGCAGACGATGAGCCTCGAACAGGCGGTCGCCTACATCGAGGACGACGAACTGGTCGAGGTCACCCCGAAATCGATACGCCTCAGGAAGCGCCTGCTCGACCCGAACGACCGCAGGCGAGCGAGCCGCGCTGCCGCGGCGGAGTAGCCGATCGCCAGTCGGCGGAGAGACAAAGCCGCAACGAAAAGAGGGGCTTGCGCCCCTCTTTTTTTGCTTGCCTGATTCTGATGCCTAACGGGTGGTCGGCGCGTAATCGCCGCCGCTCGCCTTCGGGCTCCTGGTCGGCGCCGGCGGTGGCGGCGGCGCGGCCGGCTGTGATGAGGCGCCTGACTGGATGCGGGACATCTCTTGTTTGTTCAGGTCGTCGGCCATGCTGCCGCTGGCCGCGTGCGCAGTCCCGTGATGCATCGCGTGAGATGTCGTCTTGTGGGCGGCCATGCGATGCGTCCGACGATGCTTCGGCGCCGTCGCCGAGGTGGTCTGATCGCTCATCGCCGAGCTTGCGCCGGTAGTTGCTGGGGCCGTCGTGCTGGCGCCTGTCGCCGCCCAGACCGGCGCGGCGAGAGCAAGCACGGCCGCGATGGCAACGCCGTTCAGGAGATGCTTCATGCCTCTGAATCCTCTATGGCAGTTCCGGATTGGCCAAGATGTGACTACGTTCGACAGCGGTTCCGGGCCTCGGACAACAACGATGCCGGCGGCGATTCGTTCCGCCGAGCACTCGGTTTTGCGGCCGCGTATTCCCGCCGCCGGGCAAATCGATATAGAACCAAAAGCGGCCTTTTTACAAGCGCGACAGTAGCCTCATGGACAGAATTAAGAACCGAAAAGGCGAGAACGCTGCAGGTTAACCGGATATCGCCCTCGCGCCGCTCTTGGCCAGCACCGATTCGGCGAGCCGCGCCCAGTAGCTCGCGCCCAGCGGCAGCACCGCGTCGTCGAAATCGTAGCGCGGATTGTGCAACATGCCGCCGCCGGCCGCGCTGCCGTTGCCGATCCAGATGTAGGCGCCGGGCTTCTGTTCGAGGAAGAACGCGAAATCCTCGGCTCCCATGCTCGGCAGCTCGTCGCGTTTGACGTTGTCGGCGCCGACCATATCGGCCGCGATCGCCGCCGCGATCTCGGTCTGTTCCGGGCTGTTGACGGTCGGCGGGTAGCGCCGCTCGTAGCGCAGATCGAATTGCGCCCCAGCCGCCCGGCACACCCCGTCGGCGATGCGGCGGATCGCCGGCTCCAGCCGATCGCGTACCGCCGGGCTGAATGCGCGGATAGTGCCGCGCAGCACGACGCCGTCGGGGATCACGTTCCAGGTGTCGCCGCCATGGATCTGGGTGACGCTGACGACGGCGCTTTCGAGCGGGTGCACGGCGCGGCTGACGATCGTCTGCAACCCGGTAACCATCTGCGCGGCGCAGACGATCGGGTCGATGCCGAGATGCGGCATCGCGGCGTGCGCGCCCTTTCCGGTAATCACAATTTCGAAGATGTCGAAGGCGGCCATCATCGGCCCCGGGCGGATCGCGAACTGGCCGACTGGCAGCTCGGGCCAATTGTGCATGCCGTAAACCGCCTCGACCGGGTATCGCGCGAACACGCCCGCCTCCAGCATGGCGCGCGCGCCGCCCTCGTTTTCCTCGGCCGGCTGGAAGATGAAGTGGACCGTGCCCGCGAAGTTGCGCGTCTCGGCCAGGTATTTGGCCGCGCCGAGCAGCATCGCCGTATGGCCGTCATGCCCGCAGGCGTGCATCCGCCCTTGGTTGCGCGAGGCATGCGCGAAGTCGTTGCGCTCCTCGACGTGCAGCGCATCCATGTCGGCGCGCAGCGCGATCGCGGGGCCGCCGGGCTGCGCGCCCTGCAGAGTGCCGACGACGCCGGTCAGGGCGATGCCGCGCTCGACCTCGACGCCGAAGGATTCGAGCAGCCGGGCAACCAGCGCCGAAGTGCGGTGTTCCTCGAAGGCCGTCTCGGGATTGGCGTGGATGTCGCGGCGCCATTCCGTCATCTCGCGATGGAATTCGGCGATCCGGTTGACGATCGGCATCGGCGGGGGCCTCCTCTGTCAGACGACGCCGCCGGCGCGCAGCGCGGCGACCTCGGCCTCGCCATAGCCGAGTTCGTGCAGCACGGCATCGGTGTGTTCGCCCGGATCGGGGCTGGCGCTGGTCAGCCGGCTCGGGGTTCGGCTCAAACTCACCGCCTGGCCGACCAGCTCGATCGGCCCCAGGCTCTTGTGTTCGACCGGCTGGGCGATCCCTAGATGGCGGACCTGCGGGTCGGCGAACACCTGATCGATCGCGTAGATCGGGCCGCACGGCACCCCGGCCTCGTTAAGACGCTCGACCCATTCGGCGCTGTCCCTCTGCGCCGTGATCTCCCCGATCGCGGCGTTGAGCGCCTGGCGGTTCCGCGAGCGCAGCGGGCCGCTCGTGTAATCGGGATCGTTCGCCAGCCATTCGGCGTCGAGCGCCCGGCACAGCCGGCTGTAGATCGCGTCGCCGGCCGAGGCGCTGTTGATGTACCCGTCGCGGGTGCGGGAGACGCCGGTGGGGATGCTCGTCGGATGGTCGTTGCCGGCTTGACCGGCGACCTCACCGGCCACCAGCCAGCGCGCCGCCTGGAAGTCGAGCATCGCGATCTGGGCGGCGAGCAGCGACGTCTGCACCCATTGCCCCTCGCCCGACACCTCGCGCTCGAGCAATGCCACCAGAATGCCGAGCGCGCAGAAGATGCCGGCGGACAGATCGGCGACCGGGATGCCGACGCGCACCGGCCCCTGGCCCGGCAATCCGGTGATCGACATCAGCCCACCCATCCCCTGGGCGATCTGGTCGAAGCCCGGCCGGTCGCGATAGGGGCCGGTCTCGCCAAAGCCGGAAATGCTGGCATAGACGAGGCGCGGGTTGAGCGCCTTCAGCGCCTCGTAGTCGACGCCGAGCCGTGCCTTGACGTCGGGGCGGTAATTCTCGACCACGACATCGGCTTCTTGCGCCAGCCGGCGAAAGATTTCGAGACCTTGCGGCGTCTTCAGATCGAGCGTCAGGCTGCGCTTGTTGCGGTGCAGATTCTGAAAATCGGGACCGTGCCGCGGACCGCCCATCCCCTCCCCGGCGCCGGCTT
>Ga0073928_10011912_pt1 | contig 10065 bp, 10 predicted proteins | sample PaiPotPPA55metaG_FD_76969 | JGI IMG/M metagenome (GOLD analysis project Ga0073928, IMG submission 76969) | Iron sulfur acid spring bacterial and archeal communities from Banff, Canada, to study Microbial Dark Matter (Phase II) - Paint Pots PPA... ... | reverse complement strand
CTGCCGGATAGTGCAAAGTATCTGAATGAAATGATGCCCTAGCCTAGCGGCCGGGGCATCATTGTCATGCAAGGGGCTGATTGTTAGGAAGAAATTCAGCGACGGCCAAACTGACCCACTACCCGCAATCCCTGGTTGCGCAGCCGGCGACCCGACCCGGTTACACTTTGTGAGAATTCCTCACTTCGGACGGAAACGCCCGCCTGCTTCAATCCAGATCGATCGCGAAGCGCTTGAGGTCGGCGAGCGAGCAATAACTTAAGGCGTCCTCTTCCGTGGCACGCAAGACGACACGCGGCGCCATGCCCGCGTCCAACGACTCCTGCCAGCGCGGCGCGCAAAGGCACCACCGATCGCCGGGCCGCAACCCGGAGAAGTTGAATTCCGGGTGCGATGTCGACAGATCGTTGCCGCTCGCCTTCGAGAATTCGAGGAACTCCGCCGTCATGACGGCGCACACGGTGTGGCTGCCGACATCCATCGGGCCGGTGTCGCAGCATCCGCTGCGGAAGAAACCCGTCATCGGCTTGATCGAGCAGGTTTCGAGCCGACTGCCGAGCACATTGCGCGACGGTCCGCGCCCCGGCCCGCCATCGCCTCCCCCGCCATCGCCTGCATCGTACGGCATGAAGCCTCCGCGTTTCATGCGATCGGCGATATTCTCAGCCTGTGCGGCAGCGCCGCAAGGGGCAAATTCGGCCCAGCGGTAACGGGCCGTCCAAAGAAAGAGGTCAGGAGGAACCGATGTCCGAAACGTTCAACAGCAGCGACTTCACCGCCGAACATATCCGGCAAGACGTGCTGCAGGGGCTCCGCTTCGACATCAATGGCGCCAGCCTGCCGCCCCTCACCTGGACGCCGGGGCTGATCTTCCCATCCGGCGGCATCTCCCCCTACGGGCTGGTCTTCTTCAACACGCCGACCGGCGGCCCGGTGCAGCTCGCGGCGAGCTATCCGGTCGTGATCGATCAGACGGCGGGCCCGGTCTCGGTGGTGGCCCCGCCCGGCGTCGGCGCCGACGCGCTCGCCGAGTCCGGCGGGCTGACGTTCAGCCTCACGGGCGGCTTCGGCTTCATCCACACCGAGGCGAATTTCGACCCGTTCACGGGCGCGCCGCCTGCGGGAGACCTCATCGCGGTCTCCGGGTCGGGCAGCACGATCGCCGCCGGCGAGGGTGCCGATACCGTCGTCGCCCTCTCCGGCAACAACAACATCGCGACCGGGACCGGAAACAACCAGGTCTTCCTGCAAGGCGGCGACAACCTGGTAGGCAGCGAGGGCAACGACACGATCGTCGCCGGCGCCAGCAACGATACGGTCGATGCCAGCGGCAATGCCCGGGCGTTCGGCGGAAGCGGGGTGATGACGTTCCTGAACACCTTCGGGTCGAGCACGGTCGCCGGCGGCGCCGGCAGCCTGATCACCAACGGCGGCCTGGGCAGTCTGACGGCGTTCGGCGGATTGGCCGGCAATAATTCGCTGGTTGCCGGGATGAGCGGCGGCGTGCTGGTCGGCGGAGGGAACGGCGACCAGCTCGTTGCCACCGGCTTCGCGGCGGACGAACTGGTCGCGGGGACGGGAAACGAAACGCTCAACGGCGGCGGCGCGCGCGGCAACGACACCTTTTTCGGCGGCACCGGCAGTGCGTTCGTCGTCATGGGAAACGGCCCGGACCTGTATATCGGCAACAGCGGCAACGATACGGTTGTAGCCGGGATCGGGAACGACACGATGTTCGCCAGCGCCGCGACCAACGTGTTCGCCTTCGTCAACGGCCGCGCCGGGGGCTTCGACCTGATCGGAAACTTCCGGGTCGGCGCGGATGTGATCAGCTTGCAGGGCTACGGCCCTGGCGAGGACGCGGCGGCTTTCCAATCGGCAATCGTGGCCAACGGCAACACGGTCCTGAGACTGCCGGACAGCACGACGATCACGCTCGTCGGCCTGACCAACCTCAGCCCGTCATCGCTCGTCTGAGCTGGCCGGGATGACGGGACGGGGGCCGCGCGCCAAAGACCACCCTCGTCACCATTTCGAAGAGTTCTTGGCCGTCATTTGTGCAGCCCTGTCCCCCGTGCTCACGTGTCTCGCGCTTATGCTCAGGAGCATTGCTGCTGGCGTAGAAAAATAACGGCGTCTCGTCGCCACGGGCGCGCAAGGCATCAAGAAGAACGTAGCCCTCCCGAGGACCCTCGCGACGCCCCATATCCGATATGATAGCACCAAACGATTGCTTTGAGAGAATGTCGAGAGCATCTTTGGTCGTCTCTGAGAGCACAAACTGAACCCCCACGGATTCCAGCGCTTGTCTCACGTATGTATTATTGCTCGGTCTATCGTCAACCCAGAGCACCCTAGGGTTCCCTGTGCCTTCCTGAACAAGGTCTACCGCGCGCTCGACGCTCCTAACTACGTCAGCAATTTCGATATTATCTATTGGAGACTGATCTTTTGTCTGCTTCGCGACTGCGAGCGATGCGACTGCCGAAAATCTCATTCGCTGCAGTTCCAAATAAATCTCTTCCTTTTTGAAATCTCCCGGCGCGAATAGCTGGCCGCTTCGAAACGCTACTAGGCCAATCCATATACTAGCACAATAAAAAGAGCTATTATGCCGAGCGGATTTCGAGATAAGCTCTTGGCGGTTGTGCCGAAGTCCCTCATAAGAGAACTGCTGTCCATCGTGTTCTCGGTTGCCGGGTTAATTAGCGTGGAATGATCGTGCGCCCACGCCAGACGCGCGGCAAGCACCCCTTTCCAACCCCTCTCAGATTTGGCAGCACTCTTTTCTAGATCCTCATCGCTCGTCTGAGCTGGCCGGGATGACGGGACGGGGGCCGCGCGCCTGCTGCGTCGGCCGCCCCGCGCCATCCGTCGCGGAGTCGAACACGACGAGCAGGTCTCCCGCGAGCGGGGTCGGGATGCGATCGGGCGGCAGCACCGCGCGGTACTGCATGTCATCCTTCGCCGCCCGCTCGTAGTCGGCATCCAGCACCCCGTGCCGGTCGAGGAACCGGTTCATCGTCGCCGGGATGCGAATGCACCCCTTCGAGGCGCGCCGGCCGATCCGGTGCTCGAGATTGGCCGGATCAGTGGCGTGCATCAGGAGCCGGATCGACCCCTCCGCGCCGGCGGCCAGCCAGCCCTTCTTCGCTTGTTGCCAGCCGAAGTCCCACACCCGCATGCCCTTCAGCCCGAGCCCGCGGACGTGATTCTCGTTGAACGTGCCCTCGGCCCGGTAGTCGAGGATCGCGTCGGTATGGGGGAACACGCCGACCGGCGTGACATAGTAGTCGAAGCGGCCGGGCTCCCCGGTGGAGACCTTGGTGCCGCCGATCACCTCCCACGGCGCGTCGGGCAGCGCGAGGACGATGCGCATCTCCTGAACGCGCGGGTTGCGGTCGACCACCACGATCAGCTGCGGATGGTCGATCGTCTCGGAGCTGGCGGCGATGACATCCTTGGCCCGGCCTATCCAGGCTTCATCCCCCACGGGGGTGCGCGGCAGGAGGCGCGGAACCTCGCGCCGCAGGGCATCTCGCAGGGCCGCGGCCGCCTGTTCGAGCAGCTCCGGCGGGAGGCGCGCGGCCTCGGGGCTCGGCCCCGAATAGGGGGGACCCTCGGCGTTCGCTGGCGGCGGCGCCACCGGCACTACATTCAATGAAACCGGCTGCGCGGCGCAGGCAGCCGATGCGAGCACGATCCCAAGCAAAGCGGGCAGCAATCGGTGCATGGCGAGGCCTTCTCGTGGGCGCCAATGGGAAAGCGCGTTCCAGGGATTCAAGGTTGTCTAAGCCATCAAGGGTTAAACAGTATGTAATAATTCCCTTCTGGCCAATTTGGCAAGGCGTTGCCCTGGCGCAACAGATAGGGACCGGCCTTCCTTCCACGGGGGCTGCGGCCGGCGGGTTTCGGGCGGCACGCGCCGGTGCTACTCAGCCCTGGCTTTCGGGATTGCGCGCCGGGGATGCGATGATCGAGGAGGGAGAGCCGCCGGCGCCTGATGATCCCGCGCGCGGCAGCGAAACCAAGGACCGGGCGCCGCGCTATCCGGCGCTGGCCGACGAACTGATCGACGCCGAGGCGGACACCCCGCCCCCGCCGGCACCGAGCCCGCAGCAGAGGCGCGGCCAGGTGCTCCTGCTCGGGGCAAACCTCGTGCTGATCGCGTTCAACCTCCGCTGCGCGGTGGCGAGCGTGGGGCCGGTGCTGCCCGAAATCGCGCGCTCCGCCGGCCTTTCTCCCGCGGGAGCCAGCGCGCTCACCACCCTCCCCTCGCTCTGCTTCGGCCTGTTCGCGCCGCTGGCGCCGTGGCTGAGCCGCCGCTATGGCACCGAGCGCACGGTCATGGCGGTGCTCGGCGCGATGGTGCTCGGCACCGCGCTTCGGGGTTTGGCTGGCGCGCCAGCGCTGTTCGGCGGGCAGATTCTCGCCTGCGCCGGCATTGCCGTGATCAACGTGCTCCTGCCGGGCCTCGTCAAGCGCGACTTCCCGCATCGGGCGGCGCTGATGACCGCGCTCTATGTCACGTCTCTCGGCGTCGGCGCGGCGATCGCCGCCGGCTCGACGGTTCCCCTCGAACGCCGCTTCGGCTCCTGGGCCGCCGCGCTCGCCGTCTGGGCGGCGCCGGCGGCGCTGGCGGCGGCGATCTGGGCGGTTCAGATCGCCCGGGGCGCCCGCGCTCCGGCGCGGCGCGGCGTTGTCGTGCGCGGCCTCTGGTCCGATCCCCTGGCCTGGCAGGTGACGCTGTTCATGGGCCTGCAATCGGCCTTCGCCTATATCGTGTTCGGCTGGCTCGCGCCCCTCCTGCGCGACCGCGGGCTCGATCCGGTCGAGGCCGGTCTCGTGGTCTCGGTTTCGATCCTGGCGCAGGCGGCGGGGTCGATGTTCGCGCCCTCCATCGCGATGTTCGGACGCGACCAGCGGCTCGCCAGCGGCATCTCCACGCTGGTCTGCGTCGGGAGCTTTCTCGGCTGCGTCTTCGGGCCGCTGGCGTTCATCTGGATTTGGTCGATCATCCTCGGCGTCAGCGAGGGGGCCCTGTTCGCGATCGCGCTCCTGCTGATCGTCCTGCGCTCGCCCGACGCGCACGTGGCGGCGCACCTCTCGACCATGTCGCAGAGCGTCGGATACGTGCTGGCATCCGCCGGGCCGCTCCTCGCCGGGCTCTTGCACGGCTGGAGCGGAAGCTGGAACGCCCTCGCCTGGCTTTTGCTCGCGCTCGGCGCCGCCATGCTAGCCTCCGGCGTCGGCGCCAGCCGGGCCCGCCACGTGGGCGCGGTGTCGGTCCCGGTTTGAGCCGGCGATGACCACGGCACCGCCGGCGGGAGAAACACGATGCAGGGCGACCATGAACGCGATCTGATCGAGTGGCTGCTCCGCGAGGGCCGCGACAGCGACGATCTCGGCGCGGTGTTCGCCGGGGCCTGCGCGCGGCTCCTCTCGGCCGGGTTTCCGCTCTGGCGGGCGAGCCTCGCCATACCCGCGATCGATCCGACCCTGCGCGCCATGAGTTTCACCTGGTGGCGCGAGGGAGAGCTATCGACCGAGCGGGTCGCGGCGGATGCAGCGACCGCGGCCGTGTTCCAACGCAGTCCGATCTTCTATCTGAGCGAGCGCAACCAGCCTGCCGCGCGCTGGAATCTCGAGGATCCGGAAACCGCGCGGCAGTTCCTGCTGCTCGAGGAGCTGCGCCAGCTCGGAGCGACCGAATACGCGTTGCGGCTGGTGAGCTTCAGCGAGCGCCGAACCGCCCTGACCGGCGTGGCGTTGTCCATGGCGACCGACCGGCCGGGCGGCTTTGTCGATGCCGACATGGAAACGGCGGCGCGGCTGTTGCCGGCGCTTGCCGTCGTCGCGTACCGCATCGGCCTGCTGCACGTCGCGACCGACACGCTCGGCGCCTATCTCGGCCCCACCACCGGGCGGCATGTCCTCGAGGGCATGATCCGCCGCGGCGACAGCCAGACGCTCTCGGTCGCCCTATTGCTCGCCGATCTGCGCGGCTTCACGGCGCTCGCGGATCGCGCCGACGGCGCGGCGGTGGTGGGCTGGCTGAACGAGCACCTGGACGCGATCGGCGATCCGGTCGGCGAGTGCGGCGGCGAGATACTGAAGTTCATGGGCGACGGACTGCTCGCCGTGTTTCCGGCAGACGCGGTCGATGCCGCGACCGCGTGCGGGAACGCCCTGGCGGCGGCAGCCGAGGCGCGCGCCCGCAACCTCGCGCTGAACGCGCGCCGCGCCGCCGCGGGGGCTCCGGAACTGGACCTCAGCGTCGTCCTTCACTTCGGCGATGTTGTCTACGGCAATGTCGGGACGGCGCGGCGGCTCGATTTCACCGTGATCGGGCCGGCGGTGAACGAAGCCAGCCGGATGGAGGCGCTGGGCAAGGCGCTCGGCCGGCCATTGCTGCTCTCCGAAACGTTCGCCCGCCGCCTGAGCCGCCCGAGCGTCAGCCTGGGGTGGCATAGCCTGCGCGGCATCGCCGCCGAGCGGGAGATTTTCGTGCTCGATTAGAGCAGCTTTGGCCAGACTGGAAACCATACCCCCAAACGCGTCATTGCGAGGACCGCGAGCGGAGCGCGGCGGGACGAAGCAATCCATGGGCGGTCCGCGGCATCGCTGGATTGCTTCCCCCGGCGCACGCCGGGGCCGCAATGACAACGCGGACGGAGGTGACGGGCCAACCTGATTCCAGTCCGGGCAAATTCGCGCAGCACGCCGCGAGCTTGCGCCGCGCCCGGCCGCGCGCTTTCCTAGCCGGCGCACCAAGGCGGCATTCATGTTCGGAACGGCAAGCCCCGAGGAAATCCGCGCTGCTCAGATCATCACGCTTTCCACTTTCGCCCTCTGGATGGGAATCGGCTACGTGCCGCCGCTTCGGCCGCATGCAAACCTGCTCCGCGCGATTTTGCTTGCGTGCTATCTGATCGGCTGCACGGCGTTTGTCTTGTACGTGTATATGCGCCGATGAGCCGGATCGCCGCTTCCGCCACTGCCACGCGTGCGATTTGCGCGGCCGGCGTGATGCTGGCGGCGCTGCCCGCTGCCGCCTTCGCCGAAGCGCCGCCCTGGGCGAAGCTGCCGGGAGTGGGCCCGCCGGACCAGCGCGTCGTCGTCGACCCGAGCCGGCCGCCCTGGCGCGCCATCGGACGGGTGCAGACGGAACTCGGCGGGCGCTGCACCGGGTTCCTGGTCGACCCGCGCACGGTCATCACCGCCGCGCACTGTCTGTTCCTGCGCAGGCCGCAGCATTACGTGCAGCCCGGTTCGGTGCATTTCGTCACCGGCTATGCGTTCGGGGCCTACGCCGGGCACGCGATCGCCACCCGCTTCGCCGTCGCCCCCGGCTACGATCCGGCGCATGAAGCCCAGACGGCGGGAGCTGACTGGGCGGTGCTGACCCTCGCCGCCCCGCTCGGCACCCCTGACCGAATTTTGCCCTTGGCGAGCGCGCCGTCCCCGGGCGCGCCGGTTGCCCTCGGCGGCTACAGCCAGGACCGCGCCGAGGTGATCGACGCCGATCTCCACTGCGCGATCAGCGCGCGCACGGCCGACGCAGAGGGCCGCGCCCTCATCACGCATACCTGCAACGCCAGCCGCGGCACCAGCGGCGCGCCCCTGCTTGCGCAAACCGCAAATGGCGGCTGGGAGGTGGTCGGCATCCAGATCGGCGCCACGCCCGGCCAGGCCGGCGGATTGGCCGTTCCCGCGAGCGCGGTCGAGCTTCAGCGCCGAACCCGGCGCAGCCGCCGCGCCATCGCGAGCGCAAGTCGGACCAGCCGCGGCACCGTAACCGGGCGCAACAGCCGCCGGTCGTTCTCCGCGAGGCAAATGTTCATGAGATCGAGCGTGTCGAGTTCGCCCGCGGCGAGCGAGGTGCCGCCGGAGACGGTGAAATTCGCGTTCGACGGGCCGCCGCCGACATCGCGCGCAAGGCCGATCCGCTCGCGGATCAGGAAGGACCACACCGCCAGCGTCTTCAGGAAGAACCAGGGCCGCCGCCAGCACGGCATGTTCGCCTTGTGCCAGGCGATCCAGTTCACGAAGAACAGGATGTGCCGCGCCTCCTCCTGGATCACCGGCTCGAACGTCTCGGCCAGCGCCTCGGGAAAATACCCGGAGCGCGCCGCGATATCGAACAGACCGAACGCGAAGAAGCTGTCGATGCACTCGCTGTAGCCGGTGACGAGGAAGCCCCATTCCGGGTCGCGGGGCTCGACATAGTCCGGCTCGGGCTTGAGCTCGATGCCGTAGGCGGTCACCAGATGCGAGAGCGCCGCCTTATGCCGCCCTTCCTCAAAGCCCATCAGCTCGAGGGCCTCGCGCAGCAACTGGTCCTCGACGCTCCGCGCATAGCTCAGGATGCGCAGGCGGGCGCGCCCCTCCGTCTGCACCGCGATGTCCCAGATCGGCAGGCTCATAAGGCGCGCGTGCGCCGCCCGATCGAGCTTCGGCCAGGCGATGATGGCCGGCTTGTACGGGTTGAACGTGTCCAGCATGACGCGGCTCAGCATCGCCTTGTGCCGCGCGTCGCCGGGCAGAAGCGGGCCGGGCTCGGCATACTTCCAATTACGGGCGGTCCGGTCCGCCGCTTCGACAATAAAACTATCCATCGAGAACCGCGAAAAAAGCTGTCGCGCCTGACGCCCGTCGGCCGGCTGGATTACTTCTCCATCGGGCCCATCAACGTCTCGGTTGCGCCCGCGCTCCGCACCAGAAGCTCGATATCGACCGGCCCGGCATTTTGGAAAGTCAGGGTACACGCGATCGTGCTGCCCCGCACGAGCCGCTTGTTCGTGCCCATCAGCATCAGGTGCATGCCGCCGGGCGTCAGCTTCACCGTCTGCCCGGGGGCGATCGGGATGTCCGTGATCGGCCGCATGCGCATGACGCCGTTGACGTTAGTATCCGCGTGCAACTCGGTGCTCGTCGCCACCGGGCAGACGGCGCTGACCAAACGGTCGGGCACGCTGCCTTCGTTGCTAATGCTCATGTAGCCGACCGCGCTGCTCCCCGGCGCGGCGGTGGCGCGGGACCACGCACTGGCGATATGCACCGAATTGACGACGTAGTCGCGCGCCTCGGCCTGCATCCCGGTAGTCAGGCCGGCAACGAGCATCGCGGCGAGCGCGGCGGAAGGCCATCTAAGCAACATGCGCTCCCTCGTGCTGGTTCAGGCCAGGCCGTACTCCACCTCGGCGGTGTAGACGGATTGCTCCTTGCCCAGCCGCGAGCTGAACAGCGTGAAATGGTCCACCGGCACCGGCTCGGCGCGGAACAGATTATGCGCCTGGACATAGTGCGCAAGCTTCGCCTCCGGGACATTGTCGAGCCGCGCCAGGGTCACGTGCGGGGCGAAGCGCCGCCGCTCCGCCTCCAGCCCGGCCCGCTGCAGCGCGGTTTCGATTTTGTTTTGCAGGCGATCCAGCTCGGGGCTGCGCTCGACCCCGATCCAGATCGCGGTGGGCCGGCTCGATTTGGCAAACGTGCCGACGCCCGCGAGGCTGAGCGAGAAGCCGCGCGCGCGCAAACCGGAAAGCGCGAGGTCGACCTCCTCGGCGCGGTGCGGCGGCGTCTCGCCGATGAAGCGGAGCGTGACGTGATGGTTCTCCGGCGGCACCCATCTGGCGCCCGGCAGACCGCCCGCGAGGTGCCCCAATTGCTCCTTCAGCGACCATGGAAGCTCGAGCGCGACGAAGAGCCTCATCGCCGCCGGACCTCCGCGATCAGGCGCTCGACCAGCGGCAGCAGCCTGGCCACGATCCGATGCACGCCCGCGGCGTTCGGGTGGATGCGATCGGCCTGGTTCATCGCCGGATCGGCGGCCACCCCATCGAGGAAGAACGGATCGTAGATAACCCCGGCACGCTTGCCGAGGCGGTCGAACACCGCGCGAAAGCCTGTTTCGTAGTCCGCGCCGAGGTTGGGCGGCGCGTACATGCCCGAGAGCAGGACCGGGATGTGCCTGGCCTGCAAGGCGTCCAGGATGGCCGAGAGGTTCGCTTCGCTGTCGCGCGGGTCGATGCCGCGCAGCCCGTCATTGCCGCCCAGCTCGACGAT
>Ga0073928_10011911_pt1 | contig 10066 bp, 8 predicted proteins | sample PaiPotPPA55metaG_FD_76969 | JGI IMG/M metagenome (GOLD analysis project Ga0073928, IMG submission 76969) | Iron sulfur acid spring bacterial and archeal communities from Banff, Canada, to study Microbial Dark Matter (Phase II) - Paint Pots PPA... ... | reverse complement strand
GGTCAGGAACGGGAGTTCTGCTGTCCGCCCTTGGGGAGATCTCGTGTCCGCCAGTGGGGACTTTTCTGTCCGCCTATGGGGAGAATGACGTGTCCGCCGTTAACCGGGTTGGTACAACCCGGATCACGCTCGCGTGGGACTCGTACTCGGACGCCCAACTTGATCAGATGCGTGGAGCGCTGGGCCTTCCAAAGGCCGACAACTCAGCCTGAGCCAGCCTATTGGCCATGAGATATCAGCTGGTTCGCGTTATGGAAAGCACGCCGAATTGGCGTGGGTCGTAGTTTCCGTAATGCCAACCATCCCTTGGTCGTGGGCAACCCGATCAGCCTCCTGCAGCACTGACTGCCGCCTAAAAGCAAGTGGCGATCCAGAAAGCCGCCAGGCTGAGCGGTCGCCGCTATGGGGTGACGGCCGCTTGCGCTCTGCGCAACCTCTACTGCTCCATTAAATCGAGCAGCGCGCGACCTCGTACGTGAAGGTTTGAGGCAAGCTCCCATCCAACGTCACCAAAAGTCCCCGCATGTACTGGATACCGTGAACTTCGGCCTGGCCGCCCTATTTGAAGACGACCACCGGATACAGGGCGACTGTGTGGTAAAGAAAGAACTGCTCTGTATCGGCCCAGCGATACCGACGAAGAGTCGAGGAAGCCAAGGCATGGCTTTCGAGCTTATCCGAGGACCTCGCGGAGAGAGAGCCGCTTGCTCGTGCTCGCTCGCGGTCGAGCGCGCGCAGGTCCTCACGCGCAGGTCCTCAGCGGTCGACCGCTGCCGGGGAACATCGTGGGCAAGGCGTGGCGGCACCCACCGCCGGCGCCACTGAGAGCTTCGAGGCCTGGCACGACCACTTCGTCGACCTCAAGCGGCGCGGTTTGCGGCCGCCCCTGCTCGGCATCAGTGACGGAGCGCCCGGGCTTGTCAGCGCTTTCGAGCAGGCCTTCGACAAGAGCCTTCGCCAAAGATGCCTTGTTCACCGCGCCGGCAACATCGTGGCCAAGGTCTCCAAGGCCGACAAGGCTGAGGTCAAGAAGGACTTCTGGGTGATCTTCAACGACATCGACGCCGCGCCCGGTCACGACGCGATCGGCGTGGCCGAGGCACGAGCCAAGTCCTTCGAGCGCAAGTGGGCCGCTCGCTATCCGAGCGCGGTGGTCTGTCTGGTGGATGACTTCAGCTCGCTGACCACCTTTCTTCACTTTCCGGTTGAGCACCGCGACCGGATCCGCCACACCAATCTTCTCGAGCGCACCTTTGGAGAGAGCCGGCGTCGGGTCAAGGTGATCGGTCGTCTGCCAGGCGAGTGCAGCTGCCTGTCCTTGGTCTGGGCAGTGCTCGACCGAGCGAGCGTGGGGTGGCGCGGTCTGGAGATGACGGCGTCCGGCATCCGACGGCTGCAAGATCTACGCCATCAACTCTTCGGCGCCGCATTCGCAGCGACTGGATAACGCGTCACCGGCAAGGTCCTGTAGGTCTCACCCTCCTCGTCGCGGGCTTCCTGGGGCTTCCTGTCGCGTCGCCTTTTCGGGCCACCGCACGAAATGAGGTCGACCGACGACTTTCACGCGCGCGTCGACAACCCGCGCGATACCATGCCGCTAGTCAGGCGAGTCGCGCGCTGGCTTTTACACCGACTTCCGGACACGACCTCCACGTCGACATTTCGCATCGCGGCCGTTATCTCGTACGCGTCGTTCCCGATCCGCCAGGGACCGACCCCAACTTGTCTACCACTCGGCCCGGCCATTGCTCACCCCACTGCAAGTAGGTGTTTACGAGACGGAACCACTCGGCGCGGGTCCTCGTCCCGAGGTATGACAGGAAGACATCCGGGTCGCTTCGGCTTGAAGGGTCTTGGAGCCGGACTGTCATGTTGTGGAGGTCTTCTATGAAGCCTATGACCAGAACCTGCCAGGCATCCTCGTCGGCATCAGCGAGTAGCGCCTCCAGTTCGTCGAAGAGCTCATCAAAACGTTGGATGGCCCCGCTCCTAGATTGTGCGACCACCCAACTCGCGAGCTCGCCCATGACGTTGAAGCCTTCGTCAAGCCGGCCTTCTGACTTTTCGTACGCGGCCAGCGCAGGCTGAAAGCCAGCGCAGACCTGCACCATGCGCCTAACCGCTTCGGCTTCACCGATCACTGTTTCTCCTGAGTTGGATAGTACTCATCCATCTCCCATGTACGGATGTGCGCTCTAGCCGGTAATTGGCTCATTCAGACTTCCAAAGCGTCACGCTCGGTTCAGTGCGCTGACCTTGTGGGCCGCGGTGGACTCGAACCACCTAACTCCGCGTAAGGCAGTCGCCCCACGGAGCGAGGTGGGGGGTCCCTCCGTTTCGCTCGCGCGCGCCGGGCGATCGCTCAAGGCCCTCGGATGTATAGCCAATTTGTATAGCCAAGCCGGGGCTGTCGCAGGAGCCGCGAGGAGGCGCGAGGAAGAGAATCGAATACGGCAGGAGCTGTGGGGAGGCGTCATGCCGAGGTCGGGACGGACTTTTAAACCGAAAGTCCGGGGTTCGAATCCCCGCGCCGGCACCACTATGTGCTGAAACCGCACACCCGCGCCGGCACCACACCCCGCGCCGGCACCACCCCAAGAGCGGTCAGTATCGAGTCGATGACCGAGCCGACCGGTTGATCGCATCCCTGGCGCTCTGGGTGAAGTCGCCGCGCACAGGAACGCCCAGCCGTGCCCCAAACGCATCGATGGCTCCGGAATCAAACCAGACGGCGGGCACTGCGAACATCACCTTCCCGGCGCCAATGGCGAACACGTAGCTCTGGACCCAGGCCGTGTAGCGGGCCCGCTGGAGGACCTGGCCCTTGAAGATCATCGTCAGCTCGGCCCGTGGCACGGTAACGGACCTGAACGCCGAGCTGTATGTGATCGTCCGAGCATCGGCTGTGACCAGGGGCGGCCTGATGGCGCGCCAGAATACCCACTGCGCCGCCGCCGCCATCAGGGCAAACAGCACCGCGCCCAGCAGCCATTGAGGCTCATGCATGACGACCGCCAGAACTGCAAACACCAGGCACGTGGCGATGCTGACGGCCGCCGACGCCTGGCCAATGACCCTGAACATGCGGACCCTCTGGGGCTTGGGCACTAGATGGAAGCTGCCGTCGGACACGTCCGTGATGTCCTGCACGCTGGATATCTTGCCCCCAGAATCAGGCCGGCTGGGCAACCTCATGGGCATCGGTTGCCCGCTTGATCTGGCCCAGCAGCCGGCGGCGCTGGTCAAGGCCGAAGAGGAAGTTGCCTCCGACAACGGCCACCACCAGCACCGCCAAAAGCCCGAGCGATGGCAACACCCCGCCGAAGCCGACCGCCACGGTCCACACCACGGGCGCCAGAAGAACTGCGCCGGCCAGAAAGATCAGCGGCCATCTCTTGAAGGTGAGCAGAACTCGCATCGAGGTTTCGCCGCTGCCGGCATCGAAACGCCCGACCGCGTAGACCATCTGGAGCTGAGGGCTTGCTATCTCGAGGCGAAACCCCTCGGTTGACGCCTCGCCTCTCAACCCGCGCGAGGCATCGAACGAAAATGCCGCGCGTGGTTGCGGAATCAGCAGGCGAGCCGCGCAGTCGGCGGGCGCCATCGTCGTGCGAAGGATGACCACCCGCTGCAGGGGATAGGGCAGGCGAGACCGCTCCATCGCGACGTCGCGGGGGGCGGCGTCGATGTTGACCCGGCCCTCACGTATCGCAACCAGTTGGTGCGCGATCAAGACGCTGACCCCGAAAAAGATGATTTCGTGGCCGCTGAACAGCCGAGCCGCGTGCATCAGGCCCATCAGGTAGGCTCCGGCGCTGATGGGAATCAGGGTTCCCTGGTTGTCGAAGTAGTAGGCGGAGCCGATCTGCTCGGGCTGGCCTGGCAAGAGTTGGGTCATCGCGAAGAAGTCGACGAAGACGTACAGCACAACGATGCCTGCTACGACATAGACATAGGCCGGCATGCCGGTCAGGAGCCTGTCGGCGGCCACGCGCGCCAGGGTGAGAACGATGACGGCCGGGCCAAAGACCACAAACACGACGGGGAAAAGGGCCAGAGCGATGTTTATCAGCGTCGGGCCCCACTGGTCGGGGCCGTAGGTGGCCAGGTGAACACCGATGGCGGCGGCTGCCGTCAGCGCGGCAATCCCCTGGAATCCCCTGATCAGCCAGGACGGCAGCTTTCGGATGGCCACGTCTGAGTTGGCGAGTCTACGGGCCGGCCCACGCCTAGATCGCCGAAATCGAAAATTGGCGAGCTAACCTGAGCCCATGGCCGAGGTGGCCGTGGTCGGGTTCAGCAAGCGGCGCGGCTGCCTGCGCTTCTCGCGCTTCTGGGCCGGGGGGCACCAGATCACCCAGACATGAAAAGGCCGCCACCGACGACGGTGGCGGCCTTCTGGGCTCCCTTGGCGTTAGAAGGGGCAGTTCCCCGGCGCTGGAGCGTCCAGCCGGAAGGCGCCACCGATGGGAACATCGAGGAAGGTGACCTCCGCGATGACCATCTCGGCACCTTCGTTCCTGGAAATGTGGACATCGCCTGGTAGCTCAACGAAACCTTGGCCGGCTGAGTATCGAGTCGGCGTACACGTCGGGTCATTGGCCTCGTACAGGCTCATCGTGCCCTGGACGACAACAACGAACGTCAGACCTGGGTGGAAGTGCCACCCGTTGTTCCCGCCCGGAGCGATGGTGATCTGCCGCATGACGACGTCTTCCTGGTTCTTCTGGAAGGCCTTGAAGTCGTCTGAGTCGACGTGATACGGGTTGACCGTGGCGCGGTACGTAAACGTCGCGCCGCCACCCGACGGCGCCGTCGCCTGGATCGGACGAGCGTTGATCACGGCGATCGCTATTCCAAGGCAGCCCACGACAGCAAGAGCGGCGATACGCTTCATGGCTTTTCCTCCATCTGACCGATGTCAAGCGGGAAGCCACGCTAGTCGCCGCCAACTCGGCGGTCATCAGTAGAAATACGTCAATTCACCACTTGCGAGAGATAATCGGTTAGCCGCGATCAGCCGGTCGACCAGGAGCGAGTCGATGGCAACAGATCCGTCTGACAGCGCCAACCCGATGCAGCCGGAACGGCGGATGACGTCCGGCCCGTCGACCCCTCCGGCCGGGACTCCTCCATGGCATCTCACCAGGTTCATTGGGCGCCAGAGGGAGATCGCCGAAGTCAAGGAGCAGCTTGCTGACTCCCGGCTTCTCACCTTGACCGGCCCCGGGGGATCTGGGAAGACCCGGCTCGCATTCGAGGTCGCCCTCAGGTACGGCAAGCAGATGGACGACGGCTCGTTGTCGGTTGAGCTCGCGGCGTTGTCGGACCCGAGCCTGATTCCGCAACACATTGCCGCCAGTCTTGGATTGCAGGAGCAGCCAGGGCAGCCGGTGGCGCGGTCATTGGTGGCGTACCTGCGCTCGAGAGAAATGCTGCTCGTCCTCGACAACTGCGAACACGTCATCGAGCCGGTCACGGAGATCGCAGACCTGATTCTTCGCGGTTGTCCGCGGGTTCGAATCCTCGTCACGAGTCGTGAGCCGCTGAACCTGGGGGGCGAGGTGGTCTGGCGAGTTCCGGGTATGTCCGTTCCGAATCCGGCGCGGCCAATGCCCAAGGATGCGGTGCGGGCTTCTGATGCTTGTGCTCTGTTCGTCGATCGCGCGAAGCTCGCACTGCCGAAGTTCGCGTTCGATGAGGACTCCGGCTCGAGCATCGCGAGGATATGCGTGCGGCTGGATGGGATCCCGCTCGCGATCGAGCTTGCGGCGGCTCTCGTCAGGGTTCTCACCGTCGAACAGATAGACGATCGCCTTGAGCAGCGTTTCGAGCTCCTGACCGGGGGCGGTCCCGCTGTCATGCCGCGCCACAGGACTCTTCGGTCGACGGTCGACTGGAGTTATGACTTCCTGCCAGAACACGAACGGAACGCCTTTCGGCGCCTGAGCGTGTTCGCGGGCAGCTTTGGGCTTGAGGCAGCCGAAAGCGTTTCGTCAGTGCCGGGCGAGCTTCACACGCTCGAGCTGCTGTCGCGGCTCGTCGACAAATCGATGGTTCTCGCCGAGCGCACAACTCCGCACCTGGTTCGTTATCGGCTGCTCGAAACGCTTCGGGAGTACGGCCAGGAAAAGTTGAGCGAAGCCGGCGATCGGGAGGTGGTCATGCGCCGGCACGCCGATTACTTCCTTCAACTTGCCGAAGAGTCGGAAGCCAGGCTTGCCGGCCCCGAGCAGAAGGCGTGGATGTCTCGGCTTGACCTCGATTACGACAATGTGCGTGTAGCACTTGGGTGGAGCCAGGGCGCGGAGCCGAACATCGGTCTTCGCATGGCGGCAGCGCTCACCCGCTACTGGCTGATGCGGGGGCTCTGGAGCGAAGGTCGAAGGTGGCTGAGGGAATCGCTCTCGAAACCAGTCGAGGATGCAGCGCTGCGAGCCAAGGGACTGCTCGCCGCCGGAACGCTTGCCGAGTCGCACGGTGACTATGCCGTGGCGGGTGCTCTGCTGGAGAACACTGCCGCTGAATACGGTCGGTTGGGCGACCTCATCGGCATGTCGCGAGCGCTGATCCAGCACGGTCGTGTCGACTACTACCAGGGCCACTACGACCTGGCCCAATCGCGACTCGAAGAGGGCCTGTCAGCCGCGCGCAAATCAACGGATCGGTGGGCGGAGGCGCTCGCCCTGACCGAGTTGGGGACCGTGGCCTGGCGGCGAGCTGCGTACCCGGAAGCAAGAAAGCTAGCCCAGGGGGGCCTCGACATCTTTCGAGAGCTGGGGGACCGATGGAACGTCGGTTACGCGGGTGACTACCTCGGCCATGTATCTCACAGCCTCAAGGAGTACTCCACGGCGCGACGCCATTTTGAAGAGAGCCTGTCGATATCAATGGAGCTCAACGACCTGTGGGGCGTCGCCCATTCGCACGCGAATCTTGGTGAGCTGGGGGTGGACGAGCGCGAGTTGGGCGCCGCCGAAGCTCACCTGGTCGAGGCAATGGAGCGAATGCAGGAGCTTGGCCGCCCAGCCGCAATCATGGCGGTGGTCGAGGGATTTGCTGGTCTAGCGGCGGCTCAAGGAGAACTCCAGCGCGCCATAACCCTGGAGTGCGCCGCCGGGCGAATACGAGAGGAGTTTGGCTTCGCCTGGCGCCTCGACCTGAGGACTCGTGTCGAGGGCTGGCTTCCGGCCGCGCGCCACGCAGCCGGCAAAGCTGCGGTGGTGAAGGCAGAACGGGTTGGGCGGGCGATGAACATCGAGGCGGCCGTCAGCTATGCACTCGACGGAGTCGCGACAAAAGCAGGCAGGAGACCGGTCCGCGATGTCCACGAAGCCAGTCCGTCCCTGACGCGGCGCGAGCTCGATATAGCCTCTCTGGTTGCCGAGGGGTTCACGAACCGCCAGATCGCGGCCAGGTTGTTCATTTCACAGCGCACCGCCGAGACACACGTCGACCGCATCCTCACGAAATTGAACTTCCATTCGCGTGCACAGATAGCGGTCTGGGCGACCCAGCGAGGCCTCCTCGCGATCGCCGAGCCCGAGGCGCATTGATCCGGGCGAATACTCAGTAGCACTGCGGGGCTAGGAAAGCTTTATCGCCGTCGCCTTCATGGTCATGACGAGCCACCTGGAGCCTGTGCGCACGACGGTCATGTCGACCTGGTGCTCGAGCATCATTCGGCTCGTGGCGATGTCGACGAGGTGGCACTCGAACCTGAGGGTGGCGACGTCGCCATTGATCGAGACGCTCACCTTATAGGCGGGCACCAGCGCCGCCCAGTGATTCTGGGGCTGCATCGCGGCTGCCTTGGTGGCATAGAAAACACGGATCGCCGCCGCGCCCTGGTATGTAGCGCCATTGGGGTCGGTCAACACGGCGTTGTCAGCGAAGATGGACATCATCAGGTCCAGGTCTTTCGTCGCAAGCGCCTTGTGAAAAATCACTTCGATCTGTTTGACGGAAAACTCATCGACAATCGATTGCTCGTCGCTGAGCTGCGTCGTAACGTGCGCGAGCTGCTTCTGTACGTTTAGGTCAGCCGCGCGAGAGTCGTTCAGCTGGGTTGTCACAACAACCACCCGCGCCCCGCCGACCATCGCGCCGGCCGAAAAGCAGCCAATAGAAAGTAGGCAGAGCATCAAGGCACCTAGCAACAACCATCGTCCCGCCATGACGAGCCTCCTCAAGGTCCAGGTCGGATGCTTGAACGCAGACATTGTGAGGTTTGCAGGCCTCGGTTTGCGGCCCGGTTTGCCTACATGGAAGCGCCTGAGCTCGGTCCGAATTTGGCCCAGACGTGAGAGGGGCCGCCACCGAGAGGGTGGCGGCCCGTTTTGAGCTGGCGAGCGGCTAGAAGGCTATGCGCCAGATGCCTCGGCCGTGGGTGGCTGCGTAGATGAAGCCATCCGGTCCCACGGTCACGTCGTTGACCGACGCGTTGGGAAGGCCGGTTCCCAGCCGCGACCACGTCGTGGCCGCGCCGCCGCCCTCGACCGCCGTGAACATCCCGGCGTCCGTTGCGAGCGCCAGGTTTCCGTGCTTGAGGACGAGCGCGTTGGAGGCGATGTCAGGCAGGTTGCCGGAAATGTCGGTCCAGGTCTGCCCGCCGTTCCACGTCTCGAAGACGTGTCCCACCCCGCCGCCCGGGACGAATCGCCGCGAGTAACCGTTGAAGATCGCGTAAGCGTGCGCCGGGTTGGTGTTGTCCACCGTCATGCCGGCGATGAAGCGGTTGGGCAGGCCGGCCGTGCTGACCTGGTGCCACGTGCCGCCGTAGTTGGTGGCGATGCCGCGACCGAAGGCCAGGCCCGGGTTGCCGCCGCCGGCCACCCACGCCGCGTAGATGATGGCGCCGCCGTTGGCCGACGAGAGTGCGGTCACCGAGTGACCGGCACCGGTGTTGAAGAGGTTCGACCACGAGCACGAGGTGTTCGTGCAGGTGGTATTCCAGCCGGCGGAAGTCACCCAGACGTACCGCCCGCCGATCAGCCATACGTTCTTGTTCTGCTGGTCCTGGATCATCGGGGTGACGAACCTCGCGGCGGGATCGCAGTCCGGGCGGGGGCCGCCTGGAAGCCCGGTGATCGCCTGAGCAGCGCAAGTCGGGCTGACGAAGTCGGCGAACGAATGTCCGCCGTCGGTGCTCGAATACATGGTGCCGTCGACATACTCGCCCGCCATCTTGTTGGCGTTCTGGGGGTCTACGATCACGTCGAATCCGTCGCCGCCGGCGGGCTCGACCATCTGGTTGCTCCCGCTGACGAGCAGCGAGGATCCGTTGTCCTGAAGGCCGCCCCACGCACCGACCGCCTGGCCGCCGAGCTTGCCCGCGCGTGCGTCGTAGTACTGCAGCGAGCGAAGGGTCGCGTTCAGGTCGGTCCAGTCCCCGTACTGTTGCGTGTCGGACAGCGGGCGAGAGTACACACCGCCGTCGTTCCCGATGACGATCTTGCCGTTCACGATCATCATCGCGTGCTGGTCCGGATGCGTCGTATTGGGGCAAGTGTTTCCGCAAGCCAGGCCGTAGTTCCAGTACGGGCTGGCGGTGACCCACGTGGAGCCACCGTCCGTCGACTCGAAGACCTCCTCGAGCCCGGCGTAGATGTGGTTGGGGTTGCCCGGGTCGACGACGAGGTCCTGGTTGTACCAGGCCTGCACACCGACGTCGCCGAAGGTTGCCGCGGCGGACCCGGAGTTATCCAGCTTGGTGGAGTCGGCGATCTTCGTCCAGGGTCCCGCCACATTGGCGGGAGAGCCGCTCGAGGAGAAGATCCCCTGCAGCACCGAGGAAGCGCCGGCGCCCTGCGCCGCCGGGGACTGAACGGTCGCGTAGAGCTTCGAGCCGTCTGCCGAATAGGCAAAGGTGGTGCGGCCGATGTCTGTCGCGTCGATGGCGCCGGTTGGGGCGACCAGCGTGAAGGTGTGGCCGCCGTCGGTCGACTGGTAGAAGCCGTTGTTCTCGGTGTTCCCGGGACCGTGCCAGCCGATGGCAGTGATGACCGTGAGGCCGCCGGTGCCGGGCACGATGGCGACGTCAGTCACCTGCTGGTCGTAGGGCGGG
>Ga0073928_10011910_pt1 | contig 10066 bp, 10 predicted proteins | sample PaiPotPPA55metaG_FD_76969 | JGI IMG/M metagenome (GOLD analysis project Ga0073928, IMG submission 76969) | Iron sulfur acid spring bacterial and archeal communities from Banff, Canada, to study Microbial Dark Matter (Phase II) - Paint Pots PPA... ... | reverse complement strand
ATACTTTGCAAACACTGTAAGCAGTCTATCAATAAGGAAGCTGATCAGTACGTCGTCATACAGAAAGGATCCGATCGATATCCGGAATCACTTGCCCATGTAGCGTGTGAGCAAAAGGGTCCTTCCCTCTTTCAGCACCTTGTGTCGCAGCACATGCACTTGATCCATCTTCAGCATCCCCGTCCTCCGGCTTCCTGCCGGAGTCTATGGCTCGGGGTGGCTCACTTTTACAGCCATATACACATGAAAGCTTGAGCGCGACGCGACCGACCATCAGGTTGCTTTTCGTGAGGCGTGCACGCCGCCGCTCGTCCGCGCCGGCCTCGACGCGCTGCGGGCGGGCGTGCACGCCAAGTGTGAACGCGCGCGAGCCTCCGGTTTATCCAATTCTTTACCGACAGCATCGGTAACCGCAGCACACACATGGCCTATTACGTGGTCGGTCAAGCGCTGTTATTCGACTGCGTCATTCACGCCCTCAAGCGCGGCTTCGCCAGATAGTCAGCGATTAAGCTTAGGCCACTTGGACGTCAACGGGCTTATTCTAATCGAGCTTTATCTGCTTCAGGACTTGCGCGTAGTCCGCGCATCCCTGAAATACTGACGGGGTGAATCGTTTTCTTAGCACCATAACGTCCCTCGTTGTGCCCATTACTGCAACTGACGCGTAATACGGTGCAGCACCAGCCACCTGCCAGGCATTGAAGTGCGACCGGAGTGCTTCGCAAAGCAGACCCGCGTCTCTTTTGCGTTCTCCAAGGTCTCTCAGCGCATCCCCCAGGCCGTTTTGAGCCTCGGCCCACCGCAATGGGGTGCGCACGAGGGTGTATTCTTGCAGCGCGCAACGATAAGCCTCCACCGCCTTCTCCAGATATTTTGTCCCTGTTTCGCGCTCGCCGAGCGCTGTTAGTGCCCCACCTAGGTTACTTTCGGTTGCCGCCCATAGCAGCGGCATTTGCTCCCGGGCGCACTCCTGAAGCGCAGCACGATAGGCCGCCACCGCTTCGGCCAGATGTTTCGTTCCCGCTTCCCGCTTGCCTAGGTTCATTAGCGCGACCCCTAGGCTGAGCTGAGCCTTCGTCCAAAGTAGCGGCGTATGCTCGCGGCTGTATTCCTGAAGCGCTGTCAGCTCGGATGTCACTGCCTCTTCGAAATGCTTTGTCCCCCCTTCACGCTCGCCAAGCATCCGTAGCGCACGGCCCAAGTTGAGCTGAGTGCTTGCCCAATGCTCTGGCTCACGCTGACGCGTGTACTCCTGAAGCGCGGCGCGGTAGCAAGTGACCGCCTCTGCCAAATGTTCCGTACTTACTTCACGATCGCCAAGCGCTGTCAGCGCGAGCCCCAGGTTGTTCTGCATTACTGCCCAATCGAGCGGAGCGCGTGACGCGTGCACTCCTGAAGCGCAGCGCGGTAGCAAGTGACCGCCTCTGCCAAATGTTCCGTACTTACTTCACGATCGCCAAGCGCTGTTAACGCGCCACCTAGGTTGTTCTGAGTCTCTGCCCAATCGAGCGGAACGCGTTTACGCGTATACTCCTGAAGTGCGGAGCGATAGGCCGCCACCGCCTCGGTCAGATGCTGGGTGCCGGACTCACGTTCGCCGAGGTCCGCCAGCGCGACGCCGAGATTGTTCTGGGTCGCCGCCCAGTCGAGCGGCACCCGCGCCTGCGTGAGCTCTTCCAGCGCCGAGCGATAGGCCGCCACCGCCTCGGTCAGATGCTGGGTGCCGGACTCACGTTCGCCGAGGTCCGTCAGCGCGACGCCGAGATTGTTCTGGGTCGCCGCCCAGTCAAGCGACGCCCGCTCGCGTGAGGTTATTTTAAGCATATCCTCGGAGACGCTTATTGATTCCTTCAGGGCTCGATCATCCCCGCTCTGCTCGCCGAGGACCTCCAGCGCGTGCGCAAGGACCCGACCTACTTCGCCTCGAGTAGTCGCATCCCAGCCTGATTGTCCCTGACTTCCGTGAAATAGCTGCCGCACCTGCGCTACGAAAGGCCGCAGCTTATCGGCAATGAAACGTCCCTGCGAATTAAAATAATGGGCGCTCTCGCTGGCCACCAGCAGCCGTAGTACATCGACTAGGTCATTCCAAAAGATGGGTGGTAGCTTGAAGTCCTCGGTCTGATAAAGCGTTTGCGGGCGCCTGCCGAGGTCTGAGGTAGTCCAGTAAAGGCGGAAAGCGTTATCTTTACCATTGTTAAGGACACTGCCCCAAATGAGCACCTGCGCGCCTGATCTCCGAAGGTACTTGCGCGCCTGCTCATAGCCAGCCATTTCACTCCCTTCGGTTCCGTCGCTGGAGATCTGTCTATCACAGCGCAAAATCTCTATATCTTGCGTCGCCTGTTCTGGCTCAAAGCCGCGTAGTGCCTCTACGATCAGATCCTCTAAACGACCTTCAGAGTCGTCTTTCAGATTCGCTACTACGATGGCGAAACGCTTAGAATCGGCTCGGGGCAGCGACTGTTCGCCAAACCAGGAGACCACGACGTCAATCAACGGCATTTGTTCGATATGCTGCCAGTACCACAAACTCAGCCATACAAGTAAGAACACGCCTACTGCTATTTGGCCCCAGAACCCAAGCTGTGCCGCAAACCAGTCGTACACTCTTTCGAATAGCTGTTTGTTACCGAAGATGATGTCCCTACCAGCGTGCACATCCTTCATATCGATGGCAGCAGACCGTGACTCCTCATCTGCTGCCTCTAAGCTTTTTTTGCGGGTTCACCTCCGTGCTGGCCGGCACGCACACCGCTAATATCGACATCCCCACTAAACTCACCTTTTCTAATTCTCACCCCTGCGCCGCCGCGACTGGCAATCACATCCGCAATGCGCAGCGCTGCACCCTTGACTTCTTCCAAGTCAATCCCAATGGCAGCCGCCGTTTGCGGCGCATGCCGCTGGACGGCATCCATCACCGCCTTGGCTTGACGGAGTAGTTCTTCATCGTGCTCGGCCCCTGCCGCTGCTAATTCCTCCTCAACCACGCCGCGCCGGTTTGTGGATTCAGGCTTCTCTTCCAGTTGAGCTAGCGAGATGCGCGTGTACCTGCTCTGAATCAGCGCTTTTAACCCGGCGTAAGCATCCTTCACGGCCTCCGCAGATATTTCGCGTAGAGCGGCGGCGGCACCTAGGGCCAGCGCTGCAACAACGGCACTGATAAGCTCCATGTTTGGACCTCTAAAAACAGCTTCACACAACCAACTTCCAGCTAGCAAACGGCGAGACAGTTAGTGCCGACCGGTAAACATCCCGTGAATGCTATTGCGGACGCACATGCGTCCCGCGACCACTGCGACACCACGTGGGCGTCGGTTGACATGCGACCGACTATCAATGCTAACCATTGCCATATTGGGATCACGCGCTCGCCGCATAATGGCTGATAACAACCTCTATTCCAACAACACTCTTCTTTTATTATCCCACCTATGACCCAAATGCATTGCACAATGCTAGCAGACGCGCGCAAACTGACTCAGTCGCTTAGGCCGATTGACCACGATGCACGCTATGAATTCATCTTGCGATCAACATCAGTGCGAAGAACACCGATTGTCGAATCAGCGAAGACCTCATGTGTTCCGTGCAGCAACCACAATTCACCATCCTCCACGAGCCCGGCGATAAAGACTCAGATATCTGTGGGAGGGATGTGTTGACCTGTCGCCTAATCGCCTTGCTGATTTTCTCGATACTCTCAGTTTCGTCGGCGGCGCCGGCGCAAGACGTGGTGGGATCCATTACTGAGATCGAAGGGGTCGCTCACTTGCAGCGAGCTGGCCACACATTCAATGCAGCACTGACGATGAGGATCCAGATGCATGACAAGCTACTGACGATGCATGATGCCCACTTAGCCATTACACTCCGCGGTGGTAACCAGCTGGCGTTAGCCGCGTCAAGCGCCATAGTTATTGCCTTCCAGAGGAACGATACTCATGAGCATGTTGAGATCGACCTATTGGCTGGGCATCTCACCTCTATTGTCAGGTCGGGAGCGTTCCCGGGAATTACAGTCCGCACTCCCAATGCCGTCGCGGCTGTTAATGGCGGTGAGTTCGAGACAGCCTATATCGCAGGTAAATCGTGCCCGGATTCTCCGCCGTGTCTCAGTTACACGGACGTCGGTGTTTTTGAAGGAATAGTCCAGGTCAGTAACCCAACTAACCCACAAAACCCCTCAGTGCAAGTGAAGCCGGGCCTAGAGACTGCTGTCCCATGCGAGCTACCACCGACTTCCCCAGCACCTTTCGGAATGCGGGAATTAGGTATGCCCCAATACCATTAGCTTAGGACTCGATGTTATGATGTTATTAGGAGAACGAATGTCCGATGTTATCACAAGCATCATGCCAAGCGTTAAAAGGCCTACTGGACTTTCGGACGGCCACAATCACACTGTTCGTACTTGCGTTGCTGGGCAATACCGCGCAGGCCTCCCCGTATTCCGATTTGTTTACTATAACCATGCCTGAACATCTAAGTCTGACCATATCCAGCTCCGGCTATGGAAGTGATGCTTATGATACGACTTATGAAGGGTTTGAGCTTGAGCAAAGCGTCACTCGATTTGTGGGGTTAATTGGACGTGTGTCCGCCTATCAGATCTACCGTGGCGACGGATTTAATACTCCGTTCCCATTCGGAGACACTGACCTATTTGCGCGCGGTACACCGCGTAATTACGGTCGTTTCGAAGGCGGTATCGATCTTCTGCCATTTCAGGGCACCAGTATAGTAATACTGGGTGGGAAGGATGTCGGAGATAGTGAGACCCCACTCATTGATGCAGAGTTCTCGAGTTGGATTCTGTTTCACAGCGCTCATCCGATAAATCTCTCGTCTAATGTGGTGTGTTACTTTCAGAGTGAAACTCGTAACACCAGTAGGATCGACTTGCGTACAGTTGCGTTCGCGACCGGCAAGCTAATGCTGTTAATAGGCGCTGGCGGGGCGATATGGGGTGGGGGAGGATCGGACTTGCAAGGGCAGGCCGGACCAGAGATCGGTGTTTTCCTGAATACCTGGCGCACAGAGATCGATCTGCAAATCGGTTACGGCGGGAATCCTCATACATACGGCCTGATCAGCGTTGCTAAGCATTTTGGGTGGGACGAATAGACATCACAGCTGACTGGCGCTGGGGCACATGTGTGTACAGCGGAATGTCCTTTGTGACTGTCAAAACACCCGATTCGGAGCCCCCTCAGCGCACTCTTCGTGGACCAGGTCTTCCTCGACAGCCTGGCTGCTCAGGGAAACGAGAGCACCGGCATCAATCCGCCCCACCTGCAAATCGTGTGCAATCAGCTATTTGACACGGCGCCAGCGTCTGCAACAGGAAGGCTCTGTCCTGATCGATGAAAAATTGTACAAGGAGCTAGGCGGCGTACAGACCATCCTCAACACCTACTTAGACAAGGTGGTGGAGGAGATAGCGCGGGGTCCGGAACGGATCCGCGTGGTGCGTTCGGCACTGCAAAGGATGATAGACACCACCGGCACGCGCCGATTCGTCACCGAGGACCTTCTCGAACGCGAGTTGCCGGACGTCGACGAATCCGAAATACACACCTTCATACAAGAACTACTCGATCGGCGGGTGGTCGAAGAACGCTCGGCTAGCTACTCGCTATCCCACGAATACATGGTGCAGCAGGTCAAGGAGTGGTTCGACCCGATTGAGATGGAGCGCAAACGCGCCCAGGAAACTTTGGAGCGGGGCCTTGCAGAACGGAAAAACTCGCAGGCACTGCTGAACCGACCACAAGTGGAGGCCGTGCGCAAGTGGGTACCCGAACTTAGTCCTGAAGAACAGAAACTCTTGCAGGACAGCGAGGCCGACTACCTGAAGAGAGAACGCGAGGAAGCGGCCAGCAAAAGTTTCCGACTCAGGGCAGTCCGGATAGGTACTGGGGTCGCGATAGCGGCGTTTCTAATTGTCTCGGCGCTCGGAGTGATATCCTTCGAAGAAGCGAAATCCGCGCTGGCGTCCCTAGCGAGGACACAGATCACTCAGTCGCGCTTTCTTGCGGCGCTGTCACAACAAGCGACAGATGCGGGCGATGGTACCGACGGAATTCTGCTCAGTCTTGAGGCATTGCCAAAGAACATGGCTAAGTCAGACCGGCCTTATGTGATCGAAGGTGAAGCTGCATTGTACAGGGCCCTCCTGGAAAATAGGGAGGAGAAAGACCTGATTGGTCACACTGACGATGTGAGATCGGCGGCATTCAGTCCCGACGGCACCCGCATCGTCACCGCCTCCCTTGACAATACCGCACGCGTATGGGACGCCGCCTCGGGTCGCAGCCTGGCGGTACTTAGTGGCCACATATTTCAGGTCTACTCGGCGGCATTCAGTCCCGACGGCACCCGCATCGTCACCGCCTCCTCTGACAAGACCGCGCGAGTATGGGACGCCAACTCGGGCCGCAGCCTGGCAGTACTCCAAGGCCATACGCGTACGGTCAACTCGGCAGTATTCAGTCCTGACGGCACCCGCATCGTCACCGCCTCCTCTGACGCGACCGCGCGAGTATGGGACGCCGCCTCGGGCCGCAGCTTGGCAGTACTCCAAGGCGACACGAATAATGTCAACTCGGCGGCATTCAGTCCTACGGCACCCGCATCGTCACTGCCTCCTTTGACGAGACCGCGCGCATATGGGACGCCGCCTCGGGCCGCAGCCTGGCAGTGCTGCAAGGCCACACGGATATGGTCTACTCAGCGGTATTCAGTCCCGATGGCACCCGCATCGTCACCGCCTCCCAGGACAAGACCGCACGTCTATGGGACGCCGCCTCGGGCCGCAGCCTGGCAGTGCTGCAAGGCCACACGGGTTCTGTCATCTCGGCAGCGTTCAGTCCCGACGGCACTCGCATCGTCACCGCCTCCCAGGACAATGCGCGCGTATGGGACACCGCCTCGGGCCGCAGCCTGGCAGTCCTGCAAGGAGACACGAATAATGTCCGCTCGGCGGCATTCAGTCCCGACGGCACCCGCATCGTCACCGCTTCCCAGGACAAGACCGCGCGCCTGTGGGACGCCACCTCTAGCCGCAGCCTAGCAGTGCTCCGAGGCCACACGGGTCCGGTCTACTCGGTAAGGTTCAGTCCCGACGGCTCCCGCATCGTCACCGCCTCCTGGGACAAGACTGCGCGCCTGTGGGACGCCGCCTCGGGCCGCAGCCTGGCAGTCCTGCATGGCCACACGGGTCCGGTCTATTCGGCGATATTCAGTCCCGACGGCTCCCGCATCGTCACCGCCTCCCAGGACAAGACCGCGCGCATATGGGACGCCGCCTCGGGCCGCAGCCTGACTCTGCTGCTAGGCGGCGAGCGTGTCAACGCGGCGACGTTCAGTCCCGACGGCACTCGCATCGTCACCGCCTCCGACGAGGCCGCTGGCGTATGGGACGCTGCCTCGGGCCGTAGGCTGGCACTGCTAACCAGTTGGCCCTGCTACGCGACGTTCATTTCTGACAACGGCACCCGCATCGTCACCGCTTCCTTTGATAATATCGCGCGCATATGGGACGCCGCGTCGGGGCACATTCTGGCACAGTTGCAAGGCCACACGGGTCCGGTCTACTTAGCGGTATTCAGTCCCGACGGTACCCGCATCTTCACCGCCTCCCTTGATAATACCGCGCGGGTATGGCGTGCCTTTCCGAACACGCAGTATCTAATCGATTACGCCAGAGCCATCGTGCCTCGACAACTCACACTTGAGGAGCGCCAACGTGTCTTCCTTGATCTCGCGCCCCCCCCTTTGGCGTTGCGAAAAACGAGGTAGGCCGGAAATGCGAGATCTCGCTTGGTCCGGGAGGATCACCTGTAGAGCATTTGTCAGCTCTCACGCCACGTTGAATTCTTCTCGGCACATAAAGGAGATTATGTGCTATAAAGCGCTCAAAGAATTAGAGTAGGGGACCGGCTGCAGCCTCACTTCTTGTCGAACGCTACCTGGGACCATGATTGTTGCGTCATAATGAATGGATCGGGAGTGACGCTGATCTCGCCGCGGAACGGCCAGTCAAGCGCCACTATCAGCACCATGACCAGCGCAAGCGTGGCGGCAAGGGTCGCAGTCATCGCCATATGCATGCCGAAGTGTTGGTAGCCGAATAAGTAGGTGTAACCCGTAGTGATCGCTGCGCCGAAGAATACGATCCACCAGACCACGCCAGGAACATGCCCCTGTACCGCAGAAAGGCGGCTGCTGCGAGCCTCGTAGAGCTCATTCCAGGTCTTGAGCAGTTCGGCCTCAATCACTGCTTCACCAAGGTTTTGGGGTTGAATCATTGTGATGGCCGTATCGATTTCGCGTAGCGGTTTCCATCCCTGGTCGGGTGTTTTTCCGGTACGTTGGATCGGCCATTCCTCGTTGACAACAACACTTACGTAGTTCGCGACAGCCTCGCGGATCGGCTGGCCCTTGGCCTGTGGCAAGCCTTGGGTATCGAGGTAAATTCCGCCGGCATAGTCTGATTCGTTCTCGACAATATCGGAGGCCCTACTGAAAGATTCCCAGGTAGCGATGGCGATGAAGGCGAGCAGAACCGCGTATAGCACACCGATGACGGCGATCGTGAATCCGGCGAGATCGTTATGAGCTCTGCGCACATTCACGTGTACTAATCGATGAAAGACGAGAAGCCCACCGCATGAGGTCGCGGTAAAGAGAGCGACCAGGACGGTTCCCCACAGCCAGGTCGGATTGTTGTAGATCCAATCGATGATCATGCTCTCCCTCAATTAACATGCCGAAAGGACGGGCGAGCGGCCTAATCCGCGAACACGTCGCGCAGGCGCGCTAGCGTTGCACGAAGCGTTCTGCGTTCGACCGCGCTTAGCCGTCGCACCAGACGTTGTTTGTCGAGAGTGCGCACCTGGTCTAACAGAATGAGACCATTTTTACCTTGGAAACTGACCGGGATGCGAAAAGGTGCCGGGTGGCTGCCAGTTGTCATTGGTGCCACCATCACGGTCCTCAAGTGGTTGTGCATCTCTGGAGGCGAGATTACGACACAGGGGCGAGTCTTCTGAATCTCGCTTCCCACTGTCGGGTCGAGCGCCGCAAGCCACACATCGCCGCGTGTGACAGTCGGGACTGCCGGCTTCGCCGGTCTTACCATTTCAAATCCGCATCGCCAGCGTTGCCGAACTCGGGCCATACAAGAACGTCATCACCGGTCTCGGCAATGCGTTTTGACGCCTCGGCCCAGCCGGAGCGGGGGTGCCGCTTCACCGGCGACAGCACGATCCGGTCCTCATCAAGCGACAGGTCGAGATCGTCACCCGTCTCGATGCCGATCTGCGTCAGAATCAGCTTTGGAATGATAATACCGGAGGAGTTGCCCATCTTTCGTACTGGAGCGCGCATTGCCACACCTATAGCGGTTAAATTAGCACCTTCCACGCAACGTAGCAACAAAGTTAGTACCGAGAACCTTCCGGTTCACCAGCCGTCCTTCCCTGCTCTCCTAGCCCGGAGGGTGGGTGTCGCCGCCAGGTCTCCATCGAACTAGGCCGTACTCCTTTCGTTGCGCTCACCACATCGCACACCTGGACAAGCGGCGATGGGCTACCGAAGACGCTGCCTTCAACGCCGCCCGGATGCCTGGTTCTTTTCATGTCGTGCCTTTTTCGATGAGTTCCAGTTCCCGCCCGAGCACCTCGACTAAAAATCGGCTTCCTGTCACCAAGGCGCGGATGCGCTTCTGCACCTCGTCGCGCCGACCAATGCGCTCAGCTCGTGTTGGAGTTGACGCCGCGCGAGTGGTGGCAGCTGCGGGGGGACGCCGCTGCGCGGTCTGCTGCCTGAACGACTCGCTTCTACTGCGAAACCCATCGTGGAGCCTTTGGGTTTCAGCGGAAATTCCATAGGACTACGAATCTATCGGACTTGGGGTAGCGAAAATGCCCTCAGGTCTCCGCCGCTCTCCCGTCGTCGAAGCGGACGGCCGCGCGCCAATGGAGCGCCAGGCGGTAGCCAAGATTGCGCGGGAGGTTCCACCAGATACCGACGCGCGACTTGCAGAGGAGCCGGT
>Ga0073928_10011909_pt1 | contig 10067 bp, 8 predicted proteins | sample PaiPotPPA55metaG_FD_76969 | JGI IMG/M metagenome (GOLD analysis project Ga0073928, IMG submission 76969) | Iron sulfur acid spring bacterial and archeal communities from Banff, Canada, to study Microbial Dark Matter (Phase II) - Paint Pots PPA... ... | reverse complement strand
TGCTGGTGCGTCATGCCGACGATCCGGAACCGCTGATTGCTGAAGGCCGCTGGCACGGCGAGGTCATCGATACCCCGCGCGGCGCAAACGGCTTCGGTTATGACGCGCATTTCCTGGTGCCGTCGCTCGGACAGACCGCCGCCGAACTCGATCCCGCCGTGAAAAACGCCAGCAGCCATCGGGCAATTGCGCTTCGCCGCCTGCTGGCCCGGTTGAAGGAAATATCGTGACGGCCAGCTCGAGTGGTCCTCAAACAATCAACGTGGTCAAGGCGTTCACGTCGCCGGGCAGTATCCGGCTGACGTCGCTGCCGCCGTTGTCGTTGTACGTGCATTTCCCGTGGTGCGTGCGCAAATGCCCGTATTGCGATTTCAACTCGCACGAGTGGAAAGGCGAGACCTTCCCCGAGGATCGATATCTCGATGCATTGCGCGCCGATCTCGAGCGCGCATTGCCGATGGTCTGGGGCCGCCAGGTGCACACTATTTTCATTGGCGGCGGCACGCCCAGTTTGCTGTCGGCGAAAGGACTGGACCGCCTGCTTTCCGATGCCCGCGCGCTGCTGCCGCTCGACGCCGACGCCGAAATCACGCTTGAGGCGAATCCCGGTACGTTCGAAGCCGCGAAGTTCGCGCAGTTCCGGGCGAGCGGCGTGAACCGTTTATCGATAGGCATTCAAAGTTTCAACGAGCAGCATCTGAAGGCGCTCGGCCGGATTCACGATGCGACGCAAGCACGTCAGGCGGTGGAAATCGCGGCAAGGAACTTCGATAACTTCAACCTCGACCTGATGTTCGCGCTGCCCAAGCAGACCCTGGACGAATGCCGGGCGGACATTGAAACAGCGATCAGCTTCGCGCCGCCGCATTTGTCGCTGTATCACCTGACGCTCGAACCGAACACGATGTTCGCCAAGTACCCGCCGCCTGTTCCCGACGACGACGCGTCCGCCGACATGCAGGACTGGATCCACGAGCGCACGGCTTCAGCAGGTTATGAGCGTTATGAGGTCTCAGCCTATGCGAAGCCGCACAGGAAGAGCCGGCACAACCTGAACTACTGGCGCTTTGGCGACTATCTCGGGATTGGCGCGGGCGCGCATACCAAGCTGTCGTTTCCGCAGAAAATCGTGCGCCAGGTGCGTTACAAGCATCCGGGAACGTATATGGACGAAGCGCTTGCCGGCGCAGCGGTGCAGGAAGAGCACGAGGTCGGGCCGCGCGACCTGCCATTCGAATTCATGCTGAACACGTTGCGGCTCGTGGAAGGGTTTCCGGTGCACTCGTTCAACGAACGAACCGGACTTGCGATGTCCGCGATCGAGCCGGGACTGGTCGAGGCGGAACGTCGCGGCTTGATCACGCGTGATATTGAACGCATTGCGCCAACGCAGCGCGGGCAGGATTTTCTCAACGACTTGCAGGCGCTCTTTCTCAGGGACACACCCTCCATAACGATCAGGGAAGATCGTTAAATTGGACGCGCCCGCCCCTGCTCTATCCGCCAGTTCCGTCATGCGCCACCGGCCCTTCGCGCTCTTCTGGAGCGCGCGGGGGATGTCATCGGTTGCGTTCCAGATGATGTCGGTCGCAATTGGTTGGCAGATCTACGCAATTACACATAGCGCGTTTGCACTCGGGCTCGTCGGCCTCTCGCAATTCCTGCCGATGTTCGTGCTCACGCTGGTGGTCGGCCATGTGGCGGACCGCTACGACCGCCGCACGATCGCGTTCGTTTGCCAGGCGATCCAGGGCATGGCTGCCTTGACGCTGTGCATGGCGACGTGGCGTGGGATGACCAGTCAGGGGCTGATCTATCTGATCGCGGCAGTCGCCGGGTCGGCACGCGCGTTCGAGTCGCCGTCGATGTCCGCGCTTTTGCCCAACCTGATTCCACGCGCCCAGTTGCAGTACGCGACCGCGTGGTCGACGTCGGCGAACCAGACCGCACAGATCCTCGGGCCGGCAATGGGCGGCCTGCTCTACGGCCTCGGGGCGCTTACCGTGTACGGAGCGGTGGCGGTGGCGTTCATCGGCGCGGCGGTCGTGTTGTCATCGATAAAAATCGAACAGGTGGTAAGAACGCGCACGCCGCTGACGCTCGAGTCGCTCTTTTCCGGCATCGCTTTCATTCGACGCAAGCCGGTAATCCTGGGGGCCCTGTCGCTGGATCTGTTCGCGGTGTTGCTTGGCGGCGCGACCGCGTTGCTGCCCGTTTTCGCCCGCGATATCCTGCACGCCGGTCCGTGGGCGCTCGGCGTATTGCGCGCGGCGCCCGCGGTCGGCGCGCTGGCCGGATCGGTTTATCTCGCGCACTTTCCGCTGCGGCAACGGGCCGGCACAGCGCTGTTCGGCGGCGTGATCGCGTTTGGCATCGCGACGATTGTGTTCGGGTTATCGCGGAATCTGTACGTTTCGCTGATCGCGCTGGCCGCGCTCGGCGCCTCCGATGTGATCAGCGTCGTCGTACGCCTGTCGCTCGTTCAACTGCAAACGCCCGACGATATGCGAGGACGCGTGGGGGCAATCAATTCGCTGTTTATCGGGACGTCGAATCAGCTGGGCGAGTTCGAGTCGGGGATGACGGCTGGGCTGTTCGGCGCGGTGCCGGCGGTATTGATTGGCGGCGTGGGAACGATCGCCGTTGCGTTGCTATGGATGCGATTGTTTCCGGGTTTGCGGGCGACCAGGTCGCTGGAAGGGTGAGACGGTTTTGCTTGCTGGACGCGAGAGAAAGTTGCGCTACAATACGCGCCTTGCCGGAAAGGTGTGGCGCGGTTTGAGCGCACTTTTTCCGTCATTGCTGTGTGTGAAACGTGGAAGCGTGGCCGAGCGGTTTAAGGCACTAGTCTTGAAAACTAGCGACGGGGTGACTCGTCCGTGAGTTCGAATCTCACCGCTTCCGCCAGAACAGCGTTTTACGCAGCGTCATAAAATCCCAGAGATCCTTTAATCACAGGGCTTTCCGGCGAATCTGAAGTCTCTAACAGCCTCGCAAAATCTTACGAAATCACGCAAAATTCCGGGTACTTTTCCGGGTACTTTTTTGCGGGGTTTTACACTTCAATGGCCGAAAGTCTTCTACGCGATCTTCAATGCCGCGCAGCCAAGCCACGCGCGACGGTCTACCGTCTGCGTGACGGTGGCGGCCTGTTTCTTCAAGTGCGGCCGACCGGCCACAAGTACTGGCAATTTCGCTACACGAAGCCTGATGGCCGCGAGAGTTCGATCCAGATCGGACCATATCCGCGTGTGACGCTTGAGCGAGCCAGAACGGCGCGTAATGAACATCAGGCGGCGGTCGCTCGCGGCGATGACCCATCGGTGCTTCGCAAGCAAGACAAGGCGCGCAGCAAGATCGACGCCGCCCGCTCGATGACCTTTAAGCAGTGCGCCTCAAAATACATCGAGGCGCACGAAGGCACATGGCGCAATGTCAAGCACACACAGCAGTGGACAAACACGCTCACGACCTACGCCTATCCGGTCATCGGTGCATTACGCCCGAAAGACATCGACACAGACCTCGTGTTGCGTGTCCTCAAACCGATCTGGCTGACCAAGAACGAGACAGCGACGCGACTGCGAGGCCGAATAGAAAACATCCTCGACGCCGCAAAGGTGCAAGGTCTGCGTGACGGCGAGAATCCGGCACGCTGGACCGGCCACCTGGATCACCTGTTGGCCGCCCCGTCCAAGGTACAAAAGCCCAAGCACCATTCAGCCTTGCCCTATCCCGAGATGGCCCCGTTCGCCAAGGTTCTGCGAGCGAGTACGGGCACCGCCGCACGCGCGCTGGAGTTCACGATCCTGACAGCCACCCGCACAAACGAGACGCTCGGTGCAACGTGGACCGAGCTGGATCTGACAGTGCCGATATGGACCATTCCAGCGGAGCGGATGAAGGCCAAGCGCGATCACCGCGTGCCGCTGTCTCAGGCGGCCGTGGATCTGTTGAATTCGCTACCAACAAAAGGCAGCGAGGGTGTGGTGTTCGAAGGCGCCAAGGAAGGCCGCCCTCTATCAAACATGGCCTTGCTGGCCGTGCTCAAGCGCATGAAGCGAAGCGACCTGACCACGCACGGCTTTCGCTCGACGTTCCGAGACTGGACCTCCGAATGCACGGCATTTCCGAGCGAGGTTGCCGAGATGGCGCTTGCGCACGCGATACGCGACAAGACGGAGAGCGCTTATCGGCGCGGCGATCTGTTCGACAAGCGCCGGGCGTTGATGCAGGCGTGGGCGGACTACGTCGACGGCGAGCCGCAACAAGCGGATGAAGCGGTCAGCGCTGAATTGGAAATGGATTGAGAGCGGCAGCGCCAAGAGAGCGACGCGGCGCGGGAGATTTCTGCGCGATTTGTCATGCAACCGTGAGAAGGCATCGTTCCAGCGATGGGCGGCTTCGCCTGTTCGCATCGGTTTCGGTAAATGCCACGAGCTGTTCACTAAGTCTCCAACGTTGACCGGGTAAACAAATTTGTTCACTTGTTTACTAACTTTGCGACTTGTTGGCTAGCGCGATGGCGCGGGTCGGGAGCCCCGCTTGCTAAAAGGCCTATAGGGGCCCCCGGCCTTTTCCCTGTCCGCAAAACGATTTGATTCACCCACGTTCGCGAACTGTGTGGAAGCGGTGGTAGACAATGGCCCAAACAGGACTCTGTCGCAGATCGCAACAATCGATCAGCCGTGGTGACTTCGTTTGCTGACGCTGAGCAGGTTAGGAAATCCTGCAAACCTAGATTGGTATCGGCAGAAAGCGCCATCGGCATTTAGTCTCTCCGCTCTCTACGAAATTCGCTGGAGACATGGAGACAAACCTTCGAATTCGCCGGTAAGCCTTATAGATAAAGGGATTCGGCGTCTCCAGATTTTGTATCCACACGTCTCCAAGTCAGACGGTGCTGGAGACAGCATATTGTGGATTGTTGCGAATTCGAAGCTAATTGCCCCTGAGGTTGAGACAGCGAGCCTCCGGCTGGAACCGGATGCAAAGCGACTTGCCCTCCACAAAGTCACTTTGTCGCGCAAAAGAATTCTGGCCACCGCCGCTTTTCGCGGCCGTAGCGATCAGACGTCGAGACTGAAGATGGAGGGAAGAATCCGGTACACCATGAAATGGCCGTGACCCTTGATCCGCTCACGTCGATAAGGGTAGCCGTCCGTGCGTGGCATCAGCACGCCGCGCTTGATGAGCGCCTTCGCCACCATCTTATGATCGAAGCCGGCACACACTTCCTTGCGAAATACCTCCTTTTCGATCAGATATTCCAGCTCCACCGCCTCCGCGTCCTCGGCGGTCATTTCATTGCCGAACTCAGTGTAGTAATCCTTGTTTGTCGAGATCGGAACGTCCGCGCCGCTGCCTCGCTTAATCCGCTGCTTAAAGCCTGCCCGGTGGGGCACGTTCGGCCGGTGATCGTCATGCGCCCGGTCGATCAGCAAGAACCGGTTGTCGCCGTGCGCCACCAGGAAGTGAATCACCTGACGCACGCCCTCCGTTTCATCGGAGCTGCCCGCACCGCCGCGCAGTTTCATCCACCCTTCGAAACACTTGTGAGCGGCATCGATCGCGTCGCCCCGCGACCAACCCGTGAAGCCGTTCGCCGTAGCCAACTCCCCCGCAGCGCCTACAAGCGCGAACCGTTTGGCTACGCGTGATACTTCCGACGCGGCACCGTCCGGAACCCATCGCGCCACCATCTCTTCAATGCGTAAGCGCAGATTTTCTGCAAGGTGGTTGGCATTGGATGACGCCCACTCAATGAAGGCTGTTCCCGCCGTTCCGAAGTTGCGGCTTGATTCCCGTTCAAGGTGCTCGATCAACGCCGCCGGCGAAGGGAATCTGTGCAGGTTTTCAACCACACCCATCTCTCCCGCCTCGGCCGGCACCGCAGACAAGCGGACCTCAATGCCGCCCTTCATCTTTTGGTTTGCTTCCGCCATCAGCGCCTCGACGCCTTTCTCTCCATTCGAGAGCACCAACACGCGCCAGTTGAGCACGGGTTTCGCGGATCCGGTACGGGTTGCCCTTCCCTTACCCTGTTGATTGCCGAGCGTGTAGATGACGTTACTGATCTCGCGTGGCTCCGCCTGGCCGATTTCATCCAGGATCAACAGCGCGTCACTATGCATCGCCGCGACGGCCTCCATCGCATTGCTGGTGGCTCGCCAGCTTCGCACGTACGCCTTCGGCCCGAAGACGGACGCAGCGATGACGCCACCCGTCGATTTGCCCTTCGATGTGGTGCCCACCAGGTGAAACCCACCAGACTGCATGCCGGAATAGTGCAGTAGTGGCGCGGCGAACGCCGTGCAGACACAAAACATCAGGCGGCTGTTTCCAACGCAGTACGCCGCCACCTCTTGCCGCCACTCGTCTAAGGTGCCGCTCTCCTTGAACTGGCTTTGGATCGGTGCATCGGCCTGATAGATCATCGGTTCGCTGCCTTCACCGATTACCCGATCAGGCAACACAAACGCGTCGTTGTGCCATCCCACTCGCGGAACGCAGCGCACGCGCAAATCTGGACGTGAGCTCTGGATGTAGTTGGCGATCTGCGTTCGGGCAACTTGCGTATAGCCTATCTCGACACCCATTTCGAGGAGCGAGCGGCGCAGCTCAGCACCATCGCCCGCGAAGAGTGCCGCCGGCACGGACCAGCGCTTCTGCATGCCGTCCGCGTCCGAGAATTCGACCAGATATCCCCAATCGCTGTTTTCCTCATTGCGCGTGCGCGCGACGATGTCAACGGGCGTGCATACCCAGTGACGAGGTAGGGGCTCTCCCTGACTGTTCAGGCCGTGATACCAGACGCCCTTGTCGTCCATCTCGAACCGAGATTTTCCATCGTGTGTGCGGGCCGTTTTAGGGCGTTTGATGGGCTTCGGCGCGATGGATAGTACTTTGCCCTTGCTGCCGCTCTGTGCGCCGTCTACAGCCAGCGCAGAGAACACATTCGCTGCCACCGCCTCGATGTTCAAGTGCGCGGCCAGATCGTTGAAATCCGTAGCCGACGTGGGCCTCTTATCGCCGAAATCAGGAATGGCGACCAGTCCGCCGACCGTATCGGCCGCCGCACGCGCTTTCGTGACACCAGGATTGCCTTCGGTTTGGTGATCGTCGTCGGCGCACAGGACGATGCGCGCATCCGGATACCGGCTGCGCAGGAGCGTGGTCACCGCGAGCAGGTTTCCGGCATCGAACGCGACGGCAGACGGAAAGCCCGTGGCGGCCGTGAGCGTCGCGCATGTGGCATACCCCTCGCCCACGAGTATGGTCGTGGTGACGGAGCCGCCAATCCACGCGAAGCACCCCGATTTGCGCCCATCAGGAAGAAACCGCTTCTGCCCGTCCGGGAGAATGAATTCCAGCGTCCACAGCGTGTCGGATTCGTCCCGAGCTGGAACGAGTAAAGCGCCGTCGCAAGTAACTTTGCCGATGACGAGCTCGCCGTTGTGGATGCGAAGCTCACCGGTCCCGATCCGCTTGCGCACGAGGTACGGATGATCGACCGGCGCCGGCGCAGCGCCTGCCCAGATCCGTTGGGCCGCGTCCGCCGCGGTTGCATGGCGGGTGGCCTCGCCCGCTTGCTCTTCGGCTTCGCGTGCAGCGCGTTGAACGCGTCTGCGCTCCAGTTCCGTCGCGTCAACCGGCTTTGCCTTATGCGCGGCCGGATTGAAGCCGTGGCGCTTGGCTTCGAAGAACAAAGTGGCGAGCTTGGTCTTGCCGAGTTTCACCGACTTCCAAACGTCGCTGGCGTCCTTGGGGTTGTATCCCTTCGCCTGACTGCCCCAATCGTGCCAGAGGGCGAGACCGTCGTCGCCAAACTCGTTTTTAAGCGCCATCGCCATTTTGACCCACGTATCACGGTCGTCAGGCGGGACATAACCGAGCGCGATCCGTGCACGTTCGAATTCTGACATTGGTGTATCGCTCATAGATTCTCTGTTGGTGAGCGGGCAACACTGTGCATGCGGCCCGCTTGATGACGTGAGATTGAGCCCTTAGTAGTACACATCGTAGGATCAACACCACACGCCATCGTTCAGCGTCTTGCCCGACCGCTATAGTCGCGTGGGCGGCAACCGCATGAGTTGGTACGTTTCGCAATACAGCGTTTCGGTATCGGCCGCGCGTGGTGTCAAGTCAGTGCGTGGCATGCAACACCTCTAGCACCGCACCGCCCGCGCTCACATCGTTGCTGTAGACGAATTTCCCGATGCGAACGTCGCCCAGCGCATCGTTGGCGGATTCCAGCGCTGCACCAACAGACGGCAGTGAGGCACGCAGCAAACTGATCACGCCTTGAAACTGGCGCTCGCTCGTGGCTTGATCAGCCGCCCAAATGAGCGCATCGAGTAACTCCATCGCGTCGGATATCCGAATGCCAGCTTTGCCTGCATCGATCCGGTTGACTTCGGCGGCGAAGCCTTTGGAACTGGCCAAGACTGCTTTTTTGTTGTTTTTTGCCATCACGCGCCCCTTAGTGCGTGGCGCGCGAATCGCGCGTGATGCCAAGGGCGGCCAGTAAATGCTGCTGCACGCGGCCCATGAGGCCTGCCGCGAACGCCTGTTTGCTCATGGTCAATCGGCGTGCATCAAAAGACTCATCGGCTTTCATACTCGCATCCATTGCGCGGCCGAACACATCGACTTGATGCGCGGCATAGTCGTGCAGGCGAACGGAGCCGTTCAGCTCCAGCCACGCATCAGCCGAGATCCCACCGAGTGACACGGCGAATTGCAGTTCGATCGGCGCACCGGTGTCGAGCGGCGGAGCGTTGTCGAAGCCTTCGAGAATTGCAGTGCGATCAGCCATTGCGTACCTCCGCGCGAACGAGGGTCGCAATCGCAATCAACGCAGCGCCGGTCGTGTCGAGCGCGGATTGATACGTGTCGGCGGCGGCAGCAGCGCGCAAGGCGTCGCGGATGATCGATTGAATGAGGGGGGAATTTTGCCCAGTATGGGCGAGACGTGGCGATGCCTGCATGGTTTTGCTCCTGTTTGAGAGACTAAACCCGTTTTTGAGACGGGCGGGCAGGAGCTCAAAACCGCAAACAGACGGCGGGCATATTCCCCTTACGGGTCTTTTATTAGCCGCACTCCCGCCCATTGGAGCAAAACCAATAGACGTAATAATAGCCACTGACTTTCGGGGTGGCTTTGCCGCTGTTTGTGGTGTTTTGAGCACCGTGCCGAAAGTATAAACGATCGGTGCCGTCACGCAAGCACCGCTGCCCGGCATAACGCTCGGTGAAATTACCCCGCAGGGAAACGCCACGCGAGGCATCGCGGCGAGGGTTCCTCCGACTAACAGCCCAACAACGACCCGGCGAAACGACCTGATGCGGGAAGGTGCAGCGCTCGCAAAGTGACTTTGGGCTGCCGTCATTGCAATACTCGCGCGCTTCCCACCATCTCCGCACCGATCTGCACGACCAGCGAACCATAAAATCCTGCGATTAGGTTCGCATACTGCGCGGGCTGAAGCCGCTCAGCATCGTCCCCTAGCACCCCGCAAGCGTAGTCGTACGCGTCGCTTGCGTAAGCCCATATGAACGACAGAGCACCGTCGACGCGCGCCGTCAGGTCACGGCTTGCGTCGCCCAACGCGGCGAAGGCTGGAACGATCCCCATCATCGCGCCGTAGAGACTCGCGAACGCGTTAGGGTTACGCGTTGCAGCCTGGTCATCGCTCATGAGATCGAGCGTGAGGTCGTGAACTGACTGCTTCGACGCAATGATGCGAGCGATTGACGCATCCGCAACATCCACGAGGGCTGCGAGCGGATTGGACGGCTCGACCTCGCCCGTTACGTTAATCACCCTCATTGCGCACCTCCCGTTTGAAGGCCGTCGATGAATGCAGTGATGTCGCTTTCACGCCAACCCACAGCGCGACCCGTGGGGCCACCCAAAGACACTTGACGCGGAAATGAGCCTTCGGCCATACGACGATAGATGGTCGCGCGGCTGAGCCCCGTGAGATGAGTGACTGTGGTTAAGCGAAAGACGCGGTTCGGTAAAGCCGGTGGATTGATGACCGCGCTAGCGGCTCGGATGG
>Ga0073928_10011908_pt1 | contig 10068 bp, 9 predicted proteins | sample PaiPotPPA55metaG_FD_76969 | JGI IMG/M metagenome (GOLD analysis project Ga0073928, IMG submission 76969) | Iron sulfur acid spring bacterial and archeal communities from Banff, Canada, to study Microbial Dark Matter (Phase II) - Paint Pots PPA... ... | reverse complement strand
CGGCGCGCCGAGCAACGCCAATGCGGACTGGCTCAGTATTACTAATTCGCCGGACGCCGTGTGGATAGCGCTTTGGAATGGCGTTGCCAGCGTGGAGAACTTAAGTCCGATTCCGAATACTGCGTGGGCGAACAACCAGCGCATCCACCAATACAATGGCGGCGTGAATCAGACTTATGGCGGCGTGACTCTGAATATTGACCAGGATTACCTGGACGGCCCGATTGCCACCACGGCAAGCGGAAGTCCGGGTTTTTCGATGTCGGCTTCGCCAACTTCGGTGACGATTGCGCAAGGTTCTTCAGGGACGAGCACGATCAGCACGAGCGTATCCGGCGGTTTCAATGCGGCGATCTCGCTAAGTGCCTCAGGGCTGCCTGGCGGGGCTACGGCCAGCTTCAATCCGTCTTCCATTGCGGCGCCGGGATCGGGTTCGTCGACCATGACGATAACGGTGGGATCGTCGACGGCGACGGGGACTTATAGCATTACCGTCACCGGGTCGGGCGGCGGGCTGACACAGACGGCGACTGTTTCGCTGACGGTCAGCTCCGGGGGGGGCGGCGGGGGGACGCAGCTCATGGTGGATGGCGGGTTTGAATCGGCCACGGCGTCCGGTCTCACGGCCCCGGGGTGGACAGCGACCACCAACATTTCCGGTCACACCATTGTCATCTATCACGGCTCCTACCCGCACTCAGGATCTAACTATGCGTATGAAGGGGCGAATGATAACGACAACGATACACTCACACAGACCGTGACGATTCCGTCCAATGCGACATCGGCTTCCCTTACTTTCTGGGTGAATATCGTGACGCAGGAGACGAATACAGTTACTCCGTATGACTTCCTCTATGTAGAGATTCATAACACGTCGGGGACGCTGCTGGCGACGCCTCTGACACTGAATGATTTGAATAATACGTCGTCGAATAACACCAACGGCGTGTACTTCCAGCCGGGCGCGATCAGCCTGGAGTCGTATGCCGGGCAGACTATTGAGATTGTGTTCCACGCCACTACCGACGTGGCAAAGCCAACGACTTTCCGCATTGACGATGTGTCTCTGCTGGTGAATACCTCGGGCGGGACCCCCAGCTTCTCGATTTCGGCTTCGCCTTCGTCGGTGACGATCGGGCAGGGGGCCTCCGGCACGAGCACGATCAGCACGAGCGTATCGGGTGGTTTCAATTCGGCCATTTCGCTGAGCGCGTCCGGGCTGCCTTCGGGGGCGACGTCCAGTTTCAACCCGTCGTCGATTGGGGCGCCCGGCTCGGGGTCGTCCACGATGACTATTTCGGTGGGATCGTCGACTGCTGCGGGGACTTACAGCGTCACCGTGACAGGCTCGGGCGGTGGAATTACGCACACAGCGACAGTGTCCCTGACGGTCAGCTCAGGCGGCGGCAGCATGCAGCTCATCGTGGATGGGGGATTCGAATCAGCAACCGCGACGGGCAACAGCGCACCGGGATGGAAGGCGACCACCAATATCTCGGGCCATACCGTGATCATTTATCACGGCTCTTATCCGCACTCTGGGTCTAACTACGCTTATGAAGGCGCGTATAACTACGATAACGATACGCTCACGCAGAAAGTGACAATTCCCTCGAACGCCACTTCGGCTTCGCTCACGTTCTGGGTGAACATAGTCACGCAGGAAACGAACACGGTTACTCCGTACGATTTCCTATATGTGGAGATTCATAACACTTCCGGCACGCTGCTGGCGACACCGTTAACCCTGAGTGACTTGAATTCCACTTCGTCGGGAAATACCAATGGCGTGTACTTCCAGCCGGCGGCGATCAGCTTGGATGCCTATGCCGGGCAGACCATCGAGATCGTGTTCCACGTTACCACGGATGTGAGCAAGCCGACGACGTTCCGGATTGACGATATATCGCTGCTGGTGACGCCATAGCGTGAACGGCGCTCAGGATTGGAGTCAATAGTATATTATTGACTTGTGCCGAGTCAACAAAGTGCAAGGACCGAATGCGCGGCGGGCTGTTCTGAGTGATTAAGGCTCCTGAGCGTGGAAGAGCGCCCGAATAAGCATGCCGACGACGACGGCGACCAGAAAGCTGGTCAGAGATCCAAGAATCAGATAATCGGCCCAGGCGCGCCGCTCGACGTCCTTCGAATCGAATCAGGCCCTTCGCGGCGAAGAAGAATGCGAGGGCGGTGTACTGGCCATGGGCGACGAAAAGGACCAGGATGAGGCGTTCCACGCTGCCAATCAGACGGCCGTGTCGGAGCTCGACGCTGTCAACGGGCAGGGCACGCCGCAGGTCGAGCGCGTTGGCAGCGGCCAAATCTTCGGGCAGGGGCACCGCGGCGGGTGGTATGGTGCCGGCTCGGTCTAACACGCCGCGCACTACAAAGGTGCCTCCGCGAACCACGAAAATCAGCAGCGCCGCGGAGACCGCATAAGCTGCCACGTCATCCTGCGCGGCGAGCGAACGCAGGAGGCCCAATCGAAGCTGCATGTCAAAGTGTTGGATCAGAAGCCAAGCGGCCGCGGCAAAGCCACAATTGGCGGCGATTTCCAACTCCGCCATATATCGAGCCGGAACCCATAACCAGCGTGCGATGGGCAATAAAAAGGAGCCGGCAAAAACCATGGAGGCCAGTAATGCTCCTGGCCACCATCCGGTTGCGGCCAACGTGAGGGCGCCGGCGCCAGCCGCTCGAAACAGGAACCGGGCTAACATCCGCCGGTGGGGCACTGGACCGCGATAACCGCCGAACGGATCCGCGCCGAACAAATAGTTGGCTGCATGCCAAAATAGCAGAACCGCAGCGAAGAGCGGGGATAAGGCGGTCATGTTCGTTTGCCTGTGCCCAAGCTCCGTAGCAGGGCACTCCATCCGCGCTCGGCTTCGGCGTACGCCTCCCAGCCGGCTAATGAAGCGTACCGGGATACCGCCTGCTTGGTGATGCCGAGCGCACGTGCGATGTCAACGCCTTTCTTGCCGTCATGCAACCGGCGGACGACCTCTAACTGCCTGGGGGGCCAAATGGCGCGCTGATGCTGGAGGACCCGTGCAAATCCATTGAGGGGGGCGTCCAGCGATCCGAATCCATCAAATACTCCGCCGCGCAACTTGTGGCGCTTGGCGGCCTCAATCGCGGCGCGCGCGCGATGCAGGGCCGGACCATCCACGTTAATGGCGTATTCTTTCAGGGATGTGTAAATTCGACCATAGCCGAAGCCGAGGCGAAAGGCGATGTCCGGGAGCTTGCGTTCCAGCGTCCAGACAAGTTGCGGAATCACTTCAGGGTTCCGCAGCAAGCCCTGAAATTCGTCGCCCAGCGTGATCACGAACTTGGCGCGCAGATGGTCCGCGTAAAGCCGATTGAGCAGGCCGATGAGCCGCGCAAACGCAACCTGAACCCGTGCGCGCTGAGACGGGGACATGGCGCGTGAGGCAACCATGTCCGCGATCACGGCGGTGTAGCGTTCCGCCTCGCCGGTTTTGGGCTTGGACGGCCCGCGGCGCGACCTTTGTTGACTCGGCATGAGTCAATACTATATTGTTGACTTGGCCGGAGTCAACAAAGCCGGTAAAATCAATCGGCGCTGGCGGCGACAGGCGCCGCGGCGCCGTACTTCTCAAAGAAGTGTGCCACCGTCTGGATGCCCTGGTAGTAATTATCCAGCTTGTATTTTTCGTTGGGCGAATGCAGGCCGTCATCGGGGAGGCCGAAGCCCATCAGCACGGTGGGGATGCCCAGGTGCGTGGCGAAATCGCCGACGATGGGGATCGACCCGCCGGAGCGAATGAACACGGTCTTCTTGCCGAGTATGTCGGCGAAGGCTTTGGCGGCAACTTTGATGGCGGGGTGATCGGGATTGACCACCAGCCCCGGTGAAGAGCTGATCACGCGGACTTCGAATTTGATGCCCGCGGGCGTGTGGTCTTCGATGAACTTGCGGAAGGATGCCAGCACCTTGTCGGGATCCTGATTGGGCACCAGGCGAATGCTGACCTTAGCGGTAGCCTTGGCGGGGATCACCGTCTTCGCGCCGGCCGCGGTGAATCCGCCTGCGATGCCGTGCACTTCCAGCGTGGGTCGCGCCCATACGCGCTCCAGCACGGAATAACGGCTCTCGCCGGTCAACGCGCTGGCGCCGACTTCCTTATCGAGGAACTCCTGCTCGCTGAACGGCAGCCGCTTCCAGCTTCGTTTTTCGGCGGTGGCGGGCGCCTGTACATCGTCGTAGATGCCTGGAATCTGAATCACGCCTTTGGCATTCTTCGCCTTGGAGAGCAATTCGATCAGGCCGAAGATGGGATTCGGCGATGCGCCGCCGTACAAGCCGGAGTGCAGATCGCGCGCGGGGCCAGTGGCTTCGACTTCCGTGTACACCAAGCCGCGCAGGCCGACGCACAACGTGGGGATGCCTTCGGCGAATAACTCGGTGTCGGACACCAGCGCGACGTCGGCTTTCAACTTAGCCTGGTTCTCCGCAACATACTTGGCGATCGCGCCGCCGCCGACTTCTTCTTCGCCTTCAACCAAAAACTTCACATTCAGCGGCAGCGTGCCGTGTGCCGTGCGCAGCGCTTCGATAGCCTTGACGTGCATGTACATCTGGCCCTTGTCGTCCGCCGTACCGCGGCCGTAGATGTTGCCGTTGCGTACGGTGGGCTCGAACGGCGGGGTGTGCCACAATTCCAGCGGATCGGCGGGCTGGACATCGTAGTGGCCGTAGCACAGCACGGTCGGTTTGCCTTCGGCGTGCAGCCAGTCGGCATAGACCAGCGGATGGCCCTCGGTCTGGATAATTTCGACGTTCTCCATGCCGGTGCGGGTGAGGCTATCGGCCACGAACTGCGCGGCACGGTCGATATCCGGGCGGTGCTCGGGCAGCGTGCTGATGCTGGGAATGCGCAGAAATTCTTTCAGTTCGTCGAGCAAGCGCTCGCGATTTTGGTCAACAAACGTGTCAGTAGCGGTAGACATGCATTTCTCCTGTAGGAAGACACCATTATAGTGCCGCGCGCGGAGGCGCGGTGCGGAGAAATGGATGAAGCCGCACTAAGCGGCCATCACGCGCACACGGCGCGTGCAGGCGTTCGAGAGGATTCTGCGCACCTCGGATTCGTAAAACGGCTGTGCGAGGAGATCATAAGCGCCTAGGTTCAGCGCTTCGGCCCAAAAACGTGCGTCGGCATGGCGATCGGTAACGATCACCTCAGTGCCGGGCGCCAGCGTCATTACATCCAGCCAGGAACCGTCAGGCAAGGCAGCTTCGGTGACGATGACCGCGTAGCGCCGCTGCCCGAGTTTGGCGCGCGCCTGTTCGCAGTCGCGCGCATGCTCCAATAACAGGGGGACCGAACTCAGCATCTGCCGAAGGCGTGAAGCGTCTTCGTGATGCGGAGAGACGAACAACACCGGTGAGGCCATATTGAGCATCCCTTGACTATTCCAACATAGCCCGGTTCGCGTTCGACCGCAACGAAATTTTAGAGAAACAGTACTATATGTCCGGAACGCCTCTAGGAGCCGCGGTCGGGCTTCATGACCGCCACGTAGGTCAAGTTGCGGTAGAGCTGGTTGTGATCGAGGCCGAAGCCGATCACGAAGCGATCGGGGATCTCGAAGCAGCGGAACTCGACGGGCACTTGCACGATGCGGCGCGAGTTACGGTCCAGGAAGGTGCACACGGCGAGCGAGTGCGGTCCGCGGCTGGCGAGCGTTTGCAGCAGGTAGCGCAGGGTGAGGCCTGTGTCGACGATGTCTTCGACCAGGAGCACGTCCTCGTCTTGGATGCTGTCGTCGAGATCTTTGGCGATGCGGACGACGCCGGGCGCGCTGGTTTTGTTGGAGAACGTGGAAATGGCCAGGAAGTCGATCTTCACCGGAATCTTGATGTGGCGCGCGAGGGCGGTAAGGAAGAAAACGGAGCCCTTGAGCACACCCACGAGCTTGAGGGTCTTGCCGCGATAGCGCTCGGTGATTTCGGCTGCGACCTCCTGAATGCGCTGGGCGATCTGTTCTTCGGTGAAAAGGACGCGCTCGATGCCGGGATCTTTGCTCATGCCTTCACCGGCCGCTCGGCCAAGCCGTACTTGAAGATCAGGTTTTCGATGTCCTTTTGATAAAAGACCTGGATATTGATGCGCGGGTAAAGCTCGCGCAGACGGCGGATCTTGCGGTTCTTGCGGGTGACGAGCGATTGCTTCATGGTGGTGAGCTCCACGTAGAGATCAAATTCCGGCAAATAGAAATCCGGCGTGAAGGCTTCGGAGACGGCGCCCTCCGCATCCCAATGTAGCGGAAAACTGCGCGGCTCGTACTCCCAGGCGATGCGGTAGAAGTCCAGCAGGTTGGCGAAGATCTGTTCGCTTTGGTGCGCGAAGGTTTTTTCGGGGAGGCGGACGGCGCCGGGCGGCACGATGCCGTGGCGCGATAGGCGCAGGCGGATTTGAAACTGGATCTGCGCTTCGGCGGCGGCGGAGAGGAACCCGCGCTCTTTGAGGCCAAGCGCGTGCGCGGTAGCTTGAATCAGCTCGACCATCTGCTCGGAGTCCATGGATTCGGCGTTGAGGATCAGGTCGAACCAATGCGGCGGCGCGGTGGCACGGCCAAACATGGTTTTATACTGCACGCGCTGCGCGGCATCCAGTTCGCGGAGAAGCTGGCGGGCTGCGGGCCGTTCCAGGCGGCGGTCGAGCCTGAGGTTGCCGATGCGCACGGAGTCGGGCGCCATCACGTGGACGCGCAGGGTGCCTGGGAATTGGCGCGACAGCGTCTCGGCGCCGGCCGCGCAGTAAACCAAGTTATGCTCGCGGGCGAGGCTGGCCAGGATGGAGGCGATCAGGTCGTTGCGGGCGTTGTGCGGCACGCGGCCGTCGGGACCGAATTCGCGCACGATAAGGCCCTGAATCCGGGCATCGTTGACCAGTTCAAAGCCGAGGCGGTGCACGCTGATACGCGCGACTTCTTCGAAGCGGCAACCCGGCTGTCCGGATACGGCGATCAGCGCCATGTCATCTGCTCATGATAGCAGGCGGCGGTCTGCGGCTCAGCGCTCAGCGATCAGCGCTCAGCTTTCAGCCATCAGCATCGGCGGTTTGGTGCGGAATGATACGGAGGGGGTGCACTCGATTCGCCCTTTGCTCGATGCCTGCACTGAATTTGCGACGCACGCCTCAGAGTTAAGCTGTATTAGAGTGCTAATGCGTGCGAGACAGGAGGGAGAATTGTGAGTGAATCCGGAGTGAGTTTAACCGAGAAGCATTGTGTGCCTTGCCGGGGTGGTGTCGCACCGCTCAAAGACGAAGAACTGGCAAAGCTATCCGCCCAAGTGCCGGAGTGGAAAGTGGTGGACGGGCATCACATTACGAAGACATTCGTTTTTCCAGATTTCAAGACCGCGCTGGCCTTTGTGAATCGGGCGGGCGCGGTGGCCGAGGCCGAGGGCCATCATCCCGATCTGCTCCTGACTTGGGGCCGGGTGGATGTGAAGACCTATACGCACAAGATCGATGGACTGACGGAAAGCGACTTTATCCTGGCCGCCAAAATCGACCAGGAGTTCCTCGCAAAGTGAGCGGCTATCAGCAGGACCTGGCATTCATTCACGACACTGGCTTCACGGCCTTCGTACGGAAGTCCGCGCCGGGGTTGCTGCGCATGCTCCAGCAGAACGGGATCCAAGGCGGGCTGGTAGTCGACGCTGGATGCGGCAGCGGCGTTTGGGCACGCCTGCTGTGCGACGCGGGCTATGAAGCGCTGGGCATCGACCAATCACCTTCGATGATCAGGCTGGCGCGCAAGCAAGCGCCCCGCGCGAAGTTCCAGGTGGCATCGTTCCTGGATGCGAAGATGCCCGCATGCGATGCCGTGACTTCGATTGGCGAATGCGTGAACTACGCTTTCGATCCAGGGCGGCGCAAGGAGCTACCGGCATTCTTCCGGAAGGTCTATGATGCCGTGCGGCCGGGCGGAATGTTTGTGTTCGATATTGTCGAGCCCGGGTTAATCACCGACGCTGGACCGCAGCGAAGATACTCAGAAGGACCAGGCTGGGCGATACTACTGGAGGTTAGGGAAGATAAGAAGCGCAGAATGCTGACTCGCCGGATTATTAGTTTTCGGCAACTGGGGAAATTGTACCGGCGCAGTGAAGAGATTCACCGGCTGCACTTATATAAGGCTTCCGAATTACTCGAGGAGCTCAGGAAGGCCGGGTTTGAGGCGCGGGTGCTGCGGGGGTACGGGCGGTTCCGATTTGCGCGGGCGCATGCTGCACTCATGGCTCGAAAGCCGGCTTAGGGCGCGTGCCTGATCGCCGTTTCCAGCGCACGTTTAATCGCGCCACAGATTCAGATCCATGATCGAAGCGTGCAGTTCAGTCAAGGTGCTGCCGGAGGAAGAACGGGCCAGCGCTCCGAAGCATCCCACTCGGTGTGATCACCCGTCAGTAGCGTGGACGAGCGAGTCCCGGGGCTGCCGGCAGTCTGTGCCGTTGAAGCTGTGCAGCGTTGTCAATACGCCTAGCCAACGTGATCTGGAAGATGGTGCCCGGTTGTTGGCTCCGCCCATTCAATTGGCGCTCGGGCGCCGGCGCGGGAGCGTCCCACATCAGGCCAGTGGCTCGCGCGGTCTTGGGGAAGGGATCACGTCGCGAATGGAAGTCTCGCCGGCCAGGATCATGACCAGACGGTCTGGTCCCAAGGCGATGCCACCGTGGGGGGGCACCGCATCCGACGGCAGCGAGCAGAAAGCCGAATCGGCGCCCGGCTGCGTCGTCGCTGAATCCGAGCGCGGCGAAGACCTTCGATTGACGTCGCGGCGCGGGGTGACAAGTCAATGCGAGGTGTCACGCCGGGCAACACGGGAGACGGCGTGCACCAGCTTGCGGTAGGGCGGATTGTCGAAAGTATCGATGGCCAGCCATTCGCCATCGCGCCACGTGGAGTAATACCAGCGGGCCAACAGCGCAAGGTATTCCTGCCGTTCGCGCATGCCCAGGCGGCGGGGCGGGGCGGCGGTGAAAACGTCCCGCAGCTTTCGGTCGAGCGACACGGGCTTGCCTTCTTCAACCTCGAAGCTGAGGCGTTGCTGCGGCTGCCAGTGGCCTTCGCGCACGAACCATAATTCAACGGCGTCCGGCGCGGCGGAGCGCGTGATGGCGACGCCGTGCAGCCGGTCGATATCGCGCGCCAAATCGTCGCGCAGCTTCAGGACTTCCTGCACTTTTTCGAAGCGCTTGTGCTGGCGCGCCGCGTCTTCGAACTGCATCTCTTCGCTGAAGCGATCGCGCGCGGAGGCGATATTATCCAGCAGTGAATGGCCGTCCGATTTCAGGAAGTCGGCCACCCGCGCGACTTCGTGCAGGTATTCGTCGCGCCCGACCACCTGTTGGCAAGGGCGCAGGCACATGCCCATTTCGCCGTAGATGCAGCCGGGATGCGCGGGCGAGGGCTCGAGATCTTCCTGGCAGCGGCGCATCTGAAACAGATCCAGAAATTGCGATTCGAAACGCTCGGCGGAAGCGCGGCTGCGGAACGGTCCACAGTAGAGCGCCGGCGAGCGGCCCAGGCGCGTGGTGAGCTGGCTGCGCGGGAATTCGTTCGCCAGCACGAGCTTTACGTAAGTCGGCATGCGCAGCTTCAGCAGGTCGAGGTAGGTCTTGGGAAAGTGCTCGCGCGCCAGTTCGTACATGCGGATGGCGGATTCAAAAGCCGAGCCGGTGAGCTGATATTCGATGCGGCGCACGGTGTGGCGCAGGTTGAGCAGGCGGGAGGGCTTGTCACGCTCCTTGAGCAGGCGCAGCAGGCGGCGGCGAAGCAGTGCGGTCTTGGCCAGGTATGGATCGCCCTCGTGCGGCCAGAGCAGAAACACAGCCGGGCTGTTGGGGACGGCATTGATGGCCTCGTCGAGGCCGGCGAGGTCCGCGGGAACCTCGATGACGGTCATTCGGCGACGGCTTTGGTGTCGATCAAACGGCGTACTTCGGCGATGAAATCGCCGACCGGCTTGGCGCCCTGATCGCCGTGCTTGCGATGGCGCACGGCCACCTGCCCACTCTCGGCTTCG
>Ga0073928_10011907_pt1 | contig 10068 bp, 8 predicted proteins | sample PaiPotPPA55metaG_FD_76969 | JGI IMG/M metagenome (GOLD analysis project Ga0073928, IMG submission 76969) | Iron sulfur acid spring bacterial and archeal communities from Banff, Canada, to study Microbial Dark Matter (Phase II) - Paint Pots PPA... ... | reverse complement strand
GATTCGAGATACTTTGGCAGAAACCTTTTCCAGAGTTCTTCGCCCAACCCAACCAAGAACACTGCGCCGGAAGCGGCGGCGACATTCCGCTCAATCCCAAGAGATTCTGCAAGCCGTCTGTGGGTGGTGGCTTCCAGCGCGTCGTAAACAATCCACTCGGCCGCGTTGATTTCGTGGTCGTTGCCAAAGCCCAAGTGGCGAAATCCCTCGGCGATCGCGTTGAGCCCGGCCGCCTCAGGTTGACGCCATAACGTGTTGTCTGTATCAGCGCCGTTTACGATCTTGCCGAGCAGTTGAAGGGCGGGGTCTGCGGTGAGATTGTATTTTTTGAGAATCGCTTCGAAGGAACATTCTTTCCCGTGGTGCCCGAGTTCCACTCCAGGGACGTCGAAGGGCATCGCCTTTAGTCTGTTCGCTTCAGGGATCACTTGTTCGACAGGTACAAAGTGAAATTTCGCTTCAGAATCGACAAACTTCTTAATAAGCCACGGGCAGGCTACTCGATCGACCTTGACGTGTTCGCGCGTAATCCACTTCATAGCGTCCTCCGTCGCATCTGACGCAGACCTGATCGACGCGTAGTATCCGATTGTGAGTAACGGCCTAACGTCCGGTGACTGCCTCATAGACCACCATCCGCGCCATCGGCTTTCCATCCTCCTCCTGCTCGGGAGTGTACACACGGTGCGTTCCTAGATCCACTGCGAGGGTGTGCACCGCGTGCTGCACCTTGAAGTCCTCAAGTTTCCGATAATGGCTGGGATCATCCTGATGAAAAACCGAGATGGCTCCGCTGTAGCAGGCGGCATAAATTCTGCCCAATCCCGGATCGAATTTGATGACATCCGGGCCATCTGCCAATGACAGAAAAGCGACGGCTTCGTGTTTGTCGAGATCGAAGACGGTCATCAGGTTGTTTCCTTCGCAGGAGAGGAACGCGCGGCGATGTTCGGGATCGAGCGTCATGCCGTGGTTTCCTTTGCAGCGCCCGACTGGATACCGGGCAGTCACCTCGTCGGTGGCAGGATCAATGACCGCAAAAATGTTCTGATCTTGAAGATTGACATATACCTTGCGTGCAACAGGGTCGTACTGCGGCATGCCTGTTTCGCTGTCGAAGTGTAGAGTCTTTACAATCTCGTCTTTCATGACGTCGACGATCGCTTCCGCTTTTCCTCGTTCGTCAGAGACGTAGAGTTTGTGAAACGGCGTGGCGTAAGCGCTGCCGTCCGGTTTCGCCTCGGTAGGAATTTTCTTGATTACCTTCATCTGATGCATGTCTACCACGCCGATGGTGCTGTCATACGCGTTTGACGTGTACGCCTTTTTCAATTCGGGGACATACTCGATGCCTTCGACGCCTGGAGTGTCTGTGACTGTTGCCACGACTTTATTCGTGCGCAAATCAATGACGTACATCTGTTTTGCCGCGAGATGAGCGGAAAGCAAGTAGTGGTCGTCGGGAGTGATAGTGAGGTAGTCGAAGCGCTTGCCCGGAGGGCCGGGCAGATCAAATTCGGCCACTTTCTTTAATGCGGGTGTCCCTGGTTTGGCGGAAAGCCCTAAAGTTCCGACAAGAACGGTAAAGCCAAGGAACAGCAAATCTTTTCTTCGCATGTAATCCTCCGATGGTCTCCTCAGACGCCTCGCAACTTCAGCCTTTGAAAAGTAGAAGCCCGGCAACTCCGGCCGCGAGAATTAGAACTGGCTCCGGGATTTTTAGTTTTTTGAAGCTGAGCAGGGCGAAGGTAACGATAGCGATTGACACTGTGGGCCAGTCGATCAAGGAGCGGCGGCCGAGAATGAAGGCAGCTCCGGCGATGGCTCCAACTGCGGCGGCGGTTACGCCCTGGACGAAGGCTTTCACTTGAAGGTTTTCTGCGAAGCGCCGGTAATACGGAGCGCTAAGAATTACGATTAGATATGGCGGGACAAACACAGCCAGTGCTGCGAGAGTGGCTCCTACGAAGCCTGCTACTAAATATCCGACGAAACCGGCTGTGATTACAACTGGGCCAGGGGTAATCATCGCCACAGCAACCGCATCGACAAACTGCTTTTCCGTGAGCCAATGAAACTGGCCCACTACTCCGCCGTAAAGAAAAGGCACGATCGCCAGACCGCTGCCGAAAACAAATGCGCCCGCCTTCAGAAAAAACAGAGAAAGTGTGCCAATGGTGGCCGCAGTGGCTGGTCCGTGCGCTCCGGTGATTAGGTTTCCGAAACCGGCGAAAGCTTGCATCGCGGCGCGCGATGCATCCAATTTTGGCGGCGCTTTGATGAACATGGAAACCAGTCCGCAGAGAAGGAAGAGCCAAATGATTTCGGATTCTTTCCATGCGGTGGTGATGGCGAGCGCAGCGAACAAGGCCCAGAGCAGCAAATCGTTTTTCAAGGTGGAGCGAATTAATTTGTAAGCGCTGCGCGCAATGATGGCGATGACGGCGGCTCCTATGCCGTAGAGCACTCCTTGAATCCAGGGGAGCTGGCCATAGTGCACGTAAAGCGACGCAAGCGCTAGGACCATCAGGAAAGAGGGCAGCACAAATGCGAGGCCAGTTAGCGTGGCGCCAAGCGTCCCGGCGTGGACCCAACCGAGATACATGGCGAGTTGCGCAGCAAGAGGGCCGGGGGAAAGTTGAGAGAAGGCGAGTCCCTCCATGTAGTCTTCGATTGCTACCCACTTGCGCTCGTCAACCAAATCTTTTTGCATGTAACCCGCCAGGGCAATCGGGCCGCCGAAACCGAGAGTGCCCAGGCGGAGAAAATAGAGCAGGAATTCGCGCAGTGTCGGCTGTTTTTCGGTGCGCTCGACCGAGATCGCAGTGGTGTTCATCTTTGCACGCCTCGGAATAAAACTTTCGGTTCACTTCGTATGAACTTTTTCCAATGCGGCTTTAATTCCTTCTGCCACCGACTGTGCCGGTCCGTCTGCCCAGAAATGCATGAAGAAGAGGCGGGGTTCCTCTGTAAGCATGTGGCTATGCAAAGCGGTGACTGAAATGTGGTGCGCCTCTAACGCGGAAATTACTGGATTCACTTCATCGGCTGTCAATACGAAGTCGCCGGTGGTGGCTACGTTTGCCGATTCGGCTGCCTGGAAATTTATGGCTTCCGCTACACCGGCGGCAGGCGCGATAGTGGTTCCGCCCATGGTGACGGAGTCCGCGCGCGGAACTCCGTACGAGAGCACTCCGCCTTTGAAGGCGCCCTTTCGTCCAACGCTGTCCTCAACCGTTTTCACCCAGGCTGGCGGCGCGGGTTCTTCGGCCGCAGCGGCGGGCTTATCGAGCGGCGTTTTGGAAACCGCCAAAGCTACACGCAATGAAGAGGCGAGTTGAGACGCGGCGCCGTGTCCCATGTAATGCATGTACATAACGCGCGGCGTTTCATCGATCAGGTGGTTGTGCACGGCGGAGATCTCAAAATTCGCCGAGCGCAGTTTTTCCATCACCGGGTTTAGCTCACCTTGAAGAAGGACCAAATCGCCCATGACCATGGCATTGTCGTCCGTCCCCGTGAAGGCGGCCCAGGAACCGAGAGCCAGGCCCGGTCTTATCGCCAGTCCGTGGACGGAAACTTGCAAGTCCGTTCTAGGGAATCCGACTTTGTAAACATCACCGATCTTTTGACCGGACCAGCTCAGGGCTTGGTCGATTTTCGCGGTGTCGAGTCCCTGAGCAGAAACAGCCATTGGCATCGCTAGCAGCGAAACGAAGATCAACAAGCGTCTAATAAATTTCATGACATCCTCCGAGAAGAGTTTAATAACGGCGAAATCATTTTCCTGAAACCGAGTGGTACAGTCCTTCCATAAGCTGAATCCCGCGCTCGAGAAGTTTGCCGTCGGGGATTCCTTGTTTCGCCCAGCCATTTAGCACCTGGTCAATTCCAAACCCTTCTTTGCGGCCAAACTTTTCGTCGACAAGATCTGCGTCATGGATGATTTCTCCGATTACTTCCGCTTTCTTGTCACGAATGCGAAATGATTTTTGCAAGGTTTCGAATGTGCAGTCCTCGCCACGATGGCCGAAGCCGCCGTGAAACATGTCGAAGGGAACTGCTTCGCGGGGAACACGTCCTTCAGTGGCAAACGTAAACCGCGCCTTTTTGTCGATGAAACGCTGAATCAACCAGGCTGACGCCGATCGGTCGATCCCAGGCCGAGGCCGTGTGGCCCAAACTCTTCCCACGTAGTCCCGTGGCTTGACCTTGGCTGTTTCTCCCGTACTTGTCGGCAACGTATCGGCACGTGCAAGAAGTTCCTCCACGCGCTTTTGCAGAGGGCTGTTGAAGAAATCGATCTCTACAATCTCTCGGAAACGAGTCCTAAGGCGGGTCAGATGACCGAATGCCCGCTTTTGGCGCGGGATAGAGGAGAGTTTCCGAAGTTCGCGAATCAGTTCCGTGTATTCGCGAACACGCGCTTCACTAAAGCGACCAATCAACTGAGGAGTCGAAAGATTGTCAATCGACTGAATCTTGACAACAGATGCATCGCCTGCATATTTGCGGATCGCTGTAGCTAGCCACTCGAACCGTTCCTGATTCGTGGGAGTGTTCGGAAGTAGGTAGCCAGAGTTCCCGAGCGGCACCGCACCATAGCGTTGCAGCTTTCGCCAGACTTCAACTCGTTGACTTGCCCGCTTTGTGGGAAGGCTAAACGTCAACAGCAACCACGGACAGGCGCTCTTGTAAATAGCTACTGTCATTTCAAATTGATGTTATAGCTATAGCTACTAATTGTCAAAAGAAGATGTCGAACCGTCCGCAATAAGCCGTACTACGTTTTAGGCCCTTGCTTGTGGCTTATTAGATAATTGGTTTGTTTCCGTGGTGCGCACCGCCCAATGAAAGGGCCGGCAAGCTGCCGGCACTACAAAAACGAAAAGCGCGCACCACGAGAATCATTTTCTGGCAGTCACCAGGGCGTATAAGGAACCGCGTTCGGCGGTCACTTTCCGGTCTTAGCTTTTGTACTGTTTTTGTCCGGTTTTACCGCCACAACGCCGCCAGGTGTGAAGAAGTGTTCTGTGGCCGGAACCAAATGCTCTGCACCCTTGGCATTGGAGTACACGCCCCAGACGTCCAGTACGTTTGTAATCGATTTACCGCCAGCAACAGTCGTTGGTGGGACCAGGATGATCACCCAGCCCTCAATGAATGCAGGGGCCGGTGGCGCTGCCGCGCCGAGAAGCGTTCGGATGATCGCGCAGTCCACGTACTCAGAAAAGTCGTTCTGCAAGCTATCTTGGACCAATTGAGACGGAGGAATTTGCGTAGTTCCTTCAGGTAGGGAAATAACCGCCTTCTTTATGAAAGAGACGGAGGTTTCGGATGTGAATAGGCTCGAAGCCGGATTGTGGATGTTGATGGAAGTGTAGTATGTGCCGGGAGCGACGGCCTCGGTGGCAATCGGTCCGCCCGCCGCGGTTGACGGCGTGCCGCACATAAACTTCGCTGAGTATTCCGAAACCTGGCCGCCGACTTGCGCGGATGCGGACATGGCGCCAAAAATCAAAGCGAACATCGAAAAAGCAAAGAACCGAATACACCCCTTTCCCGAAATGCGATTTCCGTGAGTGTTCATATTGATTCTCCTCAAAGATTTGAAATTTGGGAACTTCCCGGGGCTTGATCGCGCGGAGAGCGCGACCGAGCTATTATACCTAGCACAACGTCGTTCTCAATAAATTACGAACGCGTTAATCCTTGGCGACAGGCACGGTATTGCTGGGGTGCGGACAGGTTCAGAGAACTAAGAAAGAATATAAGCGGCTATATCCGAATGGCCGGATTGAGCATTTCCGTATCGCATTTGAAATTGCTATGGCGCTTTTCATGGCCCTTGGAGTGGTGTTCTAGTTCACCAAATAGAACTTCCATCTCGACCAAGACAAGGCACTCGTGCTCTGGCCAGCATGCGCAAGAGCCGTTCCCCGCTCTTGTCGATGAACGTGACTTCGTTGAGGTCCACGATGCACGTGCGTCCGGCATCCGTGCGGTGGTTCACCTTCCCGGTTCGCCGTCGAAGGAAAGCCAGGGCAAGCACTCGATACCCCACCGCAAGAGAATCCTCATAATCTCGGCCGGCACAGTGGCGGCGCGCTGGTCCTCGCAGAGGCAGGATTGCTCGACGGTCGACGAGCAACCACCCATTGGTATTACGCTAAAGAAATGCAGCGCCGCTACCCTAAGATCGCGGTCCACGAAGATCGCATCTTCATGATCGACGGACCAATATGGACATCGGCCGGCATGAGCGCAGGAGTGGATCTTGCGCTGGCTCTGTTGGCGGACGATCTTGGGGGCCGACCTCGCTCGTGTGGTCGCCAAAATACTGGTTGTCTATCACCGTCGTGCGGGCGGGCAGTCGCAGTTCTCGACATTGTTGGATCTGGACGCGGAATCCGATCGTATCCGGACCGCGCTCGCCTACGCGAAAGAACATTTGAGCGCGCCCTTGCCGGTTCAAGCATTGGCACGCGTCGCGTTTCTAAGCCCCCGGCAATTCAGCCGACTGTTCAGGGAGGAAACGGGACAGTCACCCGCGAAAGCAATTGAACGGCTGCGCGTGGAATCTGCACGGCTGATGATGGAGGCTGGCCGCTTCTCCGCCGAGGAAATTGCCAGTAAGAACGGTTTTGGAAATCGTGAGCGGATGCGGCGTTCGTTCGTCCGGGCATTCGGACAGCCTCCACAAGTAATTCAACGTACAGTAAACGCTTTGATCCAATAACCGGGCCAGTGGACCTACCGTCTAAATGTGAAGCACGTTGGTCACGGGTCGCCATATCCGATTTTGCGTTCGAAGCGAATAAATAGCGCTTCCATCTCAAACGTTGCGGGCTTCGGCTAGGAACAAAAACTGTCATTGAAACGTATCTAGTGCGGAGGATTCATGAGTTCAGGATCAAGAGCTCCGGACCCAGTACTGCCCACCCTCCATCCTGCTCTGCCTCGGCCCAATGCTTGGCGGAAAATTTTCATAGGCCCGAACGGTGTTCGCGCGGGCTGGCGATTTATACTGTACGTCTTGCTCTTCGCGGGACTTGTATATCTCTTCCAGAGGATCCTAAAGTTCATTCCTTCGTTTGTGGAAATCGTGCGCACGGGCCAGAGAGAAGGAATCCTTACGCCGCAGTTTGAATTCATTTTTGAAAGCACGATTATCGCAGCAGCGTTAGTGGCAGCCGGCATCATGGCGCGATTCGAAAAGAGGCCCTTCGGAGTTTATGGCATTCCTTTTGAAAAAGCGTTTGGAAAGCTCTTTTGGCAAGGCGTTCTCTGGGGACTCATATTTGAAACGGCAGGAATGTTGATAATTTCCGCGCTCGGCGGTTTCTCATTTGGGAATCTCGTGCTTTCAGGCGGCGCGCTCGTCAAGTACGCAATTTTGTGGGCTATAGGTTTCGTTATGGTGGGAATCGCGGAAGAATTCACCTTTCGAGGTTACACGCAATTTACGCTTGCGACTGGAATCGGCTTCTGGCCTTCAGCAGTTTTGCTATCCGCGGCGTTCGGCGCGATTCATCTTGGCAATGCCGGGGAAGGATGGGTTGGGGCGCTTTCTGTTGCTCTGTTTGGCTTTTTTGCCTGCTTCACTCTAGAACGCACGGGAAATCTCTGGTTTGCAATCGGCTTTCATGCCGCGACTGATTATGCCGAAACCTTCATCTTTTCCACGCCAGATAGCGGACTACTGGCTCAAGGGCACCTTTTGAATTCCAGTTTTCACGGCCCGCGCTGGCTCACTGGTGGGACTATCGGACCGGAAGGCAGCGTAATAGATTTTGTGGTGTTCGCTTTGGCATTTGTAGCGTTCGCCAAGCTTTATCCTTCGACGCTGGCGCCGCCGAGGGGCTAGAGCATTTTCGATTGAGCGTCAAGTGCTGATTAACGACGGCGACGTGATGCCGGCGCAATTCACGCCGGATCGCATCATCAAGCCTGACGTGCAGGGCCTGCTGAAGAAGGTCTCGGTCTGGCCGAATCATGAATATACGGACGAATATCCCGGGAAAATGCCTGCAAAGATTACCGTCCGACCACAAGACGGGAAAGTGATCGAGCACGAGGTTCAGGACTACCCAGGCCTCGCATCCCATCCGTTCACATGAGAGGACTCCGTCGAGAAGTTCGACAGGCTCGTGGCTGGCCGCGCAGACGAAGGGTTGTCACGGGAGATCAAGGACGCTGTGGGTTCAGTGGAAAATATTCAAGTCAGGGACCTGATGAAACTCCTTGGCCGCGTCAAGGCAGCGGCTTCGGCTGCGTCATCGAGTACTCGCTGACAGAACGCAAGAGAGAGACTGCAAGAAGTGCTGTCTTCGAAGCTGGTAGAGATCAGCTGGGATGATAGTAGACGAACGGAGAAATCATCGGTGATGAATCGGAGCGCAATCCTACTTAGTTGACGTGTGTGCCCGCTGCCGAGCCGACCTTGCCCGACAGCCAAAGCCCTCGATATAGTAGCTGGTCCATGGCAGGCTGAGACCGCCGCTCCCTGCCTTGCACTCAACACGAGGAGTTCGTTGTCACCGTGGCGAAGACAAACGCAGCCAAGTCGAAGGAATCAGAGAAAGGCAAATTGCGGATCGGCAATGATTGGAATGCTATCCGTATCATCGCACTCTCGCAAAGCAATCCACTCAAGGCCATCGCGGAGTTGGTCGAAAACAGCATCGATGCGCGTGCCAAGATCATTACCATCACGCGCGGCCGCGAGCAAGGCGAGCACTATCTAACGGTCAAGGACGATGGCGACGGCGTCCCGCGCGATCTGGACGGACTGCCTGACTTCAAGTACGTAGCAACTCATATCTGCGACTCGGTCAAGCGACGCTTGAAAGCAGAAGGCGGTGGAGGCGGCTTACAAGGGGAATTTGGCATCGGTCTTTTGAGCTTCTGGACCGTGGGCGACACGCTCACGATGACTTCCACCGGTGCAGATCAGCGTGCTTATCAGATGGTTATGAACAAAGGGAATCCCCGCTACATCGTGAAGCCCCGGCGAGTGCTCTTTGCTGAGCGGGGCACTGAACTCAAGATCAGGCCCTTGCTCGAGGGCATCCGCGGATTGAGCGGCGAGAAAATCCAGTGGTATCTGGCCTCCGAGCTGCGCGACCGTATTCGCAATACGCAGGTTCGTGTAACGGTGATCGATAAACTTGCGCGCAAGCAGTACCAGGTCGAGCCGAGACAGTTCGAAGGCCGCTTGCTCCACAAACTGCCGACGATTCGGTCGTCATTCGGCGAGGCGTATGCCGAATTGTATCTCACAGAGCCGGCCGAGGACTCCCGGGTCGCCCTTACCCGAGATGGCACGCGGGTGATCGCTGATATCGGAACGCTGCCCGGTTTGGAGCGCCCGCCGTGGAGTTCTCGCTACTTGCAGGGCCTGATCGACGTGCCCTACCTTAATCTCACGCCCAGCACGCGTTCCGGGATCGTGCACGATGAATGCTATGGGGCCTTCGTGAAAGCTTTACTACCGCTCGAAGCAAGCCTCAATGGCCTTATCGACGCACAGCGCCGGGCCGAGGAAGAACAGGCAAACCGGGAATCCCTACGCGCCATCCAACGTGCGTTTCGCGAGGCCATGCTGGTCTTGCCGCGCGAGGAATATGACTGGTTTGACATCCACTCGCGCTCGCCGCAAGCGGTCGGTGCCGAAGTGCCACCGGAGCGAGGCGTAGAGGCCCCAAGTGCAGAGCAAGAGAAGGGCGTTCCGGAACCGAGCGGAGGTGAATCTACCCAGCGCCAATTCTTCAACCATGCGGGGCCTCTGTACACTGTCGTGATTTTACCAGCGGGAAGCACTTTGACAGTGAGCCAGAGCCGCCGCTTTCGCGCGCTGCCCCGGGATCGTTCGCGCCGACGAGTCGAGCAAGACTTGACATTTGCCTGGAACATCGTCGAAGGGGGTGGCACTCTATCGTCCACGTCCGATCAAGAAGTGAGCTTCGAGGCTCCTTCGTCGCCGGTTCTCGTGCGTTTGTCCGTCGCCGTCTCACAGCGCGACTTGCGGTGTACTGCCGAGGCGCTGATCACCGTTACCGACAGCCT
>Ga0073928_10011906_pt1 | contig 10068 bp, 9 predicted proteins | sample PaiPotPPA55metaG_FD_76969 | JGI IMG/M metagenome (GOLD analysis project Ga0073928, IMG submission 76969) | Iron sulfur acid spring bacterial and archeal communities from Banff, Canada, to study Microbial Dark Matter (Phase II) - Paint Pots PPA... ... | reverse complement strand
TTTCAAGGAGGCAAAAGCTCACGGTCGCTTACTGGTGCTCATCGAAGCGGAGAGTCTTTTTAACGACGGCACGGCGGCGGTTGCTTTCGGGGTTGTGGTCGCCCTAGCTTCAGGTCAGCAACTAACGGCGCTTGAAATCTCTTCGATGCTGGCAAAGAACATCGGTGGCGGCGTTTTGTGCGGCGGCGTGGTTGCTCTCGGGGCGTTGCTGCTCGCCGGTCGAACCAACGACCATTTGGTTGAGATTACGGTTACGACTGTAGCCGCGTATGGCTCTTTCTTGCTGGCGGAGCATTTTGGCTGGTCAGGCGTCCTGGCGACGATCACGGCAGGGCTCGTGATGGGCAATTTCAAGTCGTTCGGCGCGATCTCGAACCGGGGAAAAGAAGCCCTCCAGGCATTTTGGGAGTACGCCGCTTTCGTTGCGAACTCGCTGATTTTTCTCCTGATCGGAATGCAGGAAGCCCACCAGAATTTCGCCGCGATTTGGATTCCAGCGGTGACGGCGATCGCATTGGTGACGCTGGGCAGGGCGGTTGCAATGTATCCTTGTTGTCTTGCTTTCTCGGGTTCCTCGCTTCGCGTCACGATGAAACATCAGCATGTCCTGTTTTGGGGAGGGTTGCGGGGAGCGGTGGCGTTGGCTCTCGCCCTCGGACTGCCCTCTGAAGTCCCGCAGCGCGAAGAAATTATTGCGATCAGCTTTGCGGTAGTTGCCTTTTCCGTCTTCGTGCAAGGCCTGACTATGGTGCCGTTTCTTCGCAGGATGGGAGAGATCCCTCACTAAAGGGTTTGGCCGTTTATTGCAAGGCTCAGGCGGGTGGAACAAGGGCGCATAACGCGCCCTCTCTCCTGAGCTGCCGGTTGCGGGCAATTCGAACCGCGTCGGGTTGGGGTCGTGCCAGCACCTCTCGAATTCACTGTGAGCGCAGGCGGCCGAATTCACTGCGTTTCAAACTTCATCACGACTTGGCCTGAATTGGACGGTCCTCTTTAGGTCGACGCGCTTCCGTTCCTGATGAAGTTGTTGAGATAGCAATCCGCCAACTCCGGAGATCTCGTGTTTCGGCCGGGCCTGGCTCCTTAAGCAACCGCGACCTTTGCAGGGCTCGGCAAGGTCACCGCAAAGTGACGTTTTCTACTCAGCGATCGATCCTTTGCGAGGAGCCAGAATTGTTGACTGACCCATTGACTGACTCCTTTTCATCTTTTGGAGAATCCGGTTCCCCGCTTTCTGTACCGCTTTATTGGTATATTGTACCAGTGGCCTCGACTGCCGCGGCGCTCAATAAGTGATCGACGGGAGATACGCGCCGGTGGGCTCATTGTATAGCCCTATGGTCATCAGAGTCGTCTGTGACACCACGCGCAGACCCTGAGCCAGGCACCAGCGGAAGACTTCACCGTTTCTGGACGGCAGAAGGAAGCCCGTACCGGAAAACTCGGGAGCCGCGCCGATCAAGGCTTTCAGATCGTCGTTGGTTGCGCTGACCGCATGTTGGAACAAGCCGATTCCGGTGGAATAACCCGTGATATTGCCCAACCGTTCCACCACATGAACGGTCGCCTGGCCGATTGCATCCAGTAGTTCGCCTCCACGGTCCACGCCATGGATCCGCCGGCAAAGCTCGTTGCACGCCGGCAAATCCTCGCGGGTGGCCAACCGGACTTCATGGCCCGGAATCTGCAAGGCGAGAGGTTTCCCTTGCAGCACCGAGAGCGTCTCCCGGGTATCGAAACCCAGCTTCGTATAGAGAGAAAGCGAACGATAGTGGTAGGCGGTTTGCACCAGCCGGACACCCGGAGCGTGCCGCTGTTCTGCCCGATCCATTACCGCGACCATGAGTTGTCGCCCGATCGAGCGGTTCATCGCCACCGGGTCGACCGTAATCGGGCCCACCCCTGCAATTGGCGACCGCTCATCCAGGAAATTGCTGCCGGCCACCCTGCCGTCGAGCTCAGCCACCACCGAATAGAACCCCGGATGCGACAGCAGCATTCTCGCCGCGACCGTCGCCACTTCGACAGACGGAAAATCGGGTGGCCCTATCGTGTGAAATGCTTCGAACATGATCCTTCCACACTCTTCCGCGTCTTCGATCGTGCCGCTCCGGAGCGTGGGACTCAATGATTCTGCCTGTGCTGCTTGCATCTTTTGATAACCTCCAAAAGCAATTGCCGTTACCTTCCCAAACCTACCAGCCCAAGTGAGGGTGATTATATATGAATTATCCTCTTCATTTGCATCAGAATTAGCCATCTAAGGCGGTCCGATAAGGACAGGTCAACTGTCGAGCGCGGTGGATCGACATCGGAGCTTCAGATTTCGCCTGCATCTTCCACTACTTGGCCACCTTTGACCTGTCCTCATTCTAACGGTCGGCCTCATCATTAATCATCTCTTAAACGCTCTCTTCATCTAGTCGTTAAACAGCTTGCCGAGGTACTCACAGCGAGCCGCTTAGTTTTCGCTTTTTCCAGTCACCTTTCACGCTTCTTGCCCCGTCAGCAGCTCAGACACGAAATGTCGGCAGTTCAAAACAAAAGACTTGTCGGGCTCGATAAGCTTGCTCATAAATCGCTCCCGGCATCGGCGAAAGTTACTGAATCCGTCAGTGCAAGTCCTTTTGGCCTCAAGGCGGAAGCCGACTACGGTCCGCTATCGATCCTGGGAAATCGCTTTGGCAAAGGAACGACAGAACTAAGAGTCTGATGCCAGAACAATTTCATGAAAAACAAACACACCGTGATCGGTAAAATTCAGCGGGGGTCCGTTCTGACCCTTGCTGTCATAGCGGCCCTAAAGCTTTCGAGCGCAAGCGCGATAGCTGGAAATAACAAGGTAAACAGCGATCTACCGTCGGCACTGGCCAAGTCAGCGACAGTCTCGCACGTTGAACCTGGCAAATCCCTTAATGTTGTATTCATACTGGCGTCAAAAGACCCCAACGGCGCGACCGAGTTTGTTCGCCGGGTTTCAACGCCGGACGATCCTCTGTACGCCAGGTTCTTAACGCCGGAACAATTCGGGGCCGCTTACGGTCCAACCGACAGCGATTACGAAGCCGTCAAAACCTGGGTGACTCAAAACGGTCTAAGCCTCAATGAACTAAGCCTCAGCCACACCACACTGTCGGTGCACGGCACAGTAGCTCAATTTGAATCATTGTTTGCCACCAGCATCGATAATTATCAGGCGCCGGACGGCAAAATCTTTTTCTCTGCCAACGCTGCTCCGAGTGTACCGGCCGAAATCGCGCTTCGCTTGTCGGGAGTTATCGGCCTCTCCAATTATGCTGGATTTGTGCCGATGGTAATCCGCAAACCGGCTCAGGACGCCAACGGAGTACATACGGATGGCGCAGGCGGCACCGGGCCGGGTGGAGCCTATAGCGCATCAGACTTGCGTACGGCTTACGAAATTCCGGCTCATCTAAGCCCGCAAAAAACGCAGACCGTCGCCCTATTTGAACAAGGCGGCTTTGCTAAGAGTGACATCATTAAGTACGAAAAAGAGAATGGTCTCCCCGACGTTCCCGTCAATGTGCATAAAGTGAATGGGTACGGTGGAGGGATCAACGATCCCAATATCGAACTCGAAGCCGTCTTGGATATCGACATGGTGATCGGTATCAACCCCGCTGTCGCCGCGGTAAATGTTTACGAAGATGGTGACGATTCTTTCGGTGTGGCGCTGCTCGATGCACTAAAAGACATGGCAAACGATAACACCGCCCAGACCGTCAGTATCTCCTATGGGACCGACGAAGTCATCCAGGGCACAACCCAGATGGCCGCTGAAGGCGTTTTATTTCAGCAATTGGCTGCCCAAGGTCAGTCGGTTTTCGTGAGCTCGGGCGATGACGGTGCCTATGGCCGAACTGGGATCGGACTCAATGTTTCCGATCCCGGCAGTCAGCCTAACGTCACTTGCGTTGGTGGCACCACCCTGTTTACCGGACCTAACAGCGTCTACGCTGATGAAGAAACCTGGAATGATTTAGCGACGGGATTCGGAGCGACCGGCGGCGGGGCCAGCACCTATTGGACGATTCCAGAATGGCAAGTCCGCACCCTTTACTTCCGCAAACCGGGAGGCTTCGCTAAACAACTGGATGCTGAACCGGGTACAGTTGGCAGCAGCAACGGAGCTTCTACCACGATGAGAAATATTCCGGATGTAGCCGCGGTCGGAGATCCCTTGACTGGGGTCTCGGTTTATTCAGCGATTAATGGCGGATGGCAGCAAGTGGGAGGAACCAGCGTTTCGACACCGATCTGGGCAGGCTATCTCAGCATCATTGATGCTGCCCGGGAAATCGTTGGGTTAGGCCGGTTCGGTCTCATCAATCCCGATCTCTATTTTTTGGCATTCACCGAGCCGGGTCTGACTGACGTCAAAGATGGTACCAATGGGAATGCCGCTCTGTATGGGGGAATTCCGGGATATAGCGCCGGGCCGGGGTACGATGACTGTACAGGTTGGGGCTCAATGTTCGGAGAATTATTCGCCGCCAACAGCCTGGTTGTTCATCCAACAATTATCGGCAATGTGCCGCCCCCACCCACTGGTTTCAGCGGAACCACAGAAAAGACCAGTGCCGATCTGAAATGGACCAAAACGCCAAGAGCGAATGGTTATCTAATCGAGGTCACCCAACCAGGCACAAATGCGATTACATTTTACATCGCCAAAGACACCAGTGTCCAACTCACTGGCTTGACGCCAAAAACGACTTATGTGGCGTCGTTGTTCCCAGTAAATAAAAACGGCACGAACCTTCTGTTCAATACGATATATATCACGACAAAATAGAAACGTTAAAAGTCGGACGCCTGTCCTGAGCAGGGCAGGCGTCCGTCAAACGGGAGTGCCGTTAGGGCGGAAATCTCGGCGCTGGCGGCAACAACGATTGGCGACCTTGCTGCCTTACCTGGCAATCGTTTTGAAAACCTGAAAGGTGACCTCCCGGGTTGGCTCGAAGCCGGCGGACTCGGGGAATCCTCGGGTGGGCGAAATTCCGGTTCCTCCAGACAGACAAGACCGATCTGCGCCATGTCTGACTGGTGATTTGTGATTGGTGGGGGACCGGGACCGGCACGTCCCGTGGCTTAGCCCGCGTTTCTTAGACACACGGGCAGCCAGAGGACTTTTCAAACTAGACTCATGCTGCCGCGCCGGATTTACGGCTTTCCTCCAAAGCTGGCATAGTCATCGAGCTCAGCGGCTTCGAACCAGGTTTTGATGTCTTCACGGGTTTGGGAATGTTGGCTCACGTATTCGGCGGCAGCCAGATCACCGGAATCCGAGGGATGGACGACCACGCCGCTGAGAATCTTTTTAGCGGAAGCAAGCGTTTCGGGATCGCGTCCGGTGACGATGACCTTCGCGCCCTCGGCGCTTAAGAGTTGGGCGGTGGCCAGGCCGATCCCGGTAATGCCGCCAGTGATGAGAAAGGTTTTGGTATTCATGCGTTTTCTATAGGCTCAATTTCGCGGCATCGGAGGGGTTGCGGATAGTGCCAATTGGAGATTACGGTGATGCGCAATTCGCATCACTCTTTCCGCCGTGATAGAAAAACTCCGACTATTCCTGGTCATCATTGAAGAAGGAAGCCTCCGCCGCGTCGGCGGTCACTCGCCAGATACAACTGTTAGAACACGATTTGGGAGGACAAATTCTTGAGCGCGCTTCCTCCGGGGTTCGTCCGACGATCGGAGGACAGGCTCTGGCGCGGAAAGCCCGAGGGTTGTTGGCCGATTACGATTCGGTGATGGCCGAGGCTCGACGCCTGGTTCGCGGGGAAAGCGACCGCTTGCGTATCGGCTACGTGGCTTCCGCGATGCAGCAGTATTTTGGCCCCGCTCTGGCTAAGCTGCGCCGCGCGTATCCGAAGCTTAAGCTCAAAATGCTCGATCAAACGCCTGGCGAAATAATAACGGCACTACGCGGCGGCGAAATTGATCTGGCCTTAACGGTTGGTGGCGCGGGTCTCTTGTCGCGTGATTTTTATACCCAGAAATTAGCGAGTGTACCGAGTTTGGTTACGCTCCCCCTTGAGCACCCGCTGGCTTCTGAAAAGCAAATTTCAATTTCCAAGTTAAAAACAGAGTCCTTCGTTCAGGTACCGGAGAGTGTCGGGCCGGGATATAACCAAAGAATCGCCCGGTTCTGCCTGCGATTTGGCAAATTTCGTCCCCGCTTTGTTTCGATTGGAGTAGGAAACAGCCTGGAGGAAGGGCTGGTGATTTCGGCGAATGAAGGGGCGGTTTCGTTGCAACCGAGCTTTATTTCGCACTTGCGTATTCCGAACGTGGTGATGGTTCCGATCGCCGAAAAGCGAGCCACATGGGATTTATTCATCGCATGGCAAAGAGGGAGAATGTCCAACCCTTTGCGTGCCTTGCTCGACAGTTTTCAACTCAAGGCCAAGTCTTAAGAGAACAAGAGAGCAGCAAAAAAGGGGTCAGTCATCAATTCTTGAGAGTCTTGCCGCTGTCTCTAACTCAGAAATCGGTCGCTCGAAGGTTCCCTTCCAGTCAGGATGTGGTCGAGGCGCTAAACGCCGCATTTTCGCGACCTGGATTCTGAAGCCGGATCAACAATAGGCCGGCATGACTCCCTGGCTTGAACTTTCTCAAGTCAGAAAAGTCCAAGTCTTGGGTAACCAGCAATCGTTCTTCCTGCTGGCATCGAGTCCAAAGCCGTTCATCCGAACTGCCTACGAGTCCCTCATCGACAACAGTTTCGACGTCATGTCCGATTGCAGCGAGCTCGCCTTTGAGTGACGCGGGATGTTCTCATCGAGTTTGAGTTTCACTCGAGAGTTGGCGCCGCGAGGAGCGGTAAGTCTTCCTTTGCGGTCGCAGCCGCGAACGCGACAACCGCGCGAAGCTGATCCTCAGACAGAGAAGGATAGTCTTTTAGAATCTCATCGAAAGAGGAGCCTTCTGCGAGGCTTGCGAGGACGGTCCGAAGTGTAACCCGCGTGCCGGTTATAACGGTCTCGCCACCACAGACCCCGGGGTCCCGTTGGAAATACTTTGCGAAATCCATATGTCCTTCCGGCCCTAAAATAACATGGATATGTGGTCGCGGCATCGCTGCGAATGAAACAGCAGGTCAACATTGTCAAGAATTGTGCCTCCTCGCTGTTTCAAGTGGTAATAGGTTGGGAGAGGGCTGCTTCGAAGAGTTTACCGATCCCATCAAATTGCCATCACGCCAGCGCGGTGATCCATTCCTCGTGAATATCGGCTGTCCATTTGGCGCGGAACAGGTCCGTGACGGCCAGCTGCATAAGAATATCCCTGACTGGTGCCGGATAAAGGACGTTCGCGGCAAGGAGCGCCGTGTAGGAACTCATCAGCGCTTGTAGCCCATGTCATGCTCCTGCGCATCCGCAACCAGCTGATCGAGCACAGCTTCACGTTCGGCGTCAATCTTGGCCTTGTAATTCATTACATCTTCCATGCGGATCCGCCGATGCGCGCCAACTTTACGATATGGGATGGCGCCTTCATCGAGGAGCTTGATCAGGAATGGCCGGGAAACGTTGAGTACCTCGGCAGCTTCCACCGTGGTTAGCTCAGCATTCTCCGGAATGATGGCGATGCCCCGCCCGGCCGCCATGGCTTCGAGAATATCCAACAAGAGCGTAACGGCCCCCGCCGGAAGCTGTATAGGTTGTTCGTGCTCAGCTTCGACACGCATCGTTAAGGGGCGATTGTGCCGCGCATAGCGCGACAGACGCTCTCCGGAATCACGTGCAATGGCGGAGTCGCGTGCCGTAGGTGGTGGCTGTCGATGTGGAAGCAGCTTCATGTGGTTTTACACATACCGCGCCAATGAAATAAATGCAATGAACGAATTAAGTGAAACGATGCGTCACTCCTTTCTCTAGTGTCGTTGAAAGACACTCTGGCGGGGCCGCTGGTCCATCAAGCGGCGTGACCATCAGCCAAGAGGCGGCGAGCTATGCCTTGCAAAATGGCGACAAAATTGCCGACCCGCATCGGCGCGCAGCCGGAGCAGAGACACAGCGCTTTTTTGGTCAAGGCATTGACCGACGGCGGCTAGCACGCGGTCCAAAGCGTTGGATGGCTTTAAAAACCTCTTCCTGGTGTTGATGCGGCGCCAGGTTCAAATTTTCCGCTGTGAGCGCCCAAAGTTTTGGAAGATCGAGATCACTGGCGTAAGGCTTGCCGGCCTCATCCAGTATGTGTTTGCAAACACTCTCCAGCAACATTCGCAGCTTTTCGACTTTCTCCAGAAGGGTCTGCTCATCTTCGTGTTCGAACATGAAATTATTTGCTATTCATAATTCGAAAGGGAGAAGACTCCAAATGCCGACAGCCAGCTAAACCAAAGCGTTTGAGAGGTTGGCGAACTCCGCGTATTCCCAAGTCACGATCACAGTGCGTTTTCCCTTCCAAAATTAATTCTGTTTCGGCTCCGAAGGTTTGCTCGTTTTTGGCAAAATCCTATGAGCGTCTTAACTGACCCGCTCATGATTCGTCTCCTTAATAACTCTCGGCCAGGGCCGGAGCTTTCTATCCCTTGCGCGGGGTGCGCTCCGGACCTCGCCCGATTCGTTTTCCAGATGAGTCACTTGCTCAACGATAAAGTCGGCTAGTTTTCGCACTGCCGGGACGGTGAGATTTTTTCGATAATAGAGTGCAAGATTGCATGGAGGCAGAGGAGGAAGACCAGCCTGTTTTCCCACGATCTCGATCCCCGGTTTCAATGAAATACCAGTCAGTACGGAAAGGCCCAAGTCGGCCTCCACAGCGGACTGGATGGCATGGATGCTGCCTCCGTCGTAGACGATTTCCCAAGTTCGGCCCGCCTTCTGCAAGGCGTCGAGACAGAGAGGCCGGAACCGGCACTCGCGACCAAACATGACGAGCGGCACTGGATCCTTTTTCGTATCAATCTTTGAGTCGTCCGCCTGCACCCAGATGAGCTTTTCTTTTTGGAGATGCTGCTCGTGAAGCCTCGGGGCGCTCTTGTACTGGGCCATCCCGGTGTATCCAGCCCCCGCTATGACAAGATCGAAGCGGTCTTCGTCCAAGCTCTTTAAAAGTTCGTCGGTCATGCCCATGTCCATCACCACTCGGATCTGAGGAGAGGCTTTTTTGAAGGCGGACAACCATAGCGGCAGGTGGTGATACCCGAAGTGGGAAATGACGCCAAGGCGGATCGTCGTCATCGCGTCGGGCTTGGAGACGCGCATGACCATATCGCGGTTCAATTCCAGCAACCGGAAGGCATAGCCCAGGACGATCTCACCTTCCAGGGTCAGTTCCAACGGCGGCACCGTCTTGACGAAGAGCCGCTGCCCGAGCAGTTCCTCCAGCCGTTTGATCTTCATAGTAGTGGCGGACTGAGTGAGATGCAGCCGCTTCGAGGCTTGGGTGAAGCCATCGCTTTCCACCACCGTGACGAAGCAACGCATGAGGTCGAGGTCGATGTCGGGCACGCGCATACGTATCAAGAATACTGATAGGCCCGATTAAAACACTGAATTTCTCAAATCGCCAAGCCGGCGGTTTGCTTGGGTCGTGAAAGCAATCGTATCCGACAGCAACGCCGATACCGGCGCGGAGACAGACGCTTTCCCGGAAAAATGACAACCCCGGATAAGAAAGAAACGCCCTTATGAATACAACCGAACAACCCGTCGTCATCGTCACCGGAGCCTCGAGTGTATTTCCAGCCAACTTCCGTACTCAGGAGATTCAGGCCGACGGCGCGACAATTCACGTCCGAGTTGGCGGACAAGGCCCGGCAGTCGTGCTGCTTCACGGATTCGGAAACACAGGCGATATGTGGGCACCTCTGGCTGCCGAGCTCGCACACGACCATAGAGTGGTCGTACCAGACCTTCGCGGCATGGGGCTTTCCTCACATCCCGCCGGTGGCTATGATAAGAAAACACAAGCTGCCGATATCCGGTTCGTTCTTACTCAACTCGATATCGATCGTGCTGCGGTCGTTGGGCATGACATTGGCGCAACGGTTGCATATGCCTATGCCGCCCGTTACCCCGATAAAACCGACCGACT
>Ga0073928_10011905_pt1 | contig 10069 bp, 9 predicted proteins | sample PaiPotPPA55metaG_FD_76969 | JGI IMG/M metagenome (GOLD analysis project Ga0073928, IMG submission 76969) | Iron sulfur acid spring bacterial and archeal communities from Banff, Canada, to study Microbial Dark Matter (Phase II) - Paint Pots PPA... ... | reverse complement strand
CTCAGTTCTGGCATGGCAAGAACGGTCTTGCTGGAGTCGAGTTGCCGCCGTCGAAATGCAAGGCGGATGCGCGCTTCGGCCCGGATCTCATCATCGAAATGGTGCACAAGTACCCGCATGAGCTGACGTTGATTCCGGTCGGACCGCTTACGAATATCGCGCTGGCCGTTTCCAAGGATCCTTCCATCGCTTCCCTGGTTCGCGACATCGTAATCATGGGCGGCTCGGTCAGCGGCGGAAACGTCAACGGAGCCGCGGAGGCGAACATCTATAACGACCCGGAGGCGGCGCAGATCGTATTCAACGCCGGCTGGATGGTCACTATGATCGGCTCCGACGTGGGAGAGCGAACCTTGATGACCCGCAAGCATCTCGCACAATTGCAGGCCAACCACGGCCCACAGAGTGATTTCGTCACCAAGCTTGCGAATTTCTATTTGACCCGTTCCGAGAAGAGTGGATACTCCGGAGCCGCCATGTATGATCCGTTGGCCGTCGGCGCGGTCATTGATTCCACGCTCGTCACCCTTAAGGACATGCATGTGGATGTGGAAACCAAGGGTGAGTTCACCCGCGGAGAAACAGTGGCCAATCGCGTGGGATCAAACGAGAATAACGTGCTGCACGGGGACCACTATGAAATTGAGGGCGTCATTGAGCTGAAACCGAACGCCCGGGTTTGCCTGGCCTCCGACGCGGAGCGGTTCCTGAACCTGTTTTTCAGTCGGATTCGCGGAAAGTAAAGTGTTCATCCCGCTTAAGGACCTGAATCCCCGCCGCACCTATCCCATCGTCAACAACTCGCTCATCCTCCTGAACGTCCTCATTTTCCTTTACCAGTACACGCTCCCGCCACAGGCCTTTAAGTCGTTCATGATCACCTACGCCACCGTCCCGGCCCGCTTCCCTGCATGGCTTACCGGTCACGCTCCGTTCGAGGCCGCGTTCCTGCCGCTGCTCACCAGCATGTTCCTGCACGCCGGAATCCTGCACATCGCGGGCAACATGCTTTTCCTCTGGATTTTTGGCGACAACGTAGAGGACTTCTACGGCCACATCACCTACTTGTTCTTCTATCTGCTTTGTGGACTGGGCTCCGGCCTGCTGCACGTCCTCGTCAACATGAATTCGTCGGTCCCGGCGTTGGGCGCCAGCGGAGCCATATCCGGCGTAATGGGCGCGTACGCCATCCTCTACCCCCGCTCGCGGATCCTGACCCTCGTCTTTGTTTTCTTATTGCCGATTCCTGCTGTGCTGATTCTCGGCTACTGGTTCATCCTGCAATTTCTGTCGGCATTTGGTTCGCTCGGCTCGGTGGCTGCCGGCGGCGGAGTCGCGTGGTGGGCCCACGTAGGAGGGTTCTTGCTAGGAATGCTGATTACAACAATGGCCCGCGGTCAACAGCGGTCCGCCCGTTGGCAGTCATCGTAGAAGTGTAAAGATTGGGAACGTAAGGGGATGCTTTAAGGTGTGATCCGCTTCGACACGAACTCGGCGATCCAGTCGCCGACCTCGGCCGTCTTCTTCGTCCCGCCAAGGTCCGGGGTCAAGTAGTTCTTTAACAGCGCCTCTTTCACCGCCGAATGCACGGCGGCCGCTTCCGCTTTCCATCCCAAAAACTCCAGCAGCATTCCCGCAGTCAGCACCGAGCCTAACGGATTAGCAATGCCCTTGCCCGCGATGTTCGGCGCCGACCCGTGTACCGGCTCAAACAGCGACGTCCGCCCCGGGTGGATATTCCCTGAAGGCGCCAGCCCCAGCCCTCCGGCCAACTGCGCACCCAGGTCGCTGATAATGTCCCCGAACAAGTTGCAGGTCACGATCACATCGAATTGCCGCGGGTCGCGCACAATCTCCATCGCCAAAGTATCGATATAAAGGTGCCGCGACTCGATGTCCGCATACTCCTGCCGCACTTCCTTGAAGACCCGTTGCCAGAGGTCGTGCGCGAACGTCATGGCATTGGACTTGTCGCTCATGCAAACGCGCTTCAGTCCATTCTTCCGCGCATACTCAAACGCATAGCGAATGATGCGCTCGACGCCCTTGCGCGAGTTCACATCCTCCTGCACCGCAATCTCGTCAGCCGTGCCTTTTTTAAAGAATCCGCCGACGCCCACATACAGCCCCTCGGTGTTTTCCCGGAACACCATGATCCGGACATCTTTCTCCGTCCGGTCCCTCAAAGGCGTCAGCCGCTCATGCAGCAGCTCGACCGGCCGCGCGTTCACATACAAATCCAGCTTGAATCGCAAGCCCAGCAATATATCCCCAGCGTGCTGGTTGGAGGGAACCCTTGGATCGCCGAGCGCCCCAAAGAGGATCGCGTCGAACTCGTCCCGCAGCATCTCGACTGCCCCCGCAGGGAGTGACACCCCCTCCCGCAGGAACTTGTCCGCCCCCCAATCAAACTCGACAAATTCCAGCGGCCGCTTCCCTGCCGCGGCCACCGCCCGCAGCACCTTCACGCCCTCCGGCGTGACTTCCTTCCCGATCCCGTCGCCCGGAATAACCGCAATCCGCACCGCCGCTCCGCCCGCCCGCATAGGAATGTTCGCCACGAGCTTCTTCTCCAGTCCGTCTTGAACGCCGGTACGTTAACACAAGCGGCGGAGCTACGGTTCTCGCCCGGCCTCCACCCAGTAAACGCCGCCCAACGCCAAGGCCCCGCCAACAATCTGCATGGCCGACCCGCGCTCGCCCAACCACAAAATCCCCAAGATCACCGCCAGCACTGGCAACAAATAAGTGAACGCGCTCAACTGCGAGGCTTCCAAATACCTCAGCAGCCAGAAATACAAGAGATATGCCATCGCCGAACTGCAAACCGCCATATACAGCAGCGCTGTCCATCCCTGCCAGGGAATCGCACGCCACTTCGAAAACGGTCCCAGCGCCCGCGCCTGATGCAGGGCCACAGGCAAAATGATAATCGCGCCTGCGAAATGGTTGAACGCCGTCATCGTCAGCGCGTCATATCGCCCCGCCACCCGCTTCCCCAGCACCGCGTACGTCGCGAACCCAATCGAGCCAGTCATCGTAATCGCATCGCCCAGCAGCGACGGCGAACGCGGCGAAATCCCGTTCTCCGAAGCCAGCACGGCCACGCCCACAAACGCGATCGCCATGCCCACCACCTTGTGCCAAGTTGCCCGCTCCAGCCGAAACAGCACGGCCAGCACCAGCGTATAGATCGGCCCCATGCCCACAATCACAGCCGCGTGGCTCACCGACGTGTAGCGCAGGCCCATGGTGAAGCACATCTGATTGACCACCACGCCGAAAAATCCCAAGTAGGAAAATGTCCAGAGATCGCGAGGCGTAAGTCCTTGCAATCGCGCGCGCCGCGCATCGGCAAAAGCCGGCAATCGTGAGCAGATAAAGTAGGCAGGCACCATGGACATCCCTGCGATTGCAACGCGAAATGACGCCATGGTTACCGGTGGCAGATAGTGCAACCCGATCTTCGCGGCGATGAAGTTGACTGCCCAGACCACCACGACCAAGCCAATCGACACGGCCATGACTACGCGATTGGGTGCGCGGCCCGCCGAACTCTCGACGTACACCGAATCAGGCCAGTCGCTCTTTGCGCACAGTGAACCGCTCGATGCGATCCATCCGCGGCGCAAAGCCGATCCCCGGCCCGGTCGGCACGCTAATGGTTCCCTGCGCGGAAACGGTCACTTCCGGCTCGATAATGTCCTCATGCCAATAGCGCCGGCTCGCCGTCACGTCGCCCGGCAAAATAAAATTCGGCAAGGTCGAGAGCGCAATATTGTGCGCCCGCCCGATGCCAGACTCCAGCATCCCGCCACACCACACCGGAATGGCATGCGCCTCGCAGAGATCATGAATCTGCTTCGCCACCGTGTAGCCGCCCACGCGCCCCATCTTAATGTTGATGATTTTGCATGCTCCCAGCGCAATCGCCGCCTGCGCGTGTTCCAGCGCGTGAATGCATTCGTCCAGGCAAATCGGAGTTTGCAGGTTTTTTTGCAACTCCACGTGGCCGTACAAATCGTCCCAACCCAATGGCTGCTCGATCATCATCAAATGATATCCATCGAGCTGCTTCAGCAGCGGCCAGTCCGAAGCACGATACGCGGAATTCGCGTCCACCATCATCTTGATGCGAGGAAAATCCTGCCGCAGCCGTTTCACCTGCTCCACATCCTTGCCCGGCTTGATCTTGATTTTGACCCGCTGATAGCCGGCAGCCAACTCGCACTTTACCGCCGCGGACAGTTGGTCCAACGACTCTTTGATTCCAATCGACACGCCGGAAGCAATCTCTTCGCGCACCCCACCCAGCAGCTTCGCCAGCGGCACGCCCTTTTGCTTGGCTTCGGCGTCCCAGATGGCCGATTCCAGCCCAGCCTTCGCCATGTTGTGTCCGCGGACCGGTTCCAGCATTTCCCAAATCTCGGTAGCCGTGGAAAATTCCTTCCCCCGCACCAACGGCCAAAGATGATCGCGCAAAATGTGCCAAGCAGTCTCCGTAGTTTCCGGGCTGTACCCCGGCGTCTCTCCGGCCACGCACTCGCCCCAGCCCGTCACCCCATCGACATCCGCCTCCACCAAAATGATCCGCCGTTCGTCCGTGCGCATCGTGCTGGTCTCGAACGGCGCGATCAGCTTCATCCTCAACTCGCGGAGCCTAATCTCTCGAATTCGCATTCTCGACGGGTTCCTCTCTCCTTATGGTCTGACCTAAAAATCGCTCCACGGCGCCAGCAAATACTCGGTGCTCTTCTCCCCTGCCCGCACGGCGATCGCGGCATATCCGCGTGCGAACCAGTTCGTGAACTCCTCGCGCACTCGCGTTTGCACCGCCTGCACCCGCTGCAAATCTTCTTGCTTCCACTGCTCAAGCTCCGCAGGCAACGCAATCTCCGCCGGCGCGTTCGTCGCACTGGGCGCCAAATTTTCAATCGCCGCCACCACGCGCGGCGAGTCCAGCCACCATTCCGCCACCAATCGATCCGTATCGATCCCTCGGTGCAAAGGACTCGTCGTCACCCCGTAAAGGTTCGGAATGTATCGCCGGCAAATGGCGCCCAACCGGTTTAAATTGAAGTGCGCATTCTTCAGCTCCAGCGGATCGAAAGTCCATTCCACAAGCCGAATTCCGCGTGCCAGCGCGTCCTCACGCTGGAACAGCTTCAACATTCGCCCTACGCCGCGATCGCGATAAGCCGCGCTTACCCCGGTTTGGTGCGAGTGCAGGTACGGAACGTTTTGCCGCAGACCCACCACGGCCATCGTGTATCCCACCATCGTGTCGCCGTCAAACGCCCCCAGCACCTGGCCGCCTGTAATCGACGCCACCACGAACGTGGTAGCCGGCTCCAGCTCAAGATCGGCTTCGCGCCAGATTTCGCGCTGCAGCTCCACGCACGCCTGAAAATCCTGCAACGCGACGCATTTTCTAATCACAAAGCCCTGGGCCGCGTGCGCCGCGCTTGACGGTTGAGGGCGGATCTTTGTTTCCTCGCTCATCGCTTCCGCGCCGCCTCGCTCTTCGCAGATTCCCGTTCGCCCCGCCGCTCTTCAAAGCGCTTCGCCACTTCCCAGAGTTTTTCCTTCTCCGCACGCGGAGTCTCCGCGAAAGCCTGCCCATTCTCAACCGCAAGCCGCTCCATCTCGCGGAAGCGCCGCAGAAACTTTGCATTGGCGTTCTTCAGCGCGATTTCCGGATCGACCTGCAAAAAGCGCGCCAGGTTCACCGCCGCAAATAGCAGGTCACCCATTTCCTCTTCCGTTTTCCAGGAATCTCCTGCTTCAGAGGCGTGCCGAAGCTCATCGCCCTCCTCGCGCAGCTTCTCAAAGACTCCCTGCGCGCTCTCCCAATCAAATCCGGCCCGCGAAGCCTTCCGCGTCAACTGCAACCCTTCCATCGTCGCGGGCAGCCCACGCGGCACGCCGTCCAGTAGCGACTTCCGCTCTTCTTCTTTCTTTATTGCGGCGCTCGATTCCCGCTCGCGCGCCCCCTGCCGTTCTTGAGCCTTGATCTGCTCCCAATTGCGAAGCACTTCGGCCGCGTCCTTCGCGCGCTTCTCCCCAAAAACGTGCGGATGCCGCCGCACCATCTTCTCGTGTACTTCGCGAATCACGTCCGCCACGGTAAATCGCCCTTCTTCGGTGGCAATTTGCGAATGAAACACGACTTGCAGCAACAGGTCGCCCATTTCATTCGCGAACTTCGCGTCATCACCGCTATTCATCGCGTCTAAGACTTCATACGCTTCTTCAATCAAGTACGTGCGCAAGGTCGCATGCGTCTGCTCGCGGTCCCACGGACACCCGTTCGGCGCACGCAATCGCGCTTGCAACGCGACCAACCGCTCAAACCACTCCCCGGCCGTCAATTTCTTTTGCTTGGGCGCTTTGCGTGGAGCCTTGCGTGAACCCTTACCTGAAGAAGTCGAGCGCGATTTAGTCTTTGTCAACCGAGTCTTGCGTGAGGCCATCTTCCTTCCAAAAATTCCGGGCGCTACAAACGTTTCACTCTACAGTCGCAGCACGCATTTTGACAAGCACATCTCCGCGCCAGCCGCCTTTGTCACAGCACGCTGCGCCGCTACCCAAACCAACATCCCAATGCTAAAATTGAAAAGTACAAAACTAACGAGGAACGCACTTGCCTGACAATAAGCAGCCCGATCACAAACAAGAAGAAAGCTTTCGCGTCATCGACCGCCGCCCCTTTACCTCCGAAGGAGAATTGCGCAAGGAAGTTGTCGAAGAAGAAGAGCGCGAAGCCAAGCGAGAGGCCACGCGCGAGGCGGCGCTGCATCCGCCCGCCCCGGCCGGTGACTCCGCCAAGCTCGCGGCTCCGCCTGCGGAAATCCCGAAGCGTTCGCCCGCTTTTGAAAACCTCGTCCGCATGCTGGGCAGCAACGCTGCCATGGTCTTGGGCGCCTACGCCGATCCGCGTACCGGTCAGCCGATGCTCGATCCGGAAGCGGCACGCGAGTTCATCGACATGCTCGACGCGCTGCACGAAAAAACCAAAGGCAATCTAGCCCCCGAGGAAGACTCGCTTCTACTCGATCTTCTCGGCAAGCTGAAGATGACCTTCCTTGAGGTCAACCAAGCCGTGGCTGCGCAAGCCGCGCAGCAGGCCAAAGCCAAGACGCGTTCGTAGCTTGCCCTGAACTTGTCCAAAGGCATCTTGCCCGCGCGCGTGAAATTCCAACTTCCCGTGCGCTTCGATACAATCTCATCTAGGAAATGTCTGCTGCTCCCATAAAAGTCACCGTACTCGGCTCCGGCACGTCGATGGGCGTTCCCTCGCTCGCCTGCCATTGCCGCGTCTGCACCTCGAAAGATCCCCACGATAACCGCCTGCGCCCTTCCCTGCTGCTTTCGCGCAATGGACAGAACGTCGTGATCGACACCACGCCGGACTTCCGCCAGCAAGCTCTGCGCGCCGGCCTCGATCGTCTGGACGCTATCCTGCTCACCCACGCCCACGCCGACCACATCCTCGGCTTTGACGACATTCGCCCCTTCAACATTCGCCAGAAATCCTCGTTGCCCGTTTACAGCACGGAAGAAACGTTTCGCGTAATTCGCCGCGCCTTTGCGTATGTTTTCGATGATGCGCCGACGCAAAGCACCATACCCAGCGTCGACCTCCACGTCGTCAAAGGCCCATTCGAATTACTGGGCACCCCGATTATTCCCGTGCCCCTCTTGCACGGCGATCTTGAAGTGCTCGGCTTCCGCTTCGGCCGCGCCGCGTACCTGACCGATTTCAGCTCACTGCCGGAATCCTCCGCTGCACTCCTCACCGATCTCGACGATCTCATCATCGACGCGCTGCGCGACATTCCGCATCCCATGCACCAAACCGTCGAGCAGGCCCTGGCATTGGTCGAAAAATTGAAACCGCGCCGCGCCTGGTTCACCCATATCGCCCATGATTTGGCGCACGCGGAAACGAACGACCGTCTGCGCAAGCTTGGGCTACGCCATGTGCAGCTCGCGTACGATGGCCTGCAATTCGATGTGCGCGTCGATGATCCCCAGCAACCAGCGCAGCCCGCCGCTACGGTTTTCCCCGCGACGATTGCGCCGGCCACGAAGCCAGTCGACGCGAAACCGGCTGCCGTCGTGGCCTTCATCTCGCCCGAACAATGGGCCGCTCACTACACCGCCTCCGGCCGCGGCAGCATTCTCGCCATCGGCAACTTCGACGGTATCCACCTCGGCCATCAAGCCATTCTCCGCGCCGCCGTCGAGCGCGCCGCGAAAACAAGAGAAGTCGCCACCGCGCTCACCTTCGACCCTTCTCCTCGCAAAGTCCTCCGTCCGGAATCCGCTCCCCCGCGCCTATCCACCAACGAACAGCGCATGGAATGGTTCGGCACCGTAGGCCTCGAAGCCGCGGTCGTCCTTCCCTTCACGTTAGATCTCGCGCGCATCTCTCCCGAAGAATTCGTCGAGCAAATTCTCGTGCGCGGCCTTCATGTACGCGCAGTGCTCGTAGGAGAAAATTTTCGCTTCGGCCATAAGCAAGCCGGCGATGTAGCACAACTGCGAGAATTGGGCGCGCGTTATGGGTTCGCCGTAGAAATAATCCCGCCCGTAGCGTTCGAGAAAGAAATCGTCTCCAGCACCGTCATCCGCCGCGAAATCGCCGCCGGTAATGTCACCCACGCAGCGCGTCTCCTCGGCCGGCCGTTCGTCCTGACCGGCGAAATCGTAAGCGGCACCGGCACAGGCCGCCGCTTCACGTTCCCAACATTGAACCTGAAACCGGAACAAGACCTTCTACCCGCACGAGGCGTCTACGTAACGCGCACGCTGCTAGAAGGCGAAACCAAAAGCCGCCGCTCCGTAACCAACGTCGGCATGCGCCCCACCTTCAACGGCGCTTCGCTCAGCGTCGAAACGCATCTGCTCGATTTTTCCGGCGAAGTCACCGCAAAACGCATGGAAGTCCGCTTCTGGAAGCGCCTTCGCGGGGAAAAAAAGTTCGCCGGCCCCGAAGACCTGCGCGCCCAAATCGCTCGCGACATCGCCAGCGCCCGCCGCTTCTTCACCCGCCTACGCCGCTACCGCTCGCTCCGAAACGCGTCGGTTCCCGCGCGCACTCTTAGCCCAATGTAGTGGCGGGTCTTTTTTAGAGTGAGCTTCTTGCCGAAGCTCTAGGCTGCGGCTTCTTGCCGAAGCCAGACTCGTAAATTTTTCTTGCGTGAGGAAAAGGCAAAATCCGCACGCTTCGCCTGCCTACCGCAGGTAGGCAAAGACCGCGAAGTATTCGGCATCCTCTCTAGTTAGGTTAACGGTGGTGCACGCGCCATTCGAGGGTAGACTTGGCACATGGTCCGTCAGATTGCGCCCGTGTTCTTCACTATGGACATTCCCGCAACGCTCGCCTATTACACAGGCAAGCTTGGCTTCGCATGTCTGGGAACGTGGCAGGATCCGCCGGTCTACGCCATCGTGGCGCGCGACCAGCAGGTGATTCATTTCCGCTGCGCCGCGCCGCCCACCGCCAATCCGGATAAATACGCGGACGAATTGCTCGACGCGTACCTCTTCGTGGAAGATGCCGACGCACTTTATGCCGAGTACGCCGCCCAAGGCGTAGAATTCACTCGGGGACTTGGCAACATGCCATGGCACAAGCGGGAGTTCGTGGTGAAGGATTGCGATGGCCGTCTGCTGGCTTTCGGCGCAAACCTGTAGCCTTCTTCCAAGGTTCTGTAGTGGCCGTGCGACGGCTAGGATGTGTCTCCTAAGACTCCAAACAGAATGATCATGGAAGCCGGTGCGCTACGCCGCAGCAGGCTGTCCGAACCAAGTGGTCAGCGCGTCGGCGAGCCCCATCTTGGTCAGGTCTCCCACCCAGGCCACGTATCCGTCGGGCCGAATCAACACGGCGGTGGGAGCAGTGACGGGCCCGAGTGCCGGAAGCTCCCACGTACCAACATACTTGGCGTCGACCAGCTGAATCCGATCTGCCCACGGAGTGATGTCGAAGCCGCCGGGCTCACCGAGGTTGAGTAGCACCGGCCGGGCATCGTGCAGCAGGGTGAAGACCCGAAGCGGGCCG
>Ga0073928_10011904_pt1 | contig 10071 bp, 9 predicted proteins | sample PaiPotPPA55metaG_FD_76969 | JGI IMG/M metagenome (GOLD analysis project Ga0073928, IMG submission 76969) | Iron sulfur acid spring bacterial and archeal communities from Banff, Canada, to study Microbial Dark Matter (Phase II) - Paint Pots PPA... ... | reverse complement strand
GCTCTCTGCACGCCTCGATGCGGTTCGCGCGGCAGGATCGATTCTGCGAGCGACAAATGCTCTTGGCCGACCCAGCGGCTTGCGCGAAGTCTTTGACGAACTGGTGTCGGCGTACCCGCAACTTGATTGGATCGCTATCGCGGATTCCAAGGGCATCGTCGTCGGGTCAAATGGCGCGTTGCACCCAGGAGAGAGCGTCAATGCAAGTCCCTGGTTCTCCTTTGGATTGCACGAGCCTTGGCTTGGCGTCATTGGGGAGAGGTCCCATTGGCGGACGGCGCCGGCCGCAAATGCCACCGCACTCGGCGATGTGGCCGTTCCCGTGCGCGAGGAAACCGGTCGAATCGTGGGGGTGATCGCCGCGCACGTGAGTTGGCGACGGGCAGCTCATCACGCGGAGCGTCTTACCGACGAATCGGACCCCCGATCCACCACGGAGGCGTATGTCCTCGATCGCGACGGGATCGTTCTCATCGGACCAGATGCGATACGCGGTAGGGCGTGGAACGGGATCGCTAGCAACGAAACGCAGTTAGTGGCCCCTGTGGGATCTTTGATGGCAACCGAAGAGGTACCTCAATTCGAGCGTCTCCCCGATGGACGGCACGTTCTTGTGTCGCGAGCGGTGGTGAGCGCTGGTAACGAGATATCCGAGCTTGGATGGCGAGTCCAGCTCAGTGAGCCCAACGAACGGGTGTATCAGCGCGCCGATGCGTTGGCACTGAAGATTCTGTGGGTCTCGATGGGCCTTGGTGCCGCCACCGCGTTGTTGGGGACTCTGGGCGCACGGCATATGACCGCACGACTGAGGCGCCTGACCCTCTCGGTCGCCTCCATCGGCCAAGACGACACGGCGAGAATTGAAATCCCCCGCGGAGTCGATGAGGTAGCCCGGTTGGGGACCGCGTTTGCCAAGATTCTGGGGGAACTTCAGCAAGAACGCAGCGAGCTCGAGCGACGCGTTGCGGTGCGGACGCGTGAAGTCGAGCGGCTCGCGGAAGAATCGCGCTATGCCGCAATTGTACGAGAACGCTTGCAGATCGCCCGCGACCTGCACGATACGCTCGCGCATTCGATGATGGCGATCTTGAGCGAAATTCGATTTCTTCGACGACTTCAGACGCGCGACCCTGCTTCCGTGCCCGACGAGCTCGCACGTGCAGAGAAGGTTGCACATGAAGGACTACAGGAGGCGCGCACTGCCATCACGCAGATGCGCGTCAATGCGGTGCGCGAAACGGGCTTGGGTCCGGCACTTGCTAACGCGTTCGAGCGATTTATTAATCATACAGGATTGTCTGGGGATTTCAGCGCGGATGTCGAGGCCGCTCGATTTGGTGACGAGCGATCGGAAACAATTTTGCGCATGACGCAAGAGGCGCTGCGGAACGTGGAGCGACACGCGAGGGCAACTCGCGTGGTCGTTCGCCTGCGGATAACGAATGCCACTCATTTAGAATTGCGAGTGGAAGATAATGGCATTGGTTTTGATCCTCAAGTGCTTCGACCGGGACATTACGGTATTGTCGGGCTTCGTGAACAGGCAGAATTGATAGGCGCTGAGTTACACATTGACAGCAGGCCGAACGAGGGGACGACGCTTTGTGTGTTGTTGAGGTTATCGCCGATCGCGTTTGATCGCGCCGGCAGGACAATTCCGTCGTAGTCACTTGGTATCCCTCTACGTCGACGCGGGTTTGCGGGCCCGTTGCCACTTCCGTATTTCGCGCTCGTTAAGCGGGCGTCATCGATCGACCGCGGATCAAGTGTACGCGCTAAGGCCCGCCAAGATTTGAGAGACGCGGTCGGATGGAGACCGTGCGACCAATACGAATGAGTCACAGAGCCCAGAGTTTCGCCTAGACGTTTGCGATGCCGCAGATCTTGAACTGCCGCGTGGCAGCCTCGCTTCGCGCACGTACGAATGACAACCCGTTCAGCAAGTCATCGAAAGTTGCACGGCGGCGTCGAACCGTCACGGCACAGTGCCGGCCCAGCATCGCGCTCGACGGCCGCCGGGCTATCGTAATGCGGTATGGTACTGCCGGCAATGCAGCCAGTTATTAGGTACGCGGAGACAAGGACACTGGTTAGTAGCTTCACGGTCACTCCTTAAGCATGGGTTTGTACCACGCAGCAGGTCACATAAAGTACGGACCTCACTATTATGGACCCATCGGTTACCCTGGAGTATCCGCGCAACAAAAAGGCTCTCCTCGAATTTTAATATTATCTATGGCAGATTTTAATCTGATTTTCATATCCTCTAATTTAGATTGGACTGTACGGCTCCAATGGGAGGGTACTTCGTCTACGTGAGGTTCAAATGAATCGCCTGGTCGCGTGTTTGCTGGCGGCCGGCGCGACTTCAGGATGTGTGCACCTGCAGCCGTCGCCGTATTCTGCGCATGACTGCTATTTGGAATCCGGTTGGTTAGATTCATCCGATGGTTGTTCCGAGTACGAAAACTATCCAGATTGCTTTCTGGTCTGTCCACAATCAGGCTTGAGAGTACGGCTAGAGGACGTTCCGGACGTCATGCACTCGTTTACGCGGGCTCAAAATCTCCACTGATGGTTCGATTTTCCATGACGACCTGCCTATGTCACACCACCAGCATCAACAGCGTGTCCGTCGGAAAGCCGACTTACTTGGCGCGTCGTATCAAAGGTTGAGCACGGGCGCGGTTAGAGTGAGCCAGGAGTTCCGTCGTCCGGCAGCCAAAGCTGAAGTCAGCAAAAAGAGAAGCTATTCGCAACGACGGTTCATGTACGCCGGCACGATTATCCTTGTGATCATGTACGCTGGCGCAATTGCTTTGTTGGTCTGGTCTAGCGGCCGCTAAGCGATCCGCGCCGGATACAATGCTGGCTACATGTTTACAAGCTATCCAATACCTCCCCGCGACTGTGTGTCCCCGCTGTACACTCATTCACTGTGGCGGGACAATCACGCACTATGCCGCCGCCAAAACACTCTCGTCCTTCCGGCACCTCCGTAACAGACCTTTGTCCTTTTGCTGCTTCGCCGACACGGAAGGAAAGCTGTTACAAGTATTCGCAGTGCAATGCATTGCCATAACTCGCGAGAATGCGATTTCAAAACGGGACGGTAAAATCATGGTAATCGTAACGCGACGCAACTTCCTGCTATCCGCCGCTGCGCTATCGGTTGGTTGCGCCGAGCGCGCCCCTCTAGCGAGTGCGTCCCTTCCCGCCGACGCGAAAGTCCGCTTACCCGCGGTCGGTCAATCCTGGGCGTATGCCAAGCACGATTATTTCACTGGGGTAATGGTCGATACACTTATTGAACGTGTCTCTGCCATTGGTCAAACCATCGAGATAACGTCGCATTCTGAGACAGCTCCGGATTACCCCATGGCCTATCCATCTTGGGGTACCCGTTGGTTGCGCAAGTATATGGGTAGTGACAGGCTCGCCGACCGTCGCCCGAGTGAAATACAGGAGCCGTGGGGCATGGTGCTAGTCGACCCGCATTGGGTTCAGCTGCAGGCCTACGAAGAACCGATTCCACTATGGCCCACACAGCTTCGGCCAGGCTGGTCGACTACCGTGGGTACCTACTACAAGATACCAGACAGTAACGACGCACTCCCATGGCAGTTGACCATGAATGCCCACCAATGGGAATCAATTACGGTACCTGCCGGTCATTTCACGGCTCTGCGCTTCACCAATCTGATCAACTTCCGATACACCAATATTTCTGGTCGAAATGCTGCGCAGCGTAAGGAGGTGATTTGGTTTGCGCCGGAAATAGGCCGCTGGGTGGTGCGCGAGAGTTCCGGGACCTTCCGCCAAGATGTCACCGAGGAGTTTAACGAAAGCAGCTACCGTTGGGAGTTGCTCAGCTGGATGTAGACGTCGCCCGAATAATCCCGCGACGATCACCGATAACCCGACCTGAACGACGGCTTCCTTCGCGGCAGCGCTATTTGATTCTCGATCGGGATACCAAATACTCGGACGCATTCCGCAGCGCTCTCGTGCGCGAAGGCATTCAAGTCCTTCGACTGCCGCCACGATCGCCCAATTTGAACGCTTTCGTAGAGCGGTTCGTGCGTTCAATTAAAGAGGAGTGTTTGAACCGGATGATCTTGCTGCACCCGGCGGCAGGCCTTACACGTGTCGCGGGGTATCCGTCCGCTCATGAAGCACACGAATGATCGCGATACCGTAGTCCGTAACGCGAAAGTAAATCATATGCCGCTCGACATTACGGCGGCGGTACCCCTGACGTATATGATCGCAGGCCGGAGCCGACTTCGGCGATTCGGCCAACGCCTGGAATGCTGCCGTCAGCAGGTCCGTGTACCGATCGGCCCGTTCAAGTCCCCATTCCCGGCGCGTGTATTTCCAAATGCCTTCCAGCTCGCGCTCGGCGGCGGGGGAGAGCCGGTACTCAGCCATGCGCGCGGCGGAGCCTGCGCTTGAAGGCGTTTGCATCGAACCGCTTTGCCTTGCCGCTCTTTTCACCCTCGATCAATGCTGCGCGAACCGCCTCGAGCTCTGCACCGCGCTCTTGCTCTCGCCGAATGAGATCACGGATATATTCGCTATCGTTGGTGTAGTCGCCACCTTCGACCTGCGCCTTGATCCAATCATCTTGCTGGTCCGTCAACGTAATGGTCTTTCGGACAGTTGCCATGGCGAGCCTCCAGGTATGCACCAATAGTGTGACTAAATCATACCATTGGTGTAATCGAGGGACACGACTCTCCAGGGCCAGCGCGCTTAGATTTGTGCGTCGCAGGCACGCAAGATGCCACAGTTGCGCAGCTGTGACTCATTGATTTTGGTGGTGAGAGAGGGACTCGAACCCTCGACCTCGGCATTATGAGTGCCACGCTCTAACCAGCTGAGCTACCTCACCATCGACCTTAAACCATCCGTCTTTCGGCACTGGGCCCCGAAGAGCGGCGGATTCTCCGCAGCCCCACCCACCCTGTCAAGGCTGCCCGGCCCGGCCCCGCCGGCCGCTCATCCGCCCGCTGCGGGCGGGGTCACTTCCGTCCGCTTCCAGCACCCCTAAACATTGAACCTAAAGTGCATCACATCGCCCTCCTTGACAATGTATTCCTTGCCCTCCAGCCGCAGCTTCCCCGCCTCCTTCGCCCCGGCCTCCCCCTTGAAAGCGATGAAGTCGTCGTAAGCGATCACCTCGGCCCGGATAAACCCACGCTCGAAGTCCGTATGAATGACCCCGGCCGCCTGCGGCGCAGTAGAGCCCGCGTGCACCGTCCAGGCCCGCACCTCTTTCACCCCCGCGGTGAAATAAGTCTGCAGGCCGAGCAAGGAGTACCCGCCCCGGATGACCCGATTGAGCCCCGGTTCATCCAGCTTGAGCTCCGCCAAGAACTCCGCGCGATCCGCCTCCTCGAGCTGCGCGATCTCGGCCTCGATCGCCGCGCAAATCGGCACCACGATGGCGCCCTCCGACAAAGCGATCTCCCGCACGCGGTCCAGGCGCGGATTCCCCGTGAACCCACCCTCGTCGACATTGGCCACGTACATCACGGGCTTGTCCGTGAGCAGATGTAGATCGCGCAGCAGCGCATGATCGTGAATGTCCAGCTTGAGCAGGCGCACCGGCTTCGCGAGGTTCAATTGAGCGCGTACTTTCTCCAGCAGGTCCCGTAATTTGACGGCATCCTTGTCCGCTGCCTTCGCCGCCTTCAGCGCCTTCTGATAGGCCCGCTCCACGCTGTCGAGATCGGCCAGCGCGAGCTCGGTATTGATGACTTCGATGTCGCTGGCCGGATCGATCTTGCCGGCCACATGGATGATGTCGTCGTTCTCGAAGCAGCGCACCACGTGCGCGATGGCATCCACTTCGCGAATGTGCGCGAGAAATTTGTTGCCCAGCCCCTCGCCCTTCGACGCGCCCGCCACCAATCCCGCGATATCCACGAATTCAACCGTGGTCGGCAGAATCCTCTCCGGGTGCACGATGGCTGCCAGCTTCTCAAGGCGCGGATCCGGCACCGGCACCACCCCCACATTAGGGTCGATGGTGCAGAAGGGATAATTTTCCGCCGCGATTTGCGCACGCGTCAGCGCATTGAACAGCGTGGATTTTCCTACGTTCGGCAAACCGACGATTCCGCACCGAATAGGCATTAGGTCTTTCCCGCCCGGCTGTGCAGCCGGGTCATGGCGCGTTCCGCGCCTTGTTCAAGTAATAGCGGCATGCAATCCGCCGCCGTGCTCACCGCCTCCAGAATGAGATCCTCTTCCGCGCGCGGCGCGCGCGTCAGCACATAGTCGATGACTTCGGCCTTGTTGCCGGGATGGCCCACCCCTAAGCGCAGCCGCCAAAAGGTCTCGCCGATATGCGCGATGGTATCGCGCAGGCCGTTGTGGCCCCCGTGCCCTCCGCCCTGCTTCAAGCGAACGCTGCCCACCGGCAAATCGAGTTCATCGTGCGCCACCAGAATATTCTCGGGCGCAATCTTGTAGAAGTCGCTGAGCTGGCGCACCGATAGTCCGCTGCGATTCATGTATGTCGTGGGCTTCAACAAGACGATTTCCTGCTCGCTCAAGGTGACGCGCGCGGTCTCCCCCGAGTACTTGCGGTAGTCGCGAAACTCGCCCCCATGACGGCGCGCGAGCAAGTCCACAAACCAGAAACCCGCATTGTGGCGAGTGACCAGATGTTCGGGGCCGGGATTGCCCAGGCCGACCACAATGCGCAACGGTAAACCAGTCATCGTGAACGCACTCACCAGACAGTAAGTAGAAAAAGATAGGGCCGTCATGCCGACGGCCCCACTGATCCAATACGCCGAAAATGCTACTTCTTGGCGTCTTTCTTTGCCGGTTCCTTCTTGGCTTCCTCTTTCTTCGCAGGTTCGGCCTTCTTCGCCGCATCCCCGCCGGCTGCTGCAGGCGCCGCCGCCGCCGCAGGTGCCGCTGCCGCTCCTTCCGCCGCCGGCGCACCGGCCGCCACTGCTGCAGTCGGCTCGGGCTCTTCCGCACGCGGGCTGTGAATGGCCACGACCGCCGCGTCATCCTTCACCAGATCCACGAGCGTGACGCCGTCAGGAATCTTCAGCTGCGAGAGGTGGATGCTCTCATTGAGAGACAATCCGGAGATATCGACTTCGACGAATTCCGGCAAATCCTTGGGCAAGCAGGAAACTTCCACTTCCGTGCGCATGTGCGACACGAGTCCGCCCTGGGACTTGACGCCAGGAGAAATCGCCGCACCCGTGAAATGCAGCGGAATGCTGATGCGAATCTTCTCGTTCTCCTCGACCCGCTGGAAATCGACGTGCACGATCGCATTCTTGAACGGGTGCCGCTGCACGTCCTTCAAGATGGCCGCCTGCGTCTGATCGCCCACCTTCAGATTCAGGATGGTCGAATAGAAGCGCTCGTTGTCGAGCATGATCAAGAGCTTCTGATGGTTCAAGGTCAGCGTGCGCGCGTCGGCGTGCCCACCGTACAGAATCGCCGGTACTTTTCCGTCGTGACGCAGGCGGCGGCTCGCACCTTTGCCTTGCGTCTCGCGGAACTCGGCGACGAGTTCGAAAGAGGTTTTCATAATCTTCTCCAGTTACATCACGAACACGGCGCCCGAGCATCGCGACCAATTGCGCGGGCACCGACCAATCAATTCAACGTCAATACAGGTCCGGTCAAACGCCGGCCCCCATTTCAATCTACGTACAGCGAACTCACCTTCAATCTACATACAGCGAGCTCACCGATTCCTCGTCATTGATGCGGCGGACGGTCTCCGCCAGCAATCCCGCCACGCTCAACTGGCGTATCCGCTTGCAGGCCAGTCCTTCCTCCGACAGGGGTATGGTGTCGGTCACGACCAACTCATCCAATACCGACTTCGAAATGCGTTCAATCGCGGCGCCCGACAACACGGGATGCGTGATGTAGGCGACCACTTTGATCGCGCCCTCGTCCTTGAGCGCCTGCGCCGCCTGGCACAATGTGCCCGCGGTATCCACCATGTCATCGACGAGGACGCAGGTTTTTCCCTCGACCTCGCCGATGATGTTCATCACCTTCGATTCGTTCGGCCGCGGCCGGCGTTTGTCGATGATGGCCAGATCAGCATCATCCAAACGCTTCGCCAACGCGCGCGCCCGCACCACGCCGCCCACATCCGGCGACACCACGATCATGTTCTTGTACTTCTGCTTCCAGGCATCTCCCAGCAGCACCGGCGACGCATACACATTGTCGACCGGTATGTCGAAAAACCCCTGAATCTGATCCGCGTGCAAATCGACCGTCAGCAATCGGTCGACGCCCGCGCTCGCGATCATGTTCGCCACCAGCTTGGCCGTGATGGACACCCGCGTGGCCCGTGGCCGGCGATCCTGGCGCCCATATCCGAAGTACGGCACCACCGCGGTGATCCGCTTCGCCGACGCCCGCCGGCAGGCGTCCGTCATCATCAACAGTTCCATCAAATTTTCCGCCGGAGGATTCGTCGGCTGCACGATGAACACGTCGCGTCCGCGCACGTTTTCCATCAATTCCACATTCACTTCGCCGTCGCTGAATCGTCCCACGTGAGCTCGGCCCAGAGGCACGTGCAAATGCCGCGTGATTTCCTGCGCAAGCGCGGGATTCGCCTTCCCGGTGAACACGGCAATCGTCAACGATTCGAACTCATTACCTTGCGACATGGGTCCTGCTCAAATTGGCTGGGGTGGAAGGATTATTCGGCCCTGCGGGCCTCACCCCTCCGGGGCCGCCCTTCGGGCGTTATCCTTCCCCTGCTAACTCATCCTCTTTAACCACTTCCAGCCGACGAATCGCTCCAACCGCAAAAATTGGCTGGGGTGGAAGGATTCGAACCTCCGTATGGCGGGATCAAAACCCGCTGCCTTACCGCTTGGCGACACCCCAACTTGAAATCTACGATCGGCCACCGCGAAAAGCCGTCTCAGCCGATCGCTAATCTTTCAAGCAAGGGCGAGTCGTTCAGTCCGCGAGCCAAAAAAGCCTCCAACGCCGGCGGCAACTCTCCTAAAATTTCGCGGCCGCGATCAATCGTCTCAACCGCCAAAAAAACACAGGCCCCAGTACCCGTCAGGCGCGCCGGACCGAAGCTCGACAGCCAATCGAGCGCGCGCGCCACCTCAGGATATCGGCGCCGCACGACGCCCAAGCAGTCGTTTCGTCCACCAGACGCCAGGAAACCGTGAATTGTGATGGGCGCAGAATTCCTTGTCAAATCAGGATCCTGAAACACATCCGCGGTAGCCACATTAATATTCGGCTTTAAAATCAGATAGTTAGCCTCAAATGGCGCCTGCGGCGGATACAACGGCGTCAGGCGCTCGCCGATTCCTTCCGCCCAAGCCGCCCGGCCGCGGACGAACACGGGCACATCGGCCCCCAACTTGAGCCCGAGCGCCGCCAGAGCGTCCACGGACCAGTGCAAATTCCACAAGTGATTGAGCGCCACCAGACAGGTCGCCGCATCGGAACTGCCGCCACCCAGACCGCCGCCCATGGGGATTCGCTTGAGCACGCCGATGTCTGCGCCCAGGGGGCAGCCGGCGGCGGTTTGCAGCGCCCGGGCCGCGCGCACGCAAAGATCGGCCTCCTCGGCCACATCGGCAATCTCGACCAGGCGGCGAATCCGGCCATCGGCGCGAACCTCGATCGTGATCTCGTCGCAGAGATCGACGAACTGAAAACAGGTTTGTAATTCGTGATAGCCGTCGGGGCGCCGGCCCACAATATGTAAAAATAAATTGAGCTTGGCCGGCGCCGGCCACGGCGCCGAACGCGGCGCCGGCGCCGGAGTCTCGTGCGGCGCGCTCATCGCTGCGGCTCCCAGCGATCGACGGCGATGCGTACGCGCACGCCCGCACGGCGGAGCACCAGGTGCGCGGGCAGTAAATCTCCATCCACCGGCATGTAGCGGTCGTAATCGATGGTCCAATCATCCTGAGTCAATTGCGAGGCGCGGTCCTGATCATTGCGCTTGAGTTCGAACGGCGCGCCCGGATCGGGAGCTCCCAGCAGCCAGAATCGCAGATGATCGATCGGCAGTTCGAACCCAAGGCGTTC
>Ga0073928_10011903_pt1 | contig 10071 bp, 8 predicted proteins | sample PaiPotPPA55metaG_FD_76969 | JGI IMG/M metagenome (GOLD analysis project Ga0073928, IMG submission 76969) | Iron sulfur acid spring bacterial and archeal communities from Banff, Canada, to study Microbial Dark Matter (Phase II) - Paint Pots PPA... ... | reverse complement strand
GTTCGGTCCGATGACGCCGCACACATCGCCCGAGCGAACCTGAAACGACACGTCCCGCAGCGCAACCAGGCCGCCGAACGATTTTGAGACATTTCGCACCGAAAGAAGCGCCGCGGGCGTGGTCTTCATCGGCCTTTCCGTTCGGACGATACGGCCTTCGCCAAATCGTGAAGTAGGCCAGCAAGGCCCCGCGGAGCAAACAAAGTCACGGCGATCATGAGAATGCCGATGACAAGAACCGTTTGACCGGCGGCAAAGCCAAGAAGCTCCGGTACCAGCGTGAGCAGCATCGTGCCAAGCACGACGCCGGTTATGCTACCGAGTCCTCCGACCAGCACCATGAAAAACCAGACGAACGTCCACTCCGGACTGAGAACAACCGGGTTCAGCGTCAAATAATAAAAGGTGTGTAGCCAGCCGGCGACTGCAGCAAACGATGCGGCGATGACGAGAACCAACAGCTTTGTCGCAGCCGGATTTATGCCGGCGGCCGCGGCCGCGTTCGGATGATCGCGGCTGGCAATGATTTCGCGCCCAAATTTCGAATCAAGTAGGTTTTTGATAATCAAAATCGTCATGATCAAAGCGGCAAGCGCCAATAAATAAAATGATTTTGCGGACAGGCGGGCACCGAACATGGTGGCCGCGGGAACGTCCTGGATGCCGTACCCACCGCCGGTCAAGGCACCGCCCTGATTCACCAGAACCTCAACGAAGAGGCTGAATGCGAGCGTGGCGACGGCGAGGTAAAGGCCCTTGAGTCTCGTGATCGGCAGCCCGATCAATGCGGCAAGCATTGCGACAGCGGGAACTGCGCAGAACAGGCATAGCCACGGCGAAAGGTGATATTGCTTGGCAAGTATTGCGGACACGTAGGCGCCCGTTCCGAAGAAGGCCACGTGCGAGAGGTGAAACTGGCCCGAATTGCCGACGACGAAGTTAAGGCTCAAGGTCAAAATGAGCGTGATGCAGAGATTGATGGCAATCGTGAGGTGGTAGGCATCAGCGGTGAGCGGCAACATTGTAACAATGCCTGCTCCGACCAATGCCAGCGGGTAAAATCGAGGTAGAGTTGCGGCATTGATCCCGCGCATCTATTGCGATCTCCGGCCGCCAATGAGGCCGCTAGGCCGCAGAAATAAAATGAACATCAACAGAGCAAACGCGATTCCCTCGGCGTAGATCGAGGGCAGGTAGCGCGCGGCGGCCACTTCCATCACCCCAAGTAGAAGTCCGCCAACGAGCGGACCGAGCGGCGAGCTTGTTCCGCCAATGAAAAGAGCAATGAAGCCTTTGATGCCAGGGATCGCACCGGTGAGGTAGCCGACGGCGAACAGCGGTGCGTAGAGCCATGCCACGATAGCGGCGATGAGACCACCGAGGCCGAATGCCACCATTCGAACCGTATTTAGATTCACTCCGACCAGGACCGCTGCCAGCGGATCGATGGCGGTGATCCGCAACGAGCGACCAAGCCAGCTGAGGCGCATCCAAAGCACCACGCTCAAAAAAATCGCGGCCGTCGCGCCGTAGATCACAAATGATTGAGAAAATACAAAAACGTTTGAGCCAAGCCGGAATACGTGAGTGCCCGCGGGGCCGGGCAGCGGCTCATCGAGGCGCCCATGAATCGCGCCGGTGCCGTAGCGCACGACAAGCATGATGCCGAACAGAGCAAGGAGCGTAATCGCTTCCGATGCTTGGCGCTTTTGCAGTGGTCGGATGACCAATCGCTCGGCCGCGATCGCCAGCGTAGTAGCGCCGACAATGCCGCCGCAGAATGCGATCGAATAGGGAAGGCCAAGGCTCAGGAAGGTAACTCCCAGAATCCCGGACACCATCATCCACTCGCCCTGCGCAAAATTCAGTATGCCGGTGGCGATGATGATGACGTAATAGCTGAGCGCCAGCAGTGCATAGATACTGCCGATCTGAAGCCCAGAGAGCAGCACCTGAACAACTGACGCCAGTGTCAAGGGAACGGCCTCGCCTGTCGTGGCCTAGCGCCAGCGCAGCGGCGGTCCGAACTCACCATTGCGTACTTCGCGCAGCACGACTTGATCGGGACTGGTGAAAAGGTCGTGATTGGTTGGGCTGTAGGTCAATGTCATGCCAGGAGGGCCGATTGCAATCGGGAAGTCTTTGGTCGCCTCCATCGCGTCGCGAATCTTTTCGCGATCGTCACTGCCGGCGCGCTTGATCGCATCGCAAACGACCCGCATGTATTCCCACGCCTGCAGCGCTACCGCTTGATTCTTAAGCCGGTCGCCGTAAGCCTTCACAAGCTTGCCGTCGATCTCCTGGATTTCCGTGCGGGACGGGTCGATCGCATCGGGATAGACGAAGCCTTCGGCGGCAATTCCGGCAAGCTTGAGGAATCCGCCGGCCGTAAAAAGGCTGTTTCCGATCAACGGAGCGGGATTCTCAAAGAGCTTGTGGGCTTTGATGTAATTCGCCAAATCGGGAATAGATCCACCCACCACAATTACTACGTCAGCGCCCGAATCTTTCACACGCAACGCCTGGCTCGACGCTTCCGTCGATCCGGGCGTGACCTGTTCGAGAGCAGTGATGTTAAAGCCATCTTTTTTCAGATCGTTGATCCACTGGTCCGAGATCACGAGCCCGGTCTGAGTAGTGTCGCGCACGACGGCGAGCTTTGGCGCGCCGTATTTCTTGTGAAGATATTGGGCGACGGCCCCGAGCTCATATTTTCCCCGCAACGGAATTCTAAAATAGTATCGCTTGGGAGGGTCGGTGGTCAGTTGCTCAGCGAGGTTCGCAGGCGCGCCATGTGGTATTTTGAGCTCGCTGGCGCGCGCTTGTGTCGCCAGTCCGGTCGCAGAAGAGCCAATGGAGACTATATATTCCACGCCCTCAGACGCGAGCTTATCGACCTTGATAGCCGTGGTGACCGGATTGTTCTCGTCGTCCTCGAAGAGTACTTGCACTGGGCGTCCGTTGACACCGCCGGCTTCGTTGAATTCCTTGACGAAGAGATCGATCGAGTCCTTTTGTAGGAGCGAGTAGTATGACGCCTGCTTGGCCTGATCGAGGTGAGCGCCGATCAAGATCGGTTTCCCCGTCGCCGGCTCGCCAAAAGCGGCCGACGTCAACGTCAACGTCAGCGCGGCAGCGCAGATTAACGCGCCTGCGACCTTTCCTTGATTCATGTTAAAGTCCTCCCCGGCATTCGAGCTGTCACCCACGGTTTCTTTGGGCACATTTTAAGTCGATGTTGGGGAACCCCAGGATCGGCGTCAAGTCGGTTAGTCATGAGATCTACGCTGCAAAACAAGTAATTCTCAACCGCCCAGCGGCATAGCTTTACGCAGCTTTGGCGCGAAAACGCGGGCCATGCAATGCCGTCAACGGGTCGTCCGGGACGCACCGCCGTGCGCTGACCGCACATAACTTCAGATTATGCGTAGCGACCCGTCATCCTAGTCGAACGATATTTCTGATCGAATTCATGACACTTTGTATCTCGAAGTCTTGGGCGCCTGCGGAGCGTTAATTCTCTGTGCGTGCGGTGTGCCTGCATAAGCGCGACGCGCCTATCGCGTGAGGGCGATGCTGCGAAACTTGAAAGGATCGAGAATCGTCAACGAACGATCCCTGATTTTGAACACGCCACTGCGCCGAAAATCCGAAAGGACCTTAACGTGGACGGGAGTGAGGCCGGTTGCATCGGCGATATGGTGCTGGCGCAGTGGAAAATCCATTTCCATCGTCCCGGACTGCACCATGCCGCGTCGTGCGAGCCTGTCTTTCAGATCAACGATCAACCCGGCAATCCGCTCTTCAGCGGTCGCACGCCCGAGGTCGACGATGAGCTGATCGGCCTGGACTTTTTCCTCGATCCAGGCCTTTGAAAACTTCGCAAAGAGGTCAGGATGCCTGAACAGGCTTGCCTTCAATTCGGTCCGTTTGAAAGTGCCGTAGCGAACGTCGGTGATCGCTTCGACCAAACAATCAGCTCGATCATCGAACAGCAATGCTGTGGACACCAGGTCGCCTGGCAGCAGAATCGACAGTATCTGCCGGCGTCCGTCCGACAATGTGATGACGGAAGCCGCCCATCCCTCGCAAATAACGGGCACCACGTCGTGCAGGTCATGCTCGCGGCAAATAACTTGTCGGGCAGGAATTATCCGAATCGACTGCTGAAGCTCGATCGATGTGCCCTGCGGCAACGACCGTGCCGCCTCGGATATTGCGTGACAAAGATTGAGTTCAGATGCCGCGCAGGTCGCGCAGGCCACCGTGTTTGAGGAGTGACAGAGTCGACTGTCACTGTTCTGCTGCGAGCATCCACAGACCAAACTCCCAGATCCACATAGATCACGATAGAGAACGGGATTTGGCAAAAAGCACGCGCTCACTGTTGGCGTTAGAGTCGGGTCACCACGGGACCGTAACTGATTTGACCAACGCGAATCGTTTTCTATGTTCAGCTGGTTGTGGAATTCAGGTAAAGATTCGCCAAAGGTGAATTGCGATAATCTTGTTGATAAACACAAATGACCAGACAGTCTGGGGACGCACGTTTGCCGTCCAGAGAAAATGACTACGATGGGAAGCATGTCCAGCGAAGGCGAAGTTGAACAAAATCCAAAAACAGATTGTCGCTAGGCTCGTACTCTTCCGCTGACTATTTGTTGGTGTGTAGTTGCGCATACGCGACGGGAAATTAAGCTCAACGGCTGATGAAGAAAGTGTCATTTCTTCAGAAGTGTGTGACGTTATGCGCGGCCTCGATCGTTGAGAGCCGTGGCGCGCAGTTGCCATCGCTGAAAGTCGCTGGGGCCAGATCATAGTCCACCAACGAACCGACGATTGCCCTCGGATCGAAACCGAAGGCGCGGCGCGTCAAAGCCGCACACTATCGAGCAATCGCTTGGAATAAGGCTGGGCGGGCGCATCGAAGAAAGCGCGCGTGTCGTTGACCTCAATCACGCGACCCGCTTGCATCACCGCGATTTTGTCGCAGTACTGCGCGGCGATGCCGAGATCCGCGGTTACGATCAACTGGGCGGTGCCGGTTTCGCGCGCCAACTTTTCCATCAGATCCAGTACTTGGCGCTGAACCGTCACATCGAGGCCGGCGGTCGGCTCGTCTGCGATCAAGAGGCGCGGCCGGTACATGAGCGCCAGTGCGAGGCAGACCCGCTGCGCCATGCCGCCACTCAGTTCGTGCGGATAAGCCTCAAGGCGCCGTTCGGGATCGTTCATGCCTACCATGCGCAGTAGCTCGATCGACCGCTGGCGAGCCTCGCCGGCGGTGACCTTTTGATGGGCTGCAAGGGCGCTGGCAAAGGTGCGGCCAACGGTCGTCAGCGGATGCAGCTGCGACTTGGCGTTGGCGAGCGTGGCGGCGATATGTTTGCAGCGAAGCGAACGCAGCGTCGATTTGTCCAGGGTCAGTAGATCGATTTCGCCATAGCGCACCTGCCCGCTGGTGACCTGAAGTTGAGCCGGTAGCAGGCCGAGTACGGCCTTGACTAGGATCGATTTGCCCGCACCGGATTCGCCGACGATCGCCATCCGCTCGCCCGCTCCCAACGAGAAGGAAATCGCGCTCAAGACCGGCGGCGCTCCCGGCCGGAGTGGCGTCACGTCCAGATCTCGCACCGTCAAAATCGCATTTGCCGCCGTGGTGAATTTGCCAATCGCCGGGCCGTCGATCGCGCCGTCAGGCGTCTTGCTCGCGCGCCAGGTTGAAGAACGGATGGCACGAGGCTCCATGATCTTGGTCATCACCTCACCGAACACACCGAATGAGAATACGACCAGGCCGAGCGCAATTCCGGGAAAAAGGGCTGGCCACCATTGGCCGATGATCAAGAACTTAGCGCCGCTGGCGATCATGCTGCCAAGCTCCGGCGTCGGTGGTTTGACGCCCGCTCCGACAAAGCTCAGTCCCGCTGTCAGCAGGATGGCGAACCCGATCGTTACGGACAGCTGGACAAAGATTGTCGGGATCGCATTGGGCAGAATATGCCGGAACCCGATCCGCCATTCCGAGTTGCCAACCCCGCGCGCCGCCTCGGCGAAGGGCCGCTGCACGAGTGAAAGGACGTCGGATCTGACCAAGCGTACGAACACCGGCGTGTTCACGAAGGCGATGGCCGCGATGATGTTCACTTTGGTGCCGCCGAACACTGCAACCAGCACCATCGCAAAGACGAAGACAGGAAACGCTTGGATGACTTCCAACAAGCGCATGGCAATCTCGGCAACGATGGTCGAGCCTGCGCCTTTTCGCGATTCCAGTAGCGCGATCATTACGCCAAGCGGCGATCCCAGCAGCACGGAGATGGCCGTTGCGATCACCGCAACCACGACGTCCGTACGCGGCGCAGCAAGCAGACGCGATAAGATGTCGATCCCGTTGTCGTCGGTGCCTAGCCAGTGCGCCGCCGACGGTGGAATTAGCCGATCGGTCGGTGAGGCGTTGATTGTCGAATAAGGGGCAACGTACGGGCCGACCGCGGTCAGAACGATAATCAGCACGAAGAACGCGAGAAACACGAGCTGCCATAACGGCAGCTGGCGAAGCGTTGAGCTGATGCGCAACCACATCACAAGCACCAGTCAGCTCGGCGATCCGACGACCTTGATTCGCGGATCCATTGCGAAATGGATCAGGTCGACAGCAAGATAGACGAGCATCGTGAAGATCGCGGCGAAGCATACGAAAGCTTGGATCGGCGCGTAGTCAGCGGTGACGATCGCTTGAACAGCGTACTGGCCCAATCCGCTCATATTGAACACCGATTCAACCAGTACGTCGCCGCCCAGCAGAAACATGATCACGGTGCCGACAATCACCACTGTCGGCCCAGTAGCCACGCGCGCCGCGCGGGAAAGGATGGTACTCGGCGCGAGGCCGAGCGCCTCGCCGTAAGTCGTGAACTCGGCGTCCAGCGCGATCTCCATCTGGCTGCGCAACATCTTGAACACCGGTGCGCCATAGACGAAGGCGAGCGTAAAAACCGGCATTACGAGATGCCACGCACCCGACCAGAACGTGTTCCACTCGCCGGCGACAATCGTGTCGATGAGTATCGATCCGGTGACGAACGGCGGTGCGGTATCGAGGATTCCGAGGCGACCCTCAGGGCCAGGCAGCAAGTCAAGATTGGTATAGAAAATGAAAATGAGAAGGAGGGCGAGCAGGAAGTCTGGCAGGGCGCCCGCCAGCATTCCATAACCGAATGTGACATTGCGCAACGCGCGCACAACCAAGTTCCGCGTCCGGCTGGCAGTGATGATCGCCAGCGGCACGAGGATCAGGAATACGACGATCAGCGACAGGGAGATGAGCTCGAGCGTCACTGGAATCCGGTGCAGGAGATCTTCGCTAACATTTGTTCCCTGTGACCAGGAGCCACCGAAGTCGCCGGCCAGCGCGTGTTTCAGCCAGATCACATATTGTTGCGGGATAGGCAGATCGAGATGCAGCTTACGCCGCAGCGCCTCGACCGCCTCTTCGGGCGCAAGCGGGCCAAGTTGGAAGCGCGCTGGATCGCCGGGAAGAAGGCGTACCAGCGCGAAAGTGATGAACGAGATGAGGAAGATTTGTGGCACCAGGAATAGGACTCTTCGCCCTATATAAAGGGGTAAGCGCAAAGCATGGGCGACGCGTAAGCGGCGCAACGCCCGGCTAGTGGCCGTGTTAGACGGCGTCGACATGGTCCCACCGGCGGCACGCCGACATATGCTTGGGTTTGATTTCTACCATCGGCGGAATGGTTTCGCGGCAGGCATCCTCTCGGATCGAGCATCGGCCATAGAGCGGACACTCTGCCTTCGGATTAATTGCCGTGGGAATCTCTCCCTCAATCACATAGGGCGAAGGCCGTCGCCGTGGGTCCGCGAACAAGACAGCAGATAAGAGCGCACGGCTGTAAGGGTGATGCTGTCGGCCCATGATCAGTTCGGTCGGCGCCTGCTCGATAATGTGGCCGAGATACATGATCGCGATGCGATGGCTGATGCGGGCTACCGAGGTCAGATCATGCGAGATGAAGACATACGAGGTGCCGGTCTCGCGCTGAATACGCTGCAGTAGTGCCAATAAGTCGGCGCGCGCCGACGGATCGAGCATTGAGGTCGGCTCGTCGAGCACCACAAGCTCGGGCCGGGTGATCAGCGCGCGCGCAATACCCACGCGCTGCTGCTCACTAGCGGTGAGGTCGAGCGGATAGCAGTCGAACGCGCTCTCATCGAGGCCAACCTGTCTCAATATCTCGGCGATTCGCCTGTTCCGGTGGGTGCGGTCGAATCCATGCAACATAAGGGGCTCGCGTAAAGTCTGCGCGACCGTGAATCTTGGATTGAGCGAAGCGAAAGGATCTTGAAACACCAGCTGCATGCGCGGCCGGAAGTCGCGCAACGCCTTACCGTGTAGCGCTGTGATCTCATTGCCGTTGAGTAGCACGCAGCCTTCAGTCGGCTCGGTCAGGCGCAGGACGCAGCGACCCAAAGTGGTCTTTCCCGAGCCGCTTTCGCCGACGAGGCCGAGGGTTTCGCCCCGGTCGACCGTCAGCGAGGCGTTGCGCACGGCGACGAGATCAGCGCCCGGACCGAGCGAGAAGACCTTTGTCAGATTCCGGACTTCGAGTAGCGCAGTCATGGCAGCGGCGACCGGGACGGTATTCCGAGGCAAAACGGTGCGAAGGCAGCGTCAACGATACCGAGCGACCACGTCATAACAATCGCACGTCCTCTTGTTATCGTCGTTTCTTGAGCCGCGGACCGAAGGCTTAGCTCCCCGCGTTACCGGAGTCGCCAGTCGTTGGCCGCGCGGTGGTTCTGGCAGGCACTGATGTTTGCAACTAGCGCTCAGACTGCCTTCGCTTGCCCTTGTTCCTGTTCTGCGAAGTGAGTGGAATACCACCGCGCGGCGTCGGCGAGGTCATCAACAATTCCCTGGCGAGCCATGGCCGGATCGCGTCGGGTGAGTCCTTCCAACGCGCGCGCGTGACTGTCATGACCGTCAAACAGCCGTGTCTGCACCCTACTGCCCTTTACGAACGGGCGAAGTAGCGGTCCACCTTTGAGCCAGAGCGCCTCGATGATTGGAAGCAAGTGATAAGACTGGGCCGCGCGGTAGATGCTGAAATGAAACAGCTGGTTGTCGCGCAGGAAGGCGCTGATATCGTTCTGCTCGGTTGCTTGCATCATGCCGGCAAACGCCTGTTCGACGGCGGCGAGTTCGTCCTCTTTGATCCGCTTCGCGGCGAGAGTTGCCGCAAGCCCTTCAAGGTTGAGGCGTATTTCATAGAGCTCGGCGATGCTTTCACGCGAAAGAACCGGCAAGCGCGCAGCGCGATTAGGCAGAACCTCTACGCCGCCTTCAGCGTTTAGGCGCAACAGCGCGTCGCGGACAGGCATAACGCTGGTGCCCAAAACTTCGGCCAGGGATCGAGTGGTCAAAGCTTCACCGGGCGAGAAGCGACCCTCGAGAATTGCCTGCTTCAGCGTGCGGTAAACGCGTTCACGAAGGGTCGTGTTGTCGACGGGGCCAAGGGACCCAAACATTGGAACCTCTTGTTCTGATTCGGCAATTCGCCTGAATTTCAAATTGACATATTCGAATGCAATCGACAATATCAAATCTGATATCTCAGATCAGCGTCTCCTTACGAATAAACCAGACCGATTGTCTGCGATTTCGAAGCTGGTCGGGGTTGCTTGCGGGATTTTCCCCGCCGCGTGGCTCTTGGGGGCCGGTCCCGCGTTAGCTGCAAAGGATACATTAATAATAGCCATTCCCGGGCTGCCCCAAGGCGTCGATCTCGACAAGCATATCGGCCCGCAGACCTGGACGATGGCGGCGCAGCTAGATGATTGGGGCTTGTATTGGGAATCGGGGCCGTACCCTTACGGCACCAATGCCTTTTATGATCCGACCAACGTGCCCGGCTTCGAATATCCGGTCGGCTATACCACGCAAAAGATTGCCGGGGGCATCATGACAGGATGCGATCTCTCGGCTGATGGCAAGGACATCACCTATCATATTCGTCCCGGCGTGATCTCGGCCTACGGCAACGAATTTAC
>Ga0073928_10011902_pt1 | contig 10071 bp, 8 predicted proteins | sample PaiPotPPA55metaG_FD_76969 | JGI IMG/M metagenome (GOLD analysis project Ga0073928, IMG submission 76969) | Iron sulfur acid spring bacterial and archeal communities from Banff, Canada, to study Microbial Dark Matter (Phase II) - Paint Pots PPA... ... | reverse complement strand
TCATTGCACCCTCCTGAGCGCTGGACGCGCCTCATTGCCGACGAGCTGGCGCAGGCGTTCGCGCCCGCGCGCCAACCGCGACATCACCGTCCCGATCGGAATCCCGAGCGCGTGCGCGACTTCGGCATAAGACAAGTCCTCGACCGTTACGAGCAGGACCACCGAGCGTTGCTCCTCGGGCAGGCTGTTCAAGGCACGGACCAGGTCCCGCCAGTGCAGCCGGTCCTCCTGGCTGGCACGCAGGCCGGCTTCCAGCTCGGTATGCTCGCCCAATGGCTCGACCCTCCGCCGAACTTGCGCTCGCCGCACTTGGCTGATGAACAGGTTGTGCATGATGGCGAACAGCCAGACGCGTATCTGGACGTCCTCGCGCCGCGTGTGCAGGCGCTCGAGAGCGCGCACGAGGCAGTCATGCACCAGATCGTCGGCATCCTGGCGGCTCCTGAGCAGCGACGATGCGTACCGCCTGAGCGCCGGAATGCAGGCTTCCATGTCGGAGAGCACGCTGGACACTTGGTTCCCAACCATCGGCTTTCATGTAACAGACGGGTAACACGAGCAAATTATTCCACCGCTTCGCCGATTCTTTGGAGATAGGGATTCGCCCAGAGACGCCCGGCGCTGCAACGCCCCGCTGCTTGCGCGAACGGCTGTTGCGACGGGATGGTCGCCCCTTCCGCCAGCCTGCTAGGATCGAAGCGCGGCGCAACGCGCCGGCGCGGGGTGGGGAAACGGAGAAGGTGGGTCCGAGGGCAGGCGAGGAGCGTTCGGCCGCGCCGCCGGTGCTGGAGATGCGCGGCATCTCCAAGCGGTTCGCCGCCACCCAGGCGCTGGACGAGGTGGGCCTGAGCCTGCGCGCTCGCGCTCCTGGGCGAGAACGGCGCCGGCAAGTCCACCCTGATCAAGATCATGACCGGCGTCTATCAGCCGGACAAAGGCGAGATCCTGGTCTCCGGCCAGCCGGTCGCGATCGGCAGCGCAGCGGAGGCGCAGCGCCACGGCATCGCCGCGATCTACCAGGAGCCGCTGCTCTTTCCCGACCTCAACGTGGCGGAGAACATCTTCATCAGCCATCAGCGCCGCGGCGCCGTCACCGCCTGGCGGCGGATGTTCCGCGAGGCGGAGCAGATCCTCTCGGCGCTCGGCGTCGCTTTGGACGTGCGCAGCCGGGCGAGCGGGCTCACTCTCGCGGCGCAGCAGACGGTCGAGATCGCCAAGGCGATCTCGCTCAATGTGCGCGTGCTGATCATGGACGAGCCGACGGCCTCGCTCTCCGCCTATGAGGTGGCGCAGCTGTTCCGCCTCGTGCGTGACCTGCGCGGCCAGGGCGTCGCCATCCTCTTCGTCAGCCACCGGATGGAGGAGGTGTTCGAGATCGCCGATACGGTCACCGTGCTGCGCGACGGGCGGCTGATCTCGGTGCGGCCGCGCGCGGAGGTGACGTCGCAGGGCGCGATCGCCGACATGGTCGGCCGCGAGATACCCCGGCCTCAAGCTGATCATGGCGCCGACTTCGGTCGGCATCGTCGCGGCGGCGAAGGCGATGCAGGACGAGGGTCTGTGCAACAAGGTGAAGGTGAGCGGGCTCGGCGTGCCGAAGGAAATGCTCGCCTACACCATGAACGGCTGCGCCCCGGATTTCGCGCTGTGGAGCTTCGTCGATCTCGGCTACCTGACCTACTACACCGCCTATGCGCTGACGACCGGGGCGATCAAGGCGGAGGAAGGGCAGAGCTTCAAGGCCGGGCGGCTCGGCAACTATACGATCCACAAGGACCCGACGCGCAAGGCCGGGCTCAGGGTGCTGATGGGGCCGTTCTCGATCTACGACAGGAACAACGTGGAAGCCGCAGCCAAGTAGAGGAAAGGCCAGGGCTCCGCCCTGCTCCCGGCAAAGGGCGGAGCCCTTTGCAATCCCCGGGGTCTAGAGCAGTTTTAGCTTGACTGGAAACAATACTCCCAATCGTCGCGGCCGGCTCCGTGGGTCGGCCGGCGATGGAATCGCAACGGCGCCCCAACGCGTCATTGCGAGAAGCGTAGCGACGAAGCAATCCAGCGGGCGGTACGCGGGCATTCATGGATTGCTTCGCACCCGCTCCGCTCGCGGTCGCGGCTCGCAATGAACGCCACGGACGCAGGTGACTGGCTAACCTCATTCCCGTCAGGGCAAATTCGCTCTCTACGCCAGCATGCAGCGCCCCCAGTGTGCCCTGAACCGCTGGCTACGCTCGCCCGCAGGACAGATTCGCCCCACACCACGCCTGAAATGTATCCGGCCCGGATGCGAAGGGATCGGGGAAGCGCTCTTGCAGCTCCGGCGTGTTCCGATATGCCACGCGTTCATCCGGCCTGATGGGCGTACCGTCCTGGTATAACGCGAATCCCCAATAATCAGGCGCAAGGCCGGCAACCGACTGGGCCGCAAGCTGCCTGCGATACCATTCGGCGAGTTCGAACACTTCGGAGCGGCCGTTCGCATATCGCTCGAGCATCGCCTCGCCCACCGAATTCAACTTGGTGAAGTGGAAGAACCGTAGCGGCCGCCCCCCGGCACGAATGGCCCCATCTCGATCAAAGGTGATCGGGCGGGTGCTCAGATTCCAGCTTGCGACGTTATAGCCTGGGTCGCGCAGAATGCATGGCTCGAAGAAGGCCGGCACCAGGTCGCACCATCGCTGGTCGGTGAACAAGCCTCCGGGAATGTCGTCGTAGCAGAAGCCGAGCAGCCGCTCTCGCCACCATTGCGCGAAACGTCTGCCCTCATCGCCGTTTCGCAGGCCAAAGAATCCAAGATTGTAAACTCCGTGCTTCAGCGAGGCAATCTCGTTGTCCATGATGCCAATGCGGCTCGATTCCGGATGCGTCTGATGCGGCGTCAGGACGATCGCATGCCGCCCCAGGAGGTCGACGACTTCGTCCAGTGGCCCGAATACCGCTATATCGGGATCGAGATAGACGACCTTTTGCGCTCCCTCCTCGAGCAGCCGACAAAGCATCGGACCCTTCACGGCCGTGCAGAGCTCCACCAGCTGGTGGCCGAACGTCCATCGCACGCGATCGGGAATGCAAAGATCCTCGATACGGACAACTCGGTCGAAGGGTTCGCGGGACCGATCGAAAGCCATGCCGGGCGGCTCGACATCCGACAGACACAACCAGAGCATCCAATCCGGATGCTGCCGCTTCAGGGTCGCCGCCAGCACCCTCGCCCGGTCGAGGTAGCTGAACGAGATGCTGGTGAAGCAATGCACCTCAGGCATTGGCGAGAGCACCGCGTGCTTGCTGCGAGGAGCGAAGGTAGTCCGCCGTGTGGCCACCGAATACGAGCGTGCCTCGCCTCCGGTTTTCCGCAGCGGCCAAATCCCGGATGCGCCCGCTCGCAAATTTCTCGAACAGCTCCTCCTCGCGTTCCAAGGCACAAACCTGGCCGGGTGCCACCGCGGAAATGGCGGGCACGATGTTGCCCGGCCCTCGCCGCGTGACGAGAGCCGCACCGGCCGCGACCGCCTCGTGCGCCGTAAACGAGAACGTCTCCATGCACATCGACCACAGAACGACCACGTCGATCGCCGCTTCCGCGATGGCATCGACCATGCCGGCGCGGTTCTTGGGCCCGACATTGACTTCCACGTGCCGCATGTACGGAAGCCCGGAATGACGGCGGGAGCTCAGCTCGTAGAACCGGTATCGGGGATCGCCCCGACGGCGGCTCGCGAGTTCGTCGAATACGTGCCACCCCTTGAAGTAGTTGGGCGAGCCGATGAATGCCACGTGCAGCGCCCGGTCGTCTCCGCCGACCGTCTCTGGACCGGGATGATTGCCGAGAACGATGCGGCATGGCGCCATCACGCTGGCGCGGGAGTGATGCAGGTTGCCGCGCTCGCGCCAGAAATCCAGCGCCAGGATTGAAGGGGCGAGCACCGCGGGAGCGACCGCGTCGAAGAACGAGCGCATGCGCTGCATGTGATCCTTGCGCTCCTCGCCGTAGCAGCAGATGCCGCAAGCTCCGGAAGCTGGGCCAGGTGCCGAACAGAATGCAACATCGTTCCGCATCAGCACCCAGCTTGGGCAGAGCGTGAAAAAATCATGGGTCCAGACGATCGTGCGATCGGCACCGACGATCCGCGCCAACGCTGTTATCAGTTCGGGGGAGTGGCCGAGCATGTGGTGAACGACCAGCCAGCACGGGAACCGGCCCTGGAGCGAGGCGAGTTCGGCCGCAAGCTTGGCGTGTGTAACCTCGCCCAGTCGTGTGCCGTTCATGGTCAGGAGAAGCCGAAACGTTTCCGTGCGCAGTTCGCCGGAAAGCACCGGCAGGGGTTGCGCCGGGCACGCATGAAGATAGACCACGCCCATGCGTGGAAACATCGCCGCCTCGTCGCTGATGCAGTTCTGCACACCGCCGGCCGTGACCGTGTATTCGTCGTGGCTGAGCGACAGCACCAAACCGGCCGCGTCCGCGACCCCAAAGTCCTCCAGGCATCGGCCAAGGTCGAAGCTGTCCGGGCCTGCCTCGGACGGCGGGCGCAGCCAGTCCGCCACCCGCTCGCGCGGCGGTCGTGAGTTGCGGATCTGAATCCGCTCCGGCGGCACCGGCCGCATCGGCCGTCTTCCCTCCGCGGCGCCGATCCGGGCGAAGTGCACCAGCGGATTCTCGTTGCAGGCACGCACATCCGGATTCTCTGCTAGATAGTAGGACGTATCGAAATTGCGGCTCGGATTGCGTCCTTCGCGCCAGCCGTGACCGAGGTAATGCCCGAGCGGGTCGACATTCGCGCGCCGGATATCCTGGTACGCCTCGACATAGTAGTTCGCGTCGAACAGGGACCCGACGACATCGCGAGCATATTCATAGGCATGATCCACGGTCTCCGGCATCGAATTCGTCTCGCCTCACTGCCTCGGTCTGGGTCTGGCAACCCGGTAGGCGGCGCGAGCCAGGGTGCGAAGCGTATTCCTCAACATCGGACGGCGCGACAAGAAGCGCCGCGCCGCGCCGGTCGCGCGCCACGTCGAACTCGCTTCGATCGTCCTCAGCGCACTCGCAAGACCCTCTGCCCGCTCGGCGGTTGCCCGCTGTTCATCTTGGCTCTGTCGCAGCGCGTGAAGGGCCGCCCGGAGCTGCTCCTCGACCGCCTGGCGCGCGTGCCGCTGGTTGGCGGCTTCGGACGCCGCCGCCTGCAGCTCGGCGTGCAAGTTTCCGATCTGTGCGTCCCGCTCCCGCACCCGGTCGCGCTCGAGCCCGATCAAGGCGAGCCGCTCGAGCGCCAGGCTCGCGGCGGTGCCAAGCTGCTCGTCGAGCCGACGCAATTGCTCCAGGCGCTCCAAGGCGATCGACTCGGCGCGGCTCAGCCCTTCCTCCGTCCGCTTCAGCCGCTGCTCCAGGGCCGAGCGCGGCGCGGTGGATGCGTCGATCTTAGCCGAAGGATCCAGGAAATTCGCAAACACTTCGCCCCGCAGCTCGCGGCCAGCCAGCGCCACCACTTCCGGCAGCGTGCGACCAACCCACTGCGCCATGCCCCAGCGCGGCGTCGCCCATAGCGCCCGGGCCAGGTCGTCGCGGTTCCGGATCTTCGTGAAAATCGGCTTGTGCGCCCTGAGCGCCTCGCTGAGCACCGGCGGAGCGCCGACACTGGCATACAGCCCGGCCTCGTAAGCAAAGGGAAAAATCGGCCGCTCGTCGCTGCGAAAGTTGTCCGGATTGAAGCTCGAAAAAGCAAAATAGTGAACGTTCATTCCTGCTTCGATCAAAGTAGCCGCAAGCTCGATGGTCTCGGGGTCCTCATTTGCCTCGATCCACAGAGCCGCCCGACTCTCGACCAGCGAAGCAAGCTCACCTCGGAGAATGTCGAGCTCGAGCCCCTCGACGTCGATCTTGATCAGGTCGAACTCGCCGAACTGGACCCGTAGCGCGGCAAGGTCCTTCGTCTCAACCGGAGCGCCGACGGTCCGGCTTCCCGGCGCGCGCGCCCGCGAGGCGTAGCTGAGCGAGCCGAGATTTCCTTCGCAATACACGCCCTCGGTCAGCTCGGCGCCGGCCGGCGCAATGGCAGCCTCGATTACCGCGGATTGCGCTTCGCAGTTACGCTCGACATTGCGCGCGAGGAGCGGCATGAGGGTAGAATTCGTCTCCACGAAACAAACGAATCCAAGCCGCCGCTGCTTCGCAAGTCCCAGCCCGAACGTGCCCAGGAACGCGCCGATATCGGCCACGCGAGCGCCGTCGCGCAGGTTGTCGGCGATGAAGCACGTCTCATCCCAGCCCCATTCGCCGTAACGCTGCAGAAAGCGAACGATCACATCATCGGCAGCGTTGGGAACCGAAAGGACGCCGTAACGGGTGGGGAGATCTCTCATCGCTGTCAATAATCGTACATCCTCGGGTCTCCGCAAGTCCGTAAGCCCGAAATCGACTGGCACTCGCCCCGCTGAAATAGGTCGCGGCGGGAGCTATCCAATCGGCGGCAAATCGTCGAGGCCGGTTGTGATGCCGCGCATGCCGGATTTGCGCTCGGCCGGTCCGCCGAACAGGCGCGACCTCAGCCGGCTCACGAGTTGCAGTGCGGTCGGCATCAAGGGCTCGCTCCCATTGAGTGAGACACCGGGGCCAGGTTTGTCCAGAACAATCGTGGCCTCAAGCGGGCAATCGACCTTCATCTCCGCAGAAAACGAATTGTCGAGATGCTCGATGATTCGCGATGCCCACTCGGGCATGGCCCCGCCGCACCCCCCTCTATGCATCAAAATCTCAACGTGCTTCCGGTAGTGGTGAGCCACATCATAGGTGTGCGGGATGGTAGATCGGAGGCGGAAGCCGACCTTATCGGCTGCACCCTCGATGAATTGCCGCGTGAACAGCCACTTGTCATCCATGTGCTGGAAGCGCTCGGCCGATTTGTCCGTTCCGATCCGCGCATCAAAGTCGCGGCACATAGCGCCTAGGAACTGCCGAATATCCTTGGGGAGTTCTCGGCCAGCTTCGGCTAGATCGAGAATTGATCGAAACGCCAGACCGACGATGCCCCAACCCTCAAAAGGCTCGAAGAAGACCGCGATACCACCAGGCCGCAGCGCCTGACGCGCAGCGGATAGAGCGGCTGTCGGATTGATCAAATGATGAAGAATCCCGATCCCCACGACAAGATCAAACTTTTCTGGGGCGAACCAATTGCGGGTGGCATCGGTGCAAACGCACGCTACGCGCTCCGTGAGACCCATACGCTCGACGTATGCACGAAGGATCGCTAGCAGATCAGGTGACAGATCAGTGGCAACAATCTGGCATCCCTCAAACAGGTTCAGGCATGGGAGCACGCTGTTCGCTCCAGATCCGGTCCCAACGTCCAGTATCCTCGGCCTATTGAAGTGCTCTACTTTGATCGCATTGCCAATGAGATCTTGGAAGTGCTCAGTTGCATTATAGCAAGCAGCGTAGTCGGCAGCACCTTCCAGGAACTGCCGGGAGATGCCGATCCTCGGCATTCCGATTTCCGCGTCTGGGATGAGAATGCCGGAGAATTTTCCATTGGTGTCACCAAGGTCGAGCAGTGGGGATGAGAAAAACTCGGAAGCCCACATTTCGTCGGATGCACGCCGACGATCAAGAATGGATTTCCAGGTGCCAAGCATGCGGTTTTCCAGGGCGGCTCAGAAACGATACGCGAGGTTGGCGGTGACCGCGTAATCGTTGCCGCCCGGCCGGGCAAAGGTAAGCCCGGCCTGGATGCCGGCGCTAAGCCGCGGGGCGATGGTTCCGGCCAGCCCACCGGCCAGCCGGCCATAGGTCCCGCTGCCGGAACCAGCGACGATGCTGTAGATCGGCAAACCGGGTGCGGCGGTGAACGTGGTTGTCAGCACGCGGCTATTGCCGAGAAAGTCGCGTTCGGCCGTAAGGTTGACATATGGGCTGATGGCGGTCCCTGTCGGAAGTACGACGGGAAAGCGGGCCTGCAGTCCGGCATTTCCCGTGAGGCTGTTCTCATGCTGTCCGGCGACGGACTGGGTCAGCAGCGCATCCCCCGATTCGACGTAGGAATTCACATGCGAATCCGCATACATCAGATCGAGGATTGGACCAAGCCGGAACGAGCCTATGTCGAACAGATAACCGGTATCGGCGCCGGCGACGAAACTCTGTCCGCTCGGCGATGCGGTGATGGCATCGATGATGCCCGGACGCGATACGCCGAAGCTGTTATGCGAACCAGCGAGCAGAGCGTCGGTGAAGAGGTTCGGCCCGGTGTAGGAGGCGTAGCCGGCCAGCTGATACTGGTCGATGCCGATGCTGCCGCCGCCAGCTCGCAGATTCGCGCTCGGGTTCGAGTAGCTGAAGGCAAGACCGAGCAGTAAATTCGGATTCACGCTATATTCGGTGCCGAAGATGACGCCACCGTCGCTGTAGTCGAATCCGGTGGCCCCGAAACGGCTGTCGCGACTCCCGAAGGTGCCCAGTCCTTGCAGATAGACCGACCACGGGCTGCTCGGCCCGGGAGCTGCGCCGGCGTATGGCGAACCCGGAAATCCGCCCAGCCAGCGGTACGAATCGAGCCGCCTGAATATGGCGTCAGCGAAACTCGAGGCGCCGATCTGAGCAAGGCTCGTCTGCGCGGGAATTGTATTCGGCGCTCCAAGCTGGTTCGCCATGTAGCGCGCTTCCAGTGCGAAGCCGCCGGTCGTGAAATGAAGGCCATCGTAGCTCAGGTATGCAAACTGCAGCGGCGAGTTGGGATCGCTCGCGCAGGCCGGCACCGAAGCGCAGGTGATTGCGGCGCTGACGAACCCGTAGGCCGCCGGGTTGGCCGCGACCTGCTGGAACAACCGGCTTTCGTCGAACAGGAAGAAGCGCACGCCTGGCCGCGACAGCGAAGCCAACGCCGACTGCAAGCCCTGGTAGTAGTCGGCGCTGTACTCGACGAGATAGCTCGGGTCGGCGGATGGAACCGCCAACGCGGGGAAGGCGGCCGAGTTGGAAAAGCCTGCGACCTCAAACGTCCTGCCCCCGGCGGCGAGCAAAGTTTGCGTCCCCCGAAAAACGTCGAAGCTCGCTTGCCCGGCAGTCTGCGCGGGCATGAGTCCTGCTGCCCCGTAAACTCCGGGATCGTTCAGGCCGATCGAAATGGTGACCAGGTTGTTGGGCGGGATTCGCTGCTGGCTCGCAGCAAACAGCTGTATCTCAGTGGTAAGACCGAATAGAAAGGGATTGGGCGAGAGGATGTGCAGCGTGGTGCTGGTCGCGCCATCGATAGCGTAGTTGAACACCTGGGATGACGGTATATTGTAGATTGCTTGCAGCCCAAAAGGATAGGTGTGGTAAAGGATCGGGCCAGGGACCTGCGAGGGGTACGGAGCACCTGACTGCTCAAGCAGGTTTTCTGCGTTGCCCTGATCGGCGAAGCTATCGCCAAACGCCCAGAGGCCGGTGAATTGCTGAGCCTCTGCGGCCCGCGTCATCGGCAGCGCCGTTGCAACGCTCAGGATCAGAAGTAGTGCCCAACGGAGCGGAGCCCGGAGGGATTCTTGCCGTGTCATCCGTGCCTCTTCAGAAGTCGATGCCAAAGCGTAGCGGTCACTGCCAAGCCCTTGTAGCAGGAAGCCGAGAGAAGCGGTCAAAACGACCTCGGAAAGCGCAGCGTCATCCCGAACTACCGGAAACTGCTAGCGATTTGGACCCCGCGAACTTGCAGGTTGCTGCTAAGCCGTCAAGGGTTTTTCTCCCGCTGTCCCCCGGTTAAGCACCGTCCGCGCTTGTTGAGAGACACCAGGTTGAAGCGCATTGGCGAAAACCGCTGGTTGAAACGGTTTCTGCCGAAAACCCGGCGCGATGCAGCCGTGCCGCTCGATGCGCCGGGCAGGGCAGCCAGGCGCGAAGCAGAGTCACATCTGCACCCCGATCGGCACGCCCCAGATCTCCGCGGCATAGCCCCGGATTGCGCGGTCGGCGGAGAACCAGCCGACATTGGCGGTGTTCAACACGCTGGCGCGCCACCAAGCCGCCGGGTCGCGCCACCGCGCGGCGACGTCCTCCTGCGCGGCGCAGTAGCTTACGAAATCCGCCGTCACCATGAAGCTGTC
>Ga0073928_10011900_pt1 | contig 10073 bp, 7 predicted proteins | sample PaiPotPPA55metaG_FD_76969 | JGI IMG/M metagenome (GOLD analysis project Ga0073928, IMG submission 76969) | Iron sulfur acid spring bacterial and archeal communities from Banff, Canada, to study Microbial Dark Matter (Phase II) - Paint Pots PPA... ... | reverse complement strand
CGAGCGCGCTCGCAGAACCGGAAGGCGCTCAACGCCGAGATCGAGAAGGTCACCAGCCAGCACGACAGCGCCGAATGGATCGAGCGGCTGAACAAGGCTGGCGTGCCGTCCGGCCCGATCTATTCGATCGACCAGGTGTTTGCCGATCCGCAGGTCCGCCATCTGGGTATCGCCCAACCGGTCGAGCACGCAACGCTGGGGCCGCTCGATCTTGTCGGCCAGGCGGTGACGCTGAGCCGCACGCCGAGCCGGCTGGTCAGCGCCAGCCCGGAAGCGGGGGAGCACACCGATGCGATCCTGCGAGAACTCGGCTACAGCGATACCGACATCGCCGGCCTGCACTCGCGCGGCGCGGTCTAGCCGGCGATACTGCGGCCGATCGGGTCGAGCCGGTTCTGCAGCGCGTCGCCGAGCAGGTTGAAGGCGATGACGGTCAGGAAGATCATCAGGCCCGGATAGACCGCCAGCGACGGCGCCGACGTCACCAGTTCCTGTGCGTTGCTCAGCATGCTGCCCCAGCTGGCAAGCGGCGGCTGCACCCCGAGCCCGAGAAAGCTCAGCACCGATTCGAGCAGGATTACATCGCCGGCGCTGAGGGTCGTCGCCACAATCAGCGGCCCCAGCACATTCGGCAGGATGTGCCGCCACAAGATGTGCGGCACGCCGGCGCCGAGGCTGCGCGCCGCCCGCACGAAGTCGCGATTGCGCGTCACCAGCGCGGCGCCGCGCACCAGTCGCGCCGCGGTGGTCCAGCCGATCAACACCGCCAGCGCCACGATCCGGATCAGGCTGATGTCGTCGGACCGTGCGAGGGCGGCGGGAACCCCGAGCTTGTCGAGGTCGAGCGCGGCGAGCACGATCAGCAGCGGCAGCAGCGGCAGCGCGATCATCCCGTCGGTAATGCGCATCAGCACCCGATCGGTCCAGCCGCCGAGATAGCCTGCCGCCAGTCCGATCGCGGTGCCGATCGCGGCCGCGGCGATCGCCGCGGCAATGCCGATCACCAGGGAGATGCGTCCCCCCTCGAGCAGGCGGAGCAACACGTCGCGGCCGAGTTCGTCGGTGCCGAGCGGGTGAAGCGCAGACTGCCCGGACATGCGGTTGAGCAGGTCGATATCGTCGGTCCCGAGACCGAATGCGGCGTGGAGGACAACCGGTCCGAGAAACGCAGCCGCCGCGACCGCCGCGAGCAGCGCCAGCGGCAGTTTCACCGGTAGGACACTCGCGGGTCTAGCCAGGCATAGGCGAGGTCGGCGGCGAAATTGGCGGCCAAGGTGGTCGCCGTCGCGAGCAGCAGGCCGGCCAGCGCGAGGTTGTAGTCGTTGCCCATGACGGCATCGAAGATCAGCTTGCCCATCCCCGGATAAGCGAACATCGTTTCCGTCACCAGCGCGCCGGAGACGAGGCCGCCGAACGAAAGCGCAAGGATCGTCACCACCGGCACCAGCGCCGTCCGCAGGGCATGGTGAAACACGACCCTTGCTTCGCCGGCGCCTTTGGCGCGCGCGGTCCGGATATGGTCCTGGGCCAGCGCGTCGCGCATCGCCGCGCGAACATAGCGCGTGTAGCCGCCGAGATTGGCCAGCATCAGCGTCGCGACCGGCAGCACGAGATGTCGCAACCGGTCCGCCATATCGGCGTTTCCCGCCGTCGTGATGCCGCCGGCCGGAAACCAGCCGAGCTGCGCGGCGAAGACCAATATCAGGATCAGGGCGAGCCAGAACGTCGGCACCGACACTCCGGCAAAGCAGAACAGGTTGATCGCCGCATCGAGGCCGGAATTCGGGCGCCGCGCCGCCGCAATGCCGAGCCCCAAAGCGCAGAGGAAGGCGAGCGCGAAGCTCGCTCCCATCAGCGCCAGGGAATTCACCAACCTCGGCAGCAAGGCGGTGACGACGGGAGTTCCGAACAGCCGCGAATAGCCGAGATCGCCGCCGAGCGTCGCCCGCACCCAATCGAGGTAGCGCTCGAACAGCGGCCGGTCGATGCCGTAGACCGCCTTCAGCCGCGCGACATCCGCGGCGGTCATGTGCGGGTCGGCCGAGCGCATCAGGTCGATCGGGTCGCCCGGCATCAACCCGATCAGCACATAGATGACGAACGACATCAGCGCCAATACCGCGGCCATGTCGACCAAGCGTGCTGCGGTGAAGCGGATCATCGCGACCGCAACACTATGCCGGTCCTGCAGCAGCGGCGTGCTCGGCGCCCGGTGTCACGGGCTGGCCGCCCAATCGGTTACCCACAAGGTCGTCGGGTATTGGTTGCCGGTCGGATGCAGCCCGGTCAGCCATTTCGGCAAAATGAACGCGTCGGAGCGGAAATACAGGGGCAGTGACGGAAGCTCGGTCGCGTAGAGGCGCTGTGCCTCGGCCCACAAGGTGTTCCGCTTGTTCCGGTCGAGCTCGACCTCGAGCGCGTCGATCAGGCGGTCCATCTCGGCATTGTTGAAACCGGCGATATTCTGCCCGGCGAACGCGTTCGCCTCGCTCGGGATCTCGTCCGAGCGCAGGATCGAGCGCGGCACGTTCTCCGGCGAACTGATCCAGGCGTACATCGCCAGATCGAAGCGGCGGTGACGCAGCGTTTCCCCGAACAGCACGCGGGCCGGCTCGTTCTTCAGCTTCACCTCGACGCCGATCTTGCGCCATTGGCTCTGCAACACCTGCTCGACGAGTTCGCGCGATCGGTTCCCGGCCGTCGTCATCAATTCGAACGACAGTTCCTGCCCGTTTGCGTTGCGGCGCCCGCCGTTCGCGGCGGCATGAAACCCGGCCTCCTCCAGCAGCGCCTGAGCGCGGGCCGGGTCGTATCCGTAATGCGGCACCGCATCGGTGTAGCCGGCGTCGAGCGGGTTCATGAAGCTGTCGGCGACCGGCTCGCGGCCGGCGAACAGCGAGCGGGTGATCGCGGCCCGATCGATCCCGAGGATCAGGGCCTCTCGCACGCGCCGGTCGGCGAGCGCGCTCCGGTCGAGATTGATGTCGACATGCTCGTAGGCGAGCCCGGGCTTGTAGATGACCTGATAATCCGTTCCGTGGCGCTTCTCGAAGGCGAGCGCTTCGTCGAGTGGCAATCCCACTTCGCCGGCGATCATGTCGACCGAGCCCGACAGCAGATTGGCCTCGAGCGCCGCAGTGTTTTCGATCGCGCGCACGGTGATCTGGCGGAAATGCGGCGGCGGGCCTGTCCAATGCGGGTTCGGCTCGAGCAGGATATGCGAGCCGGAGCTGACCTCTTTGAGCACGTAGGGACCGTTGTACAGACCGGGGTTGGCCGGATCGGTGTTGTAATGCGTGCGCAGCCGGTATTGCGTCGGGTCGGCGAAGGCGTCGCGTTCGATATGCGCGGACAGCGGGATGAAATCGTTGATCGCCGCGTAATCGAAGGTCAGCTTGTCGAAATGCATGGTGAAAGTTTTGTCGTCATGAGCATCGATCCCGATGATGCGCCGGTACAGTTCGGCATTCTCGATCGCGCTTTTCGGATCCCGACCAACCTTGTAGGTGAACAACACGTCGGCGGTGGTGACCGGAACGCCGTCGCCCCAGCTGGCGTCGGCGCGGATCGTGTAGGTGAGATCGATCCCCTTCTTGCCGTCCGGCAGATCGACCGGTGCCGCCAGCCCATTCTCGATACTCGGCAACTGGGTGCACAACAGGCAAATCAGCTTCCAGTCCGCGTCATAGACGGTGAACGGCCGAAGCGCCAGGCCGAGGACATAGCTTTTGGCCGCCATCGCTTCGATATTGGGGTTCAGCGTCGACGGGAATTGGATGGTCCCGATCGTCAACGACTGATGCTCGGCCGCCCGCCCTGTCGGTATCGTCGCCGCCAGCAGCATCAGGCTCGACCATAGAATCCGCGATAGGTCGGTCATGCGTCTCCGGTTCTCGCGAAAAGCGCTTATTTGCTGCGGCCTAAAGCGACCCGCAGCGCTTGAAACAAACGGCTCGCAAATATATCATTCGCGGTCGCGAGCGAGGTCGGTTAGTCGATACTGTCTCCGGGGTCCGGAGCGAATTGTAGAAGCCCCCTTGCCACCCTTCTTCCATCCCGAACCAAGAGGATAGAGGCATGAAGTATCTCTCCACTGCCGTCGTGATCGCAGCCGCCCTCGCGATCGCTGCGCCCGTCCTGGCTCAGAATGCCCCGATGAGCCCCTCCGCTCCGAAGGCCGCGGCACCGGCGGCCGCGATGCCCTCCGCCGCACCCGCGCAAAAGCACCATGCGATGCGGCATCACGCGATGCGCCATCATGCAATGGGGCACGGCAGGATGATGTCGCGCTCCCGCAATGGAATGACCGAGCAGCTCAATCGACAAGAGTTGTCGCGCATTCAGGGTGGCGGAGCGATGCCGCAGTCTATGCCGCCCTCGTCGATGCAGGCACCGATGCAGCGGCCGATGGGGACCACATCGTCGATGCAGCCCCCTATGCAGCAGCAGCCGATGCAGCAACCCATGCAACAGCCGATGGCGCCGCCGCCCCCGCGTTGATCCGTGATTAGACTGCGTCTTTTGTGCCAAGGGGGCTTCGGCCCCCTTGTTGCTTTACCGGCCCCGGGCGCCCCGCCGAATCTTCCAGCAGGGATCGCCGCCGAAACTCGGTTTCACCCTTCGTTAAGGAGCGGCGCGTAATTTGCCAGGGTGACGAGCACGCCGAGCACGATCAAAAGCGCGCAAGTCGAGGCGACGGCCTCGGACCGGGATCGCATCGCATCCTTCATCTCGGATTTGCCGGTCGCGGCGGCGCTGTTCGATGCCGATCTGCGTTACCTTGCCGCCAGCCCGGCTTGGCTTGCTGGCTTCGATCTCTCGGTTGAAACGGTCTTCGGGCTTCGGCATCAGGATCTCGATCCGGACAACGGCGCCGTTCTGACCGCACTTCAGCAATCTGCGCTCGGCGGCGAGGCGGCCGAGGGTTGCGCAAATGCCGCCGCCGCTGATGGGGCATGCCCCGAACGGATCCTGCGCGTCAGCCCGTGGCATGGCCCGGACGGCTCGGTGATCGGCGTTGTTGCGATCGCGCGAGACGCCTGGCTGGCAGCCGCCAACGAATCGGCTCCGGAGAGCGTCGACGCGCTGACCGGTCTTCCCGGCCGCGATGCCTTCATCGGACAGGTCCGCGCTGCCTTGGTTGCCGCCGAAGGGGCTCGGCGCGGGGCTGCGGTATTCGTCGTCAATCTCGACAATTTTCGCGGCATCAACGGTCTCTATGGGGTCCGGGCCGGCGATAATGTGCTGAGGACGATCGGCAAGCGAGTTCGCGCCGGGGTCCGCTCGCGGCTGTTGTCCAGCCGTCTGCCGCGCAGCGAGGGAGATTACGTCGCGCGCCTCGGCGCAGACGAGTTCGGCATCCTGATCGGAAATCCGACGCCGAGTGCGGCCGCCGCCGAGTCGTTCGCCCAACGTATTCTGAAGCTGATCGAAGAGCCGATTGTCGTCGGCGACCACCGCATCCGGCTGACCGCCAGCGTCGGCTTTCTGATCACCGGGGCGCCGCACGCGAGCGAGGACGAAGTCTTGCGCGATCTGCATGCGGCGCTGCACGACGCGAAGTCGCGCGGGCCGAACAATGTCCAGGCTTGGCGGCCGGCCCTGACGCGCACGACGGGGCACCGCTTTACTCTGTTGGACCAGCTCAGGCGCGCGCTCGAAGATGGCGAATTCGCGGTGCATTACCAGCCGATCCTGCGGCTCGGCGATCGGCGCATCGTCGGCGCCGAGGCGCTGCTGCGGTGGAATCACCCGAGCGACGGGCTGGTCTCGCCCGCTGCTTTCCTGCCGATCCTCGAAGACAGCAGCCTGATCGTCCCGGTCGGCTGCTGGGTGATCCGCGAGGTCGTCCGCCAGATGCGGATCTGGCAGATGCTGTATGGCCGCGACATCGTCGAATGGGTCAGCATCAATGTCTCGCCGCGGCAGTTCAACGATCCCGGACTGTTGCTGTCGACGCTGACCGAAATCGAACGCAGCGGGTTTTCGCTCGACCGCCTGAAGATCGAGATCACCGAATCGGCAGCGATGCGCAATCCGAATATGACGCGCTCGGTGCTCGACGAGTTGCGCGAGCTGGGGGTGCGGGTCGCGATCGACGATTTCGGCACCGGCTATTCGGCGCTCGGCGCCCTGCGCCATTACGCCGTCGATACGATCAAGATCGACAGCGGCTTCACCAGCCGGCTCGAAACCGACGACGGCAGCGAACTCGTCATGGCGCTGCTGCGGATCGCCCAGGCGTACGGAGCCGAAGTTGTCGCCGAAGGGATCGAAACCGCGGCGCAGCGCGATATCCTCGAAGCGCGCGGCTGCGGCTTCGGTCAGGGATTCCTGTTCGCGAAGCCGATGGACGGCAGCTTTTTTGGCGCCTACGCTCTGACCCACCTCGTCCAGAACGGCGGGGCGCATTGACGATTTAGCGGCTCGTCTATGACGCGCCGCGGGGCGGACAGTACGTTGGCGAGCCAGGGCCATGGTGGCGAGGCGCGGTGATCTACCAGATCTATCCGCGCAGCTTCTTCGACAGCACGGTGACGGGATCGGCGACCTGCCCGGGATCGTCGGCAAGCTGGATTACATCGCTGCCCTCGGCGTCGACGCGATCTGGATCTCGCCGTTCTTTGCCTCGCCGATGCACGATTTCGGCTACGACGTCGCCGATTTTCGTGCCGTCGATCCGATCTTCGGAACATTGGACGATTTCGACCGGCTGGTCGCGCGCGCATGCGCTCGGGCTCAAAATCCTGGTCGACCAGATCTGGGGCCACACCTCCGATCGGCATCCCTGGTTCATCGACAGCCGCTCGTCGCCGGGAAATGCCTGCGCCGACTGGTACATCTGGGCCGATCCGCGGCCGGACGGGACGCCGCCGAACAACTGGCTTTCCGCGTTCGGCGGGCCGGCCTGGAATTGGGAGCCGCGCCGGCGCCAGTTCTACCTGCACCATTTCCTCATGTCGCAGCCGACGCTGAACCTGCGCAACGAAGCGGTTGTCGCCGAACTGCTCGATATCGGCCGCTTTTGGCTCGATCGCGGCGTCGACGGGTTCCGCCTCGATGCGGTCGATTTTTTCCTGCACGATCCGGAGCTGCGCGACAACCCGGCCCAGCTCCCGCCGGGCAATCAGATCCCGGAGAAGCTGTTCGGCTTGCAGCAGCACATCCACGATATGCTGCACCCGGACGTCCGCGACGTTTTACGCCGCATCCGGGAGCTGATGGACCGCTATCCCGGGCGCACCACCCTGGCGGAGGTATCGAGCCAGGCAGGCGCCTTTGAGCGCATCGGGCGCTACACCGAGGGCGACGAGCAGCTGCATATGGCCTACACGCTGCAACCTTCGCGCGGAGCATTCGACCGCGAGTCGGTGCGGCGGCTGCTCGCCGATGCGGGCAATCCGCGCGGCTGGGCGGCTTGGTCGTTCAGCAACCACGATGTCGAGCGCGCCGTGTCGCGCCGGTCGCCATCCAATGGGGCGTCGGTCGATCCCGATTTCGCCCGGCTGTTGATGGGATTGATGCTGTCGCTGCGAGGCAGCGTCAGCGTCTATCAGGGGGAAGAGCTGGGCCTGCCGACTGCGATCGTCGCGCCTGAGCACATGCGGGACCCGTTCGGCATTGCCTATTATCCGGAATTTTGCGGCCGCGACGGCAGCCGCACGCCGATGCCCTGGACCGCCGAGTCGCCGCAGGCCGGCTTCACCACCGGGATCCCCTGGTTGCCGCTCGATCCGCGTCATATCGGGCTTAGCGTCGATCGCCAACAAACCGACGGGAGATCGATGCTGCACGACTGGCGGACGTTTCTCGCTTGGCGCAAATTGCATCCGGCGCTGATCGAAGGCGATCTGGTGCCGGTCAATGCGCCCGCACCATTGCTCGCATTCCGCCGTTCCACGGCAGAGGCGAGCGTGCTCGTGGTGCTGAACCTCAGCGATCAGCCGGTGCGATTGTCGGGAAACCTGCTTGCCGGCGCACGGCCGCTGATGGGTCACGGCTTTGCCGAGACCCAGGGCGAGGACGGGGCAAGCCTTCCCCGTTACGGCATGTTGTTTGCGGCGGAAGAGGCGGCAACCGCGGCACCGGCTCGCATTCTGGAGCCGGCCAGGTAGTGGAGCCTGCCGGCGACGCTATTCCGGCTGGCGGACCGGCGGCAGCTGATCGGTCGAGATCCCGCTTTCCTTGCGCCGGGCGACCCGCTCCATGTCTTCCAGCAAGCCATGCAGCGCCTGGTCGGCGACATAGGACATCTTGGCAAAAGCGCGCAGGAAACTGTCGGTCCGCGGCAGCTGAAACAGCGTCTCCTCGCTATCCTTGCCGCTGACCGAGCTGACCAGCACGACGTTGTCGAACGGCTGCAGCAACAGTTCGCGCAATGGCTTGCCCGCGCCGGTGACGTATTCGACGACGCGGCAACGATCGCCGTCGTGCGCCTCCTGCACGATCGTCATCCGATACGCGGCGCGGGTGGTCGAGGCCTCGACCAGGGCACGAGCGAACGGGCGAACGAAGCTCTCGTCGAAGCCGAGAATTGCGGTCGCGCGATCGTTGTTGACCGAGGACCGCATCTCCAGCGTCGCCCAGAGCGAGGCGCGTCCCTGAAAATAGTCGGCCGAGGCCAGATCGAGGTTGATCGAATCGATTGGCATCGGCGGCGCCACCGAGCGCGCCGACAGAAAGGCAAAGCAGGCTGGTTCGCGCTTCAGCGAAATGTTCGTCGAAGCTTCCAGATTGCGGTCGGCGATCGCGGGAGTCTCAGCCATGAGCAGGGCCCTTGCCGGTTTGCAACCACTATAATAACCGAATGTGAACGAGTCGTAACACTCTTCAACAGTATGAAATAAAGGCGCGGGGTCAAGCCATGTCAAAGGGGAGCGGAGCGCCTTGCCTTCGCTGCGGCCTTTGGCCGCGTGAACCGCCTTACCGAGAGGCAGCGGATGCGGTCGATTGCTGCTCGATCGCTTCCTCGGCCGCGAGCCAGCCGGCTTCGGCCTCCGCGAGTTGCCGCGCCAGATCGGCCCGGCGCTTCAGCGCATCGGCGAGCGTTGCCCCGTCCCCATTATAGGCAGCGGAGCCGGCGAGGCGTTCATCGAGCGAGCGCATTTCTTTCGTCAGCCGGGCAATCGCTGCTTCGGCGTCGCGCGCCTGCCGGCGCAGCGGCTCGATGGCGAGTCGGCGTTCCGCCGCGGCGCGCCGTGTGGACCGGCGGTCGTCGGCAAGAGCGGCCGTGCCCCGCTCGCGATCTGCCGCCGGCTCGTTTTGCTCGAGCATTGCGCGGTACCCGTCGAGATCGCCGTCAAACGGCCGCACCGTTCCCTCAGCGACCAGCCAGAGCCGGTCGGCGACCAGCTCGACGAGATGCCAGTCGTGACTGACCAGAATGACCGCGCCCGAATAATCGGCGAGCGCCGCGACCAGCGCTTCGCGGGTTTCCATGTCGAGATGGTTGGTCGGCTCGTCGAGGATCAGCAGCGACGGCGCATCGTGGGTGACGAGGGCCAGGTTCAGCCTTGCCCGCTCGCCGCCCGACAGGTCGCCGACCGGGACCAGAGCCTTGTCCTGGCCAAAGCCAAAGCCGCCCAGGCGGGCGCGCACCGCCTCGGGGGTGTTGTCCGGCATCAGCGCGGCAAGGTGGTCGAAGGCCGAAGCCTCGGGCCGCATCTCCTCGATCTGGTGCTGGGCGAAGAAACCGACGCTCAGCTTCGGCACCCGGATGACGGTGCCGGACAGCGCCGCGAGCCGGCCGGCCAGCAGCCGGGCAAAGGTCGTCTTGCCGTTGCCGTTGGCGCCGAGCAGCGCGATGCGGTCGTCGGGGTCGAGCCGCAGGTCGAGCCGTGAGAGTACCGGTTTTCCCGGCGCGTAGCCGGCACTGGCCCGGTCGAGCGCGATCAGCGGCGGGCTCAATACCGCCGGCTCGGGCAAGCGGATCGCGACCGGCGGCGCCTCGGCGGCAACGGCAACCGGTTCGAGCCGGGCCAGTGCCTTCAGCCGGCTTTGCGCCTGCCGCGCCTTCGACGCCTTGTAGCGGAAGCGGTCGACAAATTCCTGCATATGCCGGCGCTGCTGCTCCT
>Ga0073928_10011899_pt1 | contig 10073 bp, 7 predicted proteins | sample PaiPotPPA55metaG_FD_76969 | JGI IMG/M metagenome (GOLD analysis project Ga0073928, IMG submission 76969) | Iron sulfur acid spring bacterial and archeal communities from Banff, Canada, to study Microbial Dark Matter (Phase II) - Paint Pots PPA... ... | reverse complement strand
GGCGGCGCCGGCGCGGCGCAGGGGCAGCCAGGAATCGGGGATGCTGCTGCTGCCGCCGGTGCCGAGCTCGTAGATGTCCGGGCGCGTGGGCGCCTGCTCGATGTGGACGTCTTTCCAATTCACTTCGAGCTCTTCGGCGAGAATCATGGGCAGCGCGGTTATGACGCCCTGGCCCATCTCGGATTTTGCGAGGATGAGCGTGACGTGATCGTCCTGGCCGATTTTCACCCAGGCGTTGAAAGGGTTCGGCGTGGGCTTTTCCTGCTGTTCCTGCGCGAAGGCGGGCGGCCAATAGAATCCGATGACCAGCGCGGCACTGCCGGCGGCGCCGGTCTTCAGGAAGTCCCGGCGATTTAAAGCGGTGGGCGTCGTCGTCATCGGATGTCTCCTCGGGAACTGGCGGCCGGCTTCGCGGCAGGCTCGTGGGTTGCGGGCGCTGCGGGAGCGGCGTGCTTGGCGGCGGCGCTATGGATGGCTTTGCGGATGCGCTGGTAGGTGCCGCAGCGGCAGATGTTGCCGTTCATGGCTTTGTCGATATCCGCGTCGCTGGGGTTGGGCGTATTCGCGAGGAGGGCCGCGGCGCTCATGATCTGGCCCGACTGGCAGTAGCCGCACTGGGGCACTTCCTCCTCGATCCAGGCCTGCTGGAGGGGATGGCTAAGGCCGGTGGAGAGGCCTTCAATCGTGGTGACTTTTTTCCCGGCGACGAGGGAGGCGGGGGTGACGCAGGAGCGAGTGGCCTGGCCGTCGATGTGGACGGTGCAGGCGCCGCACAGGGCCATGCCGCAGCCGAACTTTGTGCCGGTGAGGTTCAGGGTGTCGCGGAGGACCCAGAGGAGCGGCATGTCCGGGCTGACGTCGACTGACTGGGGCTTGCCGTTCAGGACGAATTCGATGGCCATGGCGCACCTCCCTCAGGGCGAGGCGACCATCTTAATCCCATCGGTCATCGAACCGCAAATCTCAGGAGGGAAGGAACTCACTTTCGCAGCGCAGCAGTCCAATCGGCCGTATGCGCCGCGTCTCGCGCGAACAAAACAATCTGCGCGCGTCATTTTTGTCCCAGCGCAGCCGTCCAGTTCACAATCAGTGTGATGGGCTCGGGATTCGCGTTTTCCATCAGCTTGGGGATGAGGATTCGGCGCCCGTCGCGCGACATATCGTAAGAAGGGACACCTATCGCAAAGGCCAAAGGCAACGTAAACAATGGCTGGCCCGTGCTGAACGCCGGACTGCCATTCTTCTCCTCGACTGCCACCGTCATCAGTTTCCCGTCATTCCCCACGTAGAACAGCTCTTTTCCGTCCGCTCTCCATTGCGGCACCGAGCCTCCCCCGCTTGATACCTGCCATTTCCCGCTCTTCTCCGGGAAACGCGCCACGAAGATTTCCTCTTTCCCCGACTCATTCGAGCGGTACGCGAGCCACTTCCCGTTGGGGGAGAACGCCGGCTGGTCTTCGTTGAAGGCGTCCTGCAGAAAGGGAAACGCTTTGCGCTCCCCGAACATGGGAAGAATCCATATTTCGTATTGCGACTTCCCCTGCGGCAGCCGCTCAATCGCCAGGAAGCGCCCATCCGCAGACCATGACCTCGGGTAATCTCCCGCTGCCGCTGCCGCCTCGAGAAGAGTTTCTTCGTTTCCGGAGCCATCGGCGGACCGTACGTAAACGTGAGCGAATCCCTGGCGAACCGCGGAGTACGCGATCCGCGAGCCATCGGGCGACCAGACAGGATCGGCGGTCGGACCCGGCCCAAACGTCAATCGCGACTTCACCCCCCGCCGGAGATCCAGAACCCAGATGTCCCCAACTCCGCTCTGGTCACCGACGACCGCAGTTGCAACCTTCAACCCGTCCGGGGAAAGACTGGGTCTGATGAAGACGCCCGGAGACGCAACCGTTTCCAACAGTTTGCCGGTGCGGTCATACCAGGTGAGAATCGAATTGTCCCCTCGCCTCCCGCCGGTATGGAAAGCAATCACGCCGTTCTCGGAAACACCGAACGAGGCCCGTTGCGTGGATTCATTCATCTCCACGCGCTCGGCGACGAGCAAAGCCTCCCCGCTCAACTGCCCTTTGGCCGCATCAAGCCCCTGTGCCAGCAGCGTGCCATCCCGCACAAACAGGAGGAAGCCCGGGGGCGCATACAACGCCGCAGTGCCGCTGCCCTTGAGGAGGAACTTGGGATCTCCCCCGTCGAGCGATCCCAGGAATGTGCCGGTTTGCGCCGGATCGTTCGAACGGCCATAGAATATGAAATGGCGTCCATCGGGCAGGAAGAAGGGCCAGCGCGTGCTGTTTTCCTGCCGCGCCACGTTGAGCTTTGTCACCGGCTCCGCCGACCCCCCCGCCTGTGACACACGAAAAATCGGGCTGGCCGTGCTGGGCGTAAACAAAATCACGCCATCCCGGCTCCAGGTTCCGCCGCGTCCCGCAGGCGCATCGCAGAGCGACTGCGGAGGCCCGCCGGACACGGCGATCCGCTTCAGTTTTCCATCCTGGAAAAATCCGATGTTGCGGCTGTCTCCGGACCAGAACGGATAGGTCGCATTTTCCGTGCCCGCCAGCGGCTGCGGGTTCAGCGAATCGAGCGGGCGTACCCACAGGCGAACCCCATCGCTGCTGGCGGCCGAGAATACAAGCAGCTTTCCGTCGGGCGAGACGACCACTGGCCCAAACCCCGGCCCGCTCGTCCGGAAGGTCGACTTCTCCGGCGGCAGGATGAAGGCGCGCACCGCTCGCTCCGGCTGCCGCGCCAGTTGCCAGTACGCGGCCGCCGCCGCGCCCGCCAGAATCAGGAACACCGCTGCGGCTACCCATGCGGCGCGCTCGCGGGTCTTGCGATGCGCCGCGACCGGCGCGGGCACTCCGGCCTGCGACCCGCCTTCGCCGATCCACTGCAGCTGCAGCTTCAGGTCGTGCGCGGTCTGGAACCGCTCGTCCGGGTCCTTCGCGAGGCAGGTCTTCACCACGCGGTCCAGCGCCGGCGGCGACATGGGCTGCAAGGTGGAAATCGGCGGAGGCTCGCGTTCGAGAATCGCGGCAATCAGGCTGGCCTGCGATTTACCCTCGAACGCTTTCTTCCCCGTGGCCATCTCATACAGCACCGCGCCGAATGAGAAAATGTCGCTGCGCGCGTCCGTTTCTTTCCCTTCGATCTGCTCGGGCGCCATGTATTGGAACGTGCCGACGATCGTTCCCCGCGCGGTCAGGGGCTCCCGCCGCGCATCGGCCGGCGCAGGCTGGCTGACTGTCGGTGAGCTGGAAAGGTCCACCGCCGGGGGCGTCGTCGCCTTAGCCAGGCCGAAATCCATCAGCTTTGCCCCGGACTTCGTCAGCATAATGTTGCCGGGCTTGAGGTCGCGATGCAGGATGCCTTGCCGGTGCGCCTTTTCGAGGGCGTCCGCAATTTCAATCGCGATCCGCAGGAGCTCCGCCGCCGGCAACGGGCCGCGCTCGATGCGTTTCCCGAGCGTCTCGCCTTCGAGGTACTCCATCACGAGATAGTCGGTGCTGCCCTGGTGGCCCACGTCGTGGAGGACGCAGATGTGCGGGTGATTGAGGCTGGAGATGGCGCGCGCTTCGCGGTCGAATCGCTCACGCGCATCCGGCGTATCGGCCAGATGTTCCGGCAACACCTTGACCGCGACGGTACGGTCGAGGCGTGTATCGCGCGCGCGATAGACTTCGCCCATCCCGCCCGCGCCGAGCGGCGCGACGATCTCATACGGACCTAGCCGCGTGCCGGATGGCAGGGACATCGTGCGGCGAATTATAGGGTAGAAGCCCGCGCGGAGCCAGAGGTCAGCGGATGCCGAAGATTTTCACGATAAGACCGGCACCCAAAGTCGCCTTAGCGGTTATCGCTTGCGCCACCCGCCTTTATCAAGTTGGGGAGGCTCGCTCGAAATTTAATCATCCACTGTACGAGTTGATCTTGAGGATCGTCTTTGGACGGGCCGGTGAGCGTGTAGTGGACGGATTCCTGCCAGTTGTCATACCAGTATTCGTACTCTGAGTATTCGTCGACAGCGACTCGGTCGGCCAATACGGGCGAGATCCGAACGGCCTTTAGGTCTCTAAAAGCGCGGTCCAACGCTTCGTACTTGACGGGTGAACGCGCAACGTTGACCTTCAGCTTGGCCGCAATGTCTTGGTCCTTCACGTTAGGGTTCTCCGCGACCATCTTGGAGATCAGTCGCGAAAGGTCGCCGTCGCCCATACCTGCAAGCGAGTAACGAATTATCTCAGACCTGCCGCCCGGGTTAACTGGGTAAACGGGGTAAACAACCACGACCAGTTGTGTGTCCGAGTCGCCAAAACGCAGAACCATCTTCAGAAAATAGGGCTTTGGTGAAACGTCCAGCGGAAAAAGGATGTTGAGGACGCGAGACTTCATGTCCAGATAGCGGTCTCCTGGCTGGGCGGTTGCCATCGCGGCGAAGAGAATGCAAGAGAACAGCACACATGCTACGGCTCTTCGGCAAGTCACGGGAATACTCCTTACTTGGGAGCAGGTACGGAAAGCATCGGCGCGAGGATACCATTTCTGTACTTCATCTCAGAGTAGCATGCCAGGTCCGAACAAAAGGCGGGAGTCTCCTACCTGCCTTAATGTTCGGAGGTTTCGCGGTCAGCGGATGCCGAAGATTCTCACGATGACGGGCGTATCCATGGTGACGTGCGGGGCGATAGCATGGTAGCCCCAGAGATGGACCCAGGCGTTGCCGGTGCGGACGGTGAGGAAGGACTTGACGAGGCCGGGAGAGAAGAACGTGAGGAAAACAAAGATGAGGGACAGGGTGGAGTGGGCGGGCGTGTCGTAGACGGTCCAGTATTCGAAGATGTGGATGGCGGCATAGGAGAAGGCGCCGAGAATCGTGGTGGTGACGAGCGAGCCGGAAAGCCTGGCGTAGCGCGGCAGGAGAATGGAGTAGATGAAGATCATGACGGGCAGGCCGGTGCCGAAAAGATGAACGAGGAAGGAAAGGGAGCCGCCGAGGATCATTTGACGCGGGGTGAGACCGAGGAAGCCGCTCATGGAGAGATCGGCGGCCGATTCGAGCGCGAGAACGACGAGGATCAGCAGAGTGTCGTTTTTGATGTTGGCGGACTTGAGATTGAGCGCGGTGTGCGAGTAGCCGCGCATGCGAAAGAAGATGTACGGCAGCGCGGCAAGGAGAACAAAATTGTAGGCGGCCCAGAGATAGACCTCGGCTGGAGCGAGCGTGCGCGTGGGGCCGAAGAGCGAGCCGTTGAGGTGCAGCCCGATTCCTTCGCCGCCAAAGTGGCGGCCCACAAGCTGGCCGAGCCCGAGAACCACAGCGGCGTAAACAAGCAGGCCAAGCGTTTCGCGCCAGGCGGTGGGGGCGTCGGGGGCGCGGGCGGCCATATCGGGCGGAGTGCGCCGGCGGGTGACAAGATAGATGACGCCCAGGAACAAAAACACAAAGACGAGCACGATCGGGAGCTGCAGAACCTGCTTGAGAAACGGGGCGTCCGCGAGGGCAGGACGATTGAAGGGCAGCGTCCCGTGGCTGAGCGGGAAGATGGCGCAAAAGCAAACGAGCCAGAAAGCGGCGGCGAGCTGCACGCTTCGCTGGCGCAGGATGCGGTTCATTTTGCGGGAATCGCGGCGCTCGGGGGAACAGGCAGCATGGCGGCCCGAGGCGTCAATCCTTCGAGACGGGATAGCCGGCGCCGGTCCAGTCGCGCCAGCCGCCGTCCATGGAGATGACGTTCGTGTAGCCCATCTTCTGCAGGTTTTCGGCGGCAAGCGCGGAGCGGAATCCGCCGCCGCAGTAAAGGACGAGCGGCGCGGAGGTATCGGGGATGGCGTGCTCGATATCGCGCTCGATGACACCTTTGCCGAGATGGATGGCGCCGGGGAGGTGGCCGCGGTCCCATTCGGATTCCTCGCGCGTGTCCACGAGGATGAATTTCTCGCCCGCGTCGAGGCGCTTCTTGACGTCGTGGGCGCTCATCTCGCGAACGTTCTTCCGCGTGGCCTCGACGAGCTCGAGAAATCTGGGTGAGTGCTTCATGGGTCGAGCCTCCTGCGCCTACTTCTTTTTTGCCAGCGAGCGAATGTAATTGATGAGGTCCCAGCGCTGCTCGGGCTTCATGCGGTCTTCCTCACCGGGCATGTCCCCTTTTCCCTTGGTAAGGATGTAGAAAAGCTCGCCATCGGTCATGTCCTTGAGGGATGCCGGGTCGCGATAATCGCGCAGGGTGAGCTTCATGTCGGCGGCGAGGTCGCCCTTGCCGTCACCGTTGGCGCCATGGCACATGGCGCACTGGGTGGTGTAGACATGCTTGCCCGTAGCAATCGAGGCCGCGGTGGGTTTCACCGGATTGGCGCGCTTGGCTTCCTCGGGAGGAATCTTGAACTCAGGCGCGGGCGCCTGGGCAGCGGCCTGCCGCGCGAGCGGGCGCGCCGGTGGAGCGCCGGGCAAAGCGGCCAGGAGCAGAGCCAATAGAGCCGCAGCGCCTTTGGACATGTGAGCCTCCGAGCGCGCGGGCGCCCCAACAAGTCCCGCGGCGGTATGACCGGCCCGATTCTACGCCATTCCCGCGGGCGATTCCATGTCGCGCCAGTTCGGGCCGGCCTTGAGGTCCACGCGGAGAGGCACGCGCAGGGCATGCGCCTGCTCCATGGCGGTCTTGACGAGCGCCTGAAGGCGGCCGAGCTCCTCTGCCGGGCATTCGAAAAGCAGCTCATCGTGAACCTGCAAAATCATTTTGGAGCGGAAGCCGCCTTGGGAGAGGCGGCGGTCGGTTTCGATCATGGCGAGCTTGATCAAGTCGGCGGCGCTGCCCTGCAGGGGCGTATTCATGGCGGTGCGCTCGGCAAAATTGCGGAGGTTGGGCTGGGGCGCGTTGATTTCCGGAATCGGGCGAACGCGGCCAAAGAGCGTGCGCGTGAAGCCGGACTTGCGGACTTCGACAAGCTGGCCGTCGAGCCAGGCTTTGACGCCGCGATAGCGCTCGAAATAGGCGGCGATGAAACGGGAGGCCTCTTTCTGGTCGATGCCGAGCTGCTGCGCCAGGCCGAAAGCGGAGAGTCCGTAGATGATGCCGAAATTGATGACCTTGGCGGCGCGGCGGTGTTCGGAGGTCTGCGCGAAGGGCGCGACGCCGAAGACTTCCTGCGCGGTGCGCGAATGGACGTCCTCGTTGCGACGGAAGGCTTCGAGGAGGACGGGGTCCTCGGAAAAATGGGCGAGCAGGCGAAGCTCGATCTGCGAATAGTCCGCCGAGAGAAGCTGCCAGCCGGGCGGGGCGATGAAGGCGGCGCGAATCTGGCGGCCGAGCTCGGTGCGGATGGGAATGTTCTGCAGATTGGGATTGGAGGAGCTGAGGCGGCCGGTGGCGGTGCCGGCCTGGCTGAGGCGGGTGTGCAGACGGCCGGTGCCGGAGTGGATGAGGCGAGGGAGAGCGTCCACGTAAGTGGATTTGAGCTTGGCAACCTCGCGGTACTCGATGATGAGACGCGGCAGCTCGTGCTGCGCGGAAAGCTCTTCGAGCACATCGGCGGCGGTGGAGCGCGCCTTGGCGCGGCCGCGGCGGGGCAGAGCGAGGTGGAGCTTGTCGAAGAGCACCTCGGCAAGCTGCTGGGGCGAGTTGACGTTGAATTCGGAGCCGGCCAGCTCGAAGATGCGGCGCTCGCGGCGGCGGATTTCGTCTTCCATGACGGCGGACATGGCTTCGAGAGCGACGGGGTCAACGCGCACGCCTTCGCGCTCCATGCGCGCCAGAACGGGGGCGAGCGGCAGGTCAATTTTTTCGTAGACGTCCAGAAGGCCGCGCGACTCGACTTCGGCGCGCAGAAGAGGCGCGAGCCGCGAGAGAAAATCGGCTTGCTCGCCGGGAGCGCCCGAAAGCGTGGAGTTGAGATGGCGAAGGGCCAACTCGGGAAGGGAATGATTGGCGGTGGTGGGGCGGAGGAGATAGGAGTAGAGCATGGTGGCGTGGCGGACGCGAGGCAGCGCGGGCACGTCCGGCGCAGCGGAATCTGCAGCGAGCAGGGCGAGAAGCTTCGGGTCATGCACGATTGCCGGGCCGGCGGGGCCGGCGAGCCATTCGCGGAAGGCGGCGAGCATCGCGCCCGCTTCATCGGCTGGAGCGAAGCGGGCGACGCCAGGCCGCGGAGAGATTTCCACGCGCTCGACGCGGCTGCCATAGCCCGGCTCATCGCGGTCTTCCTCGGCTGGCTCGAGCCACGCCGCTGTTTCTTCATTCGGCGGGAGCGCGGCGAGGTAAGCGCGAAGGTCGGCGGGCGAAGCGAGCGCGGCGTAATCGGCGGCGCGAGCCGGAGCCGGGGCGGGCGCAAGGTCGCGCAGGAGAGAAGTGAAGCCGAGCTCGGCGTAGAGCGCGCGGAGAGCTTCGGAGTCCGGGTCGCGGCGCTCGAGGGCCTCAAGCGCCAGCGGCACCGGAGCGTCGGTGGCGATGGTGGCGAGCTGCTTCGAGAGGCGGACCTGGTCGCCCTGCGTGAGCAGGGCTTCGCGGTAGCGCTTGCCGGTGACTTCGGCGGCATGTTCGAGCGCCGCTTCGGCTGAGCCAAAGCGGAGGATCAATTCTTTGGCGCCTTTTTCGCCGATGCCCTTTGCGCCGGGAATGTTGTCGATCGAGTCGCCCATCAGGGCCATGAGGTCCGCAACCTTGGCGGGAGGAACGCCGAGGAGCTCCTCGACAACATTTTCATCGACGAGCAGATCGCCCTTGGTGGGGATGAGCGCGCGGACGGGCCCGCCGACAAGCTGGAGCATGTCTTTGTCGGAGGTGACGATGATGGTCTCGAGGCCCTTGGCGGAGGCCTGGCGGGCGAGGGTGCCGATGACGTCGTCGGCTTCATAGCCGGCGTATTCGAGGATGGGCAAGCGCATCGCTTCGCAGTAGCGGCGCACAAAGGGCAACTGAACGGGGAGATCCTCGGGCATCGGAGGGCGCTGGGCCTTGTAGGCGGCGAAGAGCTGGTCGCGAAAGGTGGGCGCAGCGAGGTCGAAAACGACGCCGAGATAGTGCGGCTGCCAGTCTTTGACGAGGCGGCGGACCATGGTGGCGAAAACGAATGGGACTTTGGTGGGAATGCCCTGGGGGCTGGCCATGCGCACCATGGGGGCGTGGTAGGCGCGGAAGATGAAGCCCATGGCGTCAATGAGAAAGAGGCGAGGCGTGAGTGAGGTCGTCATGCGGGAAAGCACCCGGCAAAGAAGGGCGAGTATAGCAGGCAACGGCGTCCGGGTGGTCCTTGACGGCGCAAAGGCGAGTGGCATATAGAAGGGCTGCACGGGGTGCGGGAAGGGCTGCCGGGGTGGCAGCCGTTCTCACTTTTTCACTGCATGACAAACCGACTGCGGACAGGGGGACGGCGATGAGGAATTCGCATGGCTGGGGTGTGCGCGTGGCGCTGGTGTGCGCGGTTTTGCTGTCGATGGCCGCGATTGCGGGGACGGCGAACGCGCAGACGTTCCGCGGAACAATTCTCGGATCCGTGACGGACACGACCGGCGCGGCGATCACCGGCGCAAAAGTGACGGTGCGGAACGTGGATACGGGGATCACGCGCACGACGGAGACGAACGGGGAAGGCGAATTCAACATACCCGAACTACAGATCGGAAATTATTCGGTGACGGTGGAGAAAGAGGGATTCCAGGCAAGCGTGACGACGGGCGTGGTGGTGGACGTGGCGGGGACGAAGCGGGTGGACACAACGCTGAAACCCGGGCAGGTGAGCCAGTCGGTGACCGTCACCGGAGAGACGTTGCCGCAGGTGGAGACGACGAGCGATACGCTGGGCGGTACGCTGACTGCGGACCAAGTGAGAGACCTGCCGGTGAACGGGCGGGATTACACCAAGCTGATCTACCTGACGCCGGGAATTTCCGGCTCGCCCGACCAGATCACTGATTCGCCCGGTTCGCTCGGCGTGTTTTCGATGAATGGGGCGCGGGGGCGGGCGAACAATTTTCTCCTCGACGGGACGGACATGAACGACGGCTACCGGAACGACCCGGCCATCAACGAGGCGGGCGTGTTCGGGACGCCGGCGACGATTCTGCCGATTGACGC
>Ga0073928_10011898_pt1 | contig 10074 bp, 19 predicted proteins | sample PaiPotPPA55metaG_FD_76969 | JGI IMG/M metagenome (GOLD analysis project Ga0073928, IMG submission 76969) | Iron sulfur acid spring bacterial and archeal communities from Banff, Canada, to study Microbial Dark Matter (Phase II) - Paint Pots PPA... ... | reverse complement strand
GGCTGCTCGGCGAGCGGTTTTCGGCGGCCGACGTCATGATCGGCCTCGACCTTTATTTTGGGATCGACATTTTCAAGCTTGTTCCTTCGCGGCCCGCGCTGCGTGCCTATGTGGACCGATGCCTTGCACGCCCGGCGCTCCAGCGCGCTAAGGCGGTCGAGACCGCAGGGGCTTGAATTGGTCAACTCGCACGCGCTCAAGGCCATTCCGGGCATTGTGGCGGCGGTCATTGGGCGTTAAGATCGTCCATGATTTCGTGCGGAGCGAGGATCGACTTGGCTGCGATTTCCGCGAGGATTCGATTTACGCTCGCCTGTCGCGCGGCAATGGCAGCGCGGGATTGATCGCGCCGTCTCTGCGGCTCCGGCAAAACGCCGCGGCGCCCTCGACAGAAGGCAAAGCGCATCGGGCAACCATCCGTCGAGACGCGCTTTGAGATGAGCCCTTGGCCGCCGGTCCCGCCGCGATCCGCGCGGCCGCGCGTGGGGGATCGAAAGCAATTTGCCCTGGCAGCTGGACATCACCTTCGACGAGGATCGTTGCCGAACGAGAAAGGGCTTCTCCCTATTGAACCTCGCCATCGTCCGGCCCATCGGTTTCAATATCCTCAAGAAGGACAAATCCAAGCTATCCCTCAAGCGCAACCGCCTGAAGGCGTCCGTCAATCCCTCTTTCAGGACGGCGTTGCTCACTTGTTGACGATTCAGTATTTTGTCCGGGAGGTCGAGGCCCTATGGTGGACAGGGCGCGCTTCGTTTGCTAGGCTGCTTTCCGATCAGCCGCGCCGAGGCGCCGGAAGCGAAGCCGCTTCGATGGGCGTATAGCTCAGTTGGTAGAGCAGCTGACTCTTAATCAGCGGGTCCACGGTTCGAGCCCGTGTGCGCCCACCATCGAAATCAAAGAGTTAGGCGGGAAATGTGAGCCGTGGAATCAACCAAAACCTGCCTTAGCCAACGGACTAGCCAACAAAACCGCGCTGGTACGCTCTCATCGTTTATCCGCCGTGCCGCCGCTCCCGCACCCGCGCCAAGAACCGCCGCAACGTGGATTCCGAAACGTCCGCGAACTTCGCAATCGTCGGCCTCGGCCTGTTCGCGGCCAGCATGCCGGCGATCAGCTCGCATTCTTGCCGCGAGGGCTGCCAGCTCTTGTTGGGCATCGGGCTCGTTCCGCGAGTACAGGTCGCAACTCATTACGACCTCGCGCGCAGCCGGCGCAAGTCACCTCAAGGTCAGCTAATCGGACTCCATGCCGTGATTTATGCGCCTCAAGATACCTTCTCCAGGCGGCGGCCAGAAAGCTTTAAGGGCGTCCGCGCACCATTCCGCCTCGCCAAGCTCGTTCATTTTTAATCGCAGGCCTACGGCATGGCGCAAGATGGCGGCAAGGAAATAATGCTCGTCGCCGGGGTTAATAGCACAGCCGCCGCAAGACCCAACACAGCGAGCGGAGCTTCAAGGTGCGATAGCGGATGCGAAGGAGGTCACGAGCGGCGAGCATATTGGCTGCCTTTCGCCTCTTTCGACGCTGAAGCCTTGGGTTTGGCACCGAGCGCGAGCAGGTCGCTGATGATCGATTCCCCGATTTCGTCCCAGACGCTCGCATAGCGAGTTTTTAGGCACAACTCGTCAAGGTTCGTGGCGGCGATCTTGCTGAATTTCTCGCCAAGCTTCTTGCTGGCATTGCAAGTCGCGCCTTCGGCCGATTGTGCTTCTTTAAGAGTGGCCTGCGCGGCCTTGTCTTCGCGATTATGCCAAGCGTTTTGCTCGGCGGGAGCGAGATTTCCCAGCGCGCGGTTAAATTCTGCTTCCGCCTTATCGATCTTCGCGGCGAGCGCGATAAGTTTTGGGTTGACGCCGGGCGCCCTAGCCGCCGCTATGCGGGTTTTAGGTTTGGTTGTCATTTGCTCTGCCTCTTCGTTCGCGTCGGCGGTGATTTCTGCTTGGCGGGCGCCGCAGCCGGAACCGGGCTGGCTTCCCCGGACTCGCGATATTCGCTCAGCAACGCGATCGCTTCATTGATTTTGTCGCTCGCTATATCGGCCACGGCCTGAATCGGACCGGCCTTTTCGCGCGGCAAGCCCCTCGCTGCCATGAACAAGCATTCGACGCAGTGTCGTGCGTCGGCGAGAATGTCTTCAGCATCGATGATTTTGTTCATTTGCTCATCCTATTCGGTTCGTGAAAACCCCTGCCGGGAACCCGGCAAGGGCTCGTGATTATGCGGCGCGTTCCGGCAGGGCCTTGCGTGAATCCGGGCGGCCAGGGCGCGGTTTCGGCGGGGGCGCCTCCAAAATGGTAATCGCCTCTTCTAGGCTGGCATGCACCCCGAGGATCAGGCTCAAAAGCGCGCCATGGACTTCCGGGTCTAATCGGGTTTTCCCGATGGACTCGCGCGCTTCGTCGAGAAGGTTTCGCGCACGCGAGATTTTATTGAAGCTCATGTGTTCCTCCCTATGCGGCTTCGCTTTGGTAAAGCGCGGCTACTTCGGCGACGAACGCGGCGCGCAGCCTGCTCGCCTGTTCATCGTAACAGCGTTCGAGATCGGCCATGCTTGCCGCGAAGCGATACCTTGCGGCCTCGATTGACTTGACCGTATCTTCGTCGTCGATTTTCCGGGCGGTTTCGAGCGAAGGCGCCCAAAAAAGATTCGGCTTGGAAACTTGGCGTGTCATGTTTTGCTCCCTTGCAATCTTGCCTAGCATGTGCTAGTCAGACAATGATATACACGGTATAACACGCGACGTCAAGGGATAGACAATGAAAAAAGTAATGCCAGTGCCGAAGCCGCAAGCCAAGCCTGTCTTCGGCGTTCGGCTCAGCGCGGTTGAACGGAAGGCATTGGATAAGGCGGCAACTGCCGAAGATCGCCCCGCGGCTTATGTTGCTAGGCGGGCAATCTTGGATTGGCTCAAGGGGAAAGGATTTTTGAAATGACCGATAAGTTGGAATTGCCCGCCTGCCCGTTCATTTACGTGAGCGGACGCAAATGCCGCGGCCACATCACCGGTTATCGTCTCTACGGAGGCGACACATTGGCTGATGCCAAAAAGGTACGCCTCTGGTGCTCCGAAAAGTACGACCATGCTGGCGCAGTCTCGTCTTTCGAGGCCAAGGAGCGAATGGAATTTTACCCAGACAAACTGCCCAAAGATATTTTCGATTGGCTGAAGCCGCCGAATTGACCGCGCTCGAAAAGGCCGGTGTCGAATTCCTAGACGACGGGCAAGGCGTCCGGCTCAAGCCGCCGCGCAAGAAGAAAGTGGAGTGACTGTGCGCGCCCGCATTGCGGCTTGTCTCTTGTTAGCATCGTTCTCACCATGCGCCGCCGATCCGGCGCCTGCCATTCACTACGCGCCCGCGGAAAACCTGGAACACATCGACGTTGCCTTGATCGATCGCGCCGGGCATGAAATCGACATGGCAGCCTATGTCCTGACGAACTGGCCAGTCATGCAAGCGCTTTTGCGTGCCGCCGATCGCGGCGTCCAAATTCGCATTTATCTCGACGGCCCACAGTTCGCCGAGCGAGAGCCCGCAAAGGCTTTCCGTGACCTCGCCGAGACGCCAGGCGTCGAGATAAGGATCAAGCAGGACACCGGCGCGCCGATGCACTATTCTACTTATTCGTAAGATTATACTTGACTTATGATGATGATTAGGCTATAGTCTAATCATCGGAAAGGAACAGTAAGCAGGAAAGACGGACCGCCCGAAAGGGCCCCTTGCTAGACCAGCCCCTTCGAAAGATGGCACATTCTGGAAAGCCGCTAAGTTCCGCAAAAGCCGATCAAAACCCCCGCATAAGTCTCTCCGGAGCAGCGGGGGTTTTTAGTTCAAGGCGATCACCGGCACATGGGCGAGGCAGGCTAGACGGCACGGTCTTCCGCCGTACCGCCGTCTGGCGCGGCGCGAAGTCCTCCGCCGCCGCAAGCCGCGCCAGGTACGATCTTAATGTCGCCTCATCGATGTTGAGACGCTGCGCGATCCTCGCGTGCGGAAGCCTCGCCGTCAACATGTCAACCAGAAAATCTGCCTGCGCACTTGTCGGTGTCCAGCGCAACGGAACGGAATCTCTACGCCGCATCATTCGAGTCCTTCGGCCAAGCAAGCTGGCCTGGCGCGCTCGCACGAAAAGCGCGCCAGGCCGCCGGCGGGAAGAGCGCCGGCATGGGGCTACGAGCAAAAAGCCCCATTTCTTAAAACGCGCCGTGGCGGCGCCGGAATGCCCGCGTTGCGGCTTCGCAGCGCTCCGGATAGAGAGGGGGCGGTTTGCCGGCCGGCAAGTTAAAGCCGGCGTCGCCAGTTCTCGCCATTAAGACCGGCGACGAGGGCGTGCGTTGTTTCGCCGGTTCCTTGTCTGGGTTGCGCGCCCCCGGCTTGCCGCCGAGGACCGCCCAGATTTCGTCGCCAGTGAGCCGGCCGCGCGCGTTCAGCGCTTTTGCGAGTTTTTTCACGAGCGGAAAAAGTCGATCGACGAGCCGCCCCGCCTCGCGCCGGGAGTTGTCGAGAAGTTCCCGGCCCGCGCGATCGCCGGTTAAAATTTCGCACATTAATTTTAATTCCTCGATATCCGCCCGATCGCCCGAACACGCCCGAAACATTCCGTGCGGGTCGATAAATTTTTGAGCCGCGGCCCCGGCGGCAACGATGCTCATTTCGAGGGCAAGCCATCGCAATCGCTGCTCCATCGTGTCGCCAGCCGGTCCTTTGCGGCCGTAATACTTGCCGCCGCCCATATCGTCGATTTCAACACGCTCAATTGTTCTCATGGCGCATAGGGCCATGATCGCATGTCCGGCTTCATGATAAGCGGCGCCCAGGCGCGGAGTCATTGTTGCGGCCCGCCGCATGTGCGGCGTTTGGCCAAGGTATCGCGGCACCCCTTATTCCCCCACACGATCCGCCGGAATGCTTGCCTGGCGTGACGCCGCAACGATTGTTGACGCTTGGCAGCGGCTTCCCCGGCGACAGCCGCTCTCGCCGCGTCAGCCCGCAAAGCGCGCAAATCGAGGTCGCGAAGTTCCGCATCGTTCAGGTAAGCGGCGGCCCCGAACCAGCGGCGGTGATTCCCGAACATCTAAGGAACCGCTCTGTTGCCGGACCAGACCTGCGGCGGGTGCGGATCGTTGCGCTCAGGAAAAAACCCGCGAGGCGCAGCGCCAGCCGGCAATTGCATCGGCGCCGCGCGTGGCACCGGATCGCGGCGAAGCTCGGCGGCGAGTTGCCGCATCTGATCAAGGATCGCCGGCTTCGCTCCCTGAACGGATTCGGCGATCTGCTGAACAATCGAAGCCGCCGCAGTCGCGTCGAAAAGTTCGATCGCCCCGAGGGCACCGGCAAAGCGGGCGCAAAGGGCCGCGTACTCATCGAATATTGGCGCTATACTTTGCGCCTGCTTGTCGATAATATCAGCCTTGGCTTCGCGCTGGGCGCGCCCCTTGGCGGCGGCAAGCGCGATTTCGGCCTCGGCTGTCCGCTGGTCATGCTCGGTGAGCGCGGCCTCGAGGTGCCCGGCCAGCTCTTGCGTTGCCGATAGCCGGCCACCGGCCTTTTCGAGCACTTTGCAGTCATCGCTGTCGAGAGCAAGCTGCCAAGCGGCTGAGGCGCTTTCGCGATCGGCGGCGGCCTTTTCGAGCTTGCGGGCCAACACGTCGCGGTTATTTCGGAAGTGACTCAATCGCGCTTCCGCGTCGCCAACGAGACCGGCGGCTTGTTTCGAAAAAAGGCCCATAACTTTTTTCCTCTGTGTTTACGCCTTTGCGCGCTCGCGCTCGCGGCACGCTCGCCGGGACATCTCGAAATCGCTCGCCCGCTCGATCCCCAGCAAGAATTTTTGCAAAATCTCGCTTTCCGGGAAAACCGTCGGCGCTTTCGAGCGGAATTTTTCGGTCGCGTCGCGCACCGCGGCCGCATACTCCAGGCACGCCGAGTAGCGGCGCGCAAAAGTATCCCGCCACTCACTTTCCGCCACGTCGCTGCGTAACGCGTCGAGGCGCGCAGCGATCTTTATTTCGAACACGTCCAGCTTTTCCAAACGGATTCGAGCCGAGTCAGCCTCACAATCGAGCGCGAGAATTTCGGATTCCGGCGCGTCGGCGAGCAGCAAGCATTCACGGCGCGATTCAAGGCCGTCGAGAACTTTTTGCGCGTCCACTCGCTCTTCCGCGATTCGTGCCAGCGCCGCGCCGAGGTCCGCGCGCTGATCGGCCGGCGGCTTCGCGTCGCCGTTGCCCTTCGGCTCGCTTATCTCCGTTTTAACGCCGCTCGCGATCACAAATTCGCCGAAAGTTGCGCTCATTTTTTTCAGCTCCTGATCGTTACGGCTACTTTGCCGCCCAGCCGCCCGCCCGAGGCCGATAAAACCGGCCCTAGCCTCGTCTGAGCCCCGGCCCTGATAAGAGCCGCGCGCGCCGCGAGCCATGGGGCTCTCCTATCGCAACATCGAAGGCGGCATGCTGACCCCGGTGTCCGCGCGAAGATTGCCCTCGGCGGCGATCGCGTTGCGGACTTCCTTCGCAATAAGACCCGGCGCCAGATCGATCTGCAAACTGTTCGAAATCGTCGCCAAACCTCGAAGTTCGGTGTAATGCCCGAGGCTTGGAAGCTGGGAAAAAGCGCCCGCGCCCGGCGGTGCATTCGACAACCATCCTTGGCCGTACTTTAACTGTCTGGCGCGCTCGTTCTCGCCGGCATTCGCCGGGGATGTAGAAGCCAGAAGAGCCCCGGCGCCGAGCGAGACCGGGTTGAACAGAAGCGCCGCGCCCGCAGCGCCCACAGCGCCAAGACCCCTGCCGGTGGCCCCCGCCACGGCCGCCAGGGCGCCGCAGGTGGCAATCTTATCAACAAACATCAACCCTCGTAAGGCGACGGCTGCAGCGCCAAGGCCCCGATTGCCGCCGCCGTAATGAGAACGCGATCATCAAGCTTTCCGAAGGCGTTCATAAGAGCGGCTGTCTTATCAAAGAGCGGAATAAGCAACTTCTCGTTAGCCTCGACGAATCGCACGCCAAGATTTTGGGTTGCTGTCTCAAGACGCGCCATCGCGCCGGCAACGCCCGCCATGCGCTCTCTTGCGATCGTCTCGGGATAATCAAGCGGAACATTTTCTATTTTCTTCTTCGTATCCTCGAAGAATTTGAGCCCGGCACGCCCTCCGGTAGCAAAACGCGCGCCTTGTTTTGCGCCAAAAATCGCATCGAGCTGCGGCACCGACAAGTTCGCACCGATGACATCGCGAAGCAAACGATCGATATCGACCTTGGAAATCGACGCTTGCCAGAATTGCTCCAAGACTTTCGCGATTTGGCGCTGATCTTGCGGCTTTAGGTTCGCGCCAAGCCGCTTAGTAACCGCTGCGGTGAACGTCGCCTGATCGCCGGCGATCGATGGATTATCGAGAATGTCCTGCAAGTCGCCGACTGGAATTTTCCGCCCAAGCCGCCGCTCGAACGCCTCGCCAAGATCGGTCGCCTGCATATGCTTGCCGGCGGTAACATAATTCCGGAAATGAATACCGGCCGCGTCGAGTGCCATCATCGCTGGTTGGGTCGGCTTCGCCAGCATCGTCACGAACGCCCGCATGGCGACGCCCGACTCCGCCGCGCTTTGGCCGCCACGCTTCAAAAGCGCCATTAACGCCAATTCGGACGGCAGCGACACCCCCGCGACGCTCGATATGCCCGCCGGAAATTTGACCGCCTCGGCGACTTCACTTAGACTCGTAAAGCCTCCAAGCTTCGCTGTTTTCATGAGTTGGGCCGAGTACTGCCGCGCGACTTTAAGCCCCTCGGTTGCGTTCTCGACATTCACGCCGGTCGCAAATAACGTGTTCTCCAAAATCTTGACAGCTTCCGGCAACTCGCCGCCGAGCGCCATGGCGAGCTGCGCAGCAACGTCGGTTATGCCCTCGATGACCTCGCTGGAATGAATTCTTCCGGCGAGTTCCTTGTAACTTTGCTCGACCTCCTTTGCGCCAAAGCGAGTCGTTTCGCCCGCGGTGATCGCATGGTGGAGCATTTGAATAGACTGCGATTCTGTCTGCTCTATAAGAGCCTTCACGGCCCGCCGCGAGTCGTCGACGCTGGAATACGTCGCGAGCGCAGCGTGTACGGCACTTCCAGCTTCCGAAACCGCCCTGGTCGCGAGATTGCCGATGATTACACTGGCGCCTGTGGCGGCGGCGAACGCCCGATTCGATTTTGCCAGCGCGCCTGACACGTTTTGGCCGACAGCGGCAGACTTCTTGCTCGCAGCGGTGGCGGCAGATTCGATGCCTTTCAGCTTTTCCGCGATATGCGCGAACGTCGCGCCGGTCTGGTCCGACGCCGAAATGATCGCTTTGGTTTCGATGGTCTTCTGAACCATCTAGCGCCTCTGATCTCGTTTTTGCTGCGCGTATTCGGCCATCTGCCCCGCCCAAAAATCTATCTCGCTGAGCGTCAGATTGTGGATGGTCCCGAGGTCGAACTTGCATTCGAAGGCAAGGATTCGCCCGAAGTTAAGGATTGATCCTCGCCCCCCGTCGGGGCTGGCATCACGGCCTCGAAAAAAAACCCAGCACGGCGCCGCGCAGCGCGAGAGTGTCCCGCAAACATAGCGACCCGAGAAAATTTGGATCGATGTCCGCAAGCCGTTCGATCCATGCCCCAAGAACACTCGGCGTTTCCTGGCTGAATCCGCCGCCGTCGGAGAGCGAGACCCACGTGGTTGGCATACCAAGATCGATAAAATCGGAATATTTCGGCTCGCGCAGCACGATCTTTTTGATCACGCCACGATGATCTTTGAGCGGTTCGTTTAGATCGATCGTTTTCGCAGGCATCGGCAAAAGTTCCTCAAGCAAAAATCATTGCACGATTGTGCGGAGCTGGCTTTGTCATTTCAAGAGGAAAGTTTGACAAATGCCCGCGATAAGACTGCGCGAAATAACGCACCTGGCGTTATCGGCGCCAAGGCAAACTGGCGAGGCCGTCGGGGCAGCTACTTTCGAAACGATCGTGATCGATCGCCGTGGCGGCGATACGAAGCAATTGTCGCCAGGACAACGAGGCGCCGGCATTGCAGCGGGCGAGCCGGTGCAAAAGGTCGCGCTCCGTCGAATGAGGCGCGGGAAGTTTTTCAAAATCACGCTCGCGAAGCCAGCCGCGGGCGAGATATGATCTGTATTGGCGTTCAAGCTCCTTGGCGCGCGCCGAAGGTGCCCCTTGGTAGATTGACAGCGCCTTCCTCACGGCCTCGGCGCGGCGCTGGCACGCCGATTGCGGCGGATCGACCAAAATCCGGCAAATCGCCTCGGCGGCTTCGTTCTACTGCTCGCGGGAAAGGTCCGGCGCGAGCCATAAGCGAAATTTCGGGCCCTCAATAAGCATCAGTCGGGTATTCCGTGCGGTCCTCGGCGGCGGCGGCAATCAAATTCCCGATGGCGTTACCCAACTCCGTGGATTTGGCCTGCAAAACCACGGAAACGGCCGCTAGACCGCCTTCCTGCTCCGCAGCGACAAGTTCCTCGGCCCAGCCCGGAATGCCCTTGAATGCCCTTTGTGTGGCCGCGCGAAGCGATTGCACGCCCGCCAAAGCCTCGCCACGCGGGATGGTATCGCCCCGCTCGCGGCCAAGACGCAGGCTTAAAAGCTCGCCGTGAAGGGCCGCCGTCCGGCCCCTGGCCGCCAGAAGGTCATCGGATCTCACCTTTTCATCGTATCTTTGTCGCCGGTTATCCCAATCCTCGGCTGCCTCGGCCGCATCGAGCCATTTTCGGCCGGCATAATCCGGCGGAACGCGCTTGCCATGGCTGTCATAGGCAACGAGCCTGCCGCGTTGGACGGCCTGGCTCACGGCCTGCCCGCTAACCCCAAGCTTTCGCGCGAATTCGGCTATCGTGATGAAGCCTGGCTTTACTAATTTACATGCCATTGTTGTACATCCCACAAGACTATAATTTTTGTGGGCTACTAAGGCCTGTTGACATTCATAGTGGGATTCCCATTTTGCGGAAAGTTTGATTCAAGGCTGCCGACTGAGGAGGCGGCATTGATTCGGCTGGTTTTGAATGATGCGCAATGGGAGCGAGTG
>Ga0073928_10011897_pt1 | contig 10075 bp, 7 predicted proteins | sample PaiPotPPA55metaG_FD_76969 | JGI IMG/M metagenome (GOLD analysis project Ga0073928, IMG submission 76969) | Iron sulfur acid spring bacterial and archeal communities from Banff, Canada, to study Microbial Dark Matter (Phase II) - Paint Pots PPA... ... | reverse complement strand
TTCTTCGCCGCGCGCCTGCTCCGGGGACATATAAGGCACGGTCCCGAACGCCATGCCCGGCGCGGTCAGACACTGGCCGGCTGCCAGAACAGTGCCGCCCGCGGCCGTGGCTGACGGCGGGGCGACCTTAGCCAGGCCAAAGTCGAGGATCTTAGGATGCCCGCGCGAGGTGATGAAGATGTTGGCCGGGGTGATGTCGCGATGCACGATGCCGGCCTGATGCGCCGCCTCCAGCCCGTCGGCAATCTGCGCGGCGCACTCGATCAATTCATCCGCCTTCAGCGGCCTGTCAACGATACGCTGTTTGAGAGTCTGCCCTTCCAGCAACTCCATAGCGATGAAGGGCTGCCCCTCGTGCTCCCCGGTCTCATAGACTACGCAGATGTTCGGATGATTCAGCCCGGCGGCGGCGCGCGCTTCCCGCTTCATACGTTCCAGTGCTTGCGGCGTCTCCGAAGGGCCGCCAGGGAGAAATTTGAGCGCCACCGGGCGCGCCAGCACCAGGTCATCGGCCCGGTAAACTTCGCCCATGCCGCCGCGCCCCAACAGGCTCACGATACGGTAGTGTCCGGCCACCGAGTCGCCGGCCGATAACAGGGGCGCCGGCATAGGTTCCGGGTCGGTCGGCGCTTCGAGGAAGCTCCCGGCTTGCGCATCGCCCGAGAGCAGCGCGCGAACTTCGGCCACGATGCTGGGGCTTTCGCCCGCTGCGTCCAGAAAGGCATCGCGGGCGGCTGCCGGCTGGTCGAGCGTCCGCTCGAACAGGGCCTTGACGCGCAGCCATCGCTCCGGGCTCATCGGTGCACCTCATTGTATAGCCAGGCGCGCGCCATGCGCCACTCGCGGTTGACAGTGCGGGCGGAAACGCCCAGCACTTCGGCGATGTCATCCTCGGACATGCCCGCGAAGAACCGCATCTCGACTATCCGGCATTGGCGGCTATTCACCGCTTCCAGCCGAGATAAAGCGTCATCCAGCAGCAGCAGATCCTCGGACTTCTCGTTGGCTAAATCCAGGGCCTCATCCAGGCTAATCGCGGGAGCCCCGGCGCCGCGCTTATCGGCGTGCCGCTTGCGGGCACGATCGATCAGAACCTGGCGCATGACGTGCGCGGCGGCCTGAAAGAAATGGTTGCGGTCGCGCCAGTTCGTAGCCGTCTGCCCGGTCAAACGGATGTAGGCTTCGTGCACCAGGTCGGTAGTCTGGAGGCTGCGCGCAGACCGCTCCCGGCGCAAATGACCCTTGGCGATCTTCTGCAACTCGCGATAGGTGAGTTCCATCAAGCGCGCTTCGGCCTCCGGCTCGCCCTCTTGGAAGGCGCTGAGAAGACGCGTTATGTCGCCATCCTGCTTGCCCGGCATTTATGTGCTGGGATCAAGATTCCCTGCTGGATTAGTGTAGTGACCGGTGGTAGCGTTTCATCATGGATCGGAGGTAGTTGTCGGTCTTCCAGCTCGTTTCACCATTACAATTGAGAGCGGAAATGGCGGGCGAAATACGGCCAGCCAAGCCCGGCCAAAGCAAACACAAATCAAAAATCAAAGACATGACGAACAAGAGACCAAAAAGGTTTCCCAGCCTGGCGGGGCTGGCGACGAGTCGACTTCGCGGCCAAATCTCACCCTAAAACGGACGATTGTAAGCAGCGCCAACTCGTAGCCGTCTGCCCGCTTCAGACGCAGTTAGGCTTCGTGCACCAAGCCGGTAGTCTGGAGGCTGCGCACGGACCGCTCCCGGCGCAAATATGTCGCGGCATGATTGCCCGGCATTTGCGCGCTGGGATCAGGGTTCCCTGCTGGATTAGTGACCGGTCGTAGCGTTGCATAGTCGGAGGCGGTTGTCAGTTTTCCAGCTCGTTTCGCGCCATTACAAGTGAGAGCCGGAAATGGCGGGCGAAACGTGGCTCTGCCAAGTCCGGCTGGACGAACGAAAGACAATGCTATGTACACGAAGCTCTTGCTTGCCACGCTGCTCTCCGCCGCTGCCGTGAATGCGCAGACGTATGTGATCTCGACTGTTGCCGGGGGCGCGCCGCCTCCTACGCCTGTGCCGGCGATTCAGGACTCCATCGGACTTTCGTATGGTGTGGCCACCGACAGTGCCGGTAACGCCTACTTCACCGGCCTGAATTGCGTATTCAAGGTGGCCCCCAGCGGAGTATTGTCGCGCATCGCAGGCACCGCGCGCGTCGGCTATTCGGGCGATGGCGGACCGGCCGCCAGCGCCCAACTCAACGTACCGATGGGCCTCGCCGTCGATATTGGCGGCAACTTGTATATCGCCGACTCGTACAACAACCGGATCCGCAAGGTCTCGCCCTCGGGCGTGATCACGACGGTCGCCGGCAATGGATTCGGCGGCTATTCCGGCGATGGCGGCCTGGCGGCAGACGCGGGGATCAGTTACCCAAACGCCGTGGCGGTCGACTCCGCCGGCAACCTTTATATCGCCGATACAAACAATTTCGTCGTCCGCAAGGTGTCCGCGGCCGGCATCATCAACACTATCGCGGGCAACGGCTCCCAAGGCTACTCCGGTGACGGCGGCCCGGCGGTGAACGCGCAATTCAGTTATCCCCGGAGCGTCGCCGTAGACAACAGCGGCAACCTCTATATCGCCGATGATAGCGTCATCCGAAAGGTATCCGCGATCGGAATCATCACGACGTTCGCCGGCAACGGTTCGCGCGGCTACTCCGGCGATGGCGGGCCCGCGTCCGACGCCCAGATCAACGACCCGTTCGGGATAGCCGTGGATGCCGCCGGTAACCTCTACATAGCGGACACAGAGAACCAGCGAATCCGCAAGGTCTCCGCGGCGGGAACTATCACTACGATTGCCGGCACCGGCATCTCCGGTTATTCGGGCGACGGCGGTCCGGCCGCCAGCGCGGAGGTCGGTGCTCCTTTCAGCGTAGCCCTGGACACCAGCGGCAATCTCTATATCGGCGTTCCTTACCGCCTCCGCAAAGTCTCCGCGGCCGGCATCATCATTACGGTGGCCGGCAACGGTTTCTATAGCTGCTCGGGTGATGGCGGCGTGGCCACCATAGCCCAGCTCTGGGAACCGCAAGGTGTAGCCGTGGATGCGGCCGGCAATCTGTACATCGCCGATACGGCCAACCAACGTGTGCGGAAAATATCCACCGGCGGCGTCATCACCACCGTGGCCGGGGGCACCATCGGGCAACTCAGGAACCCCACCGGCATCGCCGTCGATGCCAGCGGGAATCTCTACATAGCGGATAGGTTCAATAACGTCATTCAGGAAGTTTCCGTGGCAGGAGCCATCACGACAGTCGCCGGCAACGGTACCGCCGGCTACTCTGGCGACGGTGGATCCGCTACCAGTGCGCAACTCTTCACTCCCAATGGAGTCGCGGTGGACGCCGCGGGCAATCTCTATATCGCGGATAGTAACAACAACAGTATCCGGAAGGTGACGGCTAAGGGTATCATCACGACTATCGCCGGCGGCAGTGCCGCGGGTTACTCAGGAGATGGCGATCCCGCGTATGATGCGCTGCTCAGCTTTCCATCTGGTGTGGCGGTAGATGCCAGCGGCAATCTCTACATTGCGGATACTGGCAATGGCCAGATTCGCAAGATCTCCACTGCCGGAATCATCTCCACGGTTCCAACGGTTCTCGCTCCGCTCGAACCCGGCATCACCGTGTTCGGTCCGCCGCTCTCAGAACCGACCAGCGTGGCAGTCGACGCCGCCGGCAACCTCTATATCGCCGAGGAGGCCTCCAGCCGCATCCGGAAAGTCTCGGCTTCGGGAGCCGTGACCATCGTGGCAGGCAATGCGGCCTCCGGATACTCCGGTGATGGCGGCCCAGCCCGCGAAGCTCAACTCAATCATCCTTACGGCGTAGCCGTCAACGCTAGTGGCGATGTGTATATCGCGGATTCAGTTAACAACGGGGTGCGCTTGCTGACCCCGGTCGCGTCCGCATGTACTTATTCGCTTTCCTTGGCAGGGGTCGGATTCCCCGTGCCTCCGGCTGGGGGAGATGCCACTCTCAGCATCATGACGACCGCCGGTTGTTCCTGGGCCATCTCGGATTTGCCGGATTGGATCACGGTTACGGGTCCCGTTTCCGGCTCCGGGCCGGGTACCAGCACGCTGGTGATCGCGGCTAATACAGGCGCGCCCCGCTCGGCCACAATCTCGGTCGCCGGTCAGGGCCTGCCGGTGAGTCAGACTTCCAGCATCCTGTTCATCAGCGGCGTGACTAATGCTGACGGCGCCCCCGTGACGACCACGTCCGCCACCGGTCTTACCGGCACGAGCACTACTGGTACCGGCACCGGCACCACCCTTGCAGGTACCGGCATGATTGCGCTGGTCCCCGGGAGCCTGATCTCCATACAAGGCAATTTCCTACTGCCGGCTCCAGTTTCGGCAACCGATTTGCCCATCCCGGATGCGCTTGGCGGCCTGTCTTTCCAGTTCGGCGGCACGCCAGTTCCACTCTTCTATGCCAGCGGCACGAAGGTGAATGCGCAAGTGCCGTGGGAATTACAGGGCCAATCGCAAACCACCCTTACCGCGAGTTTCGGCGGCCAGACCGGCGCTCTCGAGATGGTAGACCTTTCCGCGGCCGCCCCCGGCATCTTCGCCATCAACGGGGAAGGCTCGGGACAGGGCGCCATCCTGGACGCAAACTATCGCCTGGTGGACGCGACCAATCCGGCTACCGCGGGCACTACCGTAGTGCAGATCTTCTGTACGGGCCTGGGCCCGGTGAGCAACCAGCCTGCGACGGGCGCGCCCGCCCCAAGCAATCCACCTGCGCAAACTACCGCGACGCCTACGGTGACCATTGGCGGAGTTCCGGCCAGCGTGCAGTTCTCCGGACTGGCGCCCGGCACGGTGGGTCTGTATCAGGTGAATGTACTGGTGCCGCAGAACGTTCCCTACAGCAATGCCGTGCCGGTCGCGATCACGATGGGCGGCGTGCAGTCCAACACAGTGACCATGGCCGTGCAATAGTTACGATTTTAATTGGCCGGCGTTAGAGTAAGGAGTTGCAAAAATGAGACGCTTCAATTCGTTGTTCTTGGGAATCGATTCGTTGATCCTGATCGCCACAACCGCGTCCGCGGTCGCTCAGCCCCGTGGATCGATACTTGCGGCGATTCAGACCAACCGGGGAACTTACCTCACCGCGGTGAATGGGGGAGGGCTGGGAGGCCCAAACGCGGGACCGGACGCGGTGCCAGTTCACACCGACTCCACCAGCGTAAGACAATGGGAGACATTTGCGATCGTCTGGCTGGACACGAACCATACGCAGTTCGCCCTGCGTACGTGGAACGGTCACTATGTGACGGCGGCCCAGGGTGGGGGCGTTGGCGGCCCCAACAACGGATGGGCGCCAGTGCACGCGGATGCCACTACGGTGCGCCGAGACGAAAGGTGGCGGCTCGACTTTCTGGGCGGAGACCGGGTCGCAATCAGCTTGCCCAACGGCCGCTTTCTATCGGCCGTGAATGGCGGGGGCATGAACGGACCGCCCAACACTCCGGTCCAGACGAACCGGCTACAGATCGGTGCATGGGAGACGTTCAGGCTTATCAGGTTGCGCTAGGGAAAACCAGATCCAGCGGCTCTTGGAACGAGCCGCGGTTCGGCTGGAATTGGTAAGGGCCGAGAAAGCGCGCCGCAGGCTGAAGGTGAATGTAAGCCTGATCGCCAGCTTCGTAGGCGCCGCGCAGACGGGTTACCTCGGCATCCCGCATCCCCGCATCCGCTACGATCTCTTATTTGGGGGCGTATGTCGGTTTTCCCTCTGCGTTCGCGCCACTACAAGTAAGAGCCGGAAGCGGCGGCCGAAACGCGGCCCTGCCAAGTCCGGCTAGATCCAACAAAAAGAATAAGGAGAAAGCGTCATGACGAATACAAAACACCGCCGGGCATTACGGCTCGGCGTTCTTTGCCTGTCGATGGTGCCACTGGCCTTCGCACAGACAACCACGGAAAGCACGTCGGCTCTGCCCCGGCTGGTACGCTTCGGGGGCACGGCCAGGAACGCCGACGGCAGCGCGCGAACCGGCGTGGTCGGCGTCACCTTTGCCCTCTATGCCGAGCAAACCGGGGGCGCGCCGCTTTGGCAGGAGACCCAGAACCTAACTGCCGATAGCGGCGGGCACTACTCGGCTCTGCTGGGATCCACCAAGAACGATGGTCTGCCGGCTGAACTGTTCACCAGCGAGCAGGCGCACTGGGTGGGCGTTCAAGTCGAAGGGCAGCCGGAGCAGCCGCGGGCGCTACTGGTCAGCACGCCGTATGCATTGAAGGCTGTGGATGCCGAAACCATCGGGGGGTTGCCGCCATCGGCATTCATGCTGGCCGCGCCGGCTGGTTCTGCATCGGCCGGTACCGCGGTAACTGCGGCGCCGAGGGCGGCTGGCGAGCACCCCGCCGCCAACACTAACGCCAACGCCACTCCGGCTACCACAACGACAGACTTCGTCCCCATCTTTACCAGTACGACGGGCACCCTCGGCAACTCCGTGATGTACCAGAAGGGCACCAGTATTGGTATTGGAACAACATCACCTGCGGCGACCCTGGGAGTTAAGGGTAGTGCTCAGATTAGCGGCAGCGTGAACACGATTGTCGACACGCGGGTTGACTACGACGGCACCAACAAGGGGACCAACTCTCCGGGACTCCGCTTCGGCTCTGGGAATACCGGCGAAGGGATCGCCTCCGACCGAGCGGGAACGGTCAACACGAATGGAATCGATCTGTACACTGACTTTACGGCACGCTTGTCGGTCAGCAATGGCGGCAATGTAGGCATCGCCAATACGGCGCCTGCCTACCCTTTGGACGTGAACGGTACCGGCCACTTCGTCGGCGGCACTTCGTCGTCCGTGACCTACGGAGCAATCGGCACGACCCCCAACACCGTGGGCGGCTCCGCCGGAGTTTACGGAACCGCCAGCGCAACCACCTCCTCGGAGACGTATGGAGTGCTCGGAACGAACCCCAATGTCGATTCTAAAGGCGTAGGGGTGGCTGGGACCGGCACCACCATCAGCAGCCAAGGCGCGAGCGTTGGCAACGAGGCCGGGGTTTGGGGCGATGCGAGCGGCACGGCGAACGAGGGCCAAGCCGGCGTCGTTGGCACGGCCGACGACGGCTTCGCCTTTTATGGCCAGAGCAACGGTTTGGACAAGGCCACCATATACCTTGGCAACGCGTCCACGAACACCTCAGCGTTTGTCTTCCAGGCAGAGGGTATCGGCGCCGGCACTGGGGGTAACTGCCTCATTAACGTGGTAGGCGACCTCGTTTGTTCGGGCACGATTACCCCGTCTGTTCAAACCAGCGACGGACACCAGGTGAAGCTCTACACCGTCGCTGCCACGGAGAACTGGTTTGAAGATTTCGGCGCCGCTCAACTCGCCAGCGGCTCGGCCCGGATCACGCTCGATCAGACCTTTGCCTCTACCGTCAATACAGGCCAAGACTACCGAGTTTTCGTAACCCCGGACGGCGACTGCAAAGGTCTCTATGTAACCAACAAGACAGCCGCTGGTTTCGAAGTACGGGAATTGGGCGGCGGAGGGTCCAACGTGCCGTTCGAGTATCGCATTGTGGCCAAGCGCCTGGGGTACGAGAGCGCTCGATTGCAGGACGTCACCGCGCTGATGAGCAGACCGGCCGGCCGGAAGAGCACAGGCATCAAGCAAACGGCCGGCCCTGTATCGGTACCGGCCGCGGCAAAACTGGCGGCCAAGCATTAGGCGACACCTGGCGGGAGTTTTTTCGGAGGAAACTCCCGCCAAGCACGCGGCTGCCAAAACCCTCCGAGGGCTCAACGTAGATTCTAATAAAGACTAAGGAGACAAAAACATGACGAACAAGAAGCGAACGAGATTTCTCAGCCTGGCAGGGCTGGCGTTAAGCCTGGCTCTGCCCGCTCTGGCTCAATTCAACAACCCGAACGGTATCGTATTCGACTACGCGGGCCACCTGTGGCTGGCTAACTCCGGCGACAACAATGTGCTCGAGTTAGATCCGGCCACCGGGAAGGTCTACAACTCCATCACGGAGGGCATCAGTGCTCCCACCCGCCTGACCTTTGCTTCTGGCGACCTCTATGTAACCAACCTCGGCACCAACAACATCACGGTGTATGACCACGAGACTCTCGCCTTGAAACAGACGATTACAAACAGCGCCATAAGCCGGCCGCTGGCCCTGGCGGTGGATGCCTATGGGGACGTGTACGTGGGCGACAACTCGACCAATAAGGTCATCGCCCTGAATATCTCCGGGGGCCTGATTGAAACCCTCACCAAAGACAACAGCGGGTACCCTTATTTCGCGCCCGGAGTGCTGACCATCCACGGCAAGAACATCTATGCCGGCTTTGGTCCGAACCAGGGCGAGAACGCCGTGATTAGCTATAACCTTGGTGAGTTTTTGACCGGCGATCCGAAGCAGATCACCGTGTACAACGACAACGTAAACACCGGGCCTACCGGAGTGGCTTTCGACAACCAAGGCTACATCTACATTTCGGGATACACCAGCGCCACCGCCGTGAAATATGCGCTGGGTTATGGCAAGACGCCCGTGTTGGTGATCAATCAAGGTACGGGCGGCTGCGAAGGAATCGCCGTGGACCCCAGCGGGAACATCTACGTCTCGAATTCGACTCTCAATAACATCACGGTGTACAACCCGTCGGGCATGCTCATCAACACACTTCATTAGGCGGCGGACGACTGCGCGAGCGCTGGAACGGCCAAAATCAAACTCGCTGCTTCCGGGTTATACTTGCAGATCCGGGCCCTGAAATTCACCGCACAACGATGGAGGAATATTCGATGCAAGCTAGCCGCCGTTTGAAAATGGGCGCCTTGAGTCTTGTCCTGGCGCTCCCCTTAGCACTGCCCGTAAGGGCGCAAACCCCGCCGCCGGAACCGCCGGACCCTACACCCGATCCGACGTACGGAAACCTGTTCTACGGCTCCGTACCGCCGAACGGAGCCACCGCACCGGTCTTGGTGTTCATTCCCGGGCTGTTCGGGAGCGCCAGTTCCTGGTGGGGCGTCGGGAACAATGACATGTATGCGTATGCCTATCAGGCCGGATACCGTACGGCATTCATCAGCCCGAATCGGCTCAACCTGCCCAGCACGGGAGGCATCGAGCCCGATGGAAAGGTGATCGAGAGCGTGTTTCCGGCGCTCCTCAAACATTATCAGGTGACGCAAGTCTATATGATCAGCCACTCCAAGGGCGGGCTGGATCTGCAGTATGCGCTAGCCAATGCGAAGTTCAGGGGCTACGCCAAAGCCGTGTTCACTTTGGCCAGCCCGAACCAGGGCGATGCGCTGGCCGACTGGTGCTACTCCACATTTTCCTCCGTCTGCAGTACGGCGGGGCTGCTGATTCCGGCCATTCATGACATGCAAACGTCCATCGTCAGCAAATACCGGAGCCAATGGGACCCGCTTTTCCAGAGTTCCGGCATTCCGTTCTATACGGTGGCGGGCAACACTTTCACGGGCAATACACTGACCGATATTACCGGTCCGATTATACTGCTCGTGACTGGCTTCCAGACCAACGACGGGATTCTCACCCTGGCGGAGTCGGTGCTGCCCAGCAACTATGCCGTACAATTGGCGGTACTGAATAACAATCACTTCGACGTGCCGCAGGGGCACAACTCTTGGCCAATCATGGCGCCGCTGCTGAGCGCGCCGTAACGCCAGGCTGTCCCCCGCCATAACCGCACCATCGGCGGAACTGGTGCGGGGCGTGCAATGCAGGGCAATAAGCCTGCGTCGGAAACCTCATAGGCCAACCTTCGCACTGCGGCCAAACGCTGATTCGTGGAGGCAGCAAGGTGAAGCAGTTCCAACTGCATCCGGTAGCGCGTAACAACAATCCGGCTCAGCGCCAGCGGAGGTTCTGAGCAAGACCAGTGGACGAAGTCTTGGATCGCGGATTCGTAGGGGCGCCTGGATTCCGGCGAGGCGAGCCTGTTCAATACGGCGGACTTGGCGTGTTCAAGGTCCCTAAGCGCAAAAACGGCCTTTGG
>Ga0073928_10011896_pt1 | contig 10075 bp, 9 predicted proteins | sample PaiPotPPA55metaG_FD_76969 | JGI IMG/M metagenome (GOLD analysis project Ga0073928, IMG submission 76969) | Iron sulfur acid spring bacterial and archeal communities from Banff, Canada, to study Microbial Dark Matter (Phase II) - Paint Pots PPA... ... | reverse complement strand
TTCATAACTGAGCTCTTGTTCTTCGTAAACTACCGCCACCGCTCCTGGCGTCTTCTCCACCTGCTCCTCAAACAACTCGTGTACGCACTTCTCCCCCGGATACTCCGCCTTCGTGTCGTTCCACTCTTTCAGCTGCAAACGTTCTTGCTCAGTCAGCAGAGGGAACGTGGAGATACTCTGTTCAGGATTCGCGCTGATACCGTCCAGGAGGATTGCGTAATGTTTCAAGAAACGATTCATGTACGCTGCATCAAAAACGCGGGTACTGCAAACCAATCTTCCAATCAGAGTGTCACCACTACTTAATAGGTTCAGATTCAAATCGACGCTCGCGCTTGTGGAATCCAACGGCACGAAACTAGTATTTAGCCCAAACATCTCCGGAGGCAGTGCCTCCGCAACTTGCATAGAGACCATCCCTTGGAACAGCAGCGTTTGGCCGGGTTTGTATCCAGGACGACAATCTTTCACTGAATTTGCGAAAGATATTTCTTGGTATGTCGGACCCGGACATACCTCCTGCATCCGTTTCAGCAGCTCGCGGAAGCTTGGAGATCCACTCAAATCCAAACGCAACACCAATGTGCTCAAGAAAAATTCAGTCTGCCCGTTCAGCTCCAACCGATTGTCGTTGGTCACTTGCGTGCCTAAGGCTATATCTTCCCGTCCCGTATAACGACTCAGTAGAACCTGAAACGCCGCTAACAACGCCATGAACAGCGTTGTTCTTTCGCTCCGGCATAGACGACGAAGCGCCACCAGGACGGAGAGTGGAAATTCTATCGCCTCGCTCGATTCACGAAGGATCGGCTCTCGTGAGCCCAGACGATCACTACCTGAATCACTTGCTTCGACTTTCGCAGGTTGCACCAAGTGTCCCAGTTGTTCCGGATGAAGATCGCTCTGAAGCCACTTTCTCTGCAAAATCGTATTGTCTGCAAAGTGCAGCGCGGGCCCTGCCAATTGCGCGGGCTCGCCTTTTTGGTAAGAACTGTACATCTGTCCGATTTCGCTCAGGAGGATGCCTATTGACCACTCATCCGTGGCGGAGTGATGGAAGACAATCATCAACATATGCAGATCGGGCTTTAGCCGCACCAACGTTGCCCTAAATAGAGGATTGCAGTTCAAATCGAACGGCCGAGCAGTCTCGCCCTGCGCAAACTGTCGCATATAGTTTTCCGTGTCCGCCCAACCGAGAGAATTGACATGGTGCAGCTTCAGATCGGATTGCCTATCGATCGCTTGCAAAGGCTGGACATTTGGGGACACCGAAAACGCGGCCGGCAGCAGTTCGTGATGCTTAACCAATTCATTGATGCTGTTACCGAGCGCATAAATGTCCAAGTCTCCACTTATCCGCAATGCCAGATACAAGTTATGCGCTGCTGGATCAGTGCCAACTCGCTCCATCAAACTCAGAGTTCCTTGAGAGCATGACACAGCAGACTCAGTCGAACTTCGCGCGGAGTCGATAGTCTGTGAGTTCGCTCCGTCCAAGGCGCATTGCAAAGCGCTGAGCGCTTCTGACTCTCGCTGCACTTCCCCATGATTTCTGGTCATCGATGGATTCTTACGCATTCACACACCTATTCTGTACAAGCGCTTACCGTGGATCGTTCAGCCGACTCCTTCCGTTCATGCATTTACATCGGAACTGACTTTTTGTCCGAAGCCCGACGCAAGAACAGAAAATTGACAGCGTACAATCACGCGGAGCCTTTCATTTACCCAAAGGAGCCGGGGAAACCTTATGACGTACCGATGATGTCCTGATTGTAAATGCCAAACCAACACAACGAACAGAAATTCGGCTACCCGCCACCACGCAGCCCGACGAGCCGATTAGAGTGTTTACTCACATGATCGAGTTCGACTGATTCAGTCATGTCCCGGCCCGGCCACCTTCTGTTTCTTCGCACCTCAATAGCAGAGGCGAATCCCAACTCGCTGGACCATTCCGCTTTAGCAGCAGACCGCAATTAAAGATTCTCGTGTTCGGCCCCACGCGGAACGTCAACATACAACTATGCACCTTAGAACGCAATGCTCCTCGGGACGATCACCCGGATGCCAAGCAGCGTGATTCCAACCTGGTTCCGTGAATCCCAGAGCCGCTACCTCCAGCCTTCCGATTCCGCGAACCAGAATCGCACGGCCGTCTCAGTGAATCCGCAACATTGAAGATCGATATCGAGAAAAGAAAGTTGAACCAAGGTGAAGCAAATCTTCGTTGAGTTATGAGTTGCAATGACAGATGATGAACATCACGAGGTTCGTTAGTGGACTTCATCTACGGCAAGCCTGAAAACAAGTCGGAGTTGGTCCGAGGTAAGTATCCCGACCGCTGTATGGGTAGCCAGATGCCCAGTTCGTGGAAAATGGGCTCCCGGGTTTCACCTGGTTTGACTCTTAAGGTTATCTGGCAATGAGAGCCTCGGTTCTCCCGGCCGGGAAGATCAGTGGGCAACATAGCGAACTGTGTCCCGGGTGACCGATCAATTGCAGCAGATATTGAAGTCCGGTTTAGAACTAGGACTAAAGCAGACGACTAGCAGGGCGCGGAGTCATATACTTTGACTGTGGGGAGTGGGCATGGCCGAATCGCCGGAACTCAATCGAATCGTTAGCGACCTGAACGACGATCGCGAGGTGACTCTCTCGGATTTGTCCGCCACGCGAGTGCTCGATCGTTGGCTCACCGCGCTGGTTCAGCAAGGTGGAAGTGATTTGCTTTTAGTACCAAATGCGCCGCCGTGTTTGCGCTTTGAGGGAAAAGTACGGCAGCTCGAATCCGGCTCGCTCGCCGGCGCTGAAATTGAAGTTGCGGTGCTTCCTGCGCTCACATCTCACGCCCTGCAGCTCTACCGAAAAAACCAGATTGCAGATTCGTCTTACCGAGTTCCCGGTCTCGGACGTTTTCGAATCAATCTCCATCGTGAACGAAGCAATGCCGCGGCAGCCGTGCGAGCGTTGCCCGCGAAAGTCCCTTCCCTGCCCGATCTACATCTTCCTCCGTCGGTGGAGGCTCTCGCAAATCTGCCGCGAGGACTTGTGTTGATCGGAGGGCCGGCAGGAGCCGGCAAGACCACCACGCTCGCAGCACTTGTGAACGAGATCAATAAAAACGAATCTCGCCATATCGTCACGATTGAAGATCCAATCGAATACGAGCACAAACACATTCACAGCATCGTGGAGCAGGTGGAAATCGGTACGGACGCTCCGGATTTTCCGACGGCCCTACGTGCGGCGTTGCGCCAGGCGCCTGACGTTCTGGTCGTGGGCGAAATGCGCGACCCTGAAACGATGCGGATTGCCGTAGCCGCGGCGGAGACTGGTCACCTGGTTCTTTCCACTTTGCATACCACGGACGTTGCGACGACGATTGGCCGTATCTCCGATTCATTTCCCGTCGAGCGTCAAAATACGATACGGCAGGAGCTGGCCATGGCTCTCGCCGCCGTGCTTAATCAGATTCTTGTGCCGGTAACGGGCGGCGGCCAAATGCCCGTCGCCGAGCTTCTGATGATTGGATTCGGGGCGCGCCAGCACATTCGTCATAACGCTCTTCAGTATTTGCGGCAGGAAATCACGCTTACCAAGAAGAAAGGTTCGTTCAGTCTGGAAGAGTCCTTAGCACGGCTCATCACGCAAGGCTCCTTGAGCCGCGAAGACGCCACACACCTCGCTTTCGATTCCGGGGAACTCGACGGCTTCCTAAAATCCGAGGCACGCAGTAACTCAGCGTCACAAAGCTGATTCCTGAACGAAGCAAATGGCTCTGCGGATTCGACGGCCGCTTCACTCTCCAAGATACAGCGACTCCTCATTTGCTAAGTCCTTTTAGGGCCTTCGGCCCGCGAATCCCTATAAAAATTCTCAGTGATAAGATCCCACGGTCCAGAGCGGCGAGGTCGAGCTTATCAGTGGAGATTTCGAGGCCGTCCATCTGTCTGATCCGGAGCGTGCGTGTTTGAGCGAATAATTGGGCGTCGTTGTCTTCCCCTGGGGGAGCAGCGATAGCGCGCGACTCTGGTTAAGGTAATCGCAGCGCGCTCTCCGCTCCCGGCCAGGAGGAAGTGATGTCCTACAGGATAGCGGGAATTGACGTCCACAAGAAGATGCTGGCTGTAGTTGTGTCCGACGTTGAAATCGAAAGCGAATACCAATTTGAGCGGAGAATGTTTAGCAGCAACCCTGAACAACTGCGATCGTTGGCGGCGTGGCTCGTCGAGCAAGAGGCCGAAGAAGTAGTCATGGAGTCGACGGCGCAATATTGGAAACCCGTGTGGGAAGCACTGGAAAGGTATTGGAAGCCGGTACGAGAGAAGCGAGAAGGCGCAAGGCAGAGGTCCGGCACGTTGCATCTGGCGCAGGCGCTATCCAATCGTGGACGACGGGGACGCAAGAAGGATTTCCGCGATGCCGAACGCCTGGTGAAGCGGTTGGTGGCCCGGGAATTGACGCTGAGGTTTGTGCCCGATGCCGAGCAACGTCTATGGCGAACGGTAACACGTAAGAAGTACCAGTTGAGGCGGGCCTGCGTGCGGATACACAACCAATTGGAGGCCCTTCTGGAAGAGGCGCATATTAAGTTGTCCAGCCTGGTCTCCGATCTGCTTGGCGTCAGTGCCAGGCGCATGTTGAAGGCGCTGGCTGACGGAGAAACCAATCCGGCAGCGCTGGCCGCTTTGGCCCATCAGAGATTACGCGCTACGCCTTTGTGTGATGCGGCTACGTGCTGAATCTGTATATCCTTATGGCCCAAGGAACTCAGATAGAGAAGAAATTGAATTCTTTCGTTTCGTAACGGGGCAGAATTATGTCGATGTCGATCTCGCACCGATGGCGTTCTGAACAGCAAATCCAAAAATGTCATAGGGCGAGGGCGGTACAGCCTAACTGTTTGAAAGCAAGTGAAGAATTTTAATCAACTTGAAAACTCTCAACGGCGATGAGCTGGAGTGGCAGACACTTGTGCTACTACTCTTGCTACTACTTTGAGGTTATTTGGCGTCACTTGAAGGCCGCGCGAAGACTGGCGAGTAGCGCAAATCAGAAATGGGTGTTGAAAACAAGAGACATACCAACGCTCACCGACTCCTCACCTCCCTCTCAACAACAGAGGCTACAATCCCCCCCTCTCCGCCAGTATAAATCAGTAATTTAACATATATATTAATACGCACAGCCATGAATCTGGCCAAAGGCTTCTTTGCAGTTGCAAGGTCATGACTTACCTATCTGGCTGGGTGCCCGACGCCAAACTGCATGACCTGAAGAATTAGCACTTCGGAGGCTCGTGAACGAAGCGCTCGGTCAAAAGTCACAAGCTTCAAACCCGCCACGGTTGCGAATGCCAGAAGATAGGAATCCGCCCACACTTTCGGCGAAGAAGTACCGAATCTAGACTGTCGGCGGAATTCAGGCTCGATTGCCTCGGGTTCGGAGAGGCATGCGATCCTGTCGTCCGCGCAAACCTTGTGCCATAATTCCGAGGCTTCGGTCATTTTTCTCACGTCGTTTCTCATCACAGCGGCCGATGTGAGAAGCCAAAGTACTGTCAAGTGCGTGAATCGGCAGAAAAAGAACTTCTCTTCTGGGGACTTCTCAAGCCACTCCCGCACCCTCTCGGAATGAATATGTCGACCCCACAACAGCGCCAGCCAAACATTGGCATCAAGGAAATTCAGTGTGTTCATAGATCTGTTCGTTGGTCAAATCGACTTTCGGCCCATCTGATGCGATGAGGGGAAACTTGACCCTTTTGGAACGAGGACGCTTGCCCTCGATGAGAGTGACCCGCACGCCCAAAAGGATTAATTCACGGATCGACCGTCCTTGCGCGGCAGCCTGCTCCTTAAGCTTGCGGTAAAGGGAGGCGGGGATATCGACGGTCGTCCGAATGGCTTGCTCTTTCATAGACCGATTCTCTTATGAATGCCATAAATATGGAACACCACTTTTCAGCGGTCTTTCACTGCTTCACAGCGCAAGAAAAACCCCTGCCTCTGACCAACGGAGGCTACAATCCCCCCTCTCCGCCATTTTTTGCGACTCCATTTTATTTTTTCCTCTGACGGTTCGTCCGGTAGACTAGAGCGCGCTATGTCACGTGCCGCAACGGCCAGATCAACACCTTCAATTCCCGGGAGAAGCTCAGGACCGGTCTAGCATTAGGCAAATGAATTCCTGCGGCATCTGCAATCGTGTTCACTTCGATTTCCGCTTCGGCCTGTTGCAACGGCCAGGGCACGTGGTGAATGTCTCCGCGAAACACATTCCCTTTATGTACGGTGTATAGGCAATAACGCTCCGTCAACCAGTGCTCGAGCGTGCCGCGAGCAGCCAGCCTAACCGGTGCCACCGGGCGATAACGGGCCTTGAACTCCGCCGACCCGCGTCGCGACGAATAAGCGATCGCATCGCCGTGTTTTTCTGCCCGCATTTCAGCAAGGTGATAAGGCAGATGAAAAAACGTCCGCGCTCCCCACACCGCTGAACGGTTGCTGGCATCCAAGCTAAAGAAAAAAACGCCCGGCTTACCTCCTATGTTGACGTACGTCCTACAATTCAGCTCGCGAAAATGCGAAGTGAACGGAAGCGCGCGAACGCGAGCGCGGCTGGTCATATGGAACGGCGTAACGCCGACCCAACACAGTCCGTCGAACGTATCGAGAGGAAGCTCGCGCGCAACCAGCGGCCGCAACAGATCGGCGGGTACTTGCCAATGTCCAAACAGCAGGTCGTACCAGCACTGCTCCATCAACCACGGTTCGGTAGGGAGCGCCCAAGGCCGATGTTCAATGCTTTCCAGGGGTTCCATATCGGTTTTCCGCATGCGCGCCGTCTTCGGGCCAGCGGAAATGTTACATGTTCTTCCCGCAGCTTATACACGAATGCCCGAATTGTGCACCGGCAAGCAATCTTCTCTAATACTCCGGCTCGCGGCTTTGCCGTTGCATACGGGGATCGCTTCCACGGAGGACGCAATGTTTAAACCATGTGACATTCTGGTGACTTCCTCACGCGTAGAGGATCGCCGGGCGCTCATGAAGATTCTCGACGGCCTCCCGATCAACGTTTTTTCATCATCCACCGTTAAGCAGGCTGAGGAAGTTATGGCGCAGAAAAAACTCGCCCTGGTCTTCTGCGACGAACATCTCCCGGACGGATCCTATCGCGAATTATTATCGCGGTCTCGCACGGCGCCCAAGCAGCCGCGCCTTGTGGTCACTACACACACCGGCGAGTGGAACGAGTATCTGGAAGCTACTCGGCGAGGGGCCTTTGACGTAATCAGATATCCACTCCAGCCGGCCGATGTGGAACTGATAGTTATCCGGGCCATGCGCCACCAGCACGACGCCTCCGCGGCTTGAGAGTGCAGCAACAAGTAAAGACTTGGACAACGATTTGTCTGGGGGAGAAGCCCCCATTTGCGATACTCCGCGCAAATCCTCTATAATCTTGAGGTAAACGTCCAAAACGCGTTTTCGAGGGCTTGGTTTGGATATAGAACCCTCCTACAATTCCCAAAATGATTGATCTCGCGGAAAAAATAAAAAAGAAACTGAAGGCCGAAATCGCGGCGCTGGAGCACGAGCTCCACGACGAGCTGCCCAAAGAAATCAAAGTAGCTCGGGCGCACGGCGATCTCTCCGAAAACGCCGAATATAAGTACGCCAAGGAACGCCAGTCCTATGTCTCGGCCCGTCTCGGTCAGCTGCACCAGCGCATGGCCGACATTTCGATGATGAATCTTACGAATTTGCCGAAAGATCGCGCGGCCTATGGCTCTCGCATCGTGGTTCTTGACGTTGCCAAGTCCGCCGAAATCGAGTACAAACTGGTAACGGTCGAAGAAGCGGACGTAACCAAGGGCCTGATTTCGACCAGTTCGCCCATCGGAAAGGCTCTGCTGGGCAAAAAGCCGGGCGACGAAGTTACCGTGGTTACTCCGGCAGGCAAGAAAGAATATGAAGTCGTTCGCCTATTCACGATTTATGACGAGGAATAGCAGGTTGGCACCGAATCTATGTTGACGCGCACCATCGGCCGGTTCCTTTCTTGGCCCGTTGACCGCCTCGCCGCACTTATCGCTCCAACGGGAATTCCTCCCAACGTCATCACTTGGCTCGCTCTCGTCCTCAACCTGTGGGCTGGCGTACTTTTTGCCGCCGGACGGTTTGCCGCAGCCGGCGGAATGATGTTGCTCGCGGGCCTCTGCGATCTGCTCGATGGCCCCGTGGCGCGCCGTCAAAATCGCGTTTCTCTGTTTGGCGGATTCCTTGATTCCATCCTGGACCGCTATGCGGACTTAATCCTCTTCCTCGGTATTTTGGTGTATTACGCGCGAGTAAATCGTTTTATGTACGCCGTGCTGGCCGGTGCAGCGATGGCGGGATCAGTGATGGTTGGCTATGCGAAGGCTCGCGCCGAGTCCTTAGTGCCAAAGGCCGAAGTTGGATTTTGGGACCGGCCCGAGCGCCTTGCGCTCATGATTCTCGGTGCAATTGTGAACCGCATGCCTATTGCGTTGTGGATTCTTGCGATCGGACCGAACCTCACTGTGATTCACCGAATTCTGCACACTTGGAAGCAGACCAAGGACGGCCGGCTCCCGCTCGCCGGCAATGAATCGAACGCAGGTGCAAGTTCCTCGCATACGAAACCTCAGATCAGCATCCCTGCGGTTCAGTCCCGAAGCGCTTCAACACCTCTTCTCACCCGCGCGGCGAAACGCGGCAACTAATTAGTCAAGATTCTGCGTTTTCCATTCCTAACCTACGCTATTCCGCCAAGCGCTCTTCGCCCATCCCCTTGTCTTATTTTTTCACGCTTTATTCGCATTCGTGATATATGTTCGCCACCATTCGGCTAGGCGGAGGCAGGCATGGCAACTGTTGCGCAACCCGCGGGACTTCAGAACCCAGAATACGGTATTTGGCGGGTGATTTTCGCTTCCTCTGTCGGCACCATGATCGAGTGGTATGACTTCTATATTTTCGGGAGCCTAGCGGCCATACTCGCCCTCAAGTTCTATCCCCCTGGCCATGACACTTTCGCCTTAATCGCATATCTTGCCACCTTCGCCGTTGGCTTCCTGGTCCGTCCTTTCGGGGCGCTGTTTTTTGGCCGCATCGGAGACAAAGTTGGCCGCAAATACGCCTTCCTCGTAACCCTTTCCATCATGGGATTATCCACGTTCGTCATCGGCTTACTGCCCTCCTACAAGACCGCTGGTTGGTTCGCGCCAATCATGCTTATTTTGATCCGCGTGTTACAAGGCTTGGCACTCGGCGGAGAGTACGGTGGCGCCGCAGTATATGTAGGCGAGCATGTTCCCGACAGCAAACGCGGCTTCTATACCAGTTTTATCCAAATAACCGCCACCCTGGGCCTTTTTGTTTCGCTCGTAGTGATTTTGATCACTCAAAATTCGATGACGAAGGATGACTTCGCCGATTACGGTTGGCGTATTCCTTTCCTCATCTCCATTATCCTGGTGGCCGTATCACTTTATGTCCGCCTGAAGATGAAAGAATCCCCGATTTTCGCTCAACTCAAGAGTGCGGGCATGACTTCCACCCAACCTCTCAAAGATGCATTCACCAAATGGCCGAATCTCAAGATGGTGCTGATCTCGCTTTTCGGAGCGACTGCAGGTCAGGGCGTAATCTGGTACACCGGACAGTTTTATGCCCTGTTCTATATGCAAACGATTCTGAAAATAAATATCAAGACAGCCAACATTATTGTCGCTGTGGCACTCTTGTTTGGAATGCCGTTCTTCACCGTCGTGGGAGCGCTCTCTGACCGCATAGGCCGGAAAAAACTGATGATGGCAAGTTGCCTGATCGCCGTCTGCACTTACATTCCGATTTATCACGCGATGGAACGCGCTGCGGGGAACAACATCGTTTCGGTAACGCATACTAGCAACAAGGTGACCGGAGCAATCGCGCTCACGGCGATGACCACGGACGCGAATGGCGCGTTGGTACCTGCAAAAGTAGCGGCGAATCCGAACATTCCGATGTTGGTGTTCCTGATTTTCATTCAGGTTATT
>Ga0073928_10011890_pt1 | contig 10079 bp, 6 predicted proteins | sample PaiPotPPA55metaG_FD_76969 | JGI IMG/M metagenome (GOLD analysis project Ga0073928, IMG submission 76969) | Iron sulfur acid spring bacterial and archeal communities from Banff, Canada, to study Microbial Dark Matter (Phase II) - Paint Pots PPA... ... | reverse complement strand
GATAAATCTCCGATAATGTCGCTGAGACGGCGCAAAGCCTCACGCAACGAAATTTGAAGCTCTTTAAATCCATTTGGATGTTTTTCCGGATCGCGCCCCGTGCCCTCCAGCGCCTTCTGGCACGACTGGGCTTCATCACGATACTGGCGCAGGATGGCCAGCGCTTCCTGCACATTATCCGAGCTGGTGTCTTTTTGGATATCGCGAAATTCGGCGTCGCCAAGTTGGACCAAAATCTTGGCCTTGCGAACGGGGTCAGTTTCGCGCGCGAACTTAGTGCGGAATCCCGCTATGGTGTCCTGCGGTTGCATGGCGAATGGTACGAGCGGGGCACATTGCAAAGGCGCGGAGCAAACGAAAGCTAACCAGGCGATTTCCGCAAAATGAAGGAAGTGCTGCAACACATTATTTCTTCTTGATCTCGCGAGTGAGAGTTCGGACGCGTGCGGACGCTTCGAAGTACATGTCATTGTTGTAGTCTTTGTTCAGCTCGAGAAATTTCTTGTACGCCTCGAGCGCCTGAAACTGTTGTCCCAGTTTATCGTAACAAGTGGCGCGAATAAACCAACTGCCTATAGGAAGTGTTTCTCTTTGGGAAAGCATGTCCAAACCCTGTAGTGTGGCCGGATAATTCTTGTTGAGATATTGGGCTGTGATTAAATCGCGGAGCACGTCGTTGGAGGCTGGATTCATTTTGAAAGCAACGATCAGTTGATTGACGGCCTGGAGATAGTCTTTTTTTTCGAGATACATATGACCGAGCTGGGCGGCGAGGTCAGGATCATGCGGAGCCAGCACAATGGCTTTTTGCAGAGCAGCGAGCGCGGCATCGTAATGCTTTGTTTGGAACGCAATTTGCGTTCGTAGCTTTAGCGCGCGAAGGCTTTCCGGGCCAGCAGCCGCAGAACGATCGAGTTCCGCGAGCGCATCGTCATACTTGCCGAGGTCGATGAGCACAGAAGCGCGCTCGATGCGAGCGCCCGTGTCACTCGGGCGCAACTCCAAATAAGCTGTAAGCTCGTGGGCGGCCTCCTCCAGCTTTTTCTGAGCGATCAAGGCTTCTGCAAGACCGCGGTGTGATTTCCTGAGCGGCTCACCGTCGTGATCTAAGGACAGTGCCTCTCGATACATGGCTTCGGCCTCGCTCGGATGACCGGTGATCAAAAGCGCGTAGCCTAAGGAATTGCGAACTTCGGGATCTTGCTCGTCCAACTTTCGCGCAGCCTGATACTGAACAATAGCTAACTCGATTTTTCCATTCATCTCGAGGGCGGTCCCCAAAAGCCATTTCGACCGGGCATCGTCGGGCATCATTTCGGCCGCTCTTTGTAATGGTTCAAGGGCTGCGGCGGGATCGGTCGGCAATAGCGTCAATCCTAAGTTTTGGTAAGCCGACGCCATCTTGGGGTCTAGCGAAATGGCTTTTTGGTATTCAGCCTTGGCATCCGTTGGTTTCTGCAGCGCTGTATATGCGTACCCCAAATCGTAATGCACGGTGGCATCGTCCGGTTTTTTGGCCAGATATTCCTGATAGGACTGCACCGCTGCTTCGTAATCCTTACGGTCCATCGCGGACTGTGCCTGCGCCAGTAAATTATTCAGGGCGACGGCAGCCGGATCTTGCGGGATGCGCTTTTTCGATGTGCTTACGTTTTGCGCGGAGCTGACCAGCGCTGTGGCGAGGAAAATAGGGAGCATGCAGCTGCCCGCCAGAAACTTCCAAGGAAATCTCATGCGTTCGGAGGGGGAGTCTGCGCCGAGCCGTTGGTATTGGCAGGCGGATGGCCGTTCCCGTGATTCGAATTGTCGCGAGGCTTCAGAGCGCGCGCCAAATATTTTCCGGTATGAGACTGAGAATTCCGCGCCACCTGCTCGGGCGTCCCGGACGCGATCACGCGCCCACCTTGGTCCCCACCTTCAGGTCCGAGATCGATCACCCAATCGGACGCCTTAATCACGTCAAGATTATGCTCAATGATCAGCACCGCAGCGCCGCCTTCAATTAATTTGCGAAACGCGGTCAAGAGCTTCTGAATATCGTCAAAGTGCAGCCCTGTGGTGGGCTCGTCGAAAATATACAGGATGCCGCTGTTTTCCTGGCGTGTGAGATGCGCCGCAAGTTTCAAGCGTTGCGCTTCTCCGCCGGAAAGCGTGGTGCCGGACTGACCCAGGCGAAGATAGGCCAATCCAACTTCTTCGAGGACTCGCAATTTGGCAGTAACTTTCGGATGCGCCGCAAAAAATGCGAGCGCCTCGCGCACCGTCATTTGCAGAACGTCGTGAATATTTTTTTCCTTGTAACGCACATCGAGAACAGCGCTTTTGTACCGCGTGCCGCGGCATTCCTCGCAAATAAGCTCAACGTCGGCGAGAAATCTCATCTCGACCGTCACGGTGCCGTCGCCCTGGCAAGCCTCACACCGCCCGCCCGGAATATTGAACGAAAAATGTCCCGGCGCGAATCCGCGCTTCTTCGCCTCCGGGGTGGAAGCAAAAACTTCGCGAATAGGATCGAACGCCTTTAGATACGTAGCCGGATTCGACCGTGGCGTCCGCCCAATAGGAGATTGGTCCACCATCTCGACAGCGGTAACGGCAGCATCACCCTCCAGCCGATCGCAGCATTCACGCCAGTTTCCTCCCGTACGCTTGAGTTGAAGAGCTTTGTACAACACGTCATATACCAAAGTGGATTTTCCCGAGCCGGACACGCCGGTGACAGCGATGAGCATCCCGAGCGGGATCATGACGTCAACATTTTTCAAGTTATGGCTATGAGCGCCGAATATTTTCAGGAATTTGCCCTGCGTTTTACGGCGTTTTTGCGGCACCGCGATTTTCAGTTCGCCGCGAAGGTAGCGTCCGGTAAGCGAATGAGGATCCGCAAGCATCGCGTCGAGCGTGCCTGCGAAAATCAATTTGCCTCCGTGTTCTCCGGCGCCAGGGCCTAGATCAAGAATATAATCGGCGGCCAGTATCGTGTCGGGATCGTGTTCCACAACCAGCAGCGTGTTGCCGAGATCGCGCAAGCCCTTCAGGATTTCAATCAGGCGGTTCGTATCGCGCGGATGCAAACCGATAGAAGGCTCGTCCAGCACGTAAAGCGCTCCGACCAGATGAGAGCCGAGCGAAGTCGCGAGTTGAATGCGTTGCGCCTCGCCTCCCGAGAGCGTTGACGTAAGCCGGTCCAGCGTCAGGTAGTCCAGCCCAACTTCATCGAGAAAGCGCAGACGCAGCTGAATTTCTTCGAGAACCTTTTCTACGATGGTAGCCTCTGCCGGGGTAAGCACCAGGCTCGCAAAAAATGGGCGAGCTTCCTTCACCGTCATCTGACAGACTTCGGTGATCGAACGTCCGCCAATTCTGACCGCGCGAGCTTCGGCGCGAAGCCGCGTGCCGCGGCAATCTGGGCAAGTGGCGTAGCCACGATAGCGGCTCAGAAATACACGTACGTGCAGCTTGTATTTCTTCCGTTCCAGCACCGCGAAAAAGCCCTGCACGCCATCGTATTTTTCCTTGCGATCGCCTTCGATGATTGCATCCCGTTGCGCTGCAGTAAGTTCGCGGAAAGGAACTTCAATAGAAATTCCTTTCAAGCGGGCGAAACGGCGCATGTCTAGCGAGAGCTGCCGATAACGCGGCTTGGTCCACGGATGAATCGCGCCGTCCGCAAGCGATTTGCCTTTGTCGGGGATCACGCGGTCGATGTCGAAATCGATGGTGTTGCCAAAACCCTGGCAACGCGGACAAGCGCCGTAAGGGCTATTAAACGAGAAAAGGCGCGGCTCCGGTTCCTGATACGTAGCGCCGCATTTCTTGCATTCGAAGCGTTCGTTGAACACCAAACGGTCCGGCGTTGCGCTCGGAGCGTCCGGCACGAATTCAAGAATCGCTTCGCCGCGGCCTTCACGGTAACAAATTTCAACGGAGTCCATCAGGCGCGATCGAATTTCGGGCCCAAGAGTGAGCCGGTCCACCACCACGTATACAGGCTGCGTGAAATTTACATCCAGCAATTCTTCAGGCGCCGAGAATTCAAAGACGCGCCCCGCCTGGTACAGCCGGTTGAATCCGCGCTTTCGCAATCCGATCAGCGATTCGCGAACCGCTTCCTGCGTTACACGGACCGGTTTGCGAGGCCGCGTTACCTGTGGCGCGTTTGTTGCCGCTTCGGGAGCGAACTTCAATTCATGCAAAACGTAGAATCGGCGGCCGGCGGGCAGGGCAAGCACACGCGCGGCGATTTCGTCGAGCGTGTCTCTTCGCACTTCTTCGCCGCAGCGCAAACAAAAAGTGTGCCCGATCCGGGCAAACAACAAGCGCAGGTAGTCGTAAATCTCAGTTGCCGTTGCGACGGTGGACCGCGGATTGCGCGTGGAGTTCTTCTGCCGGATGGAAATAGCCGGAGCGATTCCGGTGATCTCGTCGACGTCCGGCTTTTCAATTCTTTCCAGGAACTGTCGCGCGTAAGCCGAGAGCGATTCGATATACCGCCGCTGACCTTCGGCGTAGAGCGTGTCGAACGCCAGGCTAGACTTGCCGGACCCCGAAACTCCCGTCACCACCGTAATGGCATTGTGCGGAATGATGAAGTCAATATTCTTCAGGTTGTGAACGCGCGCGCCGCGAACCCGGATTTCCTCAGCATCGCCGGGCACAGCCGGACGCGGGGCCGGATCAACAGGGAGGTTCTCTGTGGGTTTCGTCGCCATATGCGTAAACCAAAAATTATACGCCGCTGAGTCAACCCGAGCAAATAGCCACTTTTGGCTGCTCTCGCTACGGTGTCTCATGGCCACAAGGCGGGAATGATGGGGAAGGCCCGAGAATTGAACGTACCAATGCAGTATTTGGTGACGGGAGATAATCGTGTCCCGACTCCGAGGCAGAAAAGGACGTGAAGGGGAGAACAAAGAGGGAACCACGACAGTTCTCACAGTTCTTTTTGGTCCTATAGGAGTGCTTAAGCACGGCAAGAATGTCGACATCCCCGCCGGGGACACCGCTAGTCGCTTAGGTGGACCAGGACATCTGGCTCCCCCCCATGAAGTGCACCGCGCGCGCTCACATTGAAGTTTCCAACAGAAACTCCCCTCGAACTTGGTAAAGTGGCGCTGTGCAAACAAACACAACGCATTTTGCCCGCGTAATATGGGTTGTACTGGATAGCGTTGGCATCGGCGAATTGCCCGACGCTGCCGCCTACGGTGACCTGGGACGCGATACCTTGGGCCATATCGCCCGCTCACGGCCATTGCATCTTCCGAACTTGGTTCGCTTAGGCCTCGCCAATATAAAACCACTCGCAAATTTAAAAGCTCCTGCAAATCCTGCTGGCAGCTATGGGAAGGGTGCGACAGTTTCTCCGGGCAAGGACACCACGACCGGTCACTGGGAAATGGCCGGCATTTGGCTGCAGCAAGCTTTTCCGTTATATCCACACGGCTTTCCGAAATCGCTAATTGAAGACTTCGAGCGCCAAATCGGTCGTCGCACTCTAGGAAATAAGGCCGCCTCAGGTACGGAAATCATCAAAGAACTAGGTGAGGAACACGTGCGCACAGGATTTCCGATTGTCTACACGTCCGGGGATAGTGTTTTCCAAATCGCGGCGCACGAAGAAGTGATCGCAATTGCCGAGCTCTATCGCATGTGCGAGATAGCGCGTAAATTGCTCGATGGAGCGAACCGCGTCGGACGCGTAATCGCCAGGCCGTTCGCAGGCGAAGCCGGAAATTTTCGCCGCACCGAGCGGCGCCATGACTATGCCGTAGAGCCGCCGCGGCCCATGCTACTCGACCTGCTCGCGGAAGTTACAATTCCTGTTTTTGGCATCGGCAAGATTCACGACATCTACAATGGCCGCAGCGTGGATGACTACGTCACCACAAAAAATAACGCAGACGGTATGGCAAAACTCAGCGAAGCGCTCCTGCAGCGTCCCCACGGATTAATTTTTGCCAACCTTGTGGATTTCGACATGCTCTACGGCCATCGCAAAGATGTGGAAGGCTTCGCGCATTCACTGGAAGAATTCGACGCGCTCCTCGGACCTTTTCTCGCTGCCTTACGGCCTTCGGATTTGCTGATGATTACTGCTGATCACGGTTGTGACCCAGACCCGGTCAATCCGACCACGGATCACTCGCGCGAATATGTTCCAATCCTGGCCTACAATCCCAGTATGCAAACTGGCGTAGACCTCGGGACCCGCGCGACACTCGCTGACATGGGCCAAACCGTCGCTGAGAATTTCGGAACGAACATTTCCCGCGGAACGAGCTTCCTAAGGTTACTAGACACTGGGACGTAGCGGTCGCCTTCATCTGGATGGATTGGCTTAGTTGGGAGTAGCCTTGCTCGCATAATACCCGGTCCGCGTCCGCACGGAAAGTTTTCCGCGCCCTTTCGGTGGAATCAGTTCGAGTTTCACGGAGCGGAACGTGCCATCCTTGGCCGTATTCGTCGGGTAGTAGCCGATTGTGTATTGGTTGCGGATGTCTCGCGCGATCTCAGTACAAACGGAGTCCACATCAGCCAGATTATCCGGGAAAAATGCGAGGCCACCGGTAGCTTCTGCAAGCGTGGTCAAATCCTTTTTGGACTTGCGGACCATCTTCTTGTTGCTCTTGCGGTCTTCATCACTGAAGACGCCGACGGCATAGATCAGTGCATTCGATTCCACGGCGGCTTTTACGGTGTACGGAAAATCCTTGCGGCTGGCGTCATCGTCGCCATCGGTAATCACCAGCAGAACGCGCTTGTCCTTATGTCCTTTTTTTAAGTGATCCAGCGAGCCGATAATTGCGTCATAGAGCGCCGTGCTGCCGCGCGTATCGATTTTTTCGAGAGCTTCGTGAAGCTCATTGGGATTACTGGTGAAGTCCTCGTCGAGATCCAAATAATATTCGTCGTTGAAGTTCACCACGAACACTTCGTCCTGCTTATTGCTGGTGCGGACAAAGGACAACGCCGCCTCATTCACCTGCGGGCGTTTTTCCTTCATGCTGCCGCTGTTATCGATCACCAAGCCCATGGTGACCGGCACATCTTCTTTGGAGAAAACAGACGCCTTTTGCTCGATCTTGTCTTCAAACACGCGGAAGTTGTCTCTCGTTAAGTCCGGCACAAAATTGCCTTTTTCATCCACGACCGTGGTGTGCAACACCACCAGGTCCACCACATTCTTGATAGTGTGACTCTGATTCTGCGCTCCCGGAGTGGGCGGCGGAGGCGGGCTCGGCGGCAGCGGATTTTGATTCTGCGCGCGCAGGCCGGGGCTCACCAGCAGCATGGCCAGCAAAAAAAGCACACAAATCTTGGCGAATTTAATGCCCGGGCGCGTAATAGCCATTTCTGGCATATACGGTAAGCGGTGGTAGTCCCTTCGGAGGCCGCAACTTGACTTTAACTTTGCGCCACTCTCTGTCGTGCGTATGATTGCTCGGTCTGTATCCAACAACATATTGGTTGCGCAACTCCATGCTGACTTTTGATGCGATGTCCGGCATATCGCTCATGCTGGTAACGGCAAAGGTGCGACCGCCGGTCATCTCCGTCAGGTCGGCCAGTAAAGATGGTCCGGCTCTTTCTTCCGCAGTGCTACCGCCACCTTGCTCATACAATCCGATGGCGTAAATCTGCACATCCGCTTCCCGAGCATACTTCCGAATATCGGTCTCGGTGTAACGGCTGTGATTATCGCCTCCGTCGGATATGATGAGCAACGCTTTCTTTGTGTTGTGTGCCCCTTTCATTTCACTTAGGCCCAGATAAATTCCGTCGAGCAACGCAGTTTGTCCGTGCGCCGCGGTAAACATCAAACGGCTTTGCAAATCCTCCACGCTGGCGGTAAACGGGCTCGCCAGTTGTGCTCGATCGTTGAAATTAATCAGTAGGAATTCATCTTGTGGATTCGCGGTACGGAAAAACTGGACGGCAGCGATCCGCGACTTGTCGATCTTGTCGGTCATGCTGCCGCTCATATCGAAAATCACACCGATCGATATGGGTACGTCTTCGCCCGAAAATCGCACGATCTCTTGTTCCAAACCGTCTTCAAAAACGCGGAAATTGTTTTGTTCCAGACCGGTTACCAGCCGCCCGTACGGATCCGTCACAGAAACGTTGATAAGCGCCAGCGCCGTTTCTGCTTTTAGGGGTTTGCCCTTCTCAATACGTTGCGAATTTTCGGGCTTAACGGGGCCGACAGACGGTTGTTGTGACCATGCAGGAGGAATGAAAGGCGAGAACAATACAACCGCACAAATCGCTGCTAACCAATGGCCCTGAAGACGGCGCGGTGCCAGGACTCCCAAACCTTACCCCCGGGACACTACCGTGAAACTTGCGCAGCACCGCAAGTCTCTTGGTTTGATTGTAGCACTCGACTATTCGAAAGCAAGGACAGCTTGTGATCAAATTCACGCAGTGAGTCATGAACGTAATAGAGCATTCGCACTAGGACGAGCGCTCCGTGCTACTATGCCGTTACGGGCGAAAGTCAGCGAAGCCTAATGAGCGCATCATACGCAAAAACCGTTTTGGTCGTAGTTCCGGCTCGCTACGCCTCGGTACGTTTTCCGGGAAAACCTCTCGCACAAATCGCGGGCAAGTCTATGATTCAGCACGTCGTTGAGCGTTTGCGCGATGCTGGTAGCGTCTCGCGAATTGTCGTTGCCACGGACGATGAGCGCATTAAGCACGCCGTCACGTCCTTCGGCGGGGAAGCGATCCTCACGCGCTCTGACCATCGTAGCGGCACCGATCGCGTCGCGGAAGTTGCCGTGCATGTCCCCGCTGAAATTTACGTGAATGTACAGGGCGACGAGCCTTTGATCGACCCCGCCGCTGTGGACGCCGTAGTCCAAGCCATGCTCGACGAAGCCTCCGTGCACATCGCTACGCCGTGCACCGCCATCGCTGTGGCCAACGACATCATGGATCCCAACGTAGTGAAAGTTGTGCGCGATTTCGACGGCAATGCGCTTTATTTTTCGCGAGCGCCTATTCCTTGGGTTCGTGATACCAGCACCAAGGTGGACGCCCGCCACTGGAAGCACATTGGCGTTTACGGCTACCGACGCGAAGCTCTGCTCGAATTTCCTACCTTGCCCCCAGGCGAACTCGAACGCGTCGAGCAACTCGAGCAACTCCGCTGGCTCGAAAATGGCTTTCACATCGGCGTGGTCGAGACCGATTACGACGCGGTAAGCGTGGATGTGCCGAAAGACGTCGAGAGGGTGGAGAAATTGTTGCGTGAGCGCGCCGCGCATTAGCAGCTCACTTCAGCCAAAGCAATCTCTGTGCTCCACCGTACAATCGCGCAATAAATCTTTTTCTAAACAAAATCAAAATCCAATCAAAATCCTGATTTGACACGCGACAACATTGTGACCATAATGTTGAGTACGCAGATTCCGTCCGGAGGAAGTCGAGTACTTTGCGTTCCGCCCCGAAATACATTTTCGTCACGGGCGGCGTGGTTTCTTCACTCGGAAAGGGTGTAGCGGCCGCTTCGATAGGGTGCCTGCTCGAAAGCCGCGGCCTGAAAGTCACCCTCCAGAAGTGCGATCCCTACCTGAACGTTGATCCCGGCACCATGTCGCCCTATCAGCACGGCGAAGTATTTGTCACCGATGACGGCGCGGAGACGGATCTTGACCTCGGCCACTACGAGCGTTTTACCAACGCGCATTTAACGCGTGATCACAATTGGACCACGGGCCGAATCTATGAATCCATCATCACCAAAGAGCGCCGCGGGGATTATCTGGGAAAAACCGTTCAGGTCATTCCCCACGTCACCGACGAAATTAAATCTGCCTTCCGCAAAATTTCAGCTGGCCCGGACGCACCCGACGTTGTGATCGTCGAAATTGGCGGCACCGTGGGCGATATCGAGTCCCTGCCATTCCTGGAAGCTATCCGCCAGATGCGCCTGGAGCTCGGTCCCGAAAATGTGACTTTCGTTCACCTCACGCTCGTGCCGTTCATTCCCACCGCGGGCGAACTGAAGACCAAGCCCACGCAGCACAGCGTGAAGGAACTTTTAAGCATCGGAATTCAGCCCGACATTT
>Ga0073928_10011889_pt1 | contig 10079 bp, 5 predicted proteins | sample PaiPotPPA55metaG_FD_76969 | JGI IMG/M metagenome (GOLD analysis project Ga0073928, IMG submission 76969) | Iron sulfur acid spring bacterial and archeal communities from Banff, Canada, to study Microbial Dark Matter (Phase II) - Paint Pots PPA... ... | reverse complement strand
TGGTCAAATCACGAGGATCACTCAGCTCGCGCCAGGTATCCATGTTCATTACCGTCGGCGCAGCTCCCGCTATGAAAGGGGCGTGGGCCGCAGATGCAATCTGGGCCATGCCGGAAAGCAACTCAACGTCGGGCGGATTGTGGTCGAAATAGTAATCGCCGATCAGACAGCCATAGGGTTGACCGCCGGGAGAACCGTATTCGTCCTCGTAAATACGTTTGAAAATCGGACTTTGATCCCAAGCGACACCTTTGTATTTTTTCAGAGTTTTCCCGAGCTCCTGCTTCGACACGTTCATCACCCGTATCTTCAACATTTCATCCGTCTCGGTGTTACTCACGAGATGGTAGAGCCCGCGCCAAGTCCCTTCCAGCTTCCTGAACTCCTCGTGGTGAATGATCAGGTTGACCTGTTCGGTAAGCTTACGATCCAGTTCACCCACCAGAGATTGGATGGTGAGAAGGACGTCGTCTGATATTAAAGACGCGGCGCCTAATGCCTGCTGTGCGAGCGTCTTGACAGCTTCCTGGACCGCGCTTTTGGCCTGGTCGGTCTTCGGCTTGAATTCTTTGTTAAGTAGCGCCTCGAACTCGGTAGGCTCGAATGTCGCCGTACCGGCCGCTACCTCTGTCTGGGTTTGGGGATTCTCTTGAGCCATAAAGTTACACCTAAGTTGCGCTCTCCGCCTCCTTCACACTTGCCGGATTCGGCGCTGAAGCAAGTGCACTTAACAGAGCAGGGTCAGCGAGAAGTTTTTTGACCACTTCTTCCGCACCGACCTTGCCGTCCATGTAAGTGATCAAGTTCGAAAGTTGATTTCGTGCGGTGAGCAGCTTGCTGAGTGATTCAACTTTCCGCGCAACTGCGCCTGGGGAGAAGTCATCCATGTTCTCAAAAGTTAGATCGACACTCAAATTCCCCTCACCGGTCAATGTATTCGGTACCCTGAAAGCCACCCGGGGCTTCGCCGCCTTCAATCGATCGTCGAAATTATCGATATCGATTTCAAGAAACTTGCGATCCGCGACCGGCGGTAAAGGGTCGGACGGTTTACCGGAGAGATCAGCCATCACCCCCATGATGAAAGGCAGTTCGATTTTCTTTTGGGAGCCGTAGACCTCCACCTCGTATTCGATTTGAACCCGCGGCGCCCTATTTCGGGCAATAAATTTCTGGCTGCTAGCTTTTGCCATAAACCTAACTCATTGAATTGTGCAGGCAGGAGAACATCGGACGTTTAAAGGCTCTTCGTACTCGAGCACAAGCACGCGAAAGACCATGAGAGCGATCCTGCCATTTCCTGTTGTTTTCAAGCCACATGAAGGGACTCCACCGACAGACCGAGACACCCTGGAAACGCTTCCCGAATCTGTCTATCATTTCTAATCGGCCTCCCTGGACTTGTGTTTAGCAATGTCGTCAAAATTCTCATATTTTGTCAATTGCATTGTGTGATTACGCACTCCACCACCCCTCAACCTTCCTTCTCGCCCGTGATGATTCGAACCTGAGCGATCGCATCCGGGGAAAGATCCTCAATAATCTGCATGAAGTCCATCTCCGCCAGGCGCGCCGCACGTTTCAGCATCAGCGGTACAGGGCTTGATGGCTCGATTCGATCGTAGTACAGGCAGATCTTTTGCAGCAGCGTCAGGACGTCCTTGCGAGAGCGGATCTCTCCTTCAAGAGAAAGAGCGACTTGACCGGCGGCTGCCGGGCCAACATCCATTCCGACGGCCGGCGCAGCAACTTCCTTGACGTAAGGAGCGATCCGACTCTGCATCGCACCGAGGTCGGCTGTCAAAGGCGCTAGGTCGGGCGCCTTCGAGGCTCCCACCGTGAGTGTAATCCATTCATCAATAGCTAGCACCAGCGTGATACAATCACCAAGAACCTGAAAGATTTCCCCAAGCTCTTCGGGATTCGAGTCGCGAAATGCCGCGTCAATTTGCGCCGTGGCCACAGCCGGTTTGCCGCTCTCAGCCGCAACACCGGACTCAGCACGCAAGATCTCCGTGAGACTGTAGCGCCCCATTTGCACGGAGTTGCACAAAGGGATCGCCCGCAGCCGTTCGAGTATTCGAAACGGGTCGCCAAAAGTCCCCATTGGCGTTGCCAGTGAAGCGACAATATTCATCCGTTGCAGAGGATCATTGTCATCGGCTGGGTCGAGCTGTGGATAAACGGTAGCCCAGTAGGTCTCAAGCAAGCCTTTCACCAGCGCCAGGCTATCTCGAAAGCCGGGCAAACCATCAAGTTCGATAGCGGCCACCGCGAGCGTCATCGCAATTCGCAAGTCCTTCGACCGTCCAAGAAGTACCAAACTTCGAGACCGCAATTGCTTCCAATCCGGCGGCTCCGCCGCTGAAAACTGGGTTTCCTGCTTGCCACGAGCCAGGGTCTCGAGTTCCTGGAGACTCGCGTCATCGGACAAATCTTCCCCACAGGGCGATTCCTCGGAAATCGGCTTCAGCAGCTCTTCTACGGCAATCATGGATGCCATTATTTGACCGTCAACAGACAGGATCTGTTTTCGCTTGTCGAGCCCTATTTCGTTATCTCATCCTAAAGGAGTATGAAGACCGCCGGAGGCGCTGTAAGTCCGTACGATGAAGTTTTGTATCCGGCCACGGTTTTTCCGCAGACTCATCCGAACAGGCTCGCAACGGTTGCCTTTCTCCGTGGGGTGCAACCGGCACCGATTAACCGATGTCGCGTGCTCGAATTGGGTTGCGGGGTCGGCAGTAACGTCATCGGAATGGCTTTCCAGTTGCCGCAAAGCGAGTTTATCGGTCTTGACCTGGCGCGGCGGCCGATCGCTACCGGTCAAGCTTTCGCGGCAGAGCTGGGCTTGCGGAACATCAGCCTGCACTCGATGGACCTCTGTGAGGCTAGTACCGAGCAATTTGGACGATTCGACTTCATCATAGCCCATGGACTGTACTCCTGGGTCCCGCAACTTGTTCGGGAGCGCATTTTGGCAATTTGTCGGGAAATGCTCAATCCGCAGGGCGTCGCATACATCAGCTATAACGCCTACCCAGGAAACCATTTGCGCGATCTCGTCCGCGGGATGATGCGTTTCCACACCGCGTGTTTCGATGATCCGTCCGAGAAAGTGGGACAGGCACGTGGGCTCCTCAAGTTTCTGGCAGAATCCACAGCTAATCCGGATAGTTACGTTGCAGCGATCCGGACCCAATTTGAGCGAACGGTTAAGCACGCGGACGAAGCTTTTTTTCACGATGATTTGAGCGAGGTCAACCAGCCATTCTACTTTCACGAGTTCATCGCGGACGCCGAGCGTCATGATCTGCAATTTGTAGGAGAGGCCAGTGCGAACGAGTTGCCTGACGGAAAATACAGTCCTGAGGTCATGCGAAAAATGGACGAACTGAAGGGGGCAAAGGAGGTCGTCCGGGAACAATATAAGGATTTCATTCGCGGCTCCGGCTTCAGGCAAACCTTGCTTTGCCGCAGCGAAATAGAGCTTGCGCCTGATTTGTTACTTGAACGAGTCCCGCAGCTATACGCATCCTGTGACGCTGCCCCGCAGGAAAACAGCGGAGACGCGGAGGGCGAGGCTACCCTCTTCCGCCGGCCGGGGGGATCGGAATTGGAATCGACCCATCCTTTGATCCGCGCCGCGTTGAAAACTCTTTGGTCGCACTGGCCCGCTGCGGTTTCGTTCGAGGCGCTGCTCGCCAGGGCGCGAGCCGCGGCAACCAGCAAAGCGGTTGCTATTTCCGATTGCAACGATGTGGAGACCCTCGCCGAGGCCCTGACGAGAGCTTACCGAGCGGGCTTTCTCCAAATGTACGTTTTTCCGTACGAAGTTACCAACACGATCAGTGAGCGGCCGTCGACCAGCAGATTGGTGCGGTTTCAGTTGGAGCGTGGCGACTCTGCCACCAACCAGCTTCACGTATTGTTGAAATTTCCAGACCCGCTGAGCCGTCGGCTTGTGCAGTTGCTGGACGGAACACGCACCCAGCAAATGCTCGTCCGCGAGTTGCTGGAATTTGTCAGCTCTGGGCGCGGCAAGGTCTTGGAAAACGGCGTACTGATCGAAAACCTGAGTGAAGTTGCAGTCATCCTCGAACGCCGAGTCCTTGAAGGGCTCGAGTCGCTGGCGCGGGAGGGAATGCTAGTGGCTAGTGGCTAGTGGCTCGCGCGCGTGGCGTGGTCCCCGCATATGGCGCGGTAGGGATGCGCTCGCGCGTCCGGCGTTGCACGTCCATATGAACACGAATACACATACATAGATAGAACTTGAACAAAACGCACTAGAAGGCGGGAATTAAGATTAAAGGGGCTGCGACGGTTTCCAAACGTGCAACGCCGGACGCGCGGGAGCGCACCCCTACCACGCCGCGCGCGCGGGCCAGCCACCAGCCACCAGCCACTACTACGGAACTACGCCGTTTCGCTTGCACCAGTCGATCGCCGGCGCGTAGCCTGCACGCGCCGATCGGCGAAACCATTCAGAAGCAGCTTTTTCATCTTTCGCCACGCCAATCCCCTGCTCTAACCAGCTCGCATAATAAAACATCGAGATTATATCACCCTTTTCCGCATTCTCTTTGGACAGCTCCGCGCTCCTTCTGAACTGCTCTTCCGCTTTCTTTGGGCTGCGCGAGACGCCTTCTCCGTTCATATAGAGTACCCCAAGGTTATAAAAGGATAGAGCATACCCGGCTGCTGCCGCCTCTTCATATGATTGGCGAGCCTGCTCAAATTTCCGTTGTTTTCGATAGCAAGTACCCAATAAATCCATCGCTTTTGTGTAGCGCAGGGCCGCCGCCTCATGCAAAAATTGCATCGCCTTATCAATGTCGGGCATCGCACCTTTGCCAAAAAAATAGCATTCGCCGGAAAGGTACTCTCCCTCAGGATCTCCAGTGCTTGCCGCTTGCACAAAGTAGTTCAGCGCCTTCAGATCGTCATCAGGCCTCTTATGGTTTGAGTAAAGCAAGTCGCCGGCCTTTTTCATGCCTTCCACGCTACCTTTGGAAGCGGCCGCCTCATACCACTTCAGGGCAGCGGCGCGATCAGTTTCTTGACTGGAGCGCGCAACGATGAGCATGGCTTGGAGAATGCCATCCTCGGCCGCTCGCACCAGATCGGGTTTCAACTGAGCGAGTGATTCCCGCTTGCGTTCGTTCGTACTCCAGTCCGTCAAGAAATTCTCCAGGCTCCGGCTTGCAGCCGGTCTTTCTGGATATTGCTCGATGAGCGCAACATAGGCCTGCAAAGCGCCCGACCAATCACCGTTGTCAATAAGTCGCTGAGCTGCAGCGAGTTTGTCCGGGTAGTTGTCAGCAGCGGACGAGTTTCTCATCGCCTGGCTTTGCGAGCCTGCCATTCGACTGTCAGGCGTCGCAGTCGCCTCGAGCCTGGCCGTTGCGACGGCCTCTGGGCTCGGGCTTGCCAGCACCTCTCGACTTGGCGTAACACTGGCTTCCGCACTCTGGCTTGCCAGCGTCTCTCGGTTTGGCGTGGCACCCGCCTCGGCGCTGGGGCTTGCTAGTGGCTCTCGGTTTGGCACCGCGCCGGCTTCTGCGTTCGAGCTTGCCAGCGCCTCTTGGCTTGGCGTGGCGCTGGCCTCAACGCTCGGGACTGTTGGTGCCGCTTTGCCAGACGTGGCACCGGCCTCGACACTGGGGCTTGCCAGCGCCTCACGGTTTGGCGCCGCGCCAACTTCTGCGCTCGGGCTTGCCAGCGCCTCCTGGCTTGGCGTGGCACTGGCCTCAACGCTGGGGACTGCCGATGCCTCTTGGGTTGGGGCCGCACTGGGTTGAGTGCTCGGGCTTGCCAACACCTCTCGGCTAGGCTGGGTGCTGACCTCAACGCTGGAGCCTGCTAGCGCCGCTCGGTTTGGCGCCGCCGCGCTGGATTTAGCGCTCGAGCTTACCAGCGCATCTCGGTTTGATGTGGCGCTGGCCAGAACCATAGGCGGAGCACTCGCTTGAGTCACTGAGTTCGGCGACTGCCCCTTCTTCGCACCCGGCGCACCTATGAAAAGTTGGTAAAATAAATATCCCCCCAACCCAATTCCGGCAACGAGAACAAGAATGGGGATGAGTCTGACTACCGAATGTCTTGTTTGCTCCCCAGTCGACGAAGTTGCAGATGGCGGTTGCCCGGCGTCGTCGATCGGCGGTGCAGGTTGCGACGCCGAAACTGGCATCCCGGATGGCAAATTTACCGCTGAAGAGCCCGGTGAGCGCATGGATACCGGCATGGTCGTGACAGGGTCGCTATTTCTGGCAACAATCTCGCCGCCAAGTTCAAGCGCCAACTCTGTGGCCGACCGAAAATCATCAATGAGCCCTCGGCGAAGAAGTGCGTTCCCTCGCTCCGATAGGCTGGCAACGGGGCTGTAACGGCCAGTTGATTCGATGCTATTTCTTTGTCCGCCCAACAACTCGTACACCAACAGACTCAACATACGGAGATAGCTGGCTCGCGCTTCACCTCCCGAAACCGTTTGCGTCAAAGTCGCTGCCCCGGCCCAGGTCGCTGGATCGGAGATGGACAGGGAAAAGTTGACCGCCGCAACTTTAACACCGAGCTGATGCCATCGCGTGAGCGGTTGGCGAAGTATGTCAGATTCAGTCCAGGTTTCCGTCAGTCCCGGCGAAATGAGTTGAACGCCGGAAAGAGCGATATCGACTTGCTGGAGTTCATTGGATTGGGCGTGGTCGGCAACCGGTGCCAAAAGGTTAAGAAGGAGGCATGTCTCCGGCGGACTTAAGAAACTTCGAGCGCGCAAGACCTCCAGTAGCGACGGACCAATAACGTGTTCCTCCACAATGAAATTCTGATGAGCAGCGCCTTCGAGAGAATAGACTTGGCGCAACAACGAATTGGGCGCACGGTGCAATCGGTCAATCTCCCGCTCGAGCGCCGCGTACCTTTTGCCATCGGAGATAAACTCAGGACTAAACAAGAGCACGGACACCTGGCGAGCCCGCTTGCAGTCGTCGGCGAGAAAGCGGCGGCCGTGCGGCACATCCCCGAGATCAGAAATGATTCTGTACCGTTGCGCGAGGAGGGTGCCCGCTCCCTCAGCACCAGGTCTTATAGTCGAGAGATCGAGTGTCGCCAAGGTGTCCTGTAACTCTCCTGCATTTGGAATCGCGCCCGCCGAAATGCCGCCAGTTGCACTGGCCTGGAGCCGTTCGAGACAAGTGAGAATCTCGCGCCGGAGATCAACTGGACGCTGGGGTCGTTTCGCAGGATCTTTTTCCATCATTCGCTGGATGAGTTCGACGACACAGGGCGGAAACCCATCCAGCGGTTCCATCGGAAGCGGCTTGTACAAATGTTGACTCATGATTTGCGCGACCGATCCGGAGTAAGGCGGGCGGCCGGCGAGCATGTAATAAAGTGTGGCCCCGAGAGAGTAGATGTCGGAGCGAATATCAATGTCCCTCTCTTCGAGTTGTTCAGGGCTCGCAAAATGAGGCGTGCCAACGAATCCTCCGACGGTCAGAGTGCCCGAAGACTCGCCCCCGCTTTGCGCGCTTTTCGCCAATCCGAAATCGATGACTTTAACCACCTTCTCGTCATCCTCCTCTACCAGCATCAGGTTCGAAGGTTTCAGATCTCGATGGACCAGCTTCTCCTTGTCGGCTGCTGCTAAAGCTCGCGACACCTGAAGTGTAATCCCCAGGGCTTCCGCCGCGTCGAGTAACCCCTTTCGCTTGACGTAAGCATCGACAGTTTCCCCGTCGATAAATTCCATCGCATAGAAGTAGCTTTCGTTATCAGTTCCGAGATGGAAAACAGACGCAACGTTCCGATGTCGGAGCGAGGCGGTAGCACGCGCTTCGCGCAAGAACCGCTGACGAGCCACTTCGCTGTTAAGATAAGAGTTATTGATGACCTTGAGCGCAACCGGGCAGAGCAAACTAGTATCGAAGGCCTTGTAGGTGATGCCCATGGTGCCCCGACCTAATTCCCACAAGCTTCCGTCTTCTCGCCGCAAAAGTTCGTAGTGCTGGTAGCGCTCAGCGTCCGCCATTTTATTATTAAATCGTCATTTGACCTGAATTCGAAAATAGAAACCGCAATTTCTGCAGACTAAGTAGCCGGAATAATGTGCCGTGCGAGACTTACGGTCGAGTGACCTTCGCAGCTTTCGAATGCCGCCTCATCGAAAACCCGGCGGACGAATGGAAGACCGTAACCACCGAGCCTGAAATCTTCCGGTGATCTCGGAAGATTCGCTTCCGAACTCAGTCCGACGCCCCAGTGCGTAATCACAAATCTCAGAGAGGTCAAATCGATCCCAGCATCACATCGAACAGGGCCTGGCCTGGATTTATAAGCGTGCTTGTACACGTTGGTCAGTATCTCGTCGAACGCCAGGACCACCTGGTAGGCGTCGACCTCGACCAAACCGGCAAACGCCGCCCATTGCTCGCAGAAAAAGCGCAAATCGGGGATGTTCTCCGGGGAAATTTCACACGCATAATTTGAAGGAGGCAAAGAAGTAGAATCTGTGATCAGGAGGGCAGTCGCATCATCTCGATCCGCTCCGTGTTTGCTAAATTCGCGCCACCGATCTTCCAAAACCTTCAATGGGTCAGTGTGCTCGGCCACGCTGGTGGATAAGGCTTCGGCGAGGGCGCTCTCACCGAACTGCGCCCCTCCGGCGTCGCGCCCTTCGACAAAGCCGTCCGTCAGCAACAACCATTGACGGCCAACGGCCAGCGGAACACAGGCAACTGCGAAGGACTGAGCGGCGAAGACACCCAAGGGTGGATGAACCGGACAAACCAGTTCCTCCCAAGTATTCGTGACCGATAAGTAACGCGGACTAAATTGGCCAAAACTGCAGGCGAACACCCGACGGTGTTTCGCATCCACGAATAACACGGCCAGCGTCGTCAGGCTTCCAGTTTGCTCAGATGTCGCTTGAATCACATTATTGAGGTCAGCGAGCCACTCTGATAGCCGGCGGGCCTTGCAGGATGGCGCTGTCAGGGAGATCAATGTACACACCCGCGCCGATTCAAGAGCGGCTGGGATTCCCTTTCCGCTCGCATCGCCAACTACTACCAACAGGTCCTCGTCAACTTTGTAGTATGCATAAAAATCTCCTCCCACATCCGCTGCCTGTTCCTGGAAAACTCTGATCTTTAGCGGTCCACTCTCAAAGCTCGGAGCCGGCATAAAGGAAAATTGGGCACGCCGCGCGATGGATAATTCGGCGTGCCGATAAGCATCCTCGATTTCTTTCTGCTTTGCTGCCTCCTGCACCTGCATGCGAGTCAGCGTGGTAGCGATTAACGAGCCGAACGCGAGAAAAACCTCTTCATCGAACGCATCGAACCGATCGCGACCCGTCGGGTTCAACGCTTGCATAACGCCATGACAAACGTCCCCGTCTACCAACGGTATCGTCAGCATCGCCTGTGCAGGCGTCTTGGTCTCCAATCCGATACCGGTATAATGCCCAGAGTCACTTTGAGCGTTGACCGTGTTCTCGCGTAGTCGGGTCTTGAAAACGCGACCGGAAATTCCCTTCCCAGCCGGCACTCGAAGGACTTGACCTTTTAACTCAAGTTGTGTGCCCCGGATAATCAGGTCGCCGCTCTCTGGATCGGGCAGCGAGACCGAGCATGCGCGACACTGCATAACGTCTCGTGAAGAGGACAAAATCTGACCGACGAGCTCGTCAATGCCTGCAGCGCCGCTGAGAGATCTAGCGGCATCGATGAGGCACCGATAGGCCCGTTCTTTTCTCTGAAAATCCTCTTCCATATTATTTCGCGAAGAAAGCTTTCGAAGTGCAGCCGCCAAACGCATCCATTTTATGGGCTGCGACCGGTTGCTGCGGGCGGCTGTCTGGTCGTTGTGAGGTAGTGAAAGGGCCGGCTGTGGAACTGCTCAACAGCTTGCGTGCTTATCAGGGCCAGGTTTCTTACTTGCTCGCTAGCTTGAGTGACCGCGTCGCTCGTATGACCCATTTTGCCGATAAGTTTTTGCGCCATTTCAGCATCTTCACTCAACCGTTTGGCAGTCTCTTCGAACACCCGCAACACCTCACCGATGCTACCCTGCTCCTT
>Ga0073928_10011888_pt1 | contig 10081 bp, 12 predicted proteins | sample PaiPotPPA55metaG_FD_76969 | JGI IMG/M metagenome (GOLD analysis project Ga0073928, IMG submission 76969) | Iron sulfur acid spring bacterial and archeal communities from Banff, Canada, to study Microbial Dark Matter (Phase II) - Paint Pots PPA... ... | reverse complement strand
TGCGGGCACGTCTCGCCGCTCACGTCCGCGCCTAGGTCGCGGGCTTGCTGGATCACTTTGGCGCCCTCGGCCGTGCTGACGTGGACGACGTGCAGGCGGCAGCCCGTCTGCTCTGAAAGCTCGATGGCCCGGAAGATCGCGTTCAACTCCGCCTCGGGCGGACGGGATCGTGCGAAGTCCCGGGCGCCGCGGCCCCTCGGCTCGTGCAGGTGGGCCGGGTCCTCTGCGTGGACCAGCAGGATGGAGCCCAGGCTCGCGATCCGCTGCATGCCCTCGCGCAGGACATGCGTGTTGCAGGCGGGAAACTCATCGATTCCGCTCGGGCACATGAAGGCCTTGAACCCCATGACGCCTCGCGCGACGAGCTCCTCGAGCCGGCCCAGGTTGCCCGGCACGAGGCCGCCCCACAGGCCGAAGTCGAGGATCGACGATGCGTTCATCGCGCCCAGCTTCTGGTCGAACGATGGGCCGTCGACAGTCACCGGCACGTTGTTGAGAGGCATGTCGATGAACGACGTGTAGCCGCCCGCCGCCAGGGCAGCCGAGCCGTGGCCGATCGTCTCCCATTCCGTCCGCCCGGGCTCGTTGAAGTGCACGTGCGAGTCGACGCCGCCGGGAAACACGTGCAGGCCACGCGCGTCGATCACGCTGTCTGAAGATCCATTGGGAAGGTCGCCAACCGTCGCGATCTTCCCGCCCACGATGGTTATGGCCGCTTCGACGATTCCGGCCGGAGTGACCACGCTGCCGCCGACGATGATGCGATCGAAGTCGCTCATCGAAAGATCAGCCTGGTAGTTCGGTGAACGTGATCTCCTGCGCGCCTTCCCAGAGGATCTTCTGGCCCAGCTCGCCAAGGCGCTCCACGCCCTCGTAGATGGTGGCGAAATGGTTGCCGGCCAGCTGGCCCATCTTGCTGGCGAAGAGAGTCGCGCCGTACGGAAACAGGATCTCGGTCTCGCTGATGCCGCCCGGATACAGGAGGAGGTGGCCGGGCGCCGGATGGCTCGTGTGGTTCTCGTAACCCAGATCCAGGTCGAGCTCGCCGAAGGGGATCCACGCCGCCTCGCCGCTCCACCGCGCTTGTATGAGCTTGGAGCGCAGCGGCAGCATCGACTCCAACTTCGCGCATGTCTTCGGCGCGGCCTTGGTCTCCAGGCGTGCAACGAACCGCAGTCCCGCCACTTTGATCTCGACGTTCATGCCGCTGAAAAAGATAGGCGCCGCGAGCGATTCGCGGCGCCTCCAGCTAACTCGGAAATTACGGCCGTGTCCCTGCGGGCGCGGGGGCTTTCTGCGTTCGCGAGACCATCTGGAACACGTAGTACAGGACCGCCGTCAGCACAAAGACGAGGAGGAACGTGATGTCGCCGATCTGCGGGTTGTTGTTCGCGATCGGTCCGACATACAACGGGTAATCGTTGGCAAATAGGTAGGCCGGTACCGCCACGCCGATCAACATGGCGGTGAAGCCCTGCCAGCGCTGGTGCTTCGTGTCGTAGAAGAGCGACTCGTCGCCGTAGTTTCCACGGCGCATCCAGTAGTCCACCAGCACGACGGCCAGCCAACCGGCGATCCAGTAGCTGATGAGCAGCAAGAAGGACTCGTACTTGCTGCCGGGTCCGACATTGGCCTGCCCGATCACACCGATCAGGTAGCCGAGCACCCCGGCCGACACGGCGAGAACAGCGCGCCGCTGGCGGAGAGTCATGCCCATCTCGCGGATCCCGACCGCGACCAAGGACATCGTGCCGCTGTAGATGTTGATCGCGTTCGCGGCGACGGCGCCGATCGCGATGCACAGCAGCGTCAGGTAGTAGAGCCAGTCGGGCATCGCCAGCCTGAGCTGAATCGTCGGGTTCACATCAAACTTGGTGCCCGGAATCGTGGCCAAGGCGGCGCCGGCGAGCTCCAGAATGACGCACGAGACGAACACGCCCATGCCGGCCCAGAAGGCGACCATCCTCCGGTTGGTGCTGGGGGGTAGGTAGCGTGTGTAGTCGGCCGCGTAGGGGTTCCAGCCGGCCGCATAGCCGAACGTGGCGGTGAACAGGAGCATGAACGCGCCGAAGTGGCCGAAGGGTCCCGGGTTGGCCGCGACCCCATAGTTGGTCTTCGAGTTGGCGAAGATGGCAATGCAGGCCGCAGCGAACACGATTCCAAGGAGGGGCAGGGCCCACCGCTCGAAGAAATGGATGAAGTTGTGGCCGAGGGTGGCGATCAGGACCTGTGCCACCACAACGACAAGGAACGTCAACCAGAACGGGACGTTGACATTGACCAGAAGCGCTAAGGCCGTAAGTGCAAAAGCGCCGCTGACGCTGTTGACGATGAACCAGCCGATCGAGCCCGTGAATGCGTTCAGCCCTGCCGGAAGGATGTTGCCGAGAAAGCCGAAAGCGCCTCGGCTCTCGACCATCATGGGTACGCCGAACTTTGGGCCCCACGACGAGAGGATCGCCTGGGTCAGCGACCCGAGTGCAGTCCCCACGACTATCGCGATCGCAGTCTCCCAGAAGCTCAGACCGAAGATTGCGATCCCGAGCACCCCGACGAAGACCGTGGCGAATTCCAGGTTTGGTGAGAGCCAGGTCCAGAACAGGTCGATCGGCTTGCCATGCCGCTCCGTCAGCGCGATGTACTCGGCGCCTCCGGGCTCGATCTTGCCGACCCGGTCGCCGTACTCACCCTCCCGAACCGGTACGTGTTTTTCGACGTCCTCGACAGTCTGCATTGGCTACCCCCAAGGAAAACGGCTTCTGAATCTGTGGGAAGTTTAAGTCTCTGCTAGGTTCTCGTCGATGGGCGCGTTGCGCACCAGGTTGAGGACTTACTGATTGTTGGATTTGCTTCTGCGGGGGGCCCGGCTGCCGGGAGCGACCGAAGCCCGCGAAATCGGAATCCGCGACGGGCGGATCGCCGCCCCTGAGCCGGAGGCGAAGCAGGTCATCGACCTGGGCGGGGCTCTGGTGACGCCGGCGCTGGTAGAGCCTCACATCCACCTGGACGCGGTGCTCACGGTCGGCGAACCCCGTCACAACGAGACGGGCTCGCTGTTCGAAGGCATCGCGATCTGGGCCGAGCGTGTGAAGAGCCTCAGCGTCGAGGACGTGAAGCGCCGCGTCAGGACCGTGCTCCGCTGGCAGCTCGCCAACGGCGTCCAGTTCGTGCGCAGCCACGTCGACGTGTGCGATCCGGAGCTGAAGGCGGTGCGGGCGCTCCTCGAGCTTCGCGAGGAGATCGGCGACCAGATGGTGCTCCAGCTGGTGGCCTTCCCCCAGCAGGGGATCATGTCGTTCGATGGCGGCGAGGAGCTGATGCGCCAGGCCGTCCAGATGGGCGTGGACGTGGTCGGAGCGATCCCGCACTTCGAGCTCACGCGCGAGTACGGCGAGCGGTCGGTCAAGTTCGCGATGGCGCTCGCGGCGGACAAGGGCCTTCGCGTCGACATCCACTGCGACGAGACGGATGACGACCACTCGCGCTTCGTCGAGGTCATGGCCGCGGAGACGATCCGGCTCGGCATGGGCGGCCGGGTCACCGCCAGCCACACGACCGCGATGCACTCCTACAACAACGCCTACGCGTACCGGCTGATCAACAACCTGAAGCGGGCTCAGATGCACATGGTCACGAACCCGCTCGACAACTCCACGTTGCAGGGCCGGTTCGACAACTATCCGATCCGCCGCGGCCACACGCGCGTGAAGGAGCTGCTGGCCGCCGGCATCAACGTCTGCGTCGGCCACGACTCGGTGATGGACCCGTGGTACCCGCTGGGCTACGGCGACCCGCTCCAGGCCGCCTTCGTCCTCGCGCACTACGGCCAGATGTCAGGCTACGGCGAGATGCGCACGCTGATCGACATGATCACCCGCAACCCGGCGGCAGCCCTCGGGATCGAGGGTTATGGGCTGGAGCCCGGATGCCGCGCCGACCTATGCGCGTTCGCGGCGCCTACGGAGATGGACGCGATCCGCCTCGTCGCGCCGCGCAAGCTGGTGCTGAGGGCGGGGAAGGTCGTCGCCCACACCGAACCGGCCCAGACGACGGTGGTGTGGGATGGCCGCGAGGAGGCGGTCGACTTCCTCAAGCCGGCGCCATGATGGGGGCCGGCGGGCACGGCTGCCCGCCGGCTTTGATGGATATCTGGCTTAGATGCGAACGGCCGTCGTGACCGCGGTTCTCGGCTTGGAGACCGTGGCGGCGGTCTCGAGGACCACCTTCAGCGCCTGCGTCCTGGCGGCGTCGCCGAAGACGTCGTAGGCGGCCATCGTCTCTTCCATTGGGAAGCGGTGAGTGGCGAACGTGGTCGGGTCGATGCGCCCGCCCACGATCAGGGACAGCAGCTGGGGAATCGAGTACGTGTCCACGAGGCCGGTGGTGATCGTCACGTCCTTGATCCAGAGCTTCTCGAGGTGGAGCGTCACCGAGTGACCGTGTACCCCGACGTTGGCGACCCTGCCTCCTGGCCTGATCAGCTCCGTGCAGAGCTCGAAAGTCTGCGGGACGCCGACGGCTTCCACCGCCACGTCCGCTCCAAGACCGCCCGTCAGCTCGAACACCTTCTTGACGGCGTCCTCAGTGCCGTTGTTGATCGTCACGTCCGCTCCGAACTCCTTGGCCTTCGCCAGGCGGGAGTCGGCAAGGTCGATGGCGATGATCTTGCCCGGCGTGAAGAGCTTGGCGGCCATGATCACGGCGAGACCGATAGGCCCCGCGCCGACGATCGCGACCGCGTCGCCCGGCTTGACCTGGCCGTTGAGCACACCAACCTCGAACGAGGTCGGCAGGATGTCCGACAGGAACAGAACCTGCTCGTCCGTGAGTCCGGCCGGGATCCTGTACAGAGAGTTGTCCGCAAAGGGCACCCTTGCGTACTCGGTCTGCAGCCCGTCGATCAGGTGGCCGAATATCCAGCCCCCGCCGCCCGAGCACTGACCGTAGCGGCCTTCCTTGCAGAACCTGCACCGTCCGCACGCGGAGACGCAAGAGACGAGCACGCGATCGCCGATCACGAAGTTCGTGACTGCGCTGCCGGTCTCGACGATGGTGCCTACGGCCTCATGGCCGAGGATGGTTCCGGGCTTGACCGCCGGCACATCGCCTTTGAGGATGTGAAGGTCGGTGCCGCAGATTGTCGCGGTGTCGATCTTCACGATGGCGTCTGTCGGAATCTGAATCTTGGGGTCCGGGACGGTCTCCCACGCGCGCTTTCCAGGACCCTGGTAAACGAGAGCTTTCATGGTTTGTTGCCTCCTAGGGGCTCGGCGAATCCGAAGATTGAGATCAGCGTCCTCCCGGCCTCGGTGCGGCGGCAGGGTCGAATGGCCCTGATTCGATGTGCTGGTGCAGGCTCGGTACGGGCCCCGTAAGCTGAAAGACGATGAGTAGAGGATTCAGAAACGCCGACGCGACCGCGGACCTGAGCGAGCAGGCGACGGCCGAGACGATCAACGAGCTCCTGGAGGTCGACCGCGAGCAAGCCGCCCGTTCGGCCGCGCTCCGCGCTCGGGGCGCCTACGGCAAGTGCGAGGACTGCGGCCGCGAGATCGGCGCCGAGCGCATGGAGGCGCTGCCGTCGGCCACGCGGTGCATGGCCTGCCAGGCGCAGTGGGAGCAGACGAACCGGCTCTGAGCTAGCGGGCGGCCTTGTGGTCGCCTTTTTCGGCCGGGCTAGCCCACGCCAAGGAGGTGGGCGAGCTCCGCGTCCGAACGGATCGGGTCCAGGTCGCTGTCCTTTCCGGCCCACTCGCGCAAGTCGGGATTGAGCTCGATGCCCTTGCGCAAGTAGGGGATCGCCTCTCTCGCGCGGCCGCGAACGGCGTAGAAGCACCCCAGGTTGTACTCGGCGTTTCCTCGCAGCGTGTCGTCCGAGAAGACGGCGTTCGCGATTTCGTGACTCCACCGCGCGGCGCTTTCCTCCGCCGCCGCGTCGCCGGTCTCGCGCGCCATGTAGGCGAGGTGCTCAGCGACGTGTTGGGAGCTGTTGCCCGCGACCGCCTGCCACGCTGCCTCCCGCTGGTTGCGCGGCCGCGGCATGCGCAGCTCGTCCTCGGTGCAGGCTCCCACTGCGGCCACAAGCGCATCCCACGCACTGTTGTCCCTGGCCATTACAGCGGCGGCCGGCAGGCCCTGGGTTTCCTCATAGAACTTCGCGTTCTGGACGTCGTCTTCGGCCACCACGGGAGCGGGGGCGCCGGTTCTCAGTGAGTCGAGCTCGGCCGCCAGGTTGAGCCGCCACGCGGTCAGGTGCGCGAGGTGGTCCTTGGCGGTCCACCCGCCGGGCTGGGAAGGCGGCGAATCATCGACGCGCGGCACGAGGTCCGCCGCCGCCTTCTGACGTCCGGCCTCGATGACCCGGCGCAGCTCGTCCTTCACAAGCTAAGTGTCGAGGAAAGCCATGGTGTGAGGTCGACCAGCTTCACTTGCGCGCCACCGCGTCGATCTCGACGAGGGCGCCCGGCACGACAAACGCTGAGACCTCGACCAGCGTGCTGGCCGGCCGGCTCTCGCCGAAGAACCTGCGGCGGACGGTGTTCACCGCCGCGCGGTCCTCGATCCGGCGCAGGTAGACGGTCACCTTGACTACATTCTCGAAGCCCGCGCCTGCCTTCCGGAGGACGGCCTGGAGATTCTCGTGAACGCGCTCGGCCTGGGCGATGACGTCATCCCCGCCGACGAGCTTGCCGTCCTTGTCGAGGGCGAGGAGGCCGGACACCCAGATCCATCCATCGGCGAGAGAAAGATGCTGGCGATGGCTCGGGTGCTCATGCTCGAGCCACGCGTGCTGGTGCTGGACGAGCCGACTTCCAACCTGAGCGCAGACCGCTCGCGGATGTTGCTCGAAGAGCACGTGAGCCGGCTCGGCAAGGCCGGCACGGCGGTCCTCATGGTCGAGCAGAAGGCTCTGGCCGCGCTGACGATCTCCGACTGGGCCTACGTGATGGCGGGCGGGACGGTGAAGGTGTCGTCGGCGGCCAAAGAGCTCCTCGCCCGCAAGGATATCGGCGAAGTGTTTCTCGGCCGGACGACAGGTGAGGCGGACGTACCCAGGGCTTCGGGTGGAACGGGTTAGGAGGAAGGGCGATGGACGTGGCGACCGGCAACCAGGTGCTCGACGTGGTCATGCCGCCAAAGAGCGGCAGAGCCGTCGAGCTGAAGAAGGGGCAGCACATTCGCATCACGGACCTCGAGGGCAAGCAGGTGTGCGACGTCGCCGTCTTCAACATTGAGAACCTGCGCGAGAAGCTCTCCACGTCCTACTCGCGCACCCGCTACCCGATGAAGCACGTGGGCGAGTACATACCGCGCGACCAACTGGCCGAGGGCGACACCCTGATGTCGACGCTGTGCCGCCCCATGATGACCATCGTCAAGGAGACGGCCAAGATCAAGGGCGTCCACGACACGCATCACCGGATGTGCAATCGGTATCTCTACGAAACCAACGGGTACGGCCCGCGCGACGGCTGCCCGGAGCAGATCGCGGCCGCGGTGGCGCCCTACGGCATCGCCTCCGAGGATCTGCCGGACACCTTCGACCTGAACATGAACTTCGTCCACGATTGCCTGGCCGGCAGGTGGTGGATCAAAGAGCCGGTGAACGAGCCGGGCGACTACGTGGAGATGCGGGCGGAGATGGACGTCCTGCTCGGCCTGTCGAACTGTCCTCTCGACGTGATGGTCCCGTGCAACGCCTTCAACTGCACCTCCCTTCGAGTCGAGGTCTTCGATCCGGCGTGACGAGCCCCAACGAGGTGCTGGTGCCGGCTGGCCACGCCCGGGCGTTCCGCGTGCCGAAGGGCGCCCTGCTCGAGATCGTCGACGTCGAGGGCCAGCAGGTCGCCGACCTCATCTCGGTCATCGAGAACGATCCCAAGGAATGGCTGTCGGCCACCCACACGCGGTCTTTCTCGCTGCGGCTCAACCTCGCCGTGGGAGATCGCCTCCAGACCAACTGGCGGCGCGACATGTACGAGGTCGTCCAGGACGACGTCGGCATGCACGACCTGATCACGTCGATGTGCGACGCGCGCCGCTACCAGCTGGACTACGGCGTCGAGGGCCACCGGAGCTGCCGCAGCAACTTTCTCGAGGCGCTCGCGCCCTGGAAGTACGAGGAGTGGCAGATCCCTGACGTGATCAACGTCTTCCAGAACGCACCCATCCGGCCCGACCGCACGTTCGGCAACGAGATCCCGACGAGCAAGCCGGGGGACAAGCTCGTGCTGCGGGCGCTGATCGACGGCATCGTCGCGTCGATCTCGGCCTGCCCGCAGGACCTGAACCCGTGCAACGGCTTCCACCCCAGCCCGATCCTCGCCAGGATCGTGCAGGATTGACGCGCATGTCTGAAGAGGAGGGGCGATGGATCTTCAACTGAGCGGCAAGGTCGCATTCGTAACGGGCGCGAGCAAGGGCATCGGCCGCGCCGTCGCCGAGCAGCTCGCCGCCGAAGGCGCGGATGTCGTGATCACCGCGCGGACCGAGCAGCCCCTGGAGGACACGGCGCGCGAGATCACCGCCATGACCCAGCGCCAGGTCGTCGCCATGGCCGGCGACATGAGCAAGGGCGACGAGGTCGAGCGCTGCGTCAACGCCACGCTCAAGAAGTTCGGTCGCATTGACATCCTGGTCACGTGCGCGGGCAGCTCGCCCGGCGGCCTCCTCGAGGATCTGACCGAGGAGCAGTGGATGTCCAGCCTGAACCTCAAGTTCATGGGCTACGTGCGCGCCGTGCGCGCGGTGATCCCGCACATGCGCGAGCGCGGCGAGGGCGTGATCGTGCTCGTGGTCGGAAACGACGGTCTCAAGCCGACCTACTGGGAGATGACCGCCGGCGTCGCCAACGCCGCGGACATCAACTTCGCGTCCTCGGTGGCCGAGCAGTACGGCCGCTACGGGGTGCGCATCAACACGGTGAACCCCGGGCCGGTCAACACCGACCGCTGGGACGGCCTGGAGAAGGCGCTCGCCCGCGACAAGAAGGTGGACCAGAGCCGGGCGCACGAGCTCGCACTCTCGTCGATCCCGTTCCACCGCATCTGCGAGCCGCAGGAGGTAGCGTCGCTGGTCGTGTTCCTGGCGTCGCCTCGCGCCGCGTTCATCAACGGCGCCCACATCCCGATCGACGGAGCCCAGCGCAAAGCACTCATGGACGTCTAGGCAGGAGCGCCAGGTCGTGCCCATCGCCCGAACCTCGGACGGCATTTCGCTGCACTACGAGGAGGCGGGCGCGGGTTCCCCTCTCCTGTTCGTCCACGAGTTCGCCGGCGACCACCGGAGCTGGGAGCTGCAGGTTCGCAGCTTCAAGATGTCGTATCGCTGCATTACCTACGCGGCCCGCGGTTACCCGCCTTCGGACGTTCCCGATGACCCGGCCGCCTATTCGCAGGCGCGCGCCGTCGACGACGCCCTCGACGTGCTGGACGCGGCCGGCATAGTGTCGGCCCACGTGGTCGGCCTCTCGATGGGGGGGTTCGCCACGCTCCACCTCGCGCTGCGCCATCCCGAGCGCGTGCGGTCCGCCGCCATCGCGGGGGTCGGCTACGGAGCGCAGCCCGAGAAGCAGGAACAGTTCCGCAAGGAGAGCTTCGCGATCGCCGACGCGTTCGAGCGCGACGGCTCCGTCAGGGTCGCCGAGGGCTACGCCGTCGGGCCAGCCCGCGTGCAGCTGCAGAACAAGAACCCGGCGGCGTGGCGCGAGTTCGCCACGGCGCTGGCTCAGCACGACAGCACCGGCGCCGCACTCACGATGCGCGGCGTGCAGGCGGGCCGGCCCTCGCTGTATGCGCTCATCGATGAGCTGCGGGCCGTACGCACGCCGGTGCTCATCGTGGCGGGCGACGAGGACGAGGGCAGCCTCGAGCCCTCGCTGATGCTCAAGCGCACCATCCCGACCTCAGGCTTGACCGTGCTGCCCCGGACCGGGCACACCCTCAACCTCGAGGAGCCGGACATGTTCAACGACGTCGTCGGCCGTTTCTTGAAGTCCGTCGAGAAGGACGATTGGGGCCCACGGGATCCGCGCGCCGTCTCGGGCTCGATCACGGGCATGCGGCCGTCGTAGATCTCCGCT
>Ga0073928_10011887_pt1 | contig 10081 bp, 10 predicted proteins | sample PaiPotPPA55metaG_FD_76969 | JGI IMG/M metagenome (GOLD analysis project Ga0073928, IMG submission 76969) | Iron sulfur acid spring bacterial and archeal communities from Banff, Canada, to study Microbial Dark Matter (Phase II) - Paint Pots PPA... ... | reverse complement strand
GAAGCTATGCGCTATGCGAGCCTCGGCGGCGGCAAGCGGTTCCGGCCGTTTTTGCTGGTCGAATCGGCAGGGCTTTTCCAGGTTCCCCGGCCGAACGCATTGATGGCCGGCGCCGCCTTGGAATGCGTGCATTGTTATTCGCTGGTCCACGACGATCTGCCGGCGATGGACAATGATGAATTGCGGCGCGGGCAACCCACAGCACACCGCAAATTCGATGAGGCCACCGCGATCCTCGCCGGCGATGGGCTTTTGACTTTTGCCTTCGATCTTTTATCGCGCGAACAAACCCATCCGCAGGCGGCCGTGCGCGTCGAACTCGTCAATGCGCTGGCGCGCGCGGCCGGTCTCGGCGGCATGGCGGGCGGCCAGATGCTCGATCTTGCAGCCGAAGGCCGCTTCGGTCCGGTCAGTCACGGCGAGAGCGAAGTGCGGATGCTGCAGGCGATGAAGACCGGCGCGCTGCTGCGCTTCGCCTGCCAGGCCGGCGGCATTCTCGGCGGCGCCAGCGCGCAACAGCGCGAAGCGCTTACGCGTTTTGGCGCGGCGGTCGGCGAGGCGTTTCAGATCGCCGACGATCTCCTCGACATCGAGGGCGACCCGGCCTTGGTGGGCAAATCGACTGGCAAGGACCTCGCCGCCGGCAAGGCCACCTTCGTCAGCGTGCTCGGCATACCGGGCGCCAAAAGGCGGCTCGAGCAGCTCGTGACCGAGGCGGAAGCGGCACTGGTTCCGTTCGGTCCAGCCGCGGCGATGCTGATCGAAGGTGCGCACTTTGTCGCCGAGCGGCGGGCATGAGTGGGCATGAGTGGACATGATAGGGCTGCCTTAGAGCGGTCACGCTCGGATGCGAGCGATTAGCGTGAAGGGAAATTGACGCAATACGTGGTGACCAATGAAACGCGCTCTCCACCGGACGATCTGGGCCTATACCGCAACCATGATTTTGGTGGCGGCGTCCGGCATGTATGAGGCCGGCGTTTCGGCGCAGGAATCTGGTAACCGGCAACAATCCCGCGCGCATGTTAAAAAACCGCCGCCGTCGCCCCAGCCTGCGCCTGCCGCGGCCGGCCAACCGCAGAAATTTCCGCCGCGCACGCCATTTACTGGAGCCGACGATGCGGTTGCCGGGATTCCCGGCATGCCCGACGCGCGCTTTTGGGCGGATTCCGAAAGCGACTTCTATAGGGCGCTGCCGCCGCAGCGCGGACCTTGGCTCATCCTCTCGACCGGCGGCGCGGACGGCGCCTTCGGCGCCGGCCTGCTCGCGGGCTTGAGCGCGGCCGGCAAGCGCCCGGATTACACGGTCGTCACCGGGGTCTCCACCGGCGCATTGATGGCACCATTCATCTTCGCCGGCGCGCGCTATGATGCAGTGCTGCAAGCGGTCTACACGCAAACTTCGGCCGCCGATATTTTCGAGGTCGGCGGCACCGGCGAGAGTTTCCTCGACACTTGGCCGTTGCGGGAGCTGATCGCCAAGCAGATCACGCCGGCGCTTCTCGCCGACATCGCCGCCGCGCATCAAAGCGGCCGACGCCTCTTCATTGTCACCACCGATCTCGACGCCGGGCGCTCGGTGGTCTGGAACATGGGCACGATTGCGCGCCATGGCGGCGACGCGGCGCTTAAGCTGTTCCGCAGCGTGCTGCTCGCTTCCGGCAGCGTCCCAGGCGCTTTCCCACCGGTGCTCATCGATGTCGAGGCCAACGGTAAACGCTTTGCCGAGATGCATGTCGACGGCGGCGTCGGCGGACAACTCTTCGTAGCGCCACCGGCGCTAATGGCAAGCACCAGCAGCTACCAAATTCCGGCGGATGCGCTTTACATCGTCGTGAACAGCGGCTTGCAGCCGGATTTTCAATTGGTCGACCGCACCACGCCGGCGATACTTGCCCAGTCGGTATCGACGGCGATCAAAGCCGATCTGCGGATTTTGCTCGATCGCGCCTATGTCGCCGCCAAGCACGGCGGCATAGGCTTTAATGTCGCCACCATTCCGGCAAGCTTCAAGGCCCCAAGCCGCGGCGCCTTCGATTCGGACTACATGAAAGCGTTATTCAAAGTCGGCTATGATCAGGGCAACAGCGCTAGTCCGTTCGCCGACGAACCGCCGCCCTTTCCGGGTCCGCCAGCAAGCGTGACGAGCGTTCCACAGCCTGGAGCGAACAGATGAGCAAGCTTGTAAGCAAGTTTGGCCTCGTGACGGCAATCGCAATCGGGGCATTGGTTGCGGCATTGCCCGTTGCACCGTCGCAAGCGGCACATAAGCGCGCGGCGCACTCGCGCGCCTACGATGGATTGTGGAGCGTGTCCATCTATACTAGCTATGGGCCCTGCGCGACCTATCGTTATCCGGCGCGGATTGTCGGCGGCCGCGTGGTGCAGGCCGTCAATGATTTCAGCTACCAGATTTCCGGCGCGGTAGCGGCCAGCGGCGCCACCGCCGTCACCGTCGCCAGTGGCGGCCAATATGCGGTCGGCTATGGCCGGCTGCGCGGCGCGAGCGGAGCAGGCCGCTGGAGCGCCGCCGGCAATCTCTGCTCCGGCACCTGGAGCGCGATCCGTCGCACAGCGACGGCGAATTAGCTACGGCTTCCGTTGCTTCCGGCGTAACTCGCCTTCCGCTCATTCCCGCGAAAGCGGGAATCTAGACTAAAAGACTGGGTCCCCGCTTGCGCGGGGACGAGCGGGCGGAGCTAGCTCGTCTCCCGCGCGGAGTCGACTCTAGGCCGACGCCGCGCCTGTGACGGTGTCCTTGCCTTGGACGATCGGCATCAGAAATAAAAATTCGTCCCCGCGCCGCTGTACTTGGCGCCTGCCACTGCCCCCTGGAAACTTATTTCTCCGACGACGCCGCCGACAACCGCACCGCCAGGCCCGCCAACTAGGCTGCCGAGAGCGGCGGCGGTGCCGATGACCGCTTTTTCCAATACCGAAAGCCAATTGAATGCGCCGCCAACCATCGCCAGCTCGGCCTCGCTCAGCTCACGCAATCCACAACTGACGTCGCCGATCTTGTTCAAGTCCATTTCAATTCCCCTTTTTGGTGAGGACAACCATTGCCCTCGCCAATCGGACATAAAAAACGCGCATGACGTTGCATTGACACTCAGGACTTTTTTCGAGTGAATTTTTCTTATTGCAGGATACGGGATTCGAACGTCTCAAATAAACGCGTCATCGCCCAATCCGCGGCGATCGTTGTTCTGTTGTCATGAACGTCATCTATCGCGGTGCAAGTCACCAAGTGACAAGTCACTAAGTGACAAGTCACCAAGTGACGTAACCGCGATAGGAGATCCAAATGTCGAGCGCTGCGCAAATGTTGGCGGAGAACTCCGTCAGGGAATTGACTGTAAGCGAGCTGGAGACCGTCGCTGGCGGCGACTTAACGAAGCCGTTCCCGTTTCCGCCAACCCCGTCACCGACGTTCCCGCCGCTGCCGTCGGACAATCGCTCCTGAGGCAATTTTCCGAAGCGAGAATTTCGATGAGAAGCCCGGCCGCAAGGCCGGCTTCGTGAATCCGAGTCCCATCTGGGCTACGTGTTACCCCGTCTTCCTTGCTTGGACGTTCGCGTTCCACCACGGACAGACGTCGGCCGCGCGCAGATAATTGCCATCCATGACATTGACCGGCTCGCGGCCGCCGGCCTCGGCAGTACGGATGCGTAAATTGCGCGCCTCGTCGCGGCCTTCCGGGGCGAGCCACATGCGATCGTGACCCCACAGGCTCGGGCCTTCGGTGCGCTCGTGCGGCGCCCAGGTCGCGGTATCGATGGTGCGGCCGCCCCAGCCATATTCGACCAGGAATTGCGATGGTGAATTGGAATAGAACGAGGTGACGTGATCGTTGACGTGGCGGCCGAGCGTGGTGCCGATCATGTCCGGCTTTTGCAGCGCCAGATCGTAAGCCTGGCCGACGTCGTCGAGATAGCAAAGCTCGACCATCATGTGATGGATGCCGTTCTTGCCGGTGTCGATGAAAGCCAGGCTATGGTGGCGCGCATTGATGTGGAAGAAATACGCCTTGAACGGCTTGAGGATGAAATCGGTCGGCTGGAAATTGAGGATCTCGGTATAGAACGGGAGTACGTCATCTAGCCGCTCGGCGGTCAGCACGGCATGGCCCATGCCGAGCGGTCCGGTGCGGAAGCCGGAAATCGACCGGCCCGGCTTGAACGGATCGCTGGCGACTTCGGCGCCGTGAAAGGCTTCGAGCCGATTGCCGATCGGATCGGCAAAGACGATCAGATCCTTGACCCGGCGTTCGTCGGCAAGCGCGCGTGAGCCGCGCGCCACCTTGACGCCGGATTTTTCCAGATGCGCGGCGAGCGCGTCGAGTGCCGCCGTATCGGCCACTTCCCAGCCGTAGAACGACGGGCCGTCATCCTCGTCGGTATGGACGATGATGCGCTGCTTGCGGTCGTCCATGCGCAAAGCGAGCGTGCCGCGGCTCTGATCGACAAGCTGCATGCCGAGGAAACGCGTGCCGTAGGACGCCCAGTCTTCCAGGTTTCGCGTGCGGATACCGACATAGCCGAGCGCATTGAGATTCATGATCGCTCTCCTGGTCGTTCCCCTGGGTCGCTCTCCTCCGCACCATATAACGCGTCAGGCCGCGGCGACGTAGGCCCTGGGTTGAACTTTTCCTTTGATTTGGGTGCGATGCATGACCCGGCGTGCTTTGTTATCGAACGGGTCGCGACGATGCATGGTCGAGCGATTGTCCCAGACCACAAGGTCGCCGACACGCCAGCGGTGCTCATAAGCGAACTCCGGCGAGTCGATGAATTTCCAGAGCTCATCGAGCAGCGCGTCCGATTGGGCCGGCGTTAAACCCTCGATGTAGGAGTTGCGGCGGCGGCCGAGATAAAGCGCCGGCTTGCCGGTATTGGGATGCACGCACACGGCCGGATGCCAAGCGCCCGGCGCTTTGTGCGGATCGTCGGTCGGCGTCACGCCTTGGCGGACATAGCCGCCACTGTTGAAAGTCCCATCGTGTTTAATGCGCCGCGTTCCCAGTTTCATCTTTAACGACGCCGGCAAGGCTTGCCACACCGCCTGCATCCCGCAGAAATAGGTGTTGCCGCCGGCCGGCGGAATCTCCAGCGCATAGAGCATCGACGCATCGGGCGGCACGTCGAGATAGCTCATGTCGGTGTGCCACACGGCTTCGCCGGCGCCGAGCGCGCCGATCGGCTCGCCTTTCTGGTCAAGTACGTTAGAGACCACATAGACATCGGGATATCCCGGCGGACTCTGCCGGCCGCGTTCCTGATTGGGCGGCGGATCGAGCTCGCCGAAGCGTCGGCTGAAATCGAGCAGGTCGTCGTCGCCGAGCTTTTGTCCGCGGAACAGCAACACCGAATGACGGTGCCAGGCGGTTTCGATTTGCGCAAACTCCGCCGCGCTCAAAGCTGTGAGATCAACATTTCCTATTTCCGCTCCAACCGCTGGCGTGAGTGGCGTTAGCGTCATTGGCATGCAGCAAATCTCCGACAGATAGGGTTATACAAGCGCGATATCATACGCAAAACTCGATTGTCTTCCCAGCGGCGCTGGACCTTCCTGCAGCGCACCATTAATTTCCCCGCTAAAGCATGATCCCGAAAAGTGGAAACCGGTTTTCGGAAAAGATCATGCTCAAGCAATAGGCTAAAGCGAAATGGCAATTCAACCTAAAGATATTTCGCTTTAGTTGCGGGCAGATGCCAAAATGGGAGATCGGGGACACGATGCGACGGCGTGATGTTCTTGCCTTGGGAACGGCCGCATTGGCGGCGCGCGGTTTGGCCGCCACCGCTGCGCGCGCCGCGTCGAACTATCCGGAGCGGCCGGTGCGGCTGATCATTCCGTTTCCGCCGGGTGGCGGCTTCGACGCGATCGGGCGTCCATGGGCGGACCGGATCAGGCCGCTTCTCGGTACGATCGTGGTCGAAAACCAGGGCGGCGGCGGCAGTTCGCTGGGCGCGGCGACGGTCGCGCATTCAAGTCCGGACGGCTACACGCTCCTGCTTGGCGGATCGAGCACTCACGTCACTGAGGCAATTCTGAAAACGCGGCCGCTCTACGATCCGATGAAGGATCTCGATGCGATATCCAATATCGCGGTCTCGCCTTTTGCTTTTGCCGTGCATCCTTCAATTCCGACCGCCACGCTGTCGGAGTTCGTCGATTACAACAAAGCCAACCGTGGCAAGCTCTCCTATGGCCACGCCGGCGTCGGCTCGCTCAATCATCTCACTGGCGAATTGTTCAAGTCGCTCGCCGGCCTCCCGGATCTGCTGCAAGTGCCGTATCGCGGCTCGGGTCCGGCAATTACCGACGCTCTAGCCGGCCATGTTTCCATGGTGGTGCCCGCCCTGACCGGGCAAATGATTGAATTTCACCGCACCGGCAAGCTGCGCATTCTGGCGGTGACCGGCCCCAACCGCTTGAGTGCCGCGAGCGATCTGCCGACGGCTGCGGAAACACTGCCGGCGATGATCTCCCAGCAGTCAATCGGACTATTCGCTCCGGCGGGCACCGCCAAGCCAATCATTAAGCAGATCGCGGCCGCGAACCACACCCTACTCGCGCAGTCCGATTACCAGAAGATGCTGGTCGAGACAGGATTCGAACCCGACGCCGATTCGTCGCCGGAGATCTTCGGGCGGCGTATCGAAGCGGAGATCGCAAAATGGACGCCAATCGTGCAAGAGCTCGGGATTAGAATCGACTAAGCAGCCTAACAACCTGTGATTGCTTTTCTTCCGCGCTTATGCCGCCATTTAGGCGTGCGCAGCAAAAAGCTATCTCCGCGCTAAATCTCACGAAATTAATGTTGATTGTTGCATAAATAACATAGCCAGGCCCCGTATTCCGGCGATACGCTTTGTGATTGCATTGGGGGAGACGGCTATGCGACGGATTATTATTATTGCGGCCGCGGCGTTGATCGCGGTTGTGTCATTCTCACCGACAAAGCTGGAAGCGGGTAAGGTAGTACCAAAGATCGTGCCAGCCGGACCGGCAGGACATGTTGGTGCGCTTCCGTGGGCTTTGATGGCTTGTCCGGCTTTGATCGTCTTCACCGGCGCGGTCGCCAATTTCAAGGACAACCGGCAGCTTACTTATTGGGAAGCCTGGACGTGCGGCTTGGCCTATTGGTTCTGGTTGCCGGGTCCAATGCCGGCCAACGCTCGTGCACACTGAAGTGATGATTGCCTAAGAGGGGCCACCGTCACCGTTACCGGTTGCAGCATTTGTTCCGACCCATCGTTGCAAAGTGACGTTTCAAACTGATCTAGGAGACAGGCCATGCGACGACTTATTATTGCAGCCACGGCATTGAGCATGGTTCTGTCGCTTTCACCGACGAACGTGTACGCCGGGGTGAAAAGGGTAATACCCCCACCCGCGGCTCCAGCAGGACACGTCGGTGCGGCTCCGTGGATCGCAATGGCTTGTCCCGTTTTGATCGTCGCCACCGGCGTAGTCGCCAATTTTAAGGACAACCGTCAACTCACTTGGACGGAAGCCGCGACGTGCAGCTTGGCCTATTGGTGGTACCAGTTGGTTGGTCCAATGCCAAAGACAGCTAGGCATCCCTGAAGTGATGATTGGCTAGGCGAGCTACTCTTCCTGCCAAGATTTGTTTCATCAAACCGAGCCGGCCGCGGATTTCAGTCGTCCTTTCCAATTCTTTCGGCCGTACGCAGCGCCAGCGCGTGAATGGTGAGCGACGGCGCTTCGCCGCCTCCGGACGAGGGAAAGACGCTTCCGTCCGCGATCCATAAGTTGCGCCAACGATGGCTGCGGCCATCGGCATTGGCCACCGAGCTGGCGGAATCGGCCCCCATGCGGCAAGTGCCGAAGACATGGGAAGCGCCGAACCAGTCCCAGCTTGTATAGGTCTCGAAAATATCCACCGCGCCGCTTGCGGCGAGGAGTTCGCGCGACTTCGCCGCCATGAAACGCAGACGGGCAATGTCGGGCTCGTCCAGCCACGCCGAAATACGCGCGAGCGGGATGCCGAACCGGTCGCGCTGATCGGGATCGAGATCGACGCGGCTGTTGCGATTGGGCAGGCTCTCGCCGATGCCGCCGACGTGCAAGGAATGGCCCCACCACCTGCGTACCGATTGCGCATGCGTGCGACCCCAACCGGGTACGGCGCGCAGCGCAAATCCGGCCAATCCCTTTAACTCGCTCTCTCCCGAAGCGTTATATATTCGACACCCGCCGATCACGCCGGGAATGGCATCCGGCGCATTGAAGTCCCAGGAGATGGCGTCGCTGGGCAAGCCGCGGCGCGCGTGCTGCGGATCGGGATGCAGCGCTCCCACCATGACATCGAGCGTATCCATGAAGTTGCGCCCGACCTCGCCGCTTTCATTGGCGAGCGCGTCGGAGGCCAGCAGCAGCCGCGGAGTTTCGACGGCGCCGCAAGCCAGAATGAGATGTGTGGTGGCGATGCGTTCGATCGTGCCGTCCGCATGTCCGACCAGCACGCCGGTCACGCGGTCGCCGGCGCCGGCTTCTATGCGAATGACCGGGCTATCGGCGCGAATGACGCAACGGCCGGTCGCCAACGCCGCGGGAATGAAGGTCACGTCGGCGCTGCCTTTGTCGCCGCGCGGACAGCCGTTGTTGCAACCGCCGCAGTAATTACACGGCGGGCGTCCGTTCCAGACGCGCGACAGCGCAGCGCGGCTGTTGGCTTGCCAATCAAGGCCGAGCGCCGCCGCACCCCGTCCCAATGTGCGGGCCGCATACGACAGCGGATGGGCTGGCAAGGGAAATCCGCGCGAGCGCCAACGCGCACCTTGGCTCGCTGGGCCGGCAACGCCGACGAGTTCTTCGGCGCGTATGTAGAACGGCTCCAACTCGGCGTAATCAATCGGCCAGTCTGCGGCGACCCCGAACCGGCTTTGCATTTTCATCGCGTCGGGATGCATGCGGTGCGATTCGCCGGTGAAATGCAGCGTGGTGCCGCCGATGCCGCGGACGTGATAATATTTTTCCATCCAGCGCGTGCCGCTTGTGACCAACGGCCCCACGCCTCTGCTCCCCGACACCAGCAGCGGCTCGGCGCCGGTCAATTTTTGGCCGGGCGCAAAAGTGATCGAGGCCGCACTCCCCGGTTTTTCCGGAAACTCGTGCGCCTCCCAATCTGATTCAGTCAGGGGATAGTCGACGATAGGGTTGAACTGCGGTCCGGCGTCGAGCAGCAGCACCGACATGTCACGTTGGCAAAGCCCGTAGGCTGCCGCGGCGCCACCGGCGCCGGCGCCTACAACCACCGCATCCCATTCCGCTTCGTTTTTCATCGCGGCGGATCTTGGAAGTCGGCAAAGCCTTCAGGCTGTGGCGGATCGGTGTAGGGAAATGCAGCCTTGACCGTGGGGTGGGAGTAATAATTCAAGCCGGCGTAGAATCGCAGCAAGACGACAAATTGCTTCGCAGCTTCGTCGCGCGATGCAAATGCGGCTTCGATCGCGGCCGATCTGGCGCTTTCGTCGAGCGCAAGAAAGTTCGCAGCGCCCTGACTTTTAGCGCGCTGGTCGAACCAGCCCACCCCGTCCGCCATCGCGTCACGAAGCTCCGCCATCGCGAGGACGCGATCGTGAATCCCCAATTCGGCTGCCCCTGGAAGTTCATCGCCGGGGAACAATAAACCGGTGAGCGCCTTGACGGTTTCGGCAATGTGCAAATCGAAGCCCGGCCGCCAGAATAAAGACAGGTTGCGCCATAAAAGCGCTGTGCCGCCCAGCAGTGCCGACCCGAAAATGGCAATGAATACGCGCCGCCGCATGCGGAACCTCTCCTGCTCGCCAGGCATCGTAACCGGCAAAAATGGCGTCCTGAAGGGATAAAAGGAGCCGTCACTAATATATTGACATCGGTCCCCGTTTCCGTTACATATAGGCCAACTTCGCCTATAACTCGGACGCGCTAGGGCCGGCAGGCTCTGGTGCGGGGGGAAGTAAGCGGTGCCCGCGGGCGGACTTGCAACCCGCTCCCGGGCGGCATCGGGCATCAGCCTGCCGGCACTACGACCGGCGCGCGAGGTGCTATCGCTGGACTGGGACAGGT
>Ga0073928_10011884_pt1 | contig 10084 bp, 7 predicted proteins | sample PaiPotPPA55metaG_FD_76969 | JGI IMG/M metagenome (GOLD analysis project Ga0073928, IMG submission 76969) | Iron sulfur acid spring bacterial and archeal communities from Banff, Canada, to study Microbial Dark Matter (Phase II) - Paint Pots PPA... ... | reverse complement strand
GGCACCAAGGCACTGCAGATCTTCGACGAAACCACCTGCGTGGTACGCGCGGTGCGCAGATGGACCGAGTTCTACGCGCATGAGTCCTGCGGCAAATGCACGCCCTGCCGCGAGGGCACCTACTGGCTGGCGCAGATCTATGAACGCCTCGAGACGGGCGCGGGCACCGAGGAAGATATCCAGAAGCTGCTGGACATCTCCGACACCATCTTCGGAAAGTCGTTCTGCGCGTTGGGCGACGGTGCGGCCAGCCCGATCCTGTCGTCGATCGAGTTCTTCCGCGACGAGTACGTCGCACACCTCGACGGCGGCTGCCCGTTCGACCCGCACGCCTCGACGCTGTTGGCCACCGAAGGGGTGGGTGCCTAGATGACGCAGACCGCTGACACCGGCACCGCCGCCGCACCGGTCGAGATGGTGAACCTGATCATCGACGACGTGGAAGTCAGTGTGCCCAAGGGCACGTTGGTGATTCGGGCCGCCGAGCTGATCGGCGTCCAGATTCCCCGGTTCTGCGATCACCCGCTGCTGGATCCGGTGGGCGCCTGCAGGCAGTGCCTGGTCGAGGTGGAGGGGCAGCGCAAGCCGATGGCGTCGTGCACCACGACGGTCACGCCGGACATGGTGGTGCGCACGCAGTACACGTCGGAGGCGGCTGATAAGGCGCAGCACGGGGTGATGGAACTCCTGCTGATCAACCACCCGCTGGACTGCCCGATCTGCGACAAGGGTGGCGAGTGCCCGCTGCAGAACCAGGCGATGTCCAACGGCCGCGTCGAAACGCGGTTCGAGGGCGTCAAGCGGACCTTCCCGAAGCCGATCAACATCTCGTCGCAGGTGCTGCTGGACCGGGAACGCTGTGTGCTGTGCGCGCGCTGCACCCGGTTCTCCGACCAGATCGCCGGTGACCCGTTCATCGAGCTGCTGGAACGCGGTGCGCTGCAACAGGTCGGCATCGCCCCGGGTGAGCCGTTTCAGTCGTACTTCTCCGGCAACACCGTGCAGATCTGCCCGGTCGGCGCGCTCACCGGCGCCGCATACCGGTTCCGCGCCCGGCCCTTCGACCTGGTGTCCAGCCCCAGCGCGTGCGAGCACTGCGCGTCGGGATGCGCCCAGCGCACCGACCACCGGCGCGGAAAAGTGCTGCGCCGCTTGGCCGGTGATGATCCGCAGGTCAACGAGGAGTGGAACTGCGACAAGGGGCGCTGGGCCTTTACTTACCCGACGGTCGGTGACCGCATCACCACCCCGCTCGTTCGCGATGGTGACGGCAAGCTCCGGCCCGCGTCCTGGTCGGAAGCCATCGGTATTGCGGGGGCCGGGCTGGCGGCCGCGAAGGGCAGCGCCGGGGTCCTGGTCGGTGGGCGGGCCACCGTTGAGGACGCCTACGCCTACTCGAAATTCGCGCGGATAGTGCTGGGCACCAACGACATCGACTTCCGCGCGCGCCCGCACAGTGGCGAGGAGACTGCGTTCCTCGCCGCGCACGTCGCGGGCCGGCCGATGGAGGTCACCTACGCTGACCTGGACGCCGCCCCCGCGGTTCTCCTGGCGGGCTTCGAGCCCGAAGAGGAATCGCCGATCGTGTATCTGCGGCTGCGCAAGGCGGCTCGCAAGAACGCGCTGCAGGTGATGGCGATCGCGCCGTTCGCGACGCGCGGGCTGACCAAGATGGCAGGCAGGCTCATCGAATGCACGCCCGGTGCGGAGGCCGGGGCGCTGGACGGCCTCGCCGGTGACGCTCAGCTGACGCTCCCGGGCGCGCTCATCCTGGTCGGCGAGCGAGTCGCAGGCTCCCCCGGGGCGTTCTCAGCGGCAAGTCGATTGGCGGCCGCCACGGGTGCCCGGTTGGCGTGGGTGCCGCGGCGCGCAGGCGAACGCGGTGCCGTGGAAGCCGGTGCGCTTCCCGGCCTGTTGCCCGGCGGCCGCCCGTTGAGCGACGCGTCGGCCCGCGAGCAGACCGCCGCCGGCTGGAACGTCGACGAGCTGCCGACCGCCGATGGCCGCGATACCACCGCGATTCTGGCCGCGGCCCGCGACGGCGCACTCGGGGCGCTGCTGATCGGCGGCGTCGAGCTTGCCGACCTGCCCGACCCGGACGCCGCCATCGCAGCCGTCGACGCGGCGCCTTTCGTCGTCAGCCTGGAGTTGCGGGAAAGCGCGGTGACCGCTCGCGCCGACGTGGTGTTCCCGGTGGCACCGGTGGTGGAAAAGGCCGGTTCATTCGTCGACTGGGAAGGGCGGATTCGGCCGTTTGAGCCGTCCCTGCAGACCAACGCCACGCCGGACCTGCGGGTGCTTCACATCCTGGCCGACGAGATCGGCGTCGACCTCGCGCTGCCGAACGCGGCGGCCGCCGGTGACGAAATGGCCCGCCTCGGGCAGTGGGCCGGCCCGCGGCCCGCCTCGCCGCAGGTGTCGCCGGAACAGGCGGCACCGCCCGGGTCGGGTCAGGCGGTGCTCGCGAGTTGGCGGATGCTGCTCGACGCGGGGCGGCTGCAGGACGGCGAACCCTACCTCGCCGGAACGGCTCGCCCGCCCGTCGTGCGGCTGTCGGCGACGACCGCGGACGAGATCGGCGCTGCCGACGGCGATTTGGTTGCGGTCAGCACCGATCGCGGTGAAATCGCGTTGCCGCTGGCCGTCACCGAGATGCCCGACCGCGTGGTCTGGCTGCCGATGAACTCCGTCGGGTCCGCCGTGCATCAACAGCTCGCGGTGACCGCGGGTGCCGTCGTGTCGATCGGACGGGCAGAGCTGTGAAATACCCCGATCCGACGCTGTTCGGCCACGACCCGTGGTGGCTGATCCTCGCAAAGGCGCTCGGAATCTTCGTCTTCCTGCTGCTGACGGTGCTGGTCGCGATCCTGGCCGAGCGCAAAATCCTCGGGTGGATGCAGATGCGCCCGGGCCCGAACCGGGTCGGCCCGTGGGGCCTGCTGCAGTCGCTGGCCGACGGCATCAAACTGGCGCTTAAGGAAGCCATCATTCCCACCGGGGTCGACAAGTTCGTCTACCTTGTGGCTCCGGTCATTTCGGTTGTTCCCGCCTTCCTGGCGTTCGCCGTCATCCCGATGGGCGGTGCGGTGTCGGTGTTCGGGCACCGAACCGCGTTGCAGTTGACCGACATGCCCGTCGCGGTGCTCTACATCCTCGCGGTCACGTCGATCGGCGTGTACGGCATCGTGCTGGCCGGTTGGGCGTCGGGATCCACCTACCCCCTGCTGGGCGGGCTGCGCTCGAGCGCACAGGTGATCTCCTACGAGATCGCGATGGCACTGTCGTTCGCCGCGGTGTTCATCTACGCAGGGACCATGTCGACCTCGGGCATCGTCGCCGCCCAGCAGGGCACGTGGTATGTCTTCCTGCTGCTGCCGTCGTTCCTGGTGTACGTGACGGCGATGGTCGGCGAAACCAACAGGGCGCCTTTCGATCTGCCCGAGGCCGAGGGCGAACTCGTCGGCGGATTCCACACCGAGTACTCGTCGCTGAAGTTCGCGATGTTCATGCTCGCCGAGTACGTCAACATGACCACCGTGTCGGCGTTGGCCTCCACTCTGTTCCTCGGCGGCTGGCACGCCCCATGGCCGATCAACATGTGGGACGGCGCGAACACCGGCTGGTGGGGGCTGATTTGGTTCATCGCCAAGGTGTGGGCTTTCCTGTTCTTCTTCATGTGGCTGCGCGCGACACTGCCCCGGCTTCGCTACGACCAGTTCATGTCACTGGGCTGGAAGGTCCTCATCCCGGTGTCGCTGGTCTGGATCATGATCGTCGCGGTCACCCATAGCCTGCGCACGCACGGCTACGACGCCGCCGCCACGGGGCTGATCACGGTGGGCATCGTGGTGGCCCTGCTCCTGCTGATCGCGCTATGGCAGACGTGGCGGGTCAGATCCATCCGGAAGAGTCCACCGCCAGCTGCCGAAGAGGGCACCTTCCCGGTGCCGCCGCTGCCTGGCCAGCGGCCACCAGCCACAAAGGAGCCAGCAGATGCCTAAGTTCCTCGACGCGCTCAAGGGTTTCCGCGTCACGTTCGGCACCATGTTCAAGAAGCGCATCACCGAGCAGTATCCGGAGAAGCCCGGCCCGGTGGCACTGCGGTATCACGGCCGTCACCAGCTCAACCGGTATCCCGATGGGCTGGAGAAATGCATCGGCTGCGAGTTGTGCGCCTGGGCCTGCCCGGCCGATGCCATCTACGTCGAGGGCGCGGACAACAACGAGGAGGAGCGGTACTCACCCGGCGAACGCTACGGAAGGGTGTACCAGATCAACTATCTGCGCTGCATCGGCTGCGGGTTGTGCATCGAAGCCTGCCCCACCCGGGCACTGACGATGACAAACGAATACGAGATGGCCGACGACAACCGTGCCGACCTGATCTGGGGTAAGGACAAGCTGCTCGCCCCGATGCAGCCGGGTATGCAGCCTCCGCCACATGCGATGGAGCCGGGAAGCACCGATGAGGACTACTACCTCGGGAAGATCACGCCGATCACGCGCACGCAAGGAGCACAGGAAATCGCCGAGGGTGCGCCGTGACGATCCACTACCTCGCTGTGCTCACCGCTAACACCGCTGCGCACGTCTCGACGTCCGAGGCTGTGGTGTTCTGGGTGCTCGCGGTCGTGGCGGTCGTCGGGGCGATCGGCGTGGTGACCGCGACGAAGGCGGTCTACTCGGCGATGTCCTTGGCCAGCACGATGATCGCGCTGGCGGTGCTCTACATCGCGCAGGACGCCTTGTTCCTCGGCGTCGTGCAGGTGGTGGTCTACACCGGCGCGGTGATGATGCTGTTCCTGTTCGTGTTGATGCTGATCGGTGTCGACACCTTGGAGTCGTTGGTGGAAACCATTCGCGGGCAACGCATCGCGGCGATCGTGACCGGTATCGGATTCGGGATCCTGCTCATCGCCGGGATCGGGAACGTGTCGCTGGCCGGGTTCACCGGCCTGGCGCAGGCCAATGCCGGCGGCAACGTCCAGGGGCTGGCGGCGCTGATCTTCACCAAATACCTGTGGGCGTTCGAGCTCACCGGAGCGCTGCTCATCACGGCCGCCCTCGGCGCGATGGTGCTGGCCCACCGCGAACGCTGGGAGCATCGCAAGACCCAGCGCGAGATGGCCGCCGAACGGTTCCAGCCCGGCGGGCACCCAGGGACCTTGCCCAATCCCGGTGTCTACGCCCGGCACAACGCCGTCGACGTGCCCGCGCGGCTGCCAGATGGAAGGGGATCCGAGCTATCGGTGAGCGCGATCCTGCAGAAACGGCCGGTTGTCGAAACGAACGGCAGGAACGGTCATGAATCCTGACAACTATCTCTACCTGTCGGCGTTGTTGTTCACCATCGGCGCCGCCGGAGTGCTGGTGCGCCGCAACGCCATCGTCATGTTCATGTGCGTCGAGCTGATGCTCAACGCGGCGAACCTCGCGTTCGTCGCCTTCTCCCGCATGCACGGCCATCTGGACGGCCAAGTTGTGGCGTTCTTCACGATGGTGGTCGCCGCCTGTGAGGTGGTGATCGGCCTGGCGATCCTCATGACCGTCTTCCGGACCCGCCACTCGGCTTCGGTCGACGCCCTCAGTCTGCTGAAACACTAAGGCTGCCATGACAACTCTGGTGTGGCTGGTGATCGCCCTCCCGCTGGCGGGTGGAGCCATCCTCCTGCTCGCGGGCAGACGATCCGACAGTTGGGGTCATCTTCTTGGCTGCCTCGCGGCGCTCGCGTCGTTCGCCTCGGGCGTCGCGCTGTTCGTCGACATGGTCGGCCGCGGCCCGGAAAACCGGGTCGTCCACCAGGCTCTGTTCTCGTGGGTGCCGGTCGGCGGCCTGCATGTGGACTTCGGCCTCCAGCTGGATCCGCTGTCGATGTGCTTCGTGCTGCTGATCACCGGCGTCGGCTCGCTGATCCACATTTACTCGATCGGCTACATGGCCGAAGATCCCGAACGCAGGCGGTTTTTCGCATACCTCAACCTGTTTCTCGCAGCAATGCTGCTGTTGGTGCTGGCCGACAATTACCTCGGCCTCTACGTCGGGTGGGAAGGCGTGGGCCTGGCGTCATACCTGCTGATCGGGTTCTGGTCGCATAAGCCCTCGGCGGCAACCGCAGCCAAGAAGGCCTTCGTGGTGAACCGCGTCGGCGACATGGGCCTGGCCATCGCGCTGATGGTGATGTTCGCCTACATCGGCTCGATCTCCTTTGCGGGAGTGTTCTCAGCCGCACCCCGGCTCGGTCAAGGCACACTCACGGCCATCGGTCTGCTGCTGTTGCTGGCCGCGTGCGGCAAGTCGGCCCAGGTGCCGCTGCAGTCCTGGCTCGGCGACGCGATGGAGGGCCCGACACCGGTGTCGGCGCTCATCCATGCCGCCACCATGGTCACCGCGGGCGTGTACCTGATCGTGCGGTCCGGTCCCATCTTCAATCTCGCGCCGACCGCACAGCTGGGTGTGGTCATCGTCGGCGCGGTGACCCTGCTGTTCGGGGCGATCGTCGGCTGCGCGAAGGACGACATCAAGAAAGCGCTTGCCGCGTCGACGATGTCGCAGATCGGCTACATGGTGCTGGCCGCCGGGCTGGGTCCGGCCGGATACCCGTTCGCGATCATGCACCTGCTCACCCACGGCTTCTTCAAGGCCGGGCTGTTCCTCGGCGCCGGGTCGGTGATGCACGCCATGAACGACGAGGTGAACATGCGCCACTATGGCGGGCTGCGCACGGTACTGCCGATCACGTTCGCGACGTTCGGACTCGGCTATTTGGCGATCATCGGCGTGCCGCCGCTGGCCGGGTTCTTTTCCAAGGACGGCATCATCGAGGCCGCGCTCGGCGCGGGGGGCGGCAAGGGAATCATCCTTGGCGGCGCCGCGATCCTCGGCGCAGGCATCACCGCGTTTTACATGACCCGCGTGATGCTGATGACGTTCTTCGGTGAAAAGCGTTGGGCTTCCGAGGCGAGCGAAGCGACGGGAGAAACAGAGGTAGCTCATCCCCACGAGTCACCCGCCGTCATGACCTGGCCGATGATCCTGCTGGCCGTCGGCTCGGTCGCATCGGGTGCGTTCCTCGCGATCGGCGGCACTCTGGCCCACTGGCTCGAACCCGTCGTCGGTACCCACCCGGCCGAGCACGGTACGCCCGCATGGGTCGTCACCGTCATCGTCTTGGCCGTCGTCGCGGCGGGGATCGCGATCGCCTACCGCATCTACGGCACGCGCCCCGTCCCAGAAGAGGTGCCCGCAGGGTCCGCACTGACCGTGGCGGCGCGCCAGGACCTCTACGGCGACGCATTCAACGAGCGGGTGCTCATGCGGCCCGGGCAGCTGCTCACCAAGGGTCTCGTCGAGATTGACGACGACGCGGTGGACGGGGCCGCGAACGAGCTGGCCGCGCTCGTCGGCCGAGTCTCGGACGGCTTCCGGCAGCGGCAAACCGGTTTCGCCCGCTCCTATGCCCTATCGATGTTGGCCGGCGCGGCCCTCGTGGTCGCCGCGATCCTGGCGGTGCGACTGTGGTGACCTCCTTCCCATGGCTCACCGTCCTGTGGGCGATCCCGATGGTCGGCGCGCCAGTGGTCATGCTGGTACCCGCCTCGCAACGCACCCTGGCCAAGTGGCTCGCACTTCTGATCTCGATCGCCGTCCTCGGGGTGACGGTGGTGGTCGCCGTCGGATTCAAGCCAGGCGGCGCCCAGTACCAGTTCGTCGAATCCCACGGGTGGATCCCGTCGTTCGGCACCGGATACATCCTGGGCGTCGACGGCATCGCGCTCGCCCTGGTCGTCCTGACGGCAGTGCTGGTGCCACTGCTGATCATCGCGGGATGGAACGACGCCAGCGACCAGATCGGCTGGGCGGGACGGTCGGTGCAGACGTATTTCGCGCTGACTCTGGCGGTCGAGGGCATGGTGCTGATATCGCTCGTCTCGCTGGACGTGCTGCTGTTCTACGTGTTCTTCGAGGCCATGCTCATCCCGATGTACTTCCTGATCGGGGGCTTTGGGAAGAACCGCGCTGAGTCTTCTAAGGCGGCGGTGAAGTTCCTGCTGTACAACCTGTTTGGCGGTCTGATCATGCTCGCCGCGGTGATCGGCCTGTATGTGGTGACCTCACAGAGCAACGCGTTCGCGGCGGGCACGTTCGACTTCCGCCAGATCGTCGCCGCGGTGTCGAGCGGTCAGTTCGTGCTGAGCCCTGCGGTGATGAACCTGTTGTTCGGCGGGTTCATGTTCGCCTTCGCGGTCAAGGCGCCGCTGTGGCCGTTCCACCGCTGGCTGCCCGACGCCGCCGTGGAGGCCACCCCGGCCAGCGCCGTGCTGATGATGGCCGTCATGGACAAGGTCGGCACGTTCGGCATGCTGCGCTACTGCCTGCAGCTGTTCCCCGACGCCTCAATGTATTTCCGGCCGCTGATCATCACGCTGGCGGTGATCGGCATCGTCTACGGCGCGATCCTCGCGATCGGCCAGGTCGACGTGATGCGACTGATCGCCTACACGTCGATATCCCACTTCGGGTTCATCATCCTGGGCATCTTCGTGATGACCAGCCAGGGCCAATCCGGGTCGACGCTCTACATGGTCAACCACGGCATCTCGACCGCGGCGCTGTTCCTGATCGCCGGATTCCTGGTGTCCCGCAGAGGCACTCGCCTGATATCGGCCTACGGCGGCGTGCAGAAGGTCGCGCCGGTGCTGGCAGGCACCTTCCTGGTCGCCGGTCTGGCTACGCTGTCGCTGCCCGGCCTCGCGCCGTTTATCAGCGAATTCCTGGTCCTGATTGGAACATTCACGCGCTATCCGGCGTTCGCGGTTTTCGCGGCCACCGCGCTGGTGCTGTCCGCCCTCTACATCCTGTGGATGTACCAGCGGATGATGACCGGCCCGGTCAAGGACGGCAACGATCGCCTGCGTGACCTGCTGCCGCGCGAGATCGCCGTCGTCGCACCGCTTATCGCTCTGCTGTTGGTGCTTGGGGTGTATCCCAAAGTCGCTCTCGATGTGATCAATCCCGCGGTCAGTCACACGCTGACCACCATCAACCAGCCCGACCCGGCACCGAAGATCGCGGAAGGGCCGTCACGATGACTCAAGCCCTTGTGATGCATACCCCCAGCGTCGAGTATGGCCTGCTCTCCCCCATGCTGATCGTCCTTGGGGCGGCCGTCGTCGGTGTCCTCGTCGAGGCGTTCCTGCCCCGTCAACAGCGCTACGCCGCCCAACTGGTGCTCACCATCGGCGGGCTTGTCGCCGCGTTCGTGGCGGTCGTCGCGCTGGCCGGGGACCTGCACGGCAGCACCGGACGCACCGCCGTGATGGGCGCTGTCGCCATCGACGGCCCGACCCTGTTCCTGCAGGGCACCATCCTGCTGGTCGGCGTGCTCGGCATCCTGCTCATCGCTGAACGGCGCATCCCCGCGCCTGCGGACGATGAGCCGGGGCCCGGCCTTGACGCGTTCACCCCCCAGGCGTCGGCGATCGCGGGCAGTGTCGTCGAAAAGATGGCCACCAGGGCCGGTGTCATGCAGACCGAGGTGTTCCCGCTGACGATGTTCGCCATCGGCGGCATGCTGTTGTTCCCGGCCTCAGATGATCTGCTGACCATGTTCATCGCCCTCGAGGTGCTGTCACTGCCGCTGTACCTGCTGTGCGGGCTGGCCCGCAGGCGGCGCCTGCTGTCCCAGGAAGCATCGGTGAAATACTTTCTGCTTGGCGCGTTTTCATCGGCCTTCTTCCTCTACGGCGTAGCGATGCTCTACGGGTATGCGGGCACACTGGATCTCGGCGGCATCGCCGACGCGGTGGCGGCCGGGTCAGGCAAGACGTCGCTGGCGCTGATCGGCACCGCGCTGCTGCTCGTCGGCTTGCTGTTCAAAGTCGGGGCGGTGCCGTTCCACTCGTGGATCCCCGACGTGTACCAGGGTGCCCCGACGCCGATCACGGCGTTCATGGCCGCCGCCACCAAGATCGCCGCGTTCGGCGCGGTGTTGCGCGTGTTCTACGTCGCGCTGCCCGGTCTGCACCACGACTGGCGCCCGGTGCTGTGGGCGATCGCGATCCTGACGATGGTGGTCGGCACCGT